>Ga0265314_10000696_pt1 | contig 40847 bp, 28 predicted proteins | sample 4126metaG_FD_203106 | JGI IMG/M metagenome (GOLD analysis project Ga0265314, IMG submission 203106) | Rhizosphere microbial communities from Carex aquatilis grown in University of Washington, Seatle, WA, United States - 4-1-26 metaG | ecosystem: Host-associated > Plants > Roots > Rhizosphere >...
TACATACAGAGTTGCAAGCCAAAAATTGAGTTTTTGGCAAAAAGATGTGGAAATCCACCAGCAAGTCAGCAAACGGCTCTTTTAAAGGGATTTGGTGGGAGGATCAGCTACTGTCTGAATCGCAGAGAGAATCGAAAACGTCAAAACGTGCCCAGGTCCTCGTCGCTAGGGATAAGGAGGCTTGGGCATTGGAACTGTCCCCTCGGGATGGGATTCGGCGGGAGTCCTGGATGGTCCTCGAGAGCTCCGTTTAGGACTTCGCGTTTGGGCTATCCTCCTATAGGCTCTGCCTCTTTCGATGCAGGCCGTTGTTGCCAACCCGCTTCCTGCCAGCCGACCGCGGGACTTAGTGTTCCGTGTGCGCGGGCTTACCAAAGTGTACGGGACCGGGGACGCTGAGGTCCGCGCTCTGGATGGGGTAGACCTTGATCTTTACGCGGGGGAGCTGGTCGTGCTCCTCGGGCCTTCCGGCAGCGGCAAGACCACTCTCCTCAACAACCTTGGGGGGCTGGACGTCCCCACTACGGGAGAACTTACTTACCGTGGCATGGATCTCACCCAGGCCAACGAGGACGACTTGACTCTCTTCAGGCGCGAGTCTGTGGGCTTTATTTTCCAGTTCTACAACCTGATTCCGAGTCTTACAGCCCGTGAGAATGTGGAACTGATCACCGAAATCGCCCGTGACCCAATGCCAGCGGAGGCCGCGCTTGAGATGGTGCATCTGGGGGCCAGGCTAGACCATTTCCCCGCGCAATTGTCCGGCGGCGAACAACAACGCGTAGCCATAGCGCGGGCCATCGCCAAGCGTCCTCAAGTCCTCCTCTGTGACGAGCCAACTGGGGCCCTGGACGTGCGGACTGGCATGTTCGTGCTCGACGCGGTTGAGCGCGTCAACCGCGAGCTTGGCAGCCTGACCATAATCATCACCCATAATGCGGTGATGGCGGGCATGGCCGATCGCGTGATCCACTTCTCTGACGGGAGAGTGCACCACATCCACGAGAATGCCCAGCGCGCCCCCGTCAGCAGCCTCAATTGGTGATGCTCTCCCGCCTGGATCGCAAACTCGTTCGCGACCTGAGCAAGATGAAAGGTCAGGCGGTGGCTGTTGCGCTGGTGATGGCCTGCGGGCTGGCGATGATGATCATGGCGCGCAGCCTGATTTATTCACTCGAAAGCACGAGGACCGATTACTACGAGTCGAACCGTTTCGCGGATGTCTTTGCCGTGCTCAAGCGCGCGCCCAACTCAGTCGCGGCGCGCGCTGAGTCCATTCCCGGAGTGGCTCGAGTCCAGAGCGGCATCTCCGTCCAAGTGACTCTCGACATTCCTGGACTGGATGAACCTGCCAGTGGGATGGTGCGTTCGGTGCCCGAGTTCGGGTTTCCCGACCTGAACCGGCTATTCCTGCGCGCGGGACGGTGGCTCAAGCCCAGGGGCGGCCACGAAGTGCTGGTCGGGGAAGCCTTTGCCGAGGCGAACCATCTCCACCCGGGCGACAGCATCGCTATGCTGCTCAATGGGCGCCGCCAGGAATGCAGCATTGCCGGGATCGTGCTGTCCCCGGAATTCATCTTCGAATCCAGGCCCGGCACCGCGTTGCCTGACAATCGTTCCTACGGAGTTTTTTGGATGTCCTACCCCGATCTCGCTGCTGCTTACGACCTGGATGGGGCCTTCAACCTAATGGCCCTCTCTCTGGGGCCTGGAGTCAGTGAGCGGCCAGTGATCGCCGCTCTCGATCGCCTGCTGGCGCCGTACGGCGGCCGGGGGGCTTACGGCCGGGGTGATCATCCCTCCCACATCAGGGTCTCCGACGAGATCCGTGTGTTGCACATCCTCGCGATCGGTTTCCCATTCGTTTTTTTGAGCGTGGCTGCTTTCATGACCAATGCCGTTCTGTCTCGGCTGCTGAACCTGCAACGCGAGCAAATTGCCATCATGAAGGCGTTTGGATTCACCAATCGCCAGATCGCCGTCCACTATCTCAAGTTCGCGTTGGTGATGGTGGCTGGCGGCACGGTCGTCGGTGCCATCGGCGGTGTCGTGTTGGGGTTGCGGATTGTCCAGATGTATCATGTGTTTTACCGATTTCCCCACCTCGGTTTCCGCTTTGATCGCTCGTCTATTGCCGTTGCCTTGGGCGTCACCGCTGTCGCGGCCCTGGTTGGAGTGCTGGGGGCGGTTCGGCGTGCTGCTAAGCTACCGCCCGCCGAGGCAATGCGCCCCGAGCCGCCCTCCAGTTACCGTCCGGCCCTGGTCGAGCGCACCGGGATTGGCCGCTTTTTGTCCCACACGTTCCGAATTGCTGTGCGCAACCTGGAACGTAAGCCAATGCAGGCCGTGTTCACCGTCGCGGGCCTGGCTCTTGCTACCGGGATTCTCATCGTCCCAAACTCTTTCCGTGACGGTATCCAATCGGTCCTGGAGTTCCAGTGGGACGTCGTCCAGCGCCAGGACCTTTTCATCGGGTTCATCGAACCGACCAGTGACAAGGCCCGTCATGCTCTGGCTCAACTCCCGGGCGTGATGACGGTGGAACCGTTGCGAGGAACCCCCGTGCGGCTGCACTTCGGTGCACGGAGCCGACAGCTTTTCATTCAAGGCATGGTTCCTGGCTCTCAGCATAATCGAGTGATCGATGCCAGCGTTCATCAAATCGTGCTGCCCGATAATGGAGTGGTAGTCTCCTCCAAGCTGGCCGATGTCTTAGGCGCAAAAGTGGGTGACATCTTGATGGTCGAGACCTTGGAAGGCCGCCAGTTAACACGCAGCGTGGCTCTTGTGGGGCTGGCGGAAGACTTCGCTGGAGTTGCGGCCTATATGGACGCTCACGCGCTCAATCGTCTACTCGAGGAAGGCGATGTGATCTCGGGCGCTAGCTTCACAATCGATCCCGCCCGGCGCGGAGAATTCTTGCGAGCACTGAAGACGATCCCACGCCTTAGTTGGGTGGCGATCAAAGAATCGTTGCGTGCGAATTTTCGAAAGACCACTGCCGCGAGCATCAACCTATTGCAGACGATTTATCTTACTTTCGCCACCGTCGTCGCGTTCGGCGTGGTCTACAATAACGCCCGCATCTCCCTGGCGGAGAGGGCGAGGGAGTTGGCCACTCTTCGAGTTATCGGCTTCTCCAAACGGGAAGTCGGCGCTGTTCTCATCACCGAACTCACCATCCTGGCAATCATCGCAGTGCCCATCGGTTTGCTGATGGGCACTGGGTTCGCCACAGTGATCATCCGGGCGATTAACACGGAAACCGTGCGGCTGCCATTGGTCCTATCGGCATCCAACTACGCTTTCGCAGTGTCAATCGTCACTATTGCCTCGGGCATCTCCGCTTTCTTCGTCCTCCGACGGCTTAACCAATTGAACCTCGCCAGCGTCCTGAAGGCCCCCGAGTGAGCTTCGGATGTTCACCCAGCCTCTGGAAAGGCCCAGCATGAATCCAACTCCTTCCGAACCAGCAGCGTCGCCCCCCGCGCGCCCAAACGCAAGACGAACCGCCTCGCGGCGCTGGCTCCCTTTGATGGGCGGTCTCGTGCTCATTGGGCTTATCGTGGCCGGCCTGTGGCCGCAGCCCACACCGGTCGAGACCGCTCCGGTGCAGAGAGGCAAAGTAAGGGCCACCGTCAATGAGGAAGGCAAGACCCGTCTCAAGCAACGCTACCTCGTGTCCGCCCCGGTCGCCGGCCAACTCCGCCGTATCTCGCTCAAGGCGGGCGCTCCGGTGAAAGAAGGTGAGTTGGTCGCGACCATTGACCCGCTCTCGCCGTCCATGCTTGACGCGCGCAGTCGCAGCTTGGCCGTCGCCCGCCGCGACACCGCCGCTGCCAATCTTGCCAAGTGCCGTGACGCCCAGACCTTCGCCACCAGCGAGCTGCACCGGATCGAGAAACTCTATGCCGACAGGACTGTTGCCATCCAAGACTTAGAATCGGCCCAATGGCGCGATGCTTCGGCGGTCCGTGACACGGCCGCGGCTGAAAGCGCGTTGCGGCTAGCGGAAGCCGACTTAGCCGACTTTCACGCCAGCGCTGATCCAGTCGCCGCTGCCGACTCACCCGCACTCATCAAGGCTCCAGTCGACGGCAAGGTTCTAAAGGTGTTCGAAGAAAGCTCCCGCGTCGTGGCGGCTGGCGCCGCCCTGCTTGAGATTGGGAACCCAGCGGATTTGGAGGTTGTGATTGAGGTTCTCTCGCGTGACGGCGCTGTCATTCCACCGGGAACCCCAATCGAGCTCGAACAATGGGGAGGGGATGAACCCTTGCAGGCTCAGGTCCGCCTGGTCGAGCCCGGTGCGTTCACGAAGGTTTCCGCGCTCGGGGTCGAGGAACAAAGGGTGAGGGTTGTAGCCGACATCCTAACGCCGCCGAACAAGAGGCCTGGTCTGGGCGACCAGTTCCGTGTGGAGGCTCACATTATTGTCTGGCAGACCGAGCAGGCACTTAAAGTACCGGCCGGGGCTCTATTCCGCCAAGGAGATCAATGGGCGGTGTTCGTCCGTGAGGCCGGGCGGGCCAAGCTCCGTTTGGTAAAGGCCGGCCATGCGAGCGGCACGGAGACGGAGATCCTCGAAGGTCTGAAGGAAGGCGAGTCGGTCATCCTCTATCCCGGCGATCGCATCCGCGACGGCCAGCGATTGAAGGACCTCAAGATCTAAGTTTTTCGCAGACCCTCGCCCGATCCTGTGGTAGCTTAAGATCTTCTGTGGATATCGCCCAAGAAATTCAGAAACGGCGGACGTTCGCCATCATTTCGCATCCGGATGCTGGCAAGACGACCTTGACCGAGAAACTCCTGCTATATGGCGGGGCCGTGCAACTGGCCGGCTCGGTCACTGCCCGAAAGAACCAGCGCAACACCACCTCCGATTGGATGGAGCTAGAGCGCAAACGCGGTATTTCGATCAGCTCCACGGTCCTTCAATTTGACTACAACGGCTTCCGCATCAACCTGCTTGATACTCCGGGCCATAAGGATTTTTCCGAAGATACCTACCGCGTCCTCACGGCCGTCGACTCGGTGGTGATGGTCATCGACTCCGCCAAGGGTATCGAGACCCAGACGCGAAAGCTCTTTGAGGTCTGCCGCCAGCGTGGGGTTCCGATCTTCACTTTCATGAACAAGTGCGATCGCCCCATGCGCGAACCACTCACCTTGCTGGATGAACTCGAGAGCGTCCTGGGAATCGGAGCGTATCCGATGAATTGGCCCATCGGCAGCGGCATCGGCTTCCAGGGCGTCTATGACCGCATGGCCAACCAGGTTCATTTGTTCGAACGGACCGTTGGGGGCCAATACCGCGCTCCGGTTTCAATTGGAGGGTTATCCGATCCTTTCATTCGCGAGCGGCTGGATGAGCCGACATTCCACCAAGTCAACGAGGAGATTGCGGTTTTGGAATTGGCCGGCGAATCGTTCGACGAAGCCTCGGTGCTTGCGGGGAAGAGCACTCCCGTCTTTTTCGGCAGCGGAGTAAACAACTTTGGCGTGCAACTGCTCTTGGACGGGTTCCTCAAATACTCGCCGCCCCCGCGTCCTCGAGTGATGGCGGGCATGGCTATCGCCCCGGAACACCCCGCTTTCTCCGGTTTCATTTTCAAGATCCAGGCGAACATGGATCCCAAACACCGCGACCGCATCGCGTTCGTGCGGGTCTGTTCGGGCAAGTTCGAGCGCGATATGTCCGTGTTGCATCCGCGTGGAGGCAAGCCGGTGCGCTTGTCCAGTTCCCACAAGCTCTTCGGCAACGAACGGGAAACACTTAACGAAGCGTTCCCGGGGGATGTCATCGGTTTGGTCGGGCACTCGGAATTTGGCATCGGTGACACCCTTACGACTGATCCCAAGATTCGCTATCGCGAGATTCCGCGCTTCACTCCCGAAGCTTTCGCCTATCTGCACAACCCGAATACTGGGAAGTACAAACAATTCCGTCAGGGGCTGGACCAGTTGCTTCAGGAGGGCGTCATCCAGGTTCTGCATTTGCGCAACGCCGCCATCAAGGTCCCGCTCCTGGCGGCGGTTGGCCCGCTCCAATTCGAGGTCGTGCAGTTCCGCCTCGAGAGCGAATACGGCGCCGTTTCACGGCTCGAGACCGCTCCCTGGACCGTCGTGCGTTGGTTGCCTGCCGGGCTTAAGGACGCCGACCTCGACGCTATCGTGCTGCCGACTGGTTCGAGAATCGCCTACGACATGGACAGTATGGCCGTCGTCCTATTCGCGAACGACTGGTCGGCGAATTACTTCGCTGAAACCAATAAGCGCTTTCCTCTCACTAACTTGCCACCGCGGAAACCCGAGGCTGCAGAGGAAGGGGATGGAGCCGGCACAAGCGCGAATGAAATCACCACCAGCGCCGCCGCTTAGCGCTCGGAGCGCCGGTTCGGAATGTAGGCTTCAGCTCGACAATCGATCCGTCCCGCCCGCCGGAATGCCTCTAGCCGGGCATAATCACGCTTTTGGCTGATTGCCATTCCGCAGTGGTCCTTAACGCCTCGTCCGCCTGGTGCAGGGAAAAACGATGCGTCAACATCCGCGCGAAAGGAAACCGGGTCTGGTTGGCGCGCAGGAATTCGAGTGCCGCTTTGAGATGGCGTGGTTCGCTGGACCACGAGCCAAACACTTGCAATTGTTTGCGCGTGACCACCTGCGGGTTCCAAGCCACCGGGCCCGCGTCGCAATAGTGACCCAGGATGAGATACTTCCCACCGTCCCGGCACATCTCCATCCCCTCGACCACGGCGTTGGGGATGCCCACGCATTCGAGCACCACATCCGCGCCGTAGCCACCGGTTAGTTCCCGTACGGCGGCGATTCGGTCTGCGGAGCTAGGCAACTGAGCGATATCGAGGGCATGGTCAGCCCCAAACTCCGAGGCAATCTTGAGACGATGCTCTTGGCCACCGATCAGAATTACCCGTCCGGCGCCTGCGCTCCGCGCTACTGCCAGCCCCGCTATCCCCACCGGGCCCGAACCCTGCACCACCACGTTATCGCCCCAAGCGATGCCGGTCCGTTCGACTCCGTGGATCGCGGTAATCAATGCGCAGCCCGCGCCGATGACCGACTCTGCTGGGAGGTCTGGCGGGATCTTGAAAATGTGCGTCCTGGGCCTCAAATAATGGTATTCAGCGTAGCCGCCCAGAAAATGGGGTGGCTGGTCGCAACGGTAACCGATCCCGTAAGCCCGGCGCTCAGGACAGCGGGTCGGCTGGCGCTTTTCCGCGCAGTAATAGCATCTGCCACAAGAGGTCGTAGAATTCCAGGTGACCCGATTGCCCACCTTCAGAGGTTTGCCGCTCCAGTCGGTCTCCAATCCGGCCCCAAGCTCGACGATTGTTCCCACCGTTTCGTGCCCGAGGATGACCGGCAGACCGATTGGCAGTTGGCCTTTCCACAGATGGACGTCGGTGCCGCAGATTCCTGCCAACTCGGTTTTCACCAAAGCGGCCCCCGGTTCGACCTGATCGGGCAACGGATAGGTCCGCATCGCCAGCGGCGCGTTGAACGATTCGAGCACAGCGGCGTGAGCAATTTGCGTCATGAAGAGCGACGTGAACGGCCAGGTCAGACAACCAGCCGGTTCACTTGAAGGTCTTTCGCAGGGAAGCGAAAACAGCGTGCGCGGTGTAGTTGGCAGCCCCGCCGGACGTGGGTTCGTTATACGTGAAGAAACCGTACTGCAGACTGCCGCTCCAGTCTCTTTTCCAGTGATGCGTCAAGGTCGCGGTCAAGCCGTGACGGTCATGCACAAGCCCAAGTGGCACACCCGCGATCGCGGCGTCCTCCGGGTAATTGGCCTTGGAGAATGAGTATGAGGTGCGCAAATCAGTGCGGGCGTCAACGGCCAGCGTTGCGCTGGTTAACAGGGTGTAGATATCTCCTTTGTAGGGAACGATCACCCCGTCCTGGGCAAGGCCAGTTTTAGTCCGCGAGTCGCTATAGGAGAAGGTGGTCGAAAAGAAGAGTCGGCGCCATGGCGTGAGAGTGGCTCCTAGGCTATACACTTGGGCGTCATAATTGCCGGCTTGGAGTGCGCCCCCGCCGACGAGGGCTCCGCCGCCGGCGGGGTCCTCAATCGGGTCGGTCTGGGTGGTGTAATCGGTGGCCACGATTTGGAACTTCATGGTCGTTTTGAGCCAGCGCGTCCACCGCACCACCATTTTCACATCCGCCTCATCGGTCACCAGGTCTCGGAACAGGATGAACGCCGGATAGCCGTTGCCCGGAGTCGGGCCAGCATCGGTATCTGTGATGTGGTTGTAATCGGTGTGATGGTCACTGCGCTTGACATAACCGTCCACTGAGATCCGCTCCCATGGCGAAACGGTGAACCCGGCGCGGTATTCGCGCAGTTCGGCATCCGCCACGGTGAAACGCAGGAAACTGTACTGCCCAAGATCAACCGAATCATCGACGCTTTCGTGCTGGCCGTCTTGCTCCTGTTGGATACCGGCCTCGGCGTAGAGCACGGTGCACGGGATCTGCGTGTACCGGAGCCCGAAACGCTCCTCGGTGATGTGCTTATCCAGATTTGCGGAGTACGGGGTGGTGAAACCCATCATGACGGCGTTGCCGAATCCGTCCTGCCTCGTCCATTCGTCTTGAAATCCAGCCGAGAGACTCAGCCCCTGGAAGGGACCGAGTTGTGCATTGAAGTTGAATACGTGCGAACGCTGGCGCAGGAGAATCTCGTTGCTCACGTCGCCAGCTAAAGGGGGCACCGTGGGGTCGCTGAACGTCGTGAGGCTGCTGAACCCGGCGTCTCCCTCGAGCTGGGAGTAGAGGTAGCCGCCGGACAGAAACAGCCAGTCCGTGGCCTGCTTCTCTATCCGAATAGTGTTTGCACCTTGGAAGTGATGGTAGGTATTCGCATAGACCGTTGAACTGCTTGGCGACGGGCCCCCGAGGGTGTAGACGGCGCTATCGGGGACCATATCTCGCACCCTGGAATCGTAAAACTCGCCCCGAAAGTTGTCCTCGATACCGAATCCGTAGATGTCATGAGTGAGATCGAATCGGATCACATGAACCTTCTCATCGATCGCCTCGAACGCTGGGTAGAGGTTCTTGAAATTCCCGCTCGCAGGGTCCTGCACCAAGCCCCATTCCAGCGTGGATTTCTCGCCGGACCGATACTGGTATTCGTAACCGAGAGTCATCTTGGGGTAATCCGGGAGTGCGAGCCCGACCTCGATCCAGGCCCGCCCGGTGTCCAGATGGAGATCCCTGCCCAGCGCCACCGGGGGAGCGTTGAAGCCCGCGTAATACCCGCCAAGGTCGTCGCACCATTTACGGAATTGTTCATAGCCGGCACGAACGAATCCCAGGTCATTCTTTGTGAGGGCCAAACGCAGACGATAATCCTCGGAATCTCCAATCGCCCTGCCCTCAAGGCTGAGCTTAGCGCCGTTGCCGAGGGGTTGGGTGTATTCCAGGTCCGAAACTCCACCTGAGACGCCGTCTGGCATCCACCAATGCTCTCGGAACTTGGCCGCATCACCGTGGACGATTACCCCTCCGACGATCGGGCTGGCCACGAACATCGAGCTCGCGGCTTCGGCCTGGGCGTTGGCCGGGTAAGCAACCCCTTGATCAATCCATGCCCGGAAAAGGGCCACCTGCTCCGGCGTTAGCGGCTGGCCTTTGCCGGTGGGGGGCATCTCCATGTCCTCCACCAGCCCAGCAACGTAATGGATCAAAGGGCTATGGGCGCTATCACCGGGCAGGATGTCTTTCCCTTGCTTGCCCCCTTGCAGAGCCGAAGCACGGTTGTCCAATCGAAAGTTGCTTCTGGGCCGCTCCGGGCCGTGGCAACGGAGGCACGTGGATTCGAGGACCGGGCGGATGTCATGGTCGTAATCTACGGTGACGGTGGCGGGAGCCGGGAGCTTGGTGATATCCACCTCGGCGGCCTCCAGGCCGATCGGACAGATCGCCAAAACCGTTCCACATCCCGCACCAAGCACCCATCCCCAATGGGGGCGCAGGAGATCACGACATTGAACCTCGCCTCGCGGTGCGCGAGGTTCAGTTGCAGCAAACGGATGGCTGTGTGTCAGGAGGAACACTAGTACAACATTTTAGGATTAATGTTCGATCCGTGGATCGCCGAATGGCAACCCGCGGCCCAACAGGTGCCGAGCTGCAGCAATGGTCGATGATCGACCTTGCCGATCATGGTCATGCCGGGCGTGGATTGAATTTGGGAATGGCACCTCAGACAGAGGTTCACGTCAGGTTGGACGAGCATCTTCGCGTTGATCGAGCCATGGACTGCGTGACACACCGTGCAACCCTCACGCATGGCTTCGTGCTCGAACACAAACGGACGCGCTTGTTGGCGGTGACAAGTGGCGCAGCTCTCATTTAACCGTGCCATCGCCAATCCGCCTTTGGGCTTGAGGATATCGCGCCCATGTGGGTCGTGACACTGCACGCAGTTCATTCGCCCTTCGACGACGGGGTGGTGCTGCGGAAGGCTGAATTCAGCGCGAACCTCCAGGTGGCATTGAAAGCAAGCTGCTGGGTCCTTCCCGGGATTGATGATGAATCTCCCACGCCCCCCGCCCACTGCGATGTGCTTGCTTCCAGGGCCGTGGCAGGATTCGCACCCTGTCATCCCAGCCATCTTAAGATCCGTTTCGCGGTGGAACCGGCCATGTGGGCTGCTCGCGAAAATTCGAGTCAGGTTCGTGTGGCACTCGATACAGGCGTGATTGCCAACGAAGGAAGCACCTTCAATGGTCAACGGAGTCACTACCGGGCGATCCAGGCTCGTGCAGGCGGTAAAAAGCGCGACCCCGCCGCAGAGGGCGAGGGCGATCCATATCACTCGACGTGGTATTCTCATGCACCGGCTGGACGTGTGAGGAGCATGGTCAAGAAAAGTTCCTTTTCAAGTATATTTCATCCAGCTTTCTTGAAATCCGGGTTGGGACGCGGTTATAATCACGAGTGTATGAGCCCTCCTCTCTCTTGGGCTAGGCTCGCTTGGCTCTCGCTCCTCAGCCCGTTTCTGGCTGGCTGCACCGTCTCACGCGCCGACACGATCACGCTGAACCCCGTGGCTGACACCAGCCTCTTTGAAGCCAATCCTAGTAACAACCTCGGTCATTGCGATCTCATCGCAGGTACCACCCGGGAAGGCTTCAAGAGCCGCGCCTTGCTCAAATTTGACGTTGCCGGGGCGATCCCTTCCAATGCGGTAATCAACGGAGTGATTCTCACTTTGAAGGAGATCAAGCAACCCTCGGCGCCAAAAGGTTCCGCCTTCGATTTGCGCCGCTTGTCGGTGGGCTGGACAGAGGGCACCAAAGGGATGCTGGGCAACTCAAGCCATGGCAGCGCGGCGTCCGTCGGCGAAACCTCGTGGGCTTCGCGGATGCAAGGGCAAAGCGCATGGGGTGCCCCCGGTGGCTTGGCGGGAACCGATTTCGCCACCAGTCCCAGCGCCTCCGAGGTTGTGAGCAACCTCACCAATTACGTGTTTACCAATATGCTCGCTGACACGCAAGACTGGCTTAACCATCCTGACCTCAATTTCGGCTGGATGCTGCTCACCGAATCCGAGTCAACGCCATCCACGGCGCGACAGTTTGCCAGCCGCGAGCGCGGTGGCGCTGATCAACCCTCCCTGGTTATTACCTACAATCTGGTTGCCCAAGCCCCGATCCTTTCGCCTCCCACATTGGTCGCCGGTCAACTCAGCTTCAGCTTCTCGGCCGAGACCAACACTCCGTACACGGTAGAAACCAGCGCTAGTCTTTCGCCGGCATTCTGGCAGTTCTTTCGGTCCATTCCAGCCGGCTCGAACAGCGCAGTGGTGATCGTCGATTCGCCAACGCACTCGCAAGGTTATTACCGCGTTCGAACACCTTGATTGCCGCGATCACGCCGCAGACGCTTGTTTCCTATCCTTGGGCCACGCTCCCGCTACCTGGCTTGCCGCCCGCCAATCTTTTGCCGAGGCTTCCTCCCGACCCACAGGCCTAGCCTTCCGATTCTGCGGGCGGGATCGCGGACGGGGTGGCTGCCCCCAGGCTTCGGACCTTCGCGGGCTGATGTCTGAAAAGCTCGTCCCGATCAAGACCAGTCAGAGTCTCCACGCCTCGAAGCAAAGCGAACAGTGCATAGAACGTGATCGCCGTGCTCGGCAGCATGATGACCGGCCAACTGAGCCAATTCATCTTGCCAAGTTGAGCGTTAAACTCCGGCGTCCCGGGTGGGGCGGTCAGGAGCCATCGTGCCAACCCGAAGTTCAGAACCGCGCTCAAGAGCAGCGAAGCGGCCAGGACCCACGACACCGAGTTCAGCAAATTGTCGAATGCGCTCACATTCCTTCGCACCTCGAGCGCGCTATGGATGCGTTGCGTGTCCAGGACGGAGTCGTTGTAAAGGAGCGTTCGTACGAGCGGTTGCTTCGTCCGCAAGGTCATCGGGATCGCCAACCCCAGGATCGCTGGAACCGCGGCTTCCTTGACGGCGATCCAGAATCCGCCGGTCTTGAGCAGGCCAAGTGCGCCCGTCAGGAGGGTCCCGGCGACGCCAATGATCGAGATCACGTTCATTCGCCTCCATGTCCACAAGTCCCAGACGCCGTACCCTAGCGGGATGCTCAGCGAGACGACCAGGCCCCAAACCGGCCCCAGCCTTCTTTCCTCGCTTAGGTAGGAAAGCAAGAAGCCTGGAAGAATAGCGTTGCAGAGCAAATTGATCCCCACGTTCTCCTGTTTCGGGGACGCGGCCGCCGGCTGACAGCGCTCATTCATAGGGTAGCGCCGCAGTCATCTGTTTCGCAAAACGGTGGACACAGTGGGAAAGCTGGCCGCTAATGCCCCTCCACACAAGCTAGAATTGGCACCTACAACAATATGGCGCGGGCATCGCACCCGCGCCTTATGTTCGCCACGGCGGACTCACGAATTGCCTCGCGGACCGGGAAGGCCTGCTGAAAGCTTGCGGCCACCGTTGTTAGCCGAAGTTTACTCCATGCGTTTAGTGATTGCTACTTTTTTTTGCACCACGGCGTGTTGCCCCCCAAGAAATCATTGGACACCTCGTTCGCCCCAAGGTTCTCGCTACAATTCTCCCGGACTTCTGTAATTCACACGGACCATCCTTCGTGGTTGATTGGGGCTACGATGACAAATGCGCCACAATACGCGATCGGATGGGGCTCCCTCGCCCTGATCAATGCGGGCCTAGCTCAAGGCAAGAACCGGAGCGGCCTGAACTGGTTTGTTTTGTCCCTTCTCCTGGGGCCATGCGCGACCTTCCTCCTGGTGGCCCTATGTGAAAAACTGCCCGCCAAGGCGTAGCAATTGGCCGGGCTTGGGAGCGCGGCTTCCTCACCCTGCGGCCCATCTTCCTGATTAACCTCAGAATCCACGCCTAGCAAAACTGGAGTAGATTTGCTACCCAAGGGTATGTGCAACCACTTCTCCTTGGCCTGGCCCTGGTGGTTCGTTGGGATGTTTGGCCTGACCGGACTATTGTGCTCCAATGTATTGGGCGCGCAGAAGCGGGTGCGGGCTGAGTTGGACTTTCCCCCACTGCCCGGCTATGTGGTGCTCAAGTGCGACCTCCACATCCACACTGTGTTTTCCGATGGTCTAGTCTGGCCGACCGTGCGCGTGGAAGAAGCCTGGCGTGAGGGCCTGGACGCCATCGCGCTGAGCGATCATATCGAGCTCCTGCCGCACCGTGAGGACGTGAGCACCAACCTCAATCGTTCATACGAGGTAGCCCGCCGCGCGGCGGATGAGCTGGGTATTATCTTGATCCGCGGCACCGAAATCACGCGGGACGATCCGCCTGGGCACCTCAACGCCCTGTTCTTAAAGGATGTGATTGCCCTGCGTGCGGACGATTATCGCGAGGCGTTGAGGGTGGCCAAAGCCCAGGGGGCTTTTGTGTTCTGGAACCATCCTGGCTGGCGTCAACCGGACCACCAGACGGTGTGGTACGACGAAATCGAGGAGGCCTTCACCCGCGGCTGGTTGCAGGGGATCGAGATTGTGAACGGAGAGGAGTTTGACCCGATCGCTTATCGCTGGGCAGAACGCAAAACCCTCACCATTCTCGGAAACTCAGACGCTCATGATCCAATGAGCCTGGAGTTCGATCCGGCAGCCGATGAGCATCCGCCCATGACCCTGGTGTTGGCTAGTGATAGGTCCGAGCAATCCCTCCATGAAGGACTGCTGGCGCGACGCACTGCTGTCTATTCAAGGAACATGCTCTTCGGTAGCAAGGCATGGCTCGGCAGGATTTTCGACAAATCGGTGGAGATTCGAAACCCCAAGGTTGTCATGGTCCTCGGCCACTCGGTGTTGTTGCAGATTTTCAACCGGTCCCCTCTAAACTTCATCCTAGGAGGCGTCGGTGGCGAATCCGAGGTGGCGGTCCCGGAGGAAACGGTGATCTACGCTGGAAAGACCTCTCTGATGGAGATCAAAGCGGCGAGGGGAGCTGCGCTGGGAACCAGACGGATCGAGCTGCCGCTTCATGTGGCCAATCTCAAAGTTGGGCCCAAGGACGACCTAATCGCCCGCTGGAAGATCGAGGTGACTTTCACCTCGCCTTGAGCCCGAGGCCGCAGGCGACCTGCGGAGTGGGCGTCCTCCGCTTAAGCTTGACCGCCATCAAGGAAAGTCGCGCGGGTGACCGCTTAGAGTAGTAGGCGTATGCAACGTGCAGCAGATTTATTGGGAGGGCCGGTAGGTGCCCAAACGTTTGGCAGGTCTAATCCGGGGAGCCGGACGAGCCAGTTCGAGGGGAGGCTCGCTCGCGAGTGGAAGACGATGCAAGCGATGGTGGCCTGTTATTGTCAGGGCCAGCACGGCCTGCGGGCCGACGTTTGTCCATCCTGCCAAGAGCTCCTTGACTACGCGAGGGTTCGTCTCTCTCGTTGTCGGTTCCAACAGGAGAAACCCAATTGTGCCAAATGCCCAGTCCATTGCTACCAAGCGTCCTACCGCGAGCAGGTTAAAGTGGTGATGCGATATGCCGGTCCCCGAATGATTTGGCGCCATCCGTGGCTCGCTTTAATGCATTTGTTGGCCGCCCACCGGCGCTCGGCCAAGCGGCCGTCCGTTTGCGAATAAGAATTCCCTGTGGCATTGACGACTGAATCCACCTTGACGCTTGGTATCCCGGATCGAGAGAGTCACTAGCTCGTAAGCCACGGCCTTCTATATGGCGAAATCGTCTAGGGAGCGGCCGGGAGCTCACTACCAGACCTAGCCACCGAAATGGTCAGGAGAATTGCCCCCACCGTTAACACCGAGGCGGAGAACCTAGCGGCAAAGGCGGAGAGTCGGGATGAGCAAGGGCGACCTCAATTCCCGCAAGGCTCGTCTGGAGCTGAAGGCGGTGAAACGCACGTGCGAGATGCTGAGCGTAGATCGGCCGACCAGCGTTTCCGAGAACATCACGGAGCAAACCGCGGCCAACACCGCTCTGCAGAAGGCTGCCATGGAGGTCGCGCAACGCGTGATTCCTCGCTTGGTTCAATGACGCCCCTTTCGTCGGGAATGCGGAGGTCTCGAACCATGTGCCGCGTTCCATCGCTAACCGCGCTGACCTAGCTTGGTTGTTGAACCTTCTTTGTTCCAGCGCGCTCCTTGAGCCAGTTCCAATCGGTGGGTGGTGTGGGCACGAAACCCCCGCTGGCGCCGCCGGGCCTGGGTGGTCGCACCGTGTCCGGAATCACCCATCGATGCGGTTCCATGTGGCCGTCGGCGAAGTGGAGATTGCAGGCGCTGTTGTGGTAGGAAGCCGGAAGGTTGTTCCACTTCATCTCGGCGTAACTCTCGACGAAAAATCCGTCGTTGATCGTGTCCGGGTGTTCCTCGAGAAACACGAAAGTGTTGGCGGGTTGGGGGAAGCCAGACATCTTGAAGACTTGTTCGTACCCCGGATTGAACTGGTCCAGCGCCTGCCCGGGGTCGCCGACCAGCGAGTTCATCGACACGCTGCGAATGCGTTGCCCGTTGGCGGCCGGTGTCCGGTCTGAGGGGCATTTGTAAATAGCGCAATTACCGCTGACATACGGGGAGAGCTTGCCGCTCTTGATCAGGGCCACGTTAGTATTGTCGGGCGTGTTGAGCCAATCTTCGATGTTGTTGACCCAACTCTGGCGCCCGGAGGTGGTCTGCGCTTTGTTATGGTTGTTGACCAGGAAGTCGGAGAAATCATCGGCGTACATGACCCAGCCGATAGACAGCTGGCGCAGGTTATTAGAACAAGCGGCCGCCTGGCCCTTAGCCTTGGCTCGTGATAGCGCGGGCAGAAGAAGACCTGCGAGGATCGCAATAATCGCAATTACGACCAGAAGTTCGATCAGCGTGAAGCCACGCGACCGCGCGGGGCACGGATGCATAGAGCATCATAGTGGCAGAAACAATCCCCGTGCGCCAAGGGACCCCGCACGATACAAGCGGAGTCGACGCTTTGGATTACCCCCCATTATTCCAGCAGGAGCGAGGCGCTGAGCTTCCTACCGCGGAGTCGGCGGCGCGTTCGTCTGGCGGAGGAGTTCGAAATGGTAAGGGAAGGGCCGAGCAACTTGACGTTGGAGCACGATGAGGTCTTCCTCGGTTTGGACCGTTTGGAGGTCAGTGATTTGGCGCCTGGGCAGGTTGGGCAGGAAATTAGTTCGAAGGAGAGTGGCCATGCTGATGCTGTTTCGCGCATCGGTCAGCTCCTTGAGGATCCCGGCCTGCGCATCCCAGGGGCCTCCGGGCTCCCAGCCGTCAGCGGTCATCGAAGAAATGTTGAGACCGTCGCTCAATTGCTGGGCCGAGGCTGTGCCCAGCAGACGGTTCTCAGCCCTGATCTCATATTGGCCGGATGGCAGATATTTCACTGCTAGCAGATAGCGATTTAGGCCGTCCGGGATAGTGATGAACCGGAAGTTTAAAGCGCCTAAGATTCCCAGGTTCAGCGGCAAACCCTCGTCCTCACGCGTAAACTCAACGCCACCGAATTGACCGTTCTCGTCGAGTTTCTTGATGGCTGAGACCTTGCATCCCTGGGTGCGCAGTACCCGGCCGGCGGCGGCGTCTATCGAGGCTGAAGATACATCGGCGGGTGCGCCCAAGCCTTTGAGGATTACGTAGGCCATGGCCAGTTGGCCAAGCTCGTTCAAGTGCACACCGTCGTCTGCATGAAGAACGGTGTGGTTCTTCGGGTTGTTGTCCAAGGCGTTGGCGGCCACGATTCGCCGCTGGATCTCTCTCATGCCGCGTTGGACATCGATGGTTCCCGCCCCCAAGGACTTGGCAAGGGCCAAACCTTCATCACTCATCGTTTGGAGGAACCCTTGCTCGGCGTGGTCCGGGGCGTCCGAGGTGATCGCAGGAGAACAAATGAAAACGCGCACACCGGTGCGATAGCATCGCTGGACTATCTCACGGATTGCGTCGAGGTAGCGTTTCTTGTGCTCGGCGTCCGCCTCCAGTCCCCAGCCAATGTCGTTGATGCCGAAGGCGACGGTCAGCACTGTCGCGTGCCGTGAGAAGACGTCCCGCTCCAGCCTGGCCAAGCCTCCCGAGGCGGTGTCGCCTCCCTTCCCGGTGTTGATGAAATGGACGTTTCGCGCCGGGTAACGGAGGAGCGTGTAGTTCTCGATCACACGACTGTAGCCCCGCGCGGCGGTGATGCTATCACCCAGGAAGACCACCGTGTCGCCATCGCGCAGCGCAAAATCGGCCCGAACCGGCCGGATGTAGGAGAGGGCGAGCGAAACTAGCAGCAAAAGAAACAGTCTCTTCAATGCGAAAGGTTGTTAACCGACGCCGAAGCGCAGCCTGCACCAAGTAGGGTAGGATTGGCAAGCACGCGGAGGGGGGTATCACCGGAATCGCGACTCCGCCGATGTCAGCCCCCACGAGCAACCAAACTGTTTCAAGCAAAGCTTCTGGGACTCTCGGTTCACCGTGAAGCCGCGGTTCCAGCGGAAACAGCTTCTCGCTCTCTGTTGATCCGCGTCAAAGCGCCGAAGCCATTCATGGGCTATTATTAAATCATGTCGCAGCAACCTTTGATCGATTAGAACCAGGAGCGAGTCCTGTCCCTCGCGCAGGAGACGCAGTTTGTCCCCAACGGAATTGTCAGCCGGACGCTCCTGCGCACGCCCAATTCGCGCGTTGTGCTATTTGGGTTCGACGCCGGCCAGGAACTCACTGAACACACTTCGCCCCACCATGCCATGATCGAGGTGCTGTCAGGCTCGTGCGAGTTTACGCTGGCCGGCAAGCCAGCCCTCCTGAAAACGGGCAATTTCCTTTATATGCCCCCGAACCTGCCGCACGCGGTCAAAGCCACCGAGCAGTTCTCCATGCTCCTCACCCTGGTTACGGCGGCGCCACCTGTGTCGCCTTAGATCCGCCCCGAGGCCTAGGGTAACATCACGACTCGGTAGAACCGCTGCGGGATACCGGAAAGGTTGTCCGTGATGGTGAGACCGGAACTGGTAGCCACACGGTTGTCGCCCAAAACGGTCCACGACGCAGCCCTAAGGTCATCCTTATATTCCACCTGGTAGGTTCGTCCCGTCAGGGCACTCACGGCGAACGTGACATCGCCCCCGGCTTGGACCTGAATCGATCCCAGTACCGCCGAGGGCGGGGGATCCATCGAGTTGGGAGCGCGTGGCGTCCATTCGGGCATGGAAACGACCGCATTGGTGTTGCCGTCGGGGAATAAACCTTCGCTTACGTTCGGAAGTTGCGCACCGAAAACCACCACGTGTTGAGCGACGCCGCTTGGGTTGAAGAGCCCGATCGTAGACCCGCTCTTGGAGAGTTTGAAATCGGCATGCAGGTCGCCCGCCGGGCGAGCGAGGTTGAGATTAGTCTGCTTGTCGGCCCAGACCAGGAGGAAACCCTGCGGGGCGATCGTCGTGTTGGTTGGAATTACCCACTTGGCAGGCGAATCCAGAGTGTCCGTGAGGCTATAGCCGGAGAGGTTCACCGAGACGGGATTGGGATTATAGAGTTCGAACCAATCCGAGAACAGGCTATCGGCTGGATCCACAAAGCCACCCGGAGCAGTATTGTCGGCCATCCATTCGTTAATGAGCACCGGGACGGGTGGGAGTGCGCCGAGATTGGTCACAGTGATCGACGCGGTGGCGTTCGTCAGCGTTCTACCACGGTCGTCCAGTCCGACTATTGACAATGGATTAACTTTGGCCGGCAGTGGCACGGTCAGCGTCCACGCGGTTAGGCTCGTCCAGCGCACGGGGTAGGGGACGCTGTTGATAGTGATATCCTTCACGGTGAGGGGGGCAGTTCCAGTGAGCGTGACCAGTTCTGTGTTGCTGCCGAAATTCTGGCCGCCGTTGCTGGTGATGGCGAAGCGAGTTGAGAGCGGCATCCGCCCGCGAAGGTAATCGGCCCGTTGCTGCATGTAACTGACCGCGCCGCTCCAGTCTTCTCCTAACAACCCCGAGTACCTGGCCGCCCACGGGCCAAGGTGCCCGGAATTGACCGTGCTGTTCATGATATCGAGGAGATGATGGTAGAATCGCCGGTAATTGTTGGGCTGCGTGGCGATTTTGTATGTGTTTGCTGAACCATCCCCGGGTGCCGCGTAGTCGATCGATTGAACGAAGGTGAAGTCCATATCCCAAAGCAGGCCCAGAGCTCGGCCATCCTCAGGCCGGAAATAGACCTTCCAGTTGTGATTGAGACCGTAAGTGTAAGTATCCACGTCGCCAGTGAAGGCCTTGAATGCAAGGGTGCGCAGCCACTCGTCCACGTCCATCAGAGCGGTAGTCTGGGTTTCCAGCGCGGCGCCAGAAAGGCTGAACGCCTTGTTAAGCGCGACCACCTGGCTGTAGTCGTCGGCGTCGGCGTGGTTTTCTAGTAAGAATTCCCACCGGTAGAACTCTGGGCTATCCCCCATGTTCTTGATCTCCACATTGACCACGTCGTCGGGCTGCGGAAGCTTCGGAGCCTGCGGATCGCCGTTGACGGTGGTGAGCGGGTAATAGATCAGTTCCAGCTTGTATAGGTTTCCCTGGCCCCCATTCTTGAACTGGCCGTCCCAATAGGATGAGTCGAAAGCGGAGAGGCGCACCATTGCCGTGCCGTTGTCCTCGGTGCGCGGAGTGAGTACCTGCATCAGGTCACATTCCAGACCGTACATTCCCCCCGCATGGTTGACCGCGTGCCAGAGAAGAATCTCATCATGCTTTCCGCCGCGCCCCGAGTAGCCCCCCGACCTATCCAGAGTGATGGTGTTCTGCACTCCGCGGAACAAATGATCCGGCGCGAACTTGAGAGAGAAACCTACTCGGGACGGATCATCGCGCCCTCGTTCGCTGCTCTGAAGATGAACCCCCACATCATAGAAGATCTCGCGCTCGTCGCTGATCACGGTCAGACCACGGCGATCATAAGTCATCACATTTGTCGGCGCGTGGAGGAGTTCCGTGTCCGCGGCGGTCATGAGCAGGCGCAAGCGGTGCAGTTGTGGCATGCGCGGGGTGCCATCATTGACCTTATATAGAGCCCGTGAGTTTGTGCCGCCCGCCGGGTAGCTCGAAACCGCGCCCAGGGTGTCGCTCGCCTGGACAAAAAACTGGACCAAAGTCCCCGCCGGCTGGGCTGGGAGGATGGCTACATAATTCGTATAGCCTGGTGCGCCAGCGGGCGAAGCGGAGTTCATTGGAGTTTGCTTCCAGGGTGCCCCGTTGGCCGACCACCACAACGAGACAGCTCCCACGCCTTGCGGGTCAGCGGCAGAAACGCCCACTGTCACCGTGTCGCTCGGTTGAGGCACGATTGGGCCATGGCTCAGGGTAGAGAAGGTCGGCCCCAAGTTCTGAGTGAACGTGGAATTGCGCCGACCGGGCGTTCCGTGCTGTTGGGGCATGGGCAAGTCCGTGGTTTTGGCGACTCGGTTAAAGTAGAGCCGGGTATTCAGGTGATTGTTTCCCGCCAGCCATTTGGCGCGGAACGATATCTCGTATTGTCGGCCGTCGGCGACGGTCCGCCCATTGGCATACGTGGTCTCCAGATGATCATGGATATGATACGTCCATCCGGTCGTGATCAGGTGGAGCACGTGGTTGGCAGGATTGTCAGGATCCACCTCAACCCGGCTGTAGCTATGCGTGCCGAGCGCGCGCCAAGCGGTCAGTCCGGTCTCAAAGGTGCCGTTTTGAAGGAATTGCACCGGAGCCGTGCTGGGGCTCTCGATTACGCTAAGGTCGTCAATCAAGCATTCGCCAGCGTCGAGCAAGCCCATAGCGAACTCGTTCCATTGCGTCGGACCCAGAAGATTCGCCGAAGTCGCTCGATAAGTGTAATTGCTCCAACCGGAGCGTCCCCCTTCCCAACTTGCGGCCCATGCCTCCGGCTTGGAGTTGTCGACCCACGGGTCCCGCAACTCCAAGCTGCTGCCGCCACCGCCAGGGTACTCGGGCCAGGGCTTGGCGTCGTAATACTGAACCTCGTTCGCTGGGTTTCCGGCCCCGTCGAGGAGAAGCACGTGGCCTTGGTGGGTGAGTTTGCCCGTGAACGGCCCTATTGGCGCAACCCCGGGATAGTTGGTTTGCATGAAACCCACGTCCTTGGCAACTACCAGGTAGCCGCCCGCGGGGATTTGAACTCCGGTCTGGAATTCGTAGTCGATGTCCTTCGCCAAGTGCCACCCGGAAATGTCAACGGTGTTGCTGCTCCGATTATAAAGCTCTATCCACGATTCCGGGGACGCTTGCCCCGGCGCTATCGTGGGCGCGTCGTACATGATCTCATTGATCACAATCTCGTTTCGGAGGACAAAGCGGTTCGACGCGCCTGGAGTAGGCGCCGTGGGATACCACCACTGTCCGGTGCCGTCCGGCTGGCGACCGCGCAGGCCCGGTTGCACCACCACTGCGTCGAGAACGCTCAAATGGTTCGGCGTATAAAGGATCAAGTGCGTGCCTGGTTCAAGGCTGAGCCCCAGGGTGCTTTGGGACAAAACCAGCAGACCGCTTGGCGAAAGAGTTTGTGTCGGAAGAACGTAAAGCTGGTTCGTTGTCCCGCCTGTTAGGGCAACGGTATATCCGGTTAAGTCCAGGTTAACGGACCCATAATTTATAAGCTCGATCCACCCATCCCCGTTCGTTGCGCTTGAGATTTCGTTGAAGGCCAGGTCGATGGGCGGAGGCACCAGCACATTCGTGACGGTCGCGGCGAGCTGGGCTCCGAAAAGCATATTGGGGGTAGTCCCAGGACCCCCATGCACTTCTACCGCCAACAGGTTGGTCCCGACAACCAGGCTCGATGTCGGCAACACAAAAGGGCCCGTTTGGGTGGGTTTGGCCACATTGGAAAGGGCCAGAGTGGCAGAATCAACAACACCGGCGGGCATGTTCTGGCGCAGGACCTCGGTGCCGTTGAGATAGAAGACTGCTCCATCCGCGACCACGCTCTGCAGCGTGAGCAGAGTCTGTTGAGGTGCACCGCTCAAGGCAAAAGCCGTGCGGAAATAATAGGTAGTTGGGCCCTGGGGCAATGTGGTCTGAACCGGGATCTGCTGTCGCGCCGAACCCACTAGCCGAGCCCGAAATCCCGCTGGGTTGGGAGAATCGCTGTCGTTGAAGGTAAAGAAATACAGCGTGTTGATCGTCGGTAAAAACCCATTCGTCACCAGATAGTCCGGGCTCCACGCGCTGAAACCCGCGTAGGTGATGGCGAGCGAGACACCGTTAAGTTGCACGTCGGTGAACCGATTGTCGGCCGCCAGGGTCATCGTCAGCGCGGCTGTCGTTGGATCGAAGCCCTCCAGGGAAAAGGTGGTTCGGTAGGTGTAAGCGCCTGCCGCGACATCAGTGGTGCCTGGATTCACCGGCCCAAGCCAGCTCGATGCGGTATCATTGGCCAGCCACGCTGGGTGGTTCTGGATGACCGTGGCTTGAATCTCTGGGGGCGGGGGCTGACTTTGCGCCGATTGCGTTAGGGCATAATGCGGGTCCGGCACTCCGGGCGCGAGCACAGCGCCGGTTGGGTCTATGCCTGTACTGAACAGCGATGGGATGGGCTGCACATCCCCGATCGGGGGAGATGCTGCTCCGACTTGAAAAAGCGCGCTCCCAGAGGACCACCCACTATCGTCAAACTCCACTCCGTTCCATCCAGTGCCAGGACCAGTGCCAGAATCCTGGTACTTCCAGCGGCCCGTGAGCCGTATGGGAACGCTGTTGGTAACTTCGAATGGCGTCAGTGCAAAGTTTCTGCGACCGGGCGTCCCACCCACCAATGCACTGACGGTCCAGTTGTTCGCAGGGCTGCTCCCAGAGTCAGCATCGCGCTTCGCCAGCGAGACCCCCGCCCCATCCGCCCCTACCGGCCAGTCTCCGTCCACGCCGTAGCTCAATTGGTCCATGAGCCTTTGGCTTTTGTTGTAGAGGCTAAGAGTCTCGCCCGAATTGGACAGTCGGCCCTGGTAAGGGCCCAGGATATTGGTCAGGCCTGTGGCGCTCGCCAAATCGTTCGGCGAGATCGCAACCACCAGGTAACCTCCGCCCGGAATGATAATCCCCTCCGGGAAGTCGTAGTGGATTCCGCCGTCGATGGACCATCCGGAAAGATCCACATCCACCGCCATTTGATTGTACAGTTCCAGCCACTCCAACTTGGTCTCGTTGGATGGGGGGTGGTACATCACCTCGTTGAAAACGACCACGCTGTCCGCGTGGATCGATGTAATGGCTGTGAAGCAAAAGGTTGCCAGCAGCAGACCAAGGCGTCTAAGCCAGCGCTCCGAGGTCGTCCCGTGCCGATCCCGAGAAAAGCCCGTCCAACTGCACAGATACCTCCCGATTAGGGGAGGCGTTAGCCGGGATCGCTTGCCGAAACGCATGGCCAACGATAACCGGTCTCCGCTCAAAACGAAACCCTAGGCCGCAACTTCAACAAATCGAGCCTTGGCATCTTAGCGACCGCCGCCCAAGCCATAAGCTGGCTTGGGCGGCGGTCCGAAGCTAAAGCTGAACGCCAGGCGAGTTATGGCTCGAAGAGGCGGAAGAACAGAGGCGCCCCAGCCCCGGCAGTAGCATAAGGACTGGTGGCATTCGGAACCGGTGTCCATGGCCCGCTGACCGCCGGCGCGGATTGGAGCTGCTGGCACGGGCTAGCAGAGGACCAAGCTACCGAGATCCCTTGGTCGCTGTGTGTGATGCTGAGTGTCGGCTGGATGGTAACATAGCCGTGCAGGTCCACTCGGAACCCGGTGGGGGATGCCGCATCGCCGGCGTTGTTCACCTTGAAATCGAGCGTATTCGTCCCCGAGCTAAACCCGCTGGTGATGCTAAAGGGCGTTAGACTCGCGAACTGAACGACGTTACTCAACCCGAGGCTGACTCCGTTCAACAGGATGTCCACACCACCGTTGTCCGTGCCCCAGCTGCCAACGACCTTAAACTGGTTCGGGTCCACGCCCGTTAGATCGAACTGAGTATGGTAGGTGTAGTCACCGGGGGCGTTTCCGGAGGTTTGGTCAGCTTGCGGGGCGATCCACTTCGAATAGGGCCCGCTGTTAAACCAGGGGCCGATAGGGAATTGCCCGTCGATCACGACCAGGGCATCGGGCCCGGGGAAGTCAGGGTCGGCGCTGACGGTGATGGTATAATGCGGGTCAACCGTGGTGTTGGTCAGCAGGGCTCCGGTGCTGTCCGTGCCAGTCCCGAAGACGATGCCGGGCATCGGGTGCAGCCAGACACAGACGTCCGCCGGGATGCTGGTCGCCACACTCACGGAGTTGGAGACCGACAGGGTGTAGGCTCCGGAAGCTGATGTCGTTACGTTGGAGAGAGTTAGCGTTAGGTTGGTTTGACCCGGCAGCGGGTGATTGTCTTTAAGCCACTGGTAACTCAGAGGGGCGGTGCCGCGGGCGCTGGCGGTCAACGTGACCGTGTCGCCCTCCGCCACCTTTTGGCTCAGCGGTTGAGTTAAAATGCTCGGTGCTACGCCAGGCGGAATCCGCAGATTGCTCATGTCGATCTCGACTCGAAAGCCGCTGGGCCCGAAGCTTGCGGCGTTGTTTACCACAAAGTCGATCGTGTTAGAGCCCGCCTTGAAAGTGGCGTTGGAACTGGACAGAGCGAACTGGGTCCAGGTGTTGAAGCTCGAGCTGGGCCCATTTTTGCTCGAGACGCCGTTGACCAAAATGTCCGTCCCAGAGTTGTCGGTCGCCCAGCGGCCCAGGATAACCACGGTACTGGGATCACGGTCAACGATCTGGATCGTGGTGCGATAGGTGTAGTCCCCAACTGCATCCCCAAAAGTGGCATCCGCCAACGAATCCTGCTGAGCTCGTGGGGCAATCCACTTGGAGACCGGTCCATCTGCGAACCAAGCGCCCCCTCCAACCGGCCATTCATCATTCACCACGAACGCGGCAGGACCCGGATAGTTCGTGTCGGCGCTGGCGATCAGGGTGTAATGAGGATCAATTGCCCCGTTCCCTAGCAGAGCCCGGTGATCGTCCACACCCGTATTGAACAAGTCGGGGATCGGTTCGAAGATCGTCAAGTGCGCGCCTGCGCTAGTCACGTTGCCTGAGCCGTTGCTAATCCGGACGGAATAATCGGCTTCCTGGGGTTTCTGGATATTGCTGAGTGTTAGGGTCTTACCGGTTTCTCCTTGGATCTCGTTGGTGCCCATCAGCCATTGATAGCTCAGCGGAAGACTACCGATTCCCTGGGAAGTAAAGGTGACCGTGTCACCCACCGAGGCCGTGATGGCCGCCGGTTGTAACGAGACGAACGGGGCAGTGCCGGGCGGCACTTCGACGATCGCAATGTTATCTATCAAGGCCGTGGTATCTCCTCCCTGTGGATTGGTCTTCACGAATTCGACCAGCAGGTTGGTGCCCGTAGCGGCGAAGACGTCGCTGAACATCTCATGATAGGGATTCGAACCCCCAACTTGGAGGACCGCATGGGCGAGGATTGCGACTTGCCCTCCTAATTGCAGTGCGAGGAACGGCACCGTTCCCCCTTGGCGCGAATTCTCATAATAGTGCACGTAATACTGGCTGCCGGAAGTCAGGCCCGTGACTGTTTGGCTGAGCACGCCATCCATTTGCATAAAAGCCACTTGACTGCCGTTCGGGATGGCCCCGTTGTCCGCGAAAGGACTTCCATTCGAGGGATTGATCCCGTGGCCACCTAGCGAGTCCCAGCCGGTGATCGGGCCATTGTCGGAGACATATCCGGGGAAAATGGTGAATGCATCCGCCTCGAAGCTCGGGTTCACGATCCCAGGAATGCCTACCGTCACATGCGCAACCAGGCTGGTCACCGAACTCAAAGAATTGGAAACGACCACATCGTAGTTCCCCACCACGCCGGCGGAAGCAGTCACGGAGTAAGTCGCCGAGGTGGCGTTCGTGATTGGCGCTCCTGCCAGTCGCCATTGATAAGTGGGCGTTGGTATCCCTGTGGCGACTACGCTCAAGCTCACCGGCACACCGTCCGACACGGTGGTGCTCTGCGGTTGACTCGTGATTGCCGGGGCTACATTTCGGCTCTGCAGTTCGCGGTTGCTAAAACCGTAGACGTGAAAACTGACGTTCGCCGGGTTCACAGGCGCGATCCGCAGGGTCACCGACCCGCTGGCGTCCGCCTCGTACTGATAGGACACCCGGATCCCGAAATCTTTCCCAAACTGGTCCTGGTTCACCGTCAGCCGATCATCCCCGCTGGCGGTGCTAAAGGTGACCCAACGAAGATCGAAACTGGCGTCGTCCCATCCAACAGAGTAAATTGAGGCCAGGTACTGTCTGCCGGGGACGAGCCCCTGAAGCGTGATCGTTTCAAAACTCCCGGCCGGCACGGTGCCTCCGTAGAGGAAATCAGTGGCCAAGCCCGTACTATCGCCCGCAAGGTTGTTTACATCCCATTGAGGACGTTGCCTAAGAAACCCGTGGAGAAGGAGCCGGCTACAGATGGGTTTGCGCCCGCAACTCCTGTAAAGGGCACGCCATTGATCACAGGGTTGGCGCCGGTGCCGAAGTTGTACGCATGGGTGTAGAAGAAGTTGGCGTCTATCCCTGAATCATCATCACCGGTCCATGCATTCACCGCCCACGGGCTGGCCCCGGCTTTGATCTTGAAGTTATCCACTAACACCGTGTTATCTCCGTCCGCGTCGTTCAGCAGGGCCAAGGTCTGGGAAGTAGCGGTGGCCGTGAACGGGAAAGAAAGGTAGGCATAGGGACTGGTGCCCCCGACCGAATAAACCGTGAGAGCGAGCATCTCAGTCCCATCGATCGACGCGCGTAGGTGCGGCGTTTGCGTGTTACTTGCGTTGGCCCGGAAGCTCAGTTGATAAACCGTCCCGACCGTGAGGCCGGATATCGTGGTGCTGAGAGTGGTTCCGGCCCCAGCCGACTCGATGAACGCCACTTGGGTTCCATCGGGAATCGCCCCGTTATCCGCGAAGGTGCTGCCGCCGCTGGGGTTCAGGCCGGCGTGGTCAGGCTGGTCGGCGGTCCAGCCGGTGATCTGGGAATTCAGGCTGATATACCCCGGAGAAACCGTGAAGGCATCGGCTTCGAAGCTGGAATTGGTGATGGTTTGGGCGAGCGCCGAGACGCTGAGGATCGCGGCCAGGGCAATCGAGCGCTCCAGGCTGAGGCATAGGGCGTTGAAGGCAGAGTCTTGGGGGTGTTTCATGCGGTCAGGGCTGCGTTATGCAGTTGGTTTCCACGCGTGGTTGAGGCCTGATTGTAACCGTAGCGCCATCTGGGCTTCAACGAGAATCTGCCGAATTCCCTTATTTCTCCAATTAGGCCCGTGGGAGAAGGTCCTGAGGCCGAACAAACCTTGTGGAATATCCCTGGCTCCCCGCGCTGAAACCGGACTTGGCCGGTGCGGACGTAAGGCCCTTGAGCCGTCGGCGCCGCCCGTCGTCAAACGTTGTCACGTGTGGCTTGATCCCGAACGTGGCGATCTGCCCTCACTCAAATCTCAAGGCGCTTGGACAACGAGGCGGTAGATCCGTGAGCCGGAGGGAGCCTCCCAATCTGTGAATTGGATCGTGCGGTTGGTAAGGCCCGGCGGTAAATCGGCCAGTAAGGACCATGTGCCGCCGGGGTTATCCGCACATTGGATCGAGTAAAGCAGGTTCGGCTCCGCCTGGAAGCTGAGGAGTGCGCGCCCCTCATTGGCCAGCGAGATGGATTTGATCCGGGGTTGGTTGACCACACCGAACCAGGCGCGCGACGGCCCGGACCACGGGGTCGACAGTGGCGGGCTCCCGGCTCGCTGGGGGCTGGTCGTGTTGTGGTGGGAAGAATTGAAGTTACGCGCGATCAGCGTCACGGAGTTAGTCAACGTAATCGTCACCGAGTTCACACCGAAGGCAGCTGAGGACGAAAGATCTCCCCCCGGCTTTCTCGGATCCGTGCCGTCGACTGTGTAGCAAACCACGGTATTGCTCTCGATCGTCCCGCTGGTAATCGTCACCTGGGAACCGAAAGCAACCGTGCGAGTGGTAGTGTCCAGAACTGGGGCGCTCAGGAAGTTCGTGTCGACGAAATCCACGCGGTCCGCGAGCCAATGTTTCATGAAGTCCAACTCTCCTTGGTAGGTGCCGTTGAAGGTGTAGGTATAACCATTTGATGAGATTCGACCGTTCCGCGGCTTCGTGTCCGATTGACCGTTGCCTCTCCAGTGAGCCACTTCGCGGACCTGCGCATTTCGTACATAGGCCCCTAGTTCATCCACGACAGCCAAGAGGTGGTTGGTCGAAAACTCCCCTTGGCGCAAATCCTGCCAACGATCGATCCATTTTTGCCAAAAATCCGGATCGTGGAACAGCCGGGCCCACCACCCGATGCTGGCGAAATAATCATCCCCTTGAATTCCTCGCCAAACCCGCGGGTTGAAGGCCCGGAAATCGCCGCCACCAGAACAGCCTAACGAACGATCGAAATCCCAGAGGGGTCCCATGGTGATCCTCCCCTGGCGGTCCTTGTAGAAAAAGGCGCTCAGAACCATCGCATCCACATTGAAGGAAAGCGTGTTCAGGATGTGGTAGTCGATCCAGGAGTCGGCGTCGATCCAAGCTGCGTAACCGTTGGTCGGGTCGCGATAGTTGGCCCCATAGAGGACGGTTTCAAAGGAATTGAAGTAGTTGTGTACATAATCGAGCTGGGGTTTGCGCTCGGCGAGATGCAATTCCTCACCGCTGGGGTACACATGGACGACCGTCTGGCCATGCGTGGTGTTGAACGCCTCGTAAGGGTAATCGAACCGATCAATCTTGAACAGATACCCCCCGCTAACGGTTGGGAGGGTCTTATTCTCCGGTTCCAACCGCGCCACGTCCACCCGGCTACTGCCCCTCTTGATCTTTTCCTCCAAAACGTAAACACCGTTGTAATTTGCCCCCGCTGGGTTGATGAAGTTGATCGCACCGGTGCGATTGGCGAGAAAAACCTCCGCGAATCGTGTGCGCGAGGCGTACCGCCCGGCTTCGCGGCTGAGTTGGTACATGAACGGATTGTGGATAAGCACCGGGTCGAAAACATCTGGCGCGTAGAGGATCCAGTCCTCATCGGCAGGCAGCCCGAGGACCTCCCGCTTGGTCCCTAGATTGGATTCGCCCCAGAGCGCTACCTCGAAGTTGGACTGGGGGTCGTCAAGCGTGCTTGAGCCGTGGCGATGGAACCCCATGCGCGACACCAGATCAGGGGCGTTGGTCATGGAGGAAGGCCCGGCGTTGGTGCCGAAGACCATGATCACACCCGGCTGGTAAATTGAGGCCGGCACTGCGCCTGCTACGAAGTTGCAGAGAACTACAATGGGCAGGTCGGAGCTGAAGTTAGCGGCACCTGGAGTAATCTGAAGGAAGGTTTCGCTGGCGGGCGGACCGGGGAAGTAGCTTGGCTGGCTTGGAAAGGCCCGAGCCCGGACCTCCATGCTCAAACTGACAGGTATCGGGTTGGTGTAGATGTAGGAGGTGCTATCTGGGAAGTTAGTGCGCGCGGCCGTGGCCCTGTTTGTTACCAGGTAATAGCGGATTATTGCGTCGGGGTCCAAGGTGGACAGGGTCAGGCTAAAAGCGCTTTGGAAAGTACCGCTTCGACTGGAGAACTCCACCGGCGGCGCGAATCCGGCACCCGGCTGGCCATTTGCCGATCCAGGCGTGGGCTCGGTGAGAAAACCCGTGTACGAGGGATTCGACGGATCGGAGCCATAGGATACGTCGTCATATTGCTGCGGATAGCCCGGCGAAAAAGCCGAAACGACGGTCGCCCCATCGGATTGCACTAAAGCCAGGAATTCACCCGACGCGCTGAGCTTGAAGTTCGTATGAAGCGGGGCTAGCCCGTTGGTGCGATTCTTGCCTGATGCCCATACTACCAAGTAGGTCTGCGGAGGAACGATCACCGACGGGAACCGCCATTTTCCCAATCGGCTTGGATTGTCGGTGAGAAAACAACCGCCGAGATCGACGCTGTTCGTTCCAGCGTTGAACAGTTCGATCCAATCCGAATAATCGCCGTCCTCATCCCTAATCCCGCTGACGTTGGATGCCATGAGTTCGTTTATCCGCACGAGAGGAACCGCGGCGGATCCCAAGGGCTGAGCTCTTGAACCCAACGACCCCGTCAGGAGAAGGACCGAAATCAGGAGCAGACGGGAAGTCCGGATAAGTTCTGTGCGAAAGTAGGTCATTCCAAGTGGGCGATGCGTCTAGTGGGATTGAAGCCACTTATCGAACCAGTCGAAGGTCCTGGTCCACATGTCGGCGGTATATTCATGTCCCACGTTGGGGTAGATCCTGCTCTCGAAGTTCGACGAAGCCTCGTAGAGCGCATAGGCCGGCCTGCTCTTTTGCTCGATCACTCGGATGCCGTCCGATGGCGAGCCGCCATCCCGATCCCCGTTCATGCACAACAGAGCTCGCGGCGCGATCAGACTGATGATGGCTTCGGTATCAAAGTAATTCAGCATCCCTGGTACGAAATAATAAATGCCGTGCTGCTTGAGTTCGTGCTGGGCAATCAGGTCTTGGTACCGGGTCAGGCAAGCCACCGCGACACCGGCGCGAATCCTTTCGTCCAGGGCCATCAGCCACCAGGACCGGGTCGCGCCCATGCTCATGCCCGCAACGCCGATGCGCTGTGGATCGATCTCAGGCCGCGAAACCAGGTAGTCGAGGGCCATCAAGTCGTCACGCAGAATCATCCCCCAAAGAGTCCTGCCCATCCAAAGGTTGAACTTGCTCGCGGTCATTTCGCCTGTGCTGCCCCGTTCTTCATGTCCGCCGGGACCCTGGCCGTTTCTCTCCCCAAAGCAGTAGGCGTCAACTGCTATCACGGCGTACCCTCGGCGCGCGTAGGCAGGCCCGGGCGGCTCCACAGTGTGATTGGCCTCAAACAACTCGCCTTTGCCATGGTCATATTCGCCTCCGTGCCAGTGGCAATATAGGATGGCAGGAGCTTTGGCCCCCCTCCCTTTGGGCAACAGGAGATAGCCGGGTACGCTTGCACCGGCCCCGTTGTCGAACTGGAATTTCTCGAATAGAAAATCGCCCCGGTCTTCCCGGCTGAGCGTTTTCACTGCAAGTGACTTCGGGCGCGGGGGAAGCTTGCCAAGCAACTGCCAGAGGCGGTCCCGGATCTGGGTTCGCTGGCGTTCCCAGTCGGCCTTGCTCGTTAGGACTCGGAAGTCCGGCACCGGTGGAGCACCAGCCATCCACCGCGAGGCCGCATCGATATCTTGGGTCACCATAGTCTGCAAGTCTCCGCCGTGCACCGGAGCCGTAAAGCATAAAAGAAAACAGGGAAGCCAGGCTGTCCGCATAAGAAGTGGCATTTCAGTGCTCTCTCCCGTGCCAGCGTGTCAGCCGTAACGCATTCCCAATGACCAGCAGATCAGAGACGCCCATGGCCGCCGCACAAAGCACGGGGCTCATGAACCCCAAGGCGGCTAGCGGCACTGCCGCCGCGTTGTAGAAGAATGCCCAAAACAGGTTTTGTTTGATCGTGCGCAATGTTGCTTGGGCAATTTCGAGCGCATCGGGAATGGCTTCGATATCCGACCGCAACAGGATGATGTCAGCGGCTTCGCGCGCGATGTCGCTGGCCTTGCTCACCGCAATCCCTAGATCAGCTTGTTCCAGGGCAGGGGCGTCGTTGATGCCGTCTCCCACAAACGCTACCCGGTGCCCGCCCTGCTGAAGTTCCTCCAGAATCGCTGCCTTGCGCTCAGGTCGGATCTCGGCAAAGACATTGGCCGACGGAATCCCGGATTGACGAGCTACCGCAGCGGCGGTGTCTTGGTGATCGCCGGTGATCAGGTACACCGCCTTGCCCTGACGCAGCAACGTCGCGACCACCTCCGGTGCGCGCGGCTTAAGGCCGTCCTGCAGGGCAAAGACGGCCCTCAACTGCTTGTTCTCAGCCAATCCCAATATGCTTGCTCCCTGGCTGGAGTGTTCTTGCGCAAGAGCCTGGCTGGGTCCGAGGTTAACGGCACACTCCTTAAGCCAGGAGAGCGCCCCAAGCCGCCACTCGGTTGAGGCAGTCCGGTGGTCGAGAGAGTTGTCTGCCCTGGCGGAGGAAGGGGCCATGAAAGGTGTCCGAGCCACGACCCCGCATCCGCGGAGTTCCTCCCATTGCTGGGCTATCAAGCCGCGGCTTGCCTGGCTCGGCATGGTCCGGGCCCACGTCGCCATCGCTCGGCTCAGCGGGTGATCTGAGGGCTCGGCCAAAGCCGCCACGATCCTCTGGAGGGGAACGGCGCTGGCCTCGTTAGCGCCGAACTCCTGGAACGAGACCACGGCCACCTTGCCCTGAGTCAGGGTACCGGTCTTATCGAAAACTACGGCGGTGATCAGGCCGCTCTTCTCCAGGGCGAGCGCATCCCGCACGAGTATCCCTCGACGCGCAGCTGTGTTCGCGCCGGCCATGATTGCCGCTGGGGTGGCCAACCCCATCGCGCAGGGGCAGGCAACGATCAAGACGGCCGCGGCCTGGATCATGGCTGCCGCTAGTGCGGTGCTCGGCAACATCGGGTGCCATAGGTAAGGACTGAGCGTCATCGAAAGTCGAGTCGCTGTTTGGAACGAAAGCCCCCACCATAAGCCGCTGGCCACAGCGACCAGGACCACAATTGGCACGAAGACCGCGCTCACTTGGTCGCCGAGTTTTTGGATTTTGGCGCGGCTGTTCTGTGCGCGCTGCACGATGGCAATAATGTGGGCGAGTGCGGTTGAGTCGCCGGTGGCCTCCGTGGTTACGATCAGCCGCCCGTTCTGATTGCTGGTGCCGGCATAGACCCGGTCACCCACCGCTTTCTCAACCGGCATCGACTCTCCGGTTAGGATCGATTCGTCCACCACGGACGCGCCTTCGGCCACGACCCCATCGGTGGGGATCCGGTCGCCGGGTTTGAGCAACACCCGATCTCCTATCTTGAGTTTGGCAACGGGTACCTCCGATTCAACTCCGGCGGAGTCGATCTCTCGTGCCATGGCGGGAGCCAAACGCAGCAGTCCCCGGAGCGCCAACGCGGCTTGGCCGCTGGCCCTGGCCTCCATCCAGTGGCCCAGACTGATGAGAGTAATGATCGCGGCGGACTCCATGAAATAGAGATGATCGCTCCCCCCGTTTAACAAGGCCCAGACGCTATACGCAAAGGCGGTGGTCGAGCCCAGCGCCACCAGCAGATCCATATTTGCCTGCCGGACTTTGAGTTGGTTCCAGGCCCCGCGATAAAAACGCGCTCCGCCGACGAGCTGGACTGGCAAAACCATGAACAGACTGGCCCACCGAAAAGCGCCATTCAATCCCCAGCCCAAACCCCATTCGCCAATCAGGAGCAGCATCGTCACGCCGCCTCCGATAAAGACATTGAACTGCCAACCGCTTAGGGGCGACCAGCCCGAAGGCCTCGCGCTTGGCATGAGCTCCGATTGCACCTCCACCCGAAAGCCTGCTGCCTCCACGGCCTTTACCACCTCATCAGGCGCCGGCGCCGAGCCGTGTTCCCAGCGCACCGTCGCGCTCGCGGCTTCCAGGTCCACCGCCGCTGTGGCTACACCGGCGACGCCTCCGATGGTTTCCGACACACGACGCACGCATCCCTGGCAGCTCATCCCGTGTACGGCGAACACCGTGGTCTGATTCTCGCTGTCGTTAACATGCATGCTCATAGCTGATCGATCTGGCCGGCAATCACCGACAACTCGAACGATACTAAATAGAACCGGTTTTTTCCAACGGATTGGATCGGGCGCGGTCTAATTCAGAGCAAACGACGAACCCGGGAATTCAGAAGGACAATCGGCGGTTAGCTTTTGGCAAAATCGGTAAAGCAAATCCGCGCGTGTGAGGCGACCTTCTGATGCCCCATTTGGTTATGTGGCCGAGCCGGCGTGGCGGGCCAAAAATGCTGTTGCATTCGGGATGGGCGTGTGCGACGGGTAATGGTCCCACGGTGTGCAGGCAGTTGCCAACCGCTGATCGGTCCTTGAAAAGACTTTTAGTAGCCGTGAATCCTTCAGATCTGACTCCTCGCAGCGCGCGGGCATCCTCGGTCGATGCTTTTGACTCCGTCGCGCACGCCTTGAACGTCGTTGTGGTATATGGGGATACCCGAACTCGCGAGCGCGCCTTGAGGGTTTACGACCACCTAGTCGAGGAGCTCTCGGGCGACTTTAGCATCCAATTCACGTGGTGGAAGTTCGATTTTCTGCGTTGTCCCGACATGTTCGAGGCTGCGGTGAAGGCGGCTTTTGAAGCGGACTTGATCGTTTTTTCGGTGCACGCCGCCGAGAAGTTGCCTCCGTGGGTCCAGGATTGGATTGAGGCTTGGCGGGGCAAACGCGAGCCAAACCGTGGGGCTTTGGTGGCGCTTATCGGAGGGGGCCAGATCGCCAACAAGGCGGCGCCTGTTCAGACCTTACTCCATGAGGTCGCCAACGCTTCGGGCATGGAATTCTTTCCTCATTCCTTCCAACTTCTTTCTGAACCCTCTGGGATTACGCCCTCGCATCCGGATCGCGTGAGCCGTTTCACGCCGTTGCTCGAGGATATTCTGACGCGCGGCCCGAACACTCGGCACTTCGGCATCAACGAATAGGGCCTCGGGTCCCTAGAACGGCCGTGGCAAGAGTGGCCTGCAAAAGCGCTCTGGGAGGGGACTTTTCGGCTGGCAAGGCTCTATTGGACGCGAACGCGATAGAAACGCTCGCTGATCGCCGGGGTGAGGTCCTTCACCTCAATTGTCGCTCCTGTACCATTCGTGCTCACAAGGGTTTGCCATGACGCCTTCAGGCTGGGCGCAAACTCAAGATTGTGCACGAGATTGCTCAAACTGTTCCAGGAGAGAGCGCGAGCGCCGTCGGTTCCCACGTGAATCTGAAGCTTGACGGGGCTCGGCAGGGAGATGTCCGCATAGACGAGATCCTCGAAGGTGGGGGTTGGGCTAAGCACGGGGAGCTCGGACAGCGGGTCTTGGAGGGAGTTGTCGAACCAAAGGCCTTGACCGGTGTTGAAGTGGTCGAGGGTGTTGGTGCCGGCTACGACGTGGCCAAACACGGTGAACCCACCGTCCACCGTATCGAGGAAGCTGTTGGTGCCCAAGTTGAAGAACCATTGTGAGCTGGCCGAGTTGGTTTGGCCGCCGACCCGAGCCATGGCGATCGTCCCATAGAGGTTGCTATAGATGTGGCCGGTATTGTATTCGTTGGTGATGTCCCCAAACGTCTGGACCGCTGCGAACTGGGCATTGGCAGTTTGGCGATTGGTAATCCAGAACCCGCCCCCCTGAACCACAAAACCATGCTCCCATCGGTGGAGGAACATGTCCTGATAACGGCCGGAGTGCACGTAGTTGATGAAGTTGCTCACCGTAACCGGCTTATCGGCGTCGTAAAGCTCAACCAATATGTCACCGAGTCGTAAATGGAATTGCGCCAGCGTGCCGGCGCGAGCGTTTAGCATGGAGCCTAGGAGTGCGAGGGTTAGGACTGAGTGCCTGATTGGTGTCATGGACGATAGGTGTTTTTCGTGAACTGTTTGTCTAGACCCGAGGAGAAGGGTTGAATCTCCTTATCAAGGGCGGGCCGGATGCGGCCATTATTGGCGCGGATTTCGAAGGCGTGGTCTCCTGGCAGAGGACGATGCCAAAACTCGCCCCCTGCACACTCGAGAATCAGGCCGCCGGCGGCGATGTCCCACAACCGCACTCCGGCTTCAACAAATGCATCGAACCGCCCTGTCGCCACGTAGGTCATAGCCAAGGCCGCGGAACCCATGATTCGCAGTTTCCTGACCCGATGCGCTAGGTGATTGAAGATCAAGAGCATGTGGTTTAGGGAAGGTTCTGAATTCCCGAAGCCTGCGGAAATCATCGCCTCGCTCAGTTTGGTGCGAGTGCTCACATGGATGGCTCGGCCGTTCAGGCGAGCGGGTTCTCCTCGGATCGCCGTCCAGAGCTCATCGGTGAACGGGTCGTAAACCACGCCTACGGTCGTCTCATAGGCTCTAGGGGTTGAGCCTTTGTCTGCCTGTTGCAGGGCGATCGAAACGCAGCTATGCGGAATGCCGTGGCTGAAATTAACTGTGCCGTCGATTGGATCGACGATCCAGCGATGATCCGAACCTGCCGTTCCCGACATGCCTTCCTCGCCAAAAAACGCGCTGGCCGGAAGCGCAGCAAGCAGTAGCCTCTCAATGAGCGCTTGGCACCTCACATCCAGCTCGAGTTTGATATCGTGCTGCGTGTGTGATTTGACGACTTTGGGCGAACGCAGGTTCCGGCGCATGAGAGCGCCGGCTTGTTGCGCCGCGGCTACCGCGGCCTTCAGTACTTTTTTCTGTTCAGTTCGATTCATCGTCGCGTTCGGCTCCGAAATACAGGCCGAACAAAATGGGGGGAAATGTTCGTCGCGTCGAGAGAGTTTCCGCAAAACCAGGGACTTTCCGGACGTCGTGCTAGGAACTGGCGCTCGTATAGCGGCGCAGGGAGATCCGCCACCCCCATTCGGAGGCGAGGAAACACATGATACTCATCAGTAACAGAAGCAGTATTTCCCAAACGGAGCTTAGCGGATGGATCAACAGCTTCACGGGCACGTTTGAGACCAGAAGCATGGGGAGCGCGAAGGTGAAAATGGCCTTGAAAACGCCCGGCTGGAACGCGCCGTCGGGCAATCGAGCGATGTTGAAGAGGTTGTAATAGCCCCAAACAATCCCTTGGGCACGGACCGTCCAAAAGCTCGTGCTCGCCAGCAGGAACATGAGCGAATAGTGGATCAGGATACCGACCGCGCATAGAACCGCGAATCCCGCGACGCGGGCAAGGTTCAGATTCAGATGCAGTTGGATCCCGGCGTACACCATGACCGCGATGGCGCTCATCGCATTGACAAACGCGCCAAGGTCAACCTGCCGAAACGAGATCACAAACCGGGTGTTAAGTGGCAACAGCAGAAGGAAATCCAAGCGCCCGGTCCGTACGTGTTCGGAGAGCTGGACGCAGTTGTTCAGGAAGATTGCGGTGAAGAGCTGCTGGATGAAATGGCTGGCGCCCACCAGCATCACCACTTCCCATTTGGTCCACGTGCCAATGCGTTCGGTATGCTGGTAGATCACGGCCATGAAGGCCAATTGCAGGACAAACCAGAACAGTTCGACGACGATCCAGAGCAGAAAGTTGGCCTTGAACCCCATTTCTCTCACCACGGAGTTCTTCCACAGCGCGGCATAGATCGAGGCGTAGCGTCCCCAGGTCAGCCTGCGGGAAGGTTCCGAGAGCGAGGGCAAGCCTTGGCTCGCGCCAGAGGGCGTCTCGGCACGATTCGAAGGTTGGCCGGATGCGGAAGACATGGAATGAGCAGAGAAGTTCGTTTGAAATGTTAGCCGCCCACGGCCGAGTATTTGCGCACACCACGGTACCACATGAAGCGGGCCAGGGCATAGGTCAACAGCACCCAGCCTGCTTGCGTGAGCAGCCCGGTCCAAAGCTCAAGGCCCTTGACGCGGCCGAGGTAAATGCTCACCGGAAAGAACAACTGGTAGGGAAAAGGGGTGTAAGTCAGGACCTTGGCGACGAGCGGTGGCAGGATATCCAGGGGGAAGAGATGCCCACCCGCGATGTACTCAAAGGCGAACAGGATGAAGATGAAGGTGGAAACTTCCACGACCCAGAACGCCAGTAGGGCCATGGAGTAGGAGATGAAGAACTGAAGCAGGGCCGTCATGAGGACCGACACGGCAAAACAGACCATCGTAACCCCGTCCAGGGGAAGCACAAAGAACCGGTGCTGCCAGGCAATGAACAGGCCCACCGGAAGGATCGCCACCGTGGTGTAGATCAGGCGTCCGGCTCCGAACAGGCACAGCCGATAAGTCAAAAAATCGATGGGTTTGACCAGGAACTGGCTGACATTCCCATCTTTGATGTCCGAGGCGATTTGCCAATCGTCGTCCGTCACCGCCGTGAGCGCATCAACGATGGTGGTGAGGAGGTAATAGGAAGTCATCGCCGCCAGGGTGTACCCGGCCACTTCGTCGCCCGGATTGCTCGCAAAAATCGCTCGCCACAAGTAGATGGTCGCCATCAAGGGCACCAGCCCAAAGCCGGCCCGGAAGAGGAAATTGACACGATAAACCAGGGTGTTCTGGATACCAACGTTGATGACGTGCCAGTATTTGCTCACCGCGCCCTCGATTGGGATCCGAGCCCCACATGTGGACTGGCCAAGCGGAACCTAGCAGCGGCCTGGAAGTGCACTCCGGGAGTACGCAGAGTTGCTTTCTCGCAGCAGGCAAGGGGAGTCCCTACTTGCGTCAGCAACACCGTCATCTCATGATCGGCCCTTTCCGGGTCGGTTGGAAGCTCAAGCTTCATTGTGTAACTCAGGCCGCTATAATGGCGGTTTGTCCGGCTCCTGTCATCCACCAGCTTAAGATCGACATCGCATAAGTGAAAAAGCCAGCCACCGCCGCCGTGACTCCAGGAGTTGCTCCCGGATTGCGTCGCTATCTTTATCTGACGGCCAGCGTTACCGGAGCCGCGATCATGATCGTCGAGATTCTCGGTGCGCGCATGCTCGCCCCCTACGTCGGCACCTCCCATTTTGTCTGGACCGCTCAGATCGCGGTGACGTTGGTGGCCCTGGCTGCGGGTTACGCGGCCGGAGGGTGGCTGGCGGATCGCCGCCCGCGCCTGGCCTGGTTGTACGCCTGCCTGATTGCGGGAGCAGCCTACCTCGGCTTGAGCGTCATTTGCTGCGAACAAGTGGCCTACTATTGCCTGCGGTTCCGGCTCGCGCTCGGTTCGTTGCTCGCCGCCTCAATCCTGTTTCTGCCGCCCCTGGCGTTGATGGCCATGACTGGGCCGTTCCTGGTGCGCATGCTGACCATCTCCTTATCCAAGGTGGGCACGAGCATGGGCCGGTTGACCTCGGTGAGCACCATGGGCAGCGTGTGTGGCACGATCTTGATCGGGTACGTGCTGCTTCCGTTTTTCTCCAACTCCTCGGTCATGTGGCTTACCAGTATCGCGCTGGTGGTTGTTGCGGTGGGTTACTTTATAGGTTGGGAACGCAAAGGTGCGCCGCCGGCTGTGACCGCGGGTATCGTGGCTTTGGCGGTCGGCTGGGTCGGCGTCGTGCAGCCTCATGACGGTTTAAGCGAAAACCTCGTTGAGCTCTATCGAGGCAATTCCCATTTTGGCATGCTTCAAGTGGTTGAAAACAAGGAAGCCGATCGACGCTTTTATCTGAACGATTTTCTCACCCAGAATACCTACGATCCTGTCCGGGGGCGCAGCCTGTCGCTGTTCACCTACATGCTGCACGACTTGGCGCAGGGTTATTCGAGGAAAGTCCAGGATGTCCTTTGCATTGGGCTGGGCGTGGGAATCGTGCCGATGCGTTTCGCCAAGGAGGGAGTGCGCGTGGACGCGGTCGAGATCAATCCCGACGTTGTCCCCTTGGCCACAAAATACTTTGGGTTCGACCCGGCGAAGGTCAATCTCACCATCGGGGACGGACGCTACTTTCTGAATTCAACCCCTCGCCAGTATGATGCGATTGTGCTCGATGCTTTTCTGGGCGAATCGCCGCCCTCGCATCTGATGAGCCGGGAGGCGTTTGCCAGCATGAAAGCCAGGCTTAAGCCGGGCGGCGCCCTGGTGATGAACGTCTTCGGAGATTTCGAGCCCGGCCGGGATTATTTCGTGGCCTCCGTGGAGAAAACATTAAGAAGCGCCTTCCGCTCAGTGCACATTCATGCGGCCGGCAACGGCAATGTGTTTCTGGTGGGGTCGGAAGAACCCGACTTGCGACTCCTCCGTCCCCTCGACTACAGCACTATGCCCGAAGCCGTCCAGGAAATGGCCCGGACGGCGATCCAGAGCGACCTCCACTCCGATCCGGCCCACGGGCAGGTCCTACTCGATGACTACAATCCAGTGGATTATTTCGACGCGTTAAATCGAGAAGAACTGCGCAAGCGCCTTGCCCTAAGCTACCGCCCTTGAACTGCGGCCGTGAGCGACTTTGAGATTCTGCTTTAAAAGCTCCAAGTGGTCGGAGTTTGACATGAGCGAGGGGTAGCGGAGGGGTTCGGAATTGGCAGGTGGAAAAGGGATTCCGTTGCAGAATCCCTTTGGGCAGCTCATCCCTCTCTACGCCTGATGCGAAACACTTCGCACCGAACTCTGCGGAACCGATGCATGGTAAGCGGTAAGCCGAGCACATCTGTTCAGCAGACCTGAGGAGGGGTTAAGGTTGGGGTGTGAGTAACAATCGCAACGGGATGGCAGCGGACCGCGGCGCGGAGCGCGCGCGGTGGGTGAGTAGGTA
>Ga0265314_10000697_pt1 | contig 40847 bp, 31 predicted proteins | sample 4126metaG_FD_203106 | JGI IMG/M metagenome (GOLD analysis project Ga0265314, IMG submission 203106) | Rhizosphere microbial communities from Carex aquatilis grown in University of Washington, Seatle, WA, United States - 4-1-26 metaG | ecosystem: Host-associated > Plants > Roots > Rhizosphere >...
CGAGCTGAGCGATACTCGCAAACCGTGAAGGCAGGGTGGCGCTCGTTGGTCGTGATGGCGTGTTGTTTCGGGCTCGGCTGTGGAGGCGGCGGTGGAAAGACGACCGGCACCTCCGACGCTGGCGGCTCGGGCGCGACTTACGGTGCCGCAGTATTGCGTCCGAATGTGCATGTCCTGACCGACGCCGAGAAGGCGGCGATCGACTTGATGACGCCGAGCCTTTGGACCGTGCGCGGAGCGATCGACGCCAAGCCGGGCGACATCCTGCTCGCGGATACCATCGCGGTGCGGGTCCAGTCGGTGTCGTCGGCGGGCGGGGAAACCACGGTCTCCGTGGCGGCCGCCGACGTCACGGACGTTTTCTCCCAAATCACCCTCGCGAGCGATCTGCGCCTCCAGGACGGAATCCTCACCGTGGGCTCTACCGATCCCGCGACCGATATGCCGGGCGCATTCCGGTCGGCGCTGTCGAACGCCGACGGAGGGACGCAGGACGGCATCCATCTCTCGGTGGCAGGGTCGGATTCGCTCACGATCGATCTCGCGCGCCCGCCGTTCAGCGGTAGCCTCACCTTCTCCGTCGGTGGGAGGTTGAGCTTCGACTACGACGGGGCGGACGCCGCGCGCGGGGGCGCCAGCGTTTCGGGAGGCCTGGGCGGCACCGCACGCGTTGACGCGGCCGCAACGGCCACGCTGGACGCCGAAGCACGTATCGGCACGCTGCGCATTCCGGTGCCGTTCACCATTGCGGACTCCGCGCTTCGATATCTCGGCATCCGCGTCGCATCGATCGAGATCCCCATCAGCTTCGGAGCCGAGGCGACGGCGAGCTATGGCATCGGCGTGCAGCTCTCGGCGCAAACCTCTGCGGACTTCTCAGCCACTTACGATGATGCGGCGGGATTCTCCACGACCGGGCCGAACTATTCCGGATCGATCACCCTCTCGGCGGAGCTACCAGGCACGGGCCCAGCCGCGGTCTATCAGGCCAGCCTCGAAGAAGGCGTCTTCGTCCGCGCCCGCCCGCAGCTCCTCATCCTGAATCAGGTGGCATCCGTGGGCGCGGACCTCAAGAGCGGCATCTACTCCGAAGCAATGGTCAGCGCGAACCTGCTACCTCCCTACTACTGCGTGGACGCGCAGGGCCACCTGAAGGGCGAGGCCTTCGCCTTCTTCAAGGCTGTCGGGATCTCTGAAAAGGACTCGCCTCCCCTCTCGAAGGACATCCCATTTGGGCCACGGTTCACGGCCGGGAACTGCGACGCCGACGCGGGTGCGGACGGTGGCGCCGACGATGGGAGCGCGAGCTCCGACGCAGACGCTTCCGACGACGAGAGCGCCGACGACGAGAGGCCCGACGATGGGGGCGCCGATGCCGACGCCGCGGACGCCGGAGATGCCGGGGACGCGCGCCCCACCTCCGACGGAGGCGGCCAGGGCGGCGACGGCGCCGCGCGCCTGCCCGCGCCTCCTCCGACTCACGCGTCGTGGATCGGCGACCCGCACCTGCGGACGTTCGATGGGGTGCGGTACGATTGTCAGCCAGCCGGCGAGGAGACGATGGTTGTCTCGAGCGCTGGCGACCTGGAAGTTCAAACTCGCACCGAGCCGTGGGGCGCCAAAGAGGTCTCGCTGGCGGTGGCGGTGGCCGCGCGGGTCGCGAGCGACAAGGTGGCGTTCTACCTGGATGGGACGGTCACTGTCGACGGTTTCGCGACCACGCTCGCGCCAGGCCCGACGCCGCTGCCCGGCGGCGGCGTGGTCTGGACGCTCTCTGATAGTTACGCGATCGTTTGGCCTGACAACAGCCAGCTCCGAGTGGCGTCCCACGGCTTCTTCTTTGGGGTGGACGTCTATGTCGCCACATCCCGAGCCGGTCAGGTCGCCGGGCTGCTCGGCAATGCCAATGGCGTGACCGAGGACGATCTCACGACGCGCGACGGGCTCACGACGCTGACGTCGCCCGCACCGTTCGCTGATTTCTACCACCTCTACGTCGAGAGCTGGCGGATCGCCAGCGATACGTCGTTGTTCGACTACGTCGCGGGAACCAGCACGGAAACCTTCACCGATCGCAATTTTCCGCATTTGCTGGCAAGGGTGCAGGACTTGGACAGCGCGACCGTGCAGAGCAATACAGCGACTTGCCAGATGAACGGCGTGACCAGCGACTGGGTGGACGCCTGCGTGCTCGACCTGGCCATGACCGACGGAGACATGCGCGTTGTCGAAGCTCTCGCGGTCGCGCCGCCGGTCACCGCGACCTTCGACGTCCAGCCGCCCTATGGAGGACCGCCGGCGATCACGGGCGTGTTCCCGCAAATCGTGGGGCCAGGAAACACGATCACGATATTGGGCAAGAACCTGGCGACCGTGTCTGGTGATACCAGCAACGTCACGGTGTCGCTGGTTGGCGTGGGAGAGGCCGGCCAGGTCACGATCGTCCTGCCCATCGTCTCGGGATCGTCCGGTGAGCTCACGGTGGCGACACCATCCAGCCTGTTCCAGCAGGTGTCGGGCGGAGCCACCGTCTTTGTGACGACGCCGGCGGGTTCGACGCTGGTCGGCTCACCCGTGACCATTGCGCAATCGAACGCGTTCGGTGGAAACGGCGACGGCGGCGACGGCCTGTTCGCAGCGGTGTACTCGCTGCAGCCCAATACGGCCGCGCTGCCGAACTTCGGTAGCGTCGATAGCCTCACCGATCCTTGCAACGATCCGTCGGTGATCGACGCACCGGGCGCCGGCACGGCCTGTCCGCTGACGACGTTCGACGTTTCGAACCTCGACGTTCCGAGCCAGACCTTTACGGCGGGATTCCCCGGTCTGCCGCAGCTCACGCAGTGGTTCGCAATTCGTTTCCGTGGCGTGCTCACGGTCGATACACCGGGCAACTATCGTTTCGAGACCCTCTCCGACGACGGCTCGAACGCCTATTTGATCGATCTTTCCGCGACCGGCGCCGACGGCGGAGCGACGTCGCTGACACAGATCGTGAGCAACGACGGCGCTCACGCCTTCGGCGGCAGCTTGGGTCCCACCGTCCCCTTGGCTGCAGGCCGTTACGAGATCGTCATCGATTACTTCCAGGGCCAGCCGACGATCCTGGGCATCGAGCTCCTCTGGCTCGTGCCGGGAACCACGACGCCGGCCATCGTCCCGGCCAGCAACCTGCAGGCGCTGGTGCCGACGCCGCCCGAGCTCGCCGGACCGAGTATCGAGAGCTTCGGGGTCGACCCGCAGTCGTTGAAGGTCGATCGCGTCTCGCACACGACGAGCCCGATCACGCCGGATGGGGTGATGGACGGGGTGTTCGATGCGCTCGTGAGAGGACCGGTGAGCGCCTTTGTCCTCGCGACGACGGACGCGACGGGCAAACCTTCGGGCGGCAGCTACTGGGACACGGTCCTGGGAGCGATCCCCGCGGGGATCCCTGGACTGTCCGGCGGCAATACGCCCTGGGTCATTGGTGTGCAAGAGGGCGGCGTGTTGCCGCTCATCAACAACGCCGACGGATCGATCCCCATCCTGGACGGCGGCCTGCACCAACTGACCCTGTACGCGACAACGGACGGATCCGTGGCCCCCGGCAGGAACTTTCGCCTGTTCGCGATCGTTCCCGGAGGAGGCATCATCGCCGGCCCAATCCTGACCTACGCGGCCCCGTGATGGGCCGGGGTGTGCAATCGGCTCAACGCCAACCGCCACTTCCATCGCCACGTTGTTGCCACAGTCCGAACCATTGGTCTGGCCGCGATCGCTGCGCTAGGGTTGCGGCATGAGCAAGACGATCGTCGTGTGCGGATACGGACCCGGGATCTCGACTGCCGTCGCGGAGCGGTTCGGCGCCGAAGGGTTCCAGGTCGCGCTCGTCGCCCGGCGCGCCGACAACCTCGCGGCCGGTGTAGCGGCGCTCGAGGCAAAGGGCGTGCGGGCGGCCGCCTTCCCGGCGAACCTCGCCGATCCGGATGCGGCGCGCGGCGTGATCGGCAAGGTCCACGAGACGCTCGGGCCCATCACGGTCCTGCAGTGGATGGCTTACGACGGCGGCGCGGGCGACATGCTCACCGCCGATGATGCGGCCGTGCGCGGCGTCCTCGACGTCGCCGTGACGAGCCTGCTCGCGGCGGTCAGGGCCGCGCTGCCCGACTTGCGCCAGGAGAAGCACGCCGCCATCCTGGTGACGAACGGCGGCCTCGGCATGTTCGATCCGGCGATGGACGCGGCGGCCGCGGGTGGATCGATGGGCCTCGGCGTCGCCAACGCCGCGAAGCACAAGCTCGTCGGCGTGCTCGCGCAGAAGCTGAAACCCGAGAACGTCTTCGTGGGCGAGGTCATGGTGTTTGGCCTCGTCAAGGGCACCACGTTTGATCGGGGCACGGCGACGATCGACGCGCGCACGATCGCGGAGAAGTTCTGGGAACTTTATCACTCGCGCTCGGACGTCTACGCGCGCGTGCCCTGAGCGTCACGCACGGATCGCCAGAGCTCTCCCAGGCCCAAGTCGGCTACCCATCGCTCGATATACGCGATATCGAGGTCGCCGCCGCGCAGCTGCAGGATCCCCGCAACATCTCGCAGCTGGAGCTGGCTGCCCCCACCCTGCTGTGCCCATTCGAGCTTCGAGATCAGCGTATCTTCTGGAGACGCGACGAAGACCTGCGCGCCCAGCAGATCGCCTTGGACGCGTCGGCGCATCTCCTCGACGGAGAACGGCCTCGCCTTTCGCATGATGAGGTCGGCCTTCCATGCCGTCGCCAGGTCGATGATGTTGAACTGTCCACGCCGACGAAGCGCATCGAAGGCCGCATCGGCATCAGCGTAGTAATCCTCCGGCGGAAGATCGGAGAGAAAGCGCCGGAGCGATTCGGGCTGCGGATCGATCACCAGATCGAGATCCTGGCTACTGCGAGGAACACCATGGAACGAGCTGGCGAATGAACCCACCACCATGTTGGGTACTCCGGCAGCAGCCAGCTTAGCGGTGAGGCGAGCGAGGAATGCACCCGCGCCTTCATCATTCATGGAGCGAGCAAGGGGAGCGCCGGCCACGCTCGGTGAAAAAGCTCGTCGCCCAGCAGGATGCGGCGAAGCGCGCTCTCGACATCTTCGTTACTGTACTCGGGGTGGCGCGCGCGAATTCCTGCGCGCGTGAGCTCCCTCGTGTCAGCCGACAGGTTCGCGGCCACACGCGCGCGACCCGCGGGACCAAGCCGGCGGTAGGCTCGCAGCTGAGCCTCGTGGCTGTCGGGCGACGTATCTCGCGGGCGCACGCCGAGGAATATACCCCGGCGCCCGGGCCGACTGACCTAGTTGTCAGGCCGGTTGCCACTTGCCTCCATCACGTGCAGAAGGTGACGATCACCTCCAGCGTTGACTGTAAAGGTGTCGGCGGATTCACGAGACACAGCTTGATCCCGCCGGGGTCGTCGCCGGCGATGGTCATCACCCGCTTGCAGACGTCGATGCACGCCTGCGGCGCGCAACCGGGGGCGGTGCTGTCGGCGCAGGTGGGGGTCCCGGCGGCCTCACAGGCCACCATCGCCACCAGGGTGTCGTCCGGCGCGTCGATCTCGTAACGGCGTGATGTCTCGTCGCAACACCCGCCGCCGACGCCGCCCGCGCACAGCAGCAGGAGCAGCCGCATCAAGCCGCGCCCGGCCCTCACCAGAACGCCTGCATCGGCGCCCCTTGCAAACCGCTTCATCACAGGCACCCCACCCTCCACTGAACGTGAACCTCGCTGTAACCATCGACCCCCGGGTGCAGCTCGCAGTGGACGATCGGTTCCGACGAGAACGACGGTCCTTTCAGCTTCTCGCACAAGGGCAGGCAGTCCATCCGCGTCGGGTCAGCGCAGGCGTCGAGGAGGGCCTGCGTCTGCGCATCGGGAGCGCGCAGCAGATACACCCGATCTTCAGGCTCGCAGGGGCTGCCACAGCCCGACGGCAACGCCAGCGACGCCAGACCCAGCGCCGCCATCAACGGGGTCCGAAAACGCGTCGCGATTCTCTTGATTGACGACATTCAGGGTGACCGTCTCACCGGGCGACCATCGCTTCCTCGGCGCCGTTCAGCGCGCTCAGGGAGAACGACAAACCCAACCGGAAGTTCCCCGACCGGCGCACGTCGATCGCGCCGGAAACCGGTAAGTCGAAGATCAACCTGGGAGACGGCTCCCTGGGAACACTTCTCATGAACTTCTCATGAGGGCTTCATCCTCGCCGGCCGCGGCGGTGGCATGAATCTCCCACCGGCGGCAATCGCCGGAAAGGAGGCTCCGATGTCAAAGACGATCCTGCACGTTCGCACCACGACCCGCACCTCGCCGGGCGCCATCCTCGCAGGCGCCACCGGTCCGGCACAAGCCATCTCGGCCGTCCCGGGGCTCATCTGGAAGGTCTGGATCCTCGACGAGGCCGCGTCCGAGCTCGGCGGCGTGTACCTGTTCGCCTCGCGTGCCCAGGCGCAGGCGTACGTCGACGGTCCGATCCTCGAGCACCTGCGCCACGACCCGCGCGTGGTGCGGGTCGAGCACCGGATCTGGGACACGCACGCGCTCTCGGCGACAACCCGCGCGCCCGAGGCCGTCCCCGACGTCGACATGGCGAAGGAGGTGGCGTGATGGACCCGGCGCGCATCGAGGCGTTCGCGGCGCAGGTCGTGGGCGACCTGGCGGCGGCGATGGGCTCGGCGATGACCAGCCTCGGCGGCAAGCTCGGCTTTTACCAGACGCTCGCCGCGGCGCCGCGAACGCCCGAGGAGCTGGCGGCGGCGACCGGCACCGAGCCACGACTCGTCCGCGAATGGCTCGCGTCGCAGCGCGCTGCCGGCTACGTCGGGTTCGAGTCCACGTCCGGTCGGTTCGTGCTGCCGCCCGAGCACGCGTTCGTGCTCGCGCAGCCCGACAGCCCCGCGTTCCTGACCCCGGCGTTCGACGTGACGTCGGCGATCTGGCGCGCCGAGGAGCGGCTCGTCGAGTCGTTCCGCACCGGCTCGGGCATCGGCTGGCACGAACACGACTGTCGGCTGTTCTCCGGCACGGAGGCGTTCTACCGCAACGGCTACCGCGCGAACTTGGTGTCGCACTGGATCCCGGCGCTCGGCGACCGGGCGGCCGCGCTCGCGGCCGGCGGGCGGGTCGCGGACGTCGGCTGCGGCCACGGGGCGTCGACGATCCTCCTCGCGCAAGCGTTCCCGGCGAGCCGGCTCGTCGGCCTCGATGCCCACGCGGCGTCGATCGCGACCGCACGCGAGCGCGCCGCCGCGGCTGGCGTCGACGATCGGGTCCAGTTCGAGGTCGCTCCCGCCGCGGCGCTCGTCGAGGTCGCCGGCGGGGCGCTCGACCTGGTCTGCTTCATGGACGCGTTCCACGATCTCGGCGACCCGGTCGCCGCCGCGCGGACGGCGCGCGCCGCGCTCGCGGACGACGGCGCCGTGCTCCTCGTCGAGCCGTTCGCGCATGACGCCCCCGAGGCGAACGTCGGCCCGGTGGCGCGGATGTACTACGCCGCGTCGACGGCGCTGTGCACGCAGAATGCGCTCCAGCAGGGTGGCCGCGACGGGCTCGGGGCCCAGGCCGGCTTCGCGGCCCTGGCTTCGCGCCTCCACGCCGGCGGGTTCGAGCGCGTCCGCGTCGCCGCCCAGACGCCGTTCAACCTGGTCATCGAGGCCCGCCCGTAACCCGGAAGCGATATCCCACGCCGCGCACCGTCGCGAGCGCGGCCGCGTGCCGGCCGAGCTTGCGGCGCAGCGATCGGACCACCGCCTCGACGACGTTGCTGGTCGAGGCGTCGGGCGGGTGCTTCCACACCGACTCCAGGAGCTCGTGGCGTGTCACCGCCTCGCCCGGGCGGCGGCGCAGGTAGCCGAGGACGCCGAGCTCGAGCGGCGTCAGCGCAATCCGCTCGCCGTCGACCACGGCCTCGTGGGCCGCCTCGTCGAGGAGCGCCTCATCGACGAGTGACTCGCCGGCGGGCGCGTCGGTCCCGGCGCCGACCTCCTGGGCGACCAGCCGCGCCAGCCATCCGTCGACGGAGCCCGTGCCCATGTCGAGGACGAGGCTCCAGAACGCCTGGCCCGAGAAGCGGATCGGCTCCGCGTCGAGCAGGCGGAAGCCGAGCCGGCGCATCGCGGGCTCGTGAACGGCGCGCGCCCGCACGCACGCGTAGACCCAGCGGAGCGCCGGCCGGAGCTCGAGGTAGCTGCGCTTGATGTCCAGCCAGGCGGCCGCCTGCGCCGCCGACGGCTGCTCGTCGACGTCGCGGTCGATCAATCGCCGCACCCAGAGCGCACGCGCCCGATCGTCGGCGGCGGGGAGGTGCTGCGCCCAGCGCGCGAGCACGGGGTCGCGGTCGAGCACGCCGCGCGCCAGCTCGCCCGGGCGGAGCACCTGGACGAGCCCGGCGACCTGCGCGGCGGCGTCGCGCGCGACGTGGCACGACGCCCGGTGGTGGCGCCAGGTCGGCGCGAACGCCGCTGCGGCGTCGGCGCCCTCGTGCCTGGCGATGATCTCGCGCAGCGCCGGGCCGTCGGCCTCCGTCGCCGGCTCGATCGAGATCGAGTTGGCGCGCCGGGGAAAGAACGCCTCGCGCAGGTCGGGGTTCTCGAGCAGGTAGAGGACGTCGGCGGTCGTGCGCCACAGCTCCGCGCGCGGCGCCGCGCGCACCTGCCGGGCGACCGCGTCGGCGGCGGCGCGGCGGTGGTCGGCGCGCAGTCCCGGATCGGTCGCCGCGAGGGCCCGATCGAGCGCGCTGCGGACCGCGTCGTCGACCAGGAGCCCATGCGCCGTCGGCCGGACGAACGGCAGCGCGCGCAGCCGCGCGAGCGCGTCCTCCGGCGGAACATCGGGCAGCATCGCCTCGACGAGGGGCGCAGTCACGGTGCGGACGAGGCACGCCGCCTGGAGCACCCGCCGCGTCGTCGGGTCGGGGACGTCCTCGAGGAACAGCTCCGCGAGGTGGTCGACGAGCGCGCCGGGCGCCGACGGGACGCCCGCCGCCGGGACCGGGGCGCCCGCGCCGACGAGCGCCGCCGACATGGACAGCGCGAGCGGGTGGCCGGCGGCGACGCGCTCGAGCGCCGCCGCGACAGCCGGCTCGATCCCGTGGCCGGTCAAGTAGGCGAGCGCAACGTCACGCGGCAGCGGGCCGAGCTCGAGCGTCACCAGGTGGCCGGACCACCCCGGCGCGACGAGCCACGCGGGTCGCGGCGGTGCGCGGCCGGCGAGAAGGACGCGGACGTTCTCCCCGAGCGCGGGAACGAACATCTGGCGCAACCACGTGTCGAGCAGCCGGAAGGTCTCGTACCGGTCGACGACGAGGAGGACGCGGCGACCCGCCGCGGTGACGGCGCGCGCGGCGGCGGCCAGATCGCGTGGACGAAGCTCGGCTTGCCGATCGGGGGCCGTCGCGGGAGGGTCCGGGAACCCTGCCAGAGTGGCCGTCCGATCGCCCGCTCCCGGCGCGAGCCAGGCGCACAGCCCCGCCGGCGACGGCTCGACCTCGCCGGCGTCGACGGAGACGATGGCGACGTCCGGCGCCTGCTCGCGCAGCCGATCGGCCAGTGCGTGGAGGAGCTGGGTCTTGCCGATCCCGGGCAGTCCGTGGAGGTGGAGCGCGAGCGGCCCCTCGCCGGCGGCGAACGCCAGGAGCCGGGCGAGCTCGGCCTCGCGACCCACCAGGGTTTCTCGCGCGCGTCGGTGCAGCCGATCGCCCAGCCGTGCCACGCCCGCGAGGATAGCGCGTTACGTCTGCTTCACCACGTGCAGCGGCACGGCGCTAGTCCTCGATCACCGACAGGTCGCTGGCGCCGCCGGTCAGCTCGATCGACCACCGATCCGGAGCCGCCTCCCACCCCGGCGTCGATAGCCGGGTCGGGCCGCCGACAGCGCCCAGCCGCTGAGCGTCGAACACCAGGTTGCTCGCGCCGCCGCGCACCGAGATCTGCGCCGCCGTGCCGCGCGGGCGGCGGATCACCAGGCGGCTCGCGCCGCCCGACAGCCGCAGCGTCGACGTCCCGCGCGGGCGCGGCAGCGCCAGCTCCGACTCGCTCGCGCCGCCGGCGATCTCGATCGACGAGATCTGCAGCTCGCGCAGATCCGCCGCGAGGTGCGAGACGCCGCGGCGGATCTCGATCGACCACGGCACCGCCGTCGTCAGCGTCAGCTGCGCCGCGACGTCGCGCGCGCCGAACCACGACAACCCCTTGTACTGAACGTCGACCTCGCCGTTCGCGGCGACCGTCACCTGCGGCCGCTTGCCGTCGAAGCTCGCGCGGTACAGGTCCTTGATCCGCGCCCCGCGTAACGCGAGCCGCGCCGCGCCGGCCCCGAACCGCAGCCGGCCGTGCTCGACGCCGCTGATCGGCGCGCGGTCCGCATCGCCTGCGGCGCGGCCCGCGTCGACGTCGTCGCGGGCCGCGCGATCGCGCGCCAGCTCCGCGGCGCCGGCGAGCAGCTGCTCGGCCGCGTGCTCGAGGAGCTTCGCGGTCTCTTGCACCACGGCGTCGTCGAGATCGGCGAGCGCCTCACCGAGCAGTCGGTCGCGCAGCGCGCGGTCGGCATCGATCAGCTCGCGCCGCACCGGCGCCAGCTGCACCACGACCTGGCGCCGATCGATCTCGTGGCGCGCGCGCTCGACCCAACCCGCGCGCTCGAGGCGATCGAGCAGCCCGGTGACGGCGCCGCTGGTGATCCCCATCGCCTCCGCGATCCGCCCGGCGGGAACCGGACCCTGCTCGGCGAGGTATCCGACGGCGTCGAGGTCCGCGAGGTTGAGCCCGGCGTGCTCGGCCGCGGCCGCGCGGAGCCGTCGATCGGCCTCGGCGACCCGGGTCAGCGCCACGGCGAAAGCATGAATTCTCTCGGGTTTTCGGGAGCGCGACACGGCGATGCAAGATCCTCTTGACGAAGATATCTTAGTAACTAAGATATAGTTGATTGGAGATTCAAGGTCACTGCACCTCCAACCTACCGTGCCTTTCCCCGCACACCAAGGAGCAAGCCATGACGACCCAGGAATTTCACGCCTCGCATCCGTTCCGCACCACTCCTGACCTGGACGCCGACGTCGAGCTCGACCGCCTCACGCTCCCCTACGCCGGCCAGACCCGGATGCGGCTGACGATCACGTCCGGCATGGCCGACGCGCGCGTCCGCATCGACCCCGACGCGACCGATCTCATCGCGATCGACTACGGCGAGGGCACCCCGCCTCGCCTCCGCGTGTGGGCGTCGGAGCTGCGGGTATCGTGGCCGACCACGATCGGATCGTGGATGCGCGCGGCGCTCGCCGGCGAGTACCGCGACATCGAGATCGTTCTCCACCCGGCGGTCGAGTGGACGCTGCAGATCCGCGGCGGCCTCTACCAGTTCGACGCCGACCTCGCGTCCGGCAAGCTCGCGCGGCTCGAGATCAGCGGCGGCGTCAGCGACGCGCGCCTCGACCTGCCCGCGCCCGGAGCGGTGGTCCCGATCCGGATCTCCGGCGGCGTGAGCGACCTCGCGCTCCGCCGCCCGGCCGACACCGGCGTTGCCCTCGCGGTCAGCGGCGGGATCTCCGGGCTCTGCCTCGACGACCAGACCTGGGGCGCGATCGGAGGCGGCGCCCGCCTCGCCACCGGGCCGGTCCACGGCGACACCCCGCGCTACGCCGTCGAGATCAGCGGCGGCGCGAGCAGCCTGCACGTGGTTCCTCGTCGATCTTCGCTCGGCGTCGATCGCCGGCCGTGACAAGCGCTCACGGAGCCGACTCAGGGTTTTGCGCGCCCCGCCGATGTCGCACCTGTGGAAGGCTTGGCAACGGATTCGGCGGAAGAGGCGCGCTCACGTTCGATCGAACGCGAGCGGCCGTTGACGGGCATCGAACGCTCATTCGACGACAACGAGATCATCGTCAGCAAGACCGACCCGACCGGCAAGATCACGTACGCAAATGACGTCTTCTGCCGCATATCGGGGTACAGCGAGGAAGAGCTGATCGGGCGCCCGCACAGCCTGCTGCGCCACTCGCAGATGCCGCGGATCATCTTCAAGCTCCTCTGGGAGCGCCTGAAGGTCGGCCAGGAGATCTTCGCCTTCGTTGTGAACCGCTGCAAGTCGGGGGACGAGTACTGGGTCTTCGCGCACATCAGCGCGACCTTTCGCGGAGGCGAGATCGTCGGCCACCACTCGAACCGGCGTACCATCAACCGCAGGGCGTTGCCCGAGGTTCGCGCGCTGTACGCCCGGCTGCTGGCCGAGCAGGAGCGACACGTCAAGAAGGAGGATGGCATCGCCTCCTCTCGGCAACTTCTGGATCGCATCCTCGCCGAGGCCGGGCTGACCTATGACCAGCTGGTCTGGTCGTTCGAGTCTCGCGGCAAAGGGGTAACGTCGTGAGGAGCTTCGTCAGTGCGGCTGTGAAGCGCGTCACCAACGGCAACAGCAACGGCAAGGGCAGCGGCAACGGCGACGAGCTGGCCGGTTACCGCGCCGCCCTGGCCAAGATCGCCGCGGTTTGCCGCGAGGCCGCGCGCGGCAACCTCGAGGCTCGCGTGCCGGGCCTCAATATCGGAGGCGATGCGAACGACGCGAGGCTGGCCATCAATCACCTGCTGGACATGACGGACGCCTTCTTGCGCGAGGCTGGCGCAGCCTCGGAGAGCGCCAGCCGGAAGCAATTTCATCGCCGCTTCCTGGTGCGCGGCATGCTCGGGGCGTTCCAGTCGGGAGCGGCCAAGATCAACGCCGCCACTGGCTTGCTCGAACGCTACGCTGGAAACCTGGCGGACGACTTCGAGGACGCGGTGAAGGGAATCGCCCACCAGGTGGCGGCGGCGTCGACCGAGCTGCAGGCCACGGCCGGCGAGCTGTCTCGCAACACCGAGGACACGGCTCGCCTCTCGGGCGGGGTGGCGCGAACCACCAGCGACGCTTCGGCCAACATGACCTCGATCGCGTCGGCGAGCGAGCAGCTGAACAGCACCGTGGCCGAGATCGAGCGGCAAGTCCGGGAGACCACCACCGCAGCTCGCGCCGCCGTCACCGAGGCGGACCGGGCGACCGAAGCGGTGACCAGCTTGCAGGGGGCCTCGCAGCAGATCGGCCAGATCGTCACCACCATCACCCAGATCGCCGGTCAGACCCGACTGCTCGCGCTGAACGCGACCATCGAGGCGGCGCGTGCCGGCGAGGCCGGCCGGGGATTTTCCGTCGTGGCCTCCGAGGTGAAGGATCTCGCGGGCCAGGCTGCCCAGGCGACGGCTGCCATCACGGGGCAGATCGCTCAGATCCAGCAGGCCACGGCGATCGCGGTCGAGGTCATCACCGGCATCCGAGCCAAGATCCGTTCCGTCGACGCGACAGCCATGGTGATCTCCAACGCCGTCGGCGAGCAGCGTATGGCGAACGACGAGATCACCCGTAACATCAGCCGCGCCGCGACCGGCGTCCAGAACGTCTCCCAGGAAGTCCAGGCGCTGACCAGCGGCACCGCGGGCACCAGCGCTGCCGCCACCGAGCTGACGTCGGCTGCCGGCGAGCTGTCTCGCCTCAGCGAAGGCTTGTCTGGCGAGATCGAGCGCTTCCTGACCGTGCTGCGCAGCGCCTGAGGACGTCAGGTCGGCGCTGGGCCACAAGCGATCGAGGCGCTCCCCTCAGCCGCTCTTGGCGCCTGGCCCGATCAGCTTCACGACGAGGCCCAGGAACTCATCGAGCTTGAATGGCTTGCGAAGGAACCCGGCAAACTCCAGCAAGGCATCCCGGGAGAGCACCACCTGCCGGCTCACCGAGCTCGTGAGGACGACCGGGATCGCCTTCAGGGCCGGCGTGGCGCGGATGGCGTGCAACATGGAATAGCCGTCCATGATCGGCATCATCATGTCCGACACGACCAAGTCCGGAGGGTGCTTCGCCATGCTCTCCAGCGCTTCCTTGCCGTTCCCGGCGCACTCGGCAGAATAGCCTTCGTCTTCGAGAAACTCCTTCAGCGTGTCGGTCAAGGCGAACTCGTCGTCAACGAGGAGGATCGTCTTCACCTTAGCCCCTGCTTGCGGACCGCACGGGTTTTGAGCTTGCGCGGGATGCGCCCGACGTTGCGGTTCCCTCTGCCGACGACGGCGAGCCCCTGCGCCGTGATGCTCAGCTCCCGGACCGATGAATCGTAGCGACCTTCGCGCATCTTGATGAGTGAGATGAGCCGACGAAGCTTGGGGCGGCGCTCCTCGTAGCGCAGGAACACGATGCTCTCGACCATCGCCGTGGTGCCGTCCGCCGTCGTCTCGAGGCCGGGCTCGAATAGCCCGCGCGCCTCTTCCGAAACGACGGTGGTCACCCCCCGGGCGCGCAGCTCGTTGCTGAGGCAGGTGAAAAAGGGACCGATCCTTTCAGGGTATACGACCGCGCGTCTGAACCCGGCCAACCCATCGATGAACAGCCGCTTGACCCTTCGCTCGCTGATGCGTTCGAGGAGAACTTCGACGAGCCGGTCCGCGAGCTGTTCCTGAGGCGCGTACCACTGGATCTCGATGCCCCCGGGCGCGCCTTCCGAGGGAAGACCGAGCCCGATCGATCTCGCCTTGGCCGCGATTCGGGCCGGCGTCTCGAAGAAGCCCAGATACAAGCCAGGTTCACCCTGCTTCGCCCCGGCCTCCAGAAAACTGAGCCCGAAGAGGGTCTTCCCACTTCCTGGTGACCCGAGCACCATCGTGGTCGAGTGAGGCTGCAGTCCACCATTCATCATCGCGTCCAGGCCCGCGATCCCGGTTGCCATCGGCGCGGACGGGCGCGCGCTCTCCTCGGCGCTGCGAATGCCGAGCGTCGCCTCGGTGCGCGGGTAGATCCGGATCCCCTGCGAGGAGATCTCATAGAAGCTCGCTCCGGTCAGGTGGCTACTGCCCCGGTGTTTCTCGATCTCGATGTTGCGGACCGTTTGCATGCCGACTCGGTGAGCGCTCAGCGTGATGAGGCCGTCGACCATCGTTCGTTGCGCGTAGCTGTCGCCATCCCCTCCTTCGGCGCCCGTCAGCAGCAGCGCCGTACAACCGACAAGATCGAGCACCACCTGGAGCTCGTGGATGAAGATTTTCAGATCGAGCGCCGACTCGGCCAGCGCCCCCGCGGCGACCAAGCCGTCGATGACGAGCAGCGTGGCCTTTTGATCGCGAACGACCTTGCGTACCACGGCGATGAGACCGTCGAGCTTCTCATTGCCGAGTGCCTGAAACCCGCTCAGGTACTGGACCGAGTCTCCCACCAGGTCGGGCTTGAAGAAGGTCATCTGTTGCAAGCCCAACATAAGTCGAGCGTGAGACTCGGAGAGCAACGTCAAGTAGACGACTCTTCCTCCCGACGACGCGTGACCATAAGCGATCTGGTTGGCGAGGATCGTCTTGCCGAGACCGGGGCGGCCATTGATGAGATAAATGCCCCCCGCGAATATTCCGCCATCCAAGATTGTGTCCAGGCCAGGGACACCGGAGCGGAAGCGTTCCAGGGTTGTAAGTTCGTCATCCATCTCGGTTGGGCTCCCGTCTGTTTTTGTGTCTCTAGGATCCAAGAGCCGCGAGCATAGACGATTTCGAGTGGCTATATCTTCTAGCCAGGCTTGCCGACGACAGGTGCCATACGTACCTATTCGGGACCTTCTACGAAGGTGGTATCGATTCCGTGAACAGGGCTCATAACGCAAGACACGATGCGGCGGCCCGGGCAAACCTCCAGCCCGACGGAGGCGCCGAACCGTCTCATACTGTCCAGTTCTACGAGAGCGACGACGCGCTTTGCAACGTAATAGCCGACTTCGTTGCGTCCGGCTTCGTCGTCGGGGAGCCAGCCGTAATCATCGCGACGGAGCCGCATCGCCGGGCGTTGACGGCGCTCCTCGGCGCCAGGGGGATCGATGTCGAAGGCGCCCGCGCGGCGGGGCGGTTCGTGCTGCTCGATGCCGAGGAGACCTTGTCGCGCTTCATGGTCGCTGCGGAGCCCGACGCTGGTCTCTTCGGCAGCGCGATGGGACCCCTGCTGGATCGTCTCGCGTCGGACCGTTGCGGTCGTGTCCGCGCCTACGGCGAGATGGTGGATGTGCTGTGGAGCGGCGGGAATCCGAACGCAGCGATTCGCCTCGAAGAGTTGTGGAGCGATCTCCAGAAGCAGCGTTCGTTCACGCTGCTGTGCGCGTACGCGATGGCCAGCTTCTACGATGAACCGCGCGACGTGCAGCGCATCTGCCACTCACATACCGACGTTGCCACCGAAACGGGGAGCGCTTCGCGTCGCTCGGCGGAGCGGGTGCACTCGCTGACCGTCGAGATCGCCGAACGCAGGAAGGTGGAACGCGCGCTTCGCGATTCGCTCGCGGCGCTGCAGCGCTCGGAAGCGGCGCTCCGTCGCAACGAGGAGGAGCTGCGGGACTTCGTCGAGAACGCGACGATTCCCCTGCACTGGGTGGGGCCGGACGGAACGATTCTGTGGGCAAACCAAGCCGAGCTCGATCTCCTCGGTTACGAGAGGCACGCGTACGTCGGACGTCCCGTGAGCGACTTCTACGTCGACCGCGCCGACGCGGAGACCATTCTCGCGCGTCTCGCCCATAACGAAGAGCTGCACAACCATGCGGCTCGTTTGCGCGCGAAGGACGGTTCGATCAAGCACGTCCTCATCAGCTCGAACGTCTTGTGGAAGGACGGCAAGTTCGTTCACACCCGATGCTTCACGCGCGACGTCACCGAGAAGGCGCTCGCCGAGGGCAGGCAGCAGGTCCAGCTGCAGCGAATGGAGCGCCTCAACAAGATCACCGCCGCGATCGCCGACGCGGTGTCAACCGAGCAGGTTTTCGAAGCGGTCGTGGATCAGGTGGGAGCAGCCATCGAGGCATCGAGCGCGGCGCTCTGGTTGGTGCGAGACGACAGCGCCTGTCTGGCGCGGGCCAGCGGCTATTCAGAACCAGCGAGGCGGGCGGTCGAATCGATATCGCTCGAACGAGAGGGTGCGTTTCCAGTCGCCGACTCGCTCCGGGATGGGAAACCCGTGTGGCTGACGTCCCAGGAGGATCTCGTACGCCGCTATCCTCACCTGGCGAGCTTCGCGACTCAGCGCAAGTCCTACCGCATCGCGTGCCTGCCCCTCGCGGCCGGCGACCGGACGGTGGGCGCGCTCGGATTCACGTTTGACGATCCGCGCCCGATCGATGGGGAAGAACAGAACGTATTGCTCCTGGTGGCGCGCTACGCGACCCAGGCGCTGGAGCGCCTGCGCCTCCTGGAGGCCGAGCAGAACAGCCGCGGGCGAGCCGAGCTCCTGTATGGTCTGGCGGTCGCCGCCAACAACGCCGAACGAGCGGAGGAGGTCTTCGAAGCGGCGCTGACCGCGATAGAAGGCGCTCTGCACGCGCCCCGAGCCTCGATCCTCGTGTTCGACGCGGGCGGGGTGATGCGCTTCAGGGCCTGGCACGGGTTGTCGGAGCGCTACCGGCGAGCGGTCGATGGCCACTCGCCCTGGTCACGGGAGACCCAGAATCCGCAGCCCATCGTCAGCGGCGACGTCCATACAGATCCGTCCATGGCGTCGTACCTTCCGGTGTTTCGCAGCGAGGGGATCAGATCCTTGGGGTTCATTCCGCTGGTCGCAGGCGGCCGGCTCATCGGCAAGTTCATGGTCTATTACGATCGGCCCCATGAGCTTGGTGCCCAGGAGATTGAGCTCGCCAAGGCGATCGCGAATCACGTCGCGGCTGCGATCTCGCGAGCCGCCACCACTGCCGAGCTCCAGCAGACCGTCCGATTCAACGAGATGTTCACGGGGATTCTCGCCCATGATCTGCGCAATCCCCTGGGCGCCATCATCACGACCGCTCACCTCGTGCTGAGCCGAAACGAAAGTGAGCGAAACGTCAGGCCCCTCACCCGTATCGTCAGGAGCGGCGAGCGCATGACGAGGATGATCGATCAACTTCTGGACTTCACCCGGATCCGCCTGCTAGGCGACATGCCCGTGGTTCCCGAATCCCTGGATCTCCGCGTCGTCGTGAAGCAGGTGATGGACGAGCTCGACGATGCGAACCCGGGCTGGATGCTCCGGCTCTCGGCTTCGGGAGACACCAAGGGTCTCTGGGACGGCGATCGCTTGTCGCAAGTGTTCTCGAACCTCGTGGCAAATGCGCTCCAGCACGGCGAGCGGCAGCACGGCATCGAGGTCGCGATCGACGGACGCTCGAGCGACGCCGTCGCGGTGACGGTCCACAACCAGGGAATGATTCCAGTCGAGCAGCTCCCCAACCTGTTCGAACCTCTGGCGGGCAGCCACCGCAAACAGACGAAGTCGAGCGGGCTCGGCCTGGGTCTCTACATCACCCGAGAGCTCGTCAAGGCGCACGGCGGCCTCATCGAGGTGCGCTCCGATGACGTCAGCGGAACGACGTTCACGGTCTCCTTGCCGCGCACGCGGATCTGATCGCAGATCTGATCATGGGCTAAGAATCGAACCCGATCGTCCGCGCGCTGCAACGGAGCAGCGCCTCCGTATCGCGATCGAAGTGAAACGCGCGCAGGAGGTCGCCCACGTCATATGCCGGCACGCGCGCGCGGATCCGGGCCACCAACCCGCGAGCTTCGTCGCAACGGTTCACCAGCGACAGGCACTCGACCGCGATCGCCAGGATGTGCGCGTGCGCGTTGGGACGGCCGACCGCCTTGAGCGCCCAGTCGACGGCTTCCTCCGGCTCGCCGAGCCGGACGTGCGCGAGGGCGCGGGTGGCGAGCATGGCGAACTGCAACGGATCGAACGGGCTCAGCCGGCTCGAGAGGCCGGTGGCGTCGATCGCCAGGCGCGGATCGCCCGACTGACTGTGAACGAACCCCATCGTGTAGTGCCCGAGCGCGAAGTTGGGGCTCAGCTCCAAGCAGCGCTGCAACTCACCGAACGACTCGCCCTCTCTCCGGTTCAACCACAGGGCCCGGCCCATCGCCCAGTGCGCGGCGGGATCGCGATCGTCGGCGCCGACGCTCTGCGCGGCGGCCTCGAGCGCCAGCTCGACCTGGCGGCTTCGATCGGGCGTCAGGCTCAAGAACGCGTTCTGGAAGTGCGTGAACGACAGGCCCGCGTACGCCCGCGCGAACGTGGGGTCGAGCGCGAGCGCGCCGCGAAAATAGCGCTCCGCGTGCGCGTTGTCCGGCCCGGTGAATCGATACATGTGCCAGAGACCTCGGTGGTACGCCTGCCATGCGTCGAGCGACGCCGGCGGCGCCGTCGTCGCCATCGCGCGGTGGCATTCCTCGAGCTCGATCTCGCCGGCGATCGCCGCGACGATGCGATCGACGACGTCGTCGATCACCAGGAGGGGGTCGACGGCAGTGACGTCCATCTTGTCCGTCCAGACGATGCGGGCGCTGCGCGTCTCGGCGAGCTCGGTCAGCACCGAGATCCGGCCCGCGTGGAGCCGCACCGAGCCGCTGGCGACATAGTCGGCGTCGAGGAGGCGTCCGGCATCGAGGGCGCCGACGCCGCGCTGATCGAGGGTGTACATGGTGCCGCGGGCGATCACGAACAGCGCGCGCAGCTTGGCGAGCCGCGTGATGATGTCCTCGGTGAGCCCGTCCGCCACCCCTGATGGGCCGGCCGCTTCCATCGACACACCGTCTACGAACGGCATGACGGCGATGGAGGCCCGGCGGCGCGCCCGGGGCTCGACGGCCGCCGGCGGCGCGCCGATCCGCGACGGCGGCGGCGCGGCCGCGGCTGCCAGCGTGACGATCCCCGGCTGCGCCGGCGCGGCGGTCACTTCGCGCGCAGCCCGGTATGCCTCGCGCAGGGGCAACCCGTCGAGACCCTGCTGCGCGAAGGAGCGGATCGTGGCCGTCAGGTGCTCTTCCGCGTCGCGCACGCGGCCGCGGAACACCAGCGCCTCGAGCATCACCTCGTGCGCGCGCTGGTCGAACGGCGCTAGCCGCAGCCACGCCCCGAGGTGGCGAAAGGTCTCGTCGCCCTCTCGCGGGGCGCGCGCCGCCAGCTCGCCCAGCACGGCGACGTGCAGCGCTCGATAACGCTGTCGCTGTGCCACGAGCCAGCCGGCGAGCTCCGGGTTGCCGTCGACCTCGACGCCGTCGAGCAGGTCGCCGCGAAACAGGTCAGCGAGCGGCGACAGCCGCTCGGCGGCGAGCTCCGCGATCCCACCTCCAACCGCGCGCTCGATCTCGAGCGCGTCCACCCGGCAATCGGAGAGGTCGAGCGCGACCAGGTCCTGGTCCGCGCTGATCACCCGCCGGCGGTCCACGTCGTCGAGCAATCCGCGCAGCTTGCTGAGACACCACCGCAGCTCGCCGCGCGGATCGTTCGGCACGTCCCAAAGCAGATCGCAGAGGCGCGAGCGCGGTACGGACCGCGCCTCGAGCGCCAGGAACGAGAGTAGCGCCCGAACCTTGCGCGACGGTGGCAACGGCACCGCCTGCCCATGCCGGCTGATGGCGACGGGACCCAACAAGCGAAGCTCGAGCCCGCCGGTCGTCATCGACGTTCCCGGCGGCGTTCGTTTCCACGCGGGCTCCCACGCCGGCTCCCACGCGCGGTCGGCAGGCTCTCCTTGTCATGTCCTGTCCCAGTGAAAAGCAGACCACGGTGGCGAGCGCCGACGAGGCGATGAGCCGGTACGCCCAGGGCGACGGGGCGTCGTTCGACGTCGTCTACGATGCCGTCGCACCGCGGCTCGAGCGCTACCTCGGCCGGCACGTGCGCGACACGGCCAGGCGCGAGGACATCATCCAGCAGACGTTCTTGCAGATGCACTGCGCGCGCGGGACGTTCGCGATCGGCGCCGAGGTGCTGCCCTGGGCGTTCGCGATCGCGCGGCGCCTCATGATCGACGGGCATCGGGCCAGCCGGCGAGAAGCGCGTCTGGAGCTGGACGAGGACGGCGCTCGGCCTCCGCCGTCGGAGACGCCGTTCGCGGCGCGCGTGCCGAGCGGCGAGGAGGAGGTCGCGGCGCGAGAGGTCGGGACACGCCTGCTCGGCGCCTATCGCCACCTCACCGAGCCGCAGCGGGCCGCCTTCGAGCTCGTGAAGTGGGACGGCCTGTCGCACGCGCAGGCGGCAGCCGTCCTCGGCACGTCGGTCACCGGGGTCAAGCTGCGCGTGCATCGGGTCTACCTCGCGCTGAGATCGGCACTTCCCCTCGGCCCAATAGATACGCTACGTATCGTAGCTAAATCAAGGCAAATCGGTGCTAGATAGACGTTTTCACGCCCTTGCACCGCTACGATACGTATCGTAACTTGTCGGGATGGTGGATCCTTCGCCCCCGGCGACACCCGGCCGCCCCCGCAGCGAGCAGGCACGGCGCGCGGTGCTGGACGCCGCGCGGGCACAGTTCGAGGAGCAGGGCTACATGGCCGCGACCATCGAGGCCATCGCCGCGCGCTCGGGCGTCGCCAAGACGACCATCTACCGTTCATGGTCCAGCCGCGCCGCGATCCTGGTCGACGTGCTGGTCGAGATGGCGAGCGCGCTCGTTCCCCCGCCCCGCGGCGGCGACCCGATGCGCGCGATGTCCGCCGAGCTTCGCGGCATCGCCGCCGCCATCAACGGTCCCATGGGCCGGCTGCTGACCTCGCTGCTCGGCGACGCGCAGGTCGAGCCACGGGTCCGCGCGGCGCTGATCGAGAGGCTCTTCCGTCCCCGTTCGCAGGCATCGGCCAGCAACATCAGCCGGGCGCAAGCGGCCGGAGCGTTGCGCTCGGACGTCCCGCCGCACGTCGCGATCGATCTCCTGGTGGGACCCCTGTTCTACCGCATGTTCGTGCAGCACGAGCCGGTGACCGACACCTTCGTCAAGCAGGTGCTGCAGTACGTGGTCGAGGGCTTCCGGCCGCGCGGAGTCGAAGTCGAGGGACGCCGGCGGCGCGCCGCGCCGGCACCAAAGCCGTGATCGGCCCGCCCCCGGCCGACGGCAGAGGGCATCTCGCAAAATGAGAAACCTCCGCGCCACTTTTCCGTAAGGCGGTCTGACTCGTTCAGCTCTTCCAACGGAAAGGAAACCACATGCGAACAGCGATCATGATCCTCGGAACCTTGGTGGTGGCGATCGGACACGGAGCCGTGGCGGCCGAGACGGCGGCGACCTCACCTGCCACCCCTGCCGCGCCGCCGGCCGGCGTATCAACGCCGCGGGCATCGGCCGGGCGGCGCCTGTTCCTCGACGTGCACGACCTGGGCGCGGGCAAGGTCAACCTGAAGGCCGTCGCTGGCGCCCACCAGAGGGATCTCGCCACCGAGGCCAAGCACGGCGTCGCCTTCAAGGCCTATTGGGTCGATGAGAAGATGGGAAAGATCTATTGCCTCGCCGAGGCCCCCTCGCGGGAATCCATCAACGACGTGCACAAGGAGGCTCACGGCCTGATGGCGTCGCGGATCATGGAGGTCACGGCCGACAACATGAGCTGGGCGCCGACGCCGGGCGCGAAGCTTTACCTCGACGTTCATCACCTGGGCGCCGGCAAGGTCACCGCGAAGGCCGTGGCCGCGGCTCACCAGAAGGACCTCGCCGTCGGGCCCAAGCACGACGTCAAGTACATCAACTACTGGGTCGACGAGCAGAACGGCACCATCATGTGCCTCGCCGAAGCCCCCAGCGCCGAGGCCGCCGTCGCGGTGCACAAGGAGGCCCACGGCCTGGTCGCCGATTCGATCGAAGAGGTGTCCGAGGGACGATAGACGAGGGACGATAGGACGGCACCCGCGCGTCGGCCACGCGCGATGAAGGAGCTCGGTCGTTGGCGCGGAACCGAGCCGTGGCCCCTCAGAAAGCTGATGTCCCGCGATCCCGAGATCTGTATCGAGTCGCCGCCAGATTCGAAGCTCCCGTCGGAAATCGCGCTTTTCGAAGGGGCGGTCAACTGGTACGGAGGATGCTTTATCGGCTGCGTATGAATAGCCGCACCTCAAAGCTTCGATCGGATCTCGTGGTTCGCTTCCTGACGCTGGCCGTCGCGCCCGCGTCGCTGTGGCTCGCCGCCGGCTGCGACTCGCTGCCATTGAGCGGAGGTACCTGTAACGTCGGAGGCACCGTTTACGAGGATGGCGCGCGCGGGATCAAGGCAGCCGACGGCTGCAATACCTGCAGCTGCGTTCACGGACAGCTCGCGTGCACCTTGCTCGGCTGCCCCGTGGTCGATCAGGTCTGTGGTGGCCTTCAGGGCCTCCCGTGCCCGGCGGGAAGCTATTGCAACTTTCCCTCGAGCGCACAATGCGGAGCGGCCGACGCAACGGGCGTTTGCGCATCCCTGGCTCAAGGGTGCCCCCAGCTATTCGCCCCGGTCTGCGGCTGCAACGGCAAGACCTACGACAACGCCTGCGCCGCAGCAGCGGCCGGACAGAGTGTGGCCAGCGACGGTGCCTGCGCGCCCCCACCGGGCTCGTGCGTCGTCGGCGGCGTCGCCTATCCGGACGGGTCGGTCAACATCCCAGCGCAAGACGGGTGCAACTTTTGCGACTGCGTGAATGGTGCGCTTCGCTGCACGCTGCTCGCCTGTCCGGTCCCCAAGGCCTGCGGTGCGCGCGCTGGCAACACCTGCACCGCGAACGAGTACTGCGCCTATACCGAGGGCTCCTATTGCGGCGCCGCGGACGCAGAAGCGCTGTGCGTGACCAGGCCCAGCGTTTGCGACACCATCTACGCGCCGGTTTGCGGGTGTGACGGTCAGACGTACGCCAGCGCGTGCACGGCGGCGCAGGCCGGCAACGGGGTCCTGCACGCCGGTCCCTGCTCGGGTTCGGGCCGCAGCTGCGTGGTCGGTGGCGTGACCTACCCCGACGGCGCGAGCACGATTCCAGCCGGAGACGGCTGCAACATCTGCGGCTGCTCGGACGGAATGCTGAGTTGCACGAAGAAGGCTTGCCCGGTGTCCAAGTCCTGCGGCGGCTTCGCAGGACTCACCTGCAGCGCCGCCGAGTATTGCGCGTATGTCGAGGGACAGCTGTGCGGCGCCGCCGACGCGAGCTCCACTTGCCAGCCTCGCCCGGGGACTTGCGCCGCTGACGCCGACCCGGTGTGCGGTTGCGACGGGAAGACCTACTCGAACGCCTGCGTGGCGGCCCAGGCCGGTGTTGGCTACGGCGGCAAGGGCGCCTGCGTGCCGTGATTCCCCCTCGTCCACCTTCCACGAGATCGTGGGTTTTCGCGCCACCCATCAGAATTCTGGGGAACCGGATGGCCTTGGCCGCGATTCGCGGGGGCTTCGTCTTGGTCCGACAGTTGCTCTTGCTCGTAACGTGGGACGACGTGGATTTCTGCTCCTGCTCGGCTTCGCTCTTGGACTCGGCACCGGGTGCAACTCGGCGCTGACGGCACCCGACGGTGGAGCGAAGTCGTGCAGCGGCGACATGGACTGCGGTGCCGGGCAGTATTGCCTGGGGTTCTCGCAGGTCTGCGCAACGGCTGCCTCCAGCTACACCGCCGGCGCGGGGACCTGCCACCGCGACTGTTCGGCGGGCGCCTGCTTCTGTAGCGAACGCGCCGATTGCGGTCCGGGGGCGGATTGTGACGCGGGCCGCTGTGTCGCCCTCACTTTCAACTGTCCCGAGGAACCGTCCAGTTGTCCGACGGGATGCACGCTCGAACCAGCGTCCGATCGGGTCTGCGGTCCGGTCTGTAGATGCGAGGTCTGTCCCGCTGCGGACGGAGGCGCTCAGTGTGGCTGGCCGACAAGCCTGAACGATGCAGGACCCGGTGGCTGCCGCGTCTCGCGCGCCCTCGTCTCGTGCAACGGACCGTCCGGGGGCTGCGCGTGCGCGTCCGACGATTCGACGACCTGCCCGACGCCCACGACGTGCGACGTGGCCCACGGGTACACCAGCTGCCAGGACCAATGCACCGACGGCGAATACGCGGTGGCATGCGGCGGTCTTCCGCAGCCGGACGCCTCCTTCGTTTACCAGCAACCGCCCAGCGGTTGCCGGCTCGGCCTTGCGACTCCGGGCGGCGTCGCCTTTTATTGCTGTCCCTGTGAATAGGTCTGCGAACTACTGATCGCCGCCGTCGCCGTTCCCACTGTCCGCGCCACCGCCGTCCGTCGCGCCGTCGCCGCTCGTGGTGGCGTCGGTCGGCGCATCATCCCCGGCGCCGGCGTCAACCGGCGCGTCGGTGCCGCCGTCGGGCGCGAGGGGGATGAGCGCGAGGTCGTCGAGAACGACATCGATGTCGTAGCTCGGCGGCCCGTCCGTCGCGCCGGTGGTCGGGGGCGCGAGGGGGAGGAACTGGATCCGCGTGATCAGCGCCGGATTCGGGGTTGACCGCGGCCTGCCGCCGACGAATTGATCCCAGGTGAACGACAACTTCGCGGGCGCGGTCGTTGTGGCCGACGCCGGAACGACGACGGTCTTCGAGGGCTCCACGCACTCGAGGTACATGTTCGTGGTCCACAGGCAGCTGTTGTGAAGGACGATGTCGTCGGAGATGGGCGGCATGTTCGGGAACGTGACGTAGTTGTCCTCGCCCGTGAACACCTGCAGCTGGATTCGCCCATTCGGTCCGACGGTGCCGCCGAGCGTGAACTCCAGCCCTTGATATCGGGACAGGTCAACCGGACAGCCGGTGAAGTCGATGAAGAAGCCGGTCGAGCCGCTGCTACCGGTGACCGTCCCCGTCACGTGCCAGTTGCCGGCCGAGGTGTCCGTGGTCAGACCGCCGTACGCCTCGGCGGTCCCGGTGGGCATGGTGAGGCCGTCGCCGAACGTGTCGCCGCTGGAGAAATCCGTCAGCAGCGGCATCATCGCGATCGACGGCGTGCACGGCACGACGGGCGGTGCAACGAACCCGCCGGCCCCGGTCTTCGACGCGTCGACGCGACCGCCCGCACCACCCGCGCCGGCGTCCACATGACCCGCCTGCCCACCCGTGCCGCTGTCGCTGGGGGACGAAGAACACGCGGGCATCGCGAGCAGCGCGCCCAGCGCGCAAACCATCCTGAATCCGGCGCCGCGCGTGAAAGCGAATCGTCGAGACATGTCATCCTCCGATCGGTGGTCCGTGCCGCCGGATAATCGTCTCGACGGCGCGTCGGCGGCAATGTGAAAATTCGGAGGTACCCTAGCGACATGAGCTCCGCGCCACGCCCAGAGGACCAAGTGGAGGAGAACCGCGCCATCGCGGTCTCGCCGCGGCACAGTGTCCTGCTGGCCGTGGAGCTGTTTCCGCTGGTGGAAAAGGCGCCACGGCAGGATTTCGTCGTCCGCACCCTGGCCCGCCGGGAAGCCAATGGGCTGCCGCTCATGACCGCGGATCTGGTGATCGCGAGCGAGGAGACGCGTCGGATCCATCCTGCCGCAGGAACCTACCCCGTTCACTTTCGCAAGACGTACTTTCCCGGAAGACTGCACCAGGACCCGAGCGTCGAATTCCAGCAGCAGCTGCTGGCATCCCAGCTCTGCCGGACACCGCCGCCCATCGGGCACGGGTCCGACGTGTTCCGGAGCTGTCTCGTCCCCGGTCAATCGTACGCGCGTCTGACTCCGTTCGGAGGCGAGCCTCCCGAGAACAACATCAACAAGGCCGAGAAGCTGTCGCTGGCGACCGCGGCCGGGTTGTGGCGACTGGCCGAGGAGACGCTGGCTCAGCTACTGGCGCTTCACGATGGCGGTCTCGCACACGGAGACACCGAGCTGCACAACATCATCATCTGCACCTCGCCGCTCGAACCGATCCTGATCGATTTCGAAGCGGGCGCACGACGTGACGCGATGACGAGCGCCGACTGGGAAGCGCGTTGCAAGCTCGATCTGCAGCCGCTCCTTTGCGAGGCGATCTACCTGCAATGCGCCCTTGGCCGACAACCAAGTCACCTGGGAGAGTTGTCGTGGAGTCGGCTGCCCGAGCTGTTTCGATCCCCGGATCGATTTCGCCGCGCGATCGAGACGCAGGCCGATCTCTGAGCCTCAGCCAAGCGGTTTGCCCGGGATCACGACGTTTCAATCTGCAACGAGCATCCAGCGGATTGCAATGGCGAGCGGCGATCCTGTTCCGGCAGAAAAGTGGCAGAAACGCGCCTGAAATATCCGGGACTCGCGATCTTCATCATTCGCCACCGATGACTAAAAAAGTGGCCGGCGCTGACGAATAGCCTTTCCGTTCCGACCCCCGAAAGCGCTACAAACGACGCTTCTGAATGCGAACCCAAGACAGGAGCGGCAACCATGAGCGGCAGTAGGGCGCGACGAGAAGCGATCACGGCGGCGACAAACTACAAGTACACGGGCGCACCTCTCGATTACAAAGAGAGTCCCGCGGCGTCGCTGTTCGGCACGAATGTATTTGGCCTGGCCGCCATGAAGGCCCAGTTGCCCAAGGAGGTCTTTCGTTCGGTGAAGCGCACGATCGAGACTGGCACGTCGCTCGATCCCCGCGTCGCCGACGTGGTCGCCGCCGCGATGAAGGCCTGGGCGCTGGCGAAGGGCGCGACGCACTACGCGCACGTCTTCTATCCGCTCACCGGTCTGAGCGCCGCGAAGCAGGACAGCTTCCTCTCTCCGGATGGAGAGGGCGGCGCGATCACCGAGTTCGCGGGCAAGACGCTGGTGCAGGGCGAATCAGACGCGTCGAGCTTCCCCAACGGCGGGGTCCGGGCCACGAGCGAGGCCCGGGGTTACACCGCCTGGGACGTGACCAGTCCCGCCTATCTCCTCGAGACCACCAACGGCACCACGTTGTGCATCCCGACCGCCTTCGTGTCGTGGACGGGCGAGGCGCTCGACAAGAAGACACCGCTCCTGCGTTCGGGGCAGGCGCTGAACACACAGGTCGCGCGCATCCTGAAGCTCTTCGGCCACGAGAAGCCCGCGATGGTCGTCTCGTACGCGGGCGCCGAGCAAGAGTACTTCCTCATCGACAAACACTTCTTCTACGCTCGGCCCGATCTGCTCAACGCGGGGCGCGCTCTCTTCGGCGCACGTCCCCCGAAGGGACAGGAGTTCGAGGACCACTACTTCGGCGTCATCCCCGAGCGGGTGATCGCCTTCATGATGGAGTGCGATCGGGAGCTCTTCAAGCTGGGCGTACCGGTCAAGACTCGCCACAACGAGGTGGCGCCCGGACAGTTCGAGGTCGCGCCGGTTTTCGAGAGCGCGAACATCGCGTCGGATCACCAGCAGATGGTGATGATCACGCTCAAGCGGGTGGCTGAAAAGCACGGCCTCGTCTGCCTGCTGCACGAGAAGCCCTTCGCCGGCGTGAACGGCTCGGGAAAGCACGTCAATTTCTCGTTCGGCAACCAGACCCAGGGCAACCTGCTCGACCCCGGCGAAAGCCCCCACGACAACGCGCAGTTCCTGGTGTTCTGCGGCGCCGTCATCCGGGCGGTGCACAAGTACGCGGGCCTGCTGCGCGCGGTGATTGCCACCGCCAGCAACGACCATCGTCTGGGCGCCAACGAGGCGCCGCCGGCGATCATCTCCATCTTCCTCGGCGAACAGCTGTCGGACGTGTTCCAGCAGATCCGCACCGGCGGCGCCAAATCGTCGAAGATGGGAGGCACACTCGAGATCGGCGTGGACGCGCTGCCGAAGCTGCCGCGCGACGCAGGAGACCGAAACCGCACGAGCCCGTTCGCGTTCACGGGCAATCGGTTCGAGTTCCGGGCGGTGGGATCGAGCCAGTCCATCGCCGATCCGCTGGTTGCGCTCAATACCGCCATCGCCGAATCCTGCGACAGCATCGCGACCAAGCTCGAGGCCGCGATCGGAACCGGCAAGAAGCTCAATACGGCGATTCAGGAGGTTCTCGCGGAGATCATCGAACACCACGGTGCGGTCGTCTTCGACGGCAACGGATATTCTTCCGAATGGCACATGGAGGCGGAGAAGCGGGGCTTGCCGAACTACAAGACCGCGGTCGATGCGCTACCGGTCCTCCAGCACAAGGAGGTTGTCGCGCTGTTCGACAAGTACAAGGTCCTCTCGCCGCGCGAGGTGCACAGCCGCTACGAGACCTACCTCGAGCACTACAACAAGTCGGTGAACGTCGAGGCCAATCTCACCACCAAGATCGCCAAGACGACGATCCTTCCCGCGGCGATGCACTACCAGCGCGAGCTGGCCGAGAGCGCAACCGCCGTGAAGGCCGCGGGATTTGCCGCCGACACCACGGTCCTGAAGCAGGTGACGGATCTCATCGCGAAGCTTCAGACCGGGCTCGCCGGTCTGGCGTCCGCCACCAGTCATCATGGCAGTGATGGCGTGCTGGCAGAGGCCAAGCACTTCAGTGGCTCGGTCTTGCCGGCCATGCTCAAGGTGCGCGAAGCGGCCGACGAGCTCGAGGCGGTCGTCGACGACGATCTGTGGCCGCTGCCGACCTTTCAGGAGATTCTGTTCATCAAGTAAAGGACGTCCAACGAAAGACGTCCAGACCCAGTCCCCGCTCCGCGCGTCTCAGCGCAGGAGCGGGTTGGGTCGGGGCCTCGCCGACCTTGCGCAGTGTGTTCTCGTCGGTGTGATGAAAGAGCTCGGCGCGGTCGGGGATCTGCAGCAGCGTGTCTTGCTCGTACGTGAGCGTTCCGTCCGCATTCAGCGTCATCGTCAGGATTCGCCGTGTAGATGTCCTTGGCCACGGCGGCGGACCATCTCATGGACGAAGCGCTCGTCGAAGCGCTCGACACGGCCTCCGCTGCTGCGCTACGGCGCCGTGGCGAGCGGCACCAGGTGCTTGACGGCCTTGGCGTCCCCGCGGACGTCGCCGTCGAGGACAGTCACCGGCACGGGCGGCGTCAGCTTGAAACGGTAACCCTTGGCGTCGCTCTCGAGCGCGACCTGCTGGCCCTGATATTCGAGCTTTCGCACGTAGTCCTCGGGCACGAGGCCGTCGCGCACGTTCTCGCGGTGCTTCACCAGGAAGCCCGTCAGGCGTATGGCCAGGTAATTGTGCAACCGGTGGCAACCGGCGCTCTCGCCGCGCTTGACCGACCGGTAAGCGGGTGTGCCGTGCGTCCGGATGAGGAGGTCCTGGAGCTGCTTTTCGCCGCGCTCGTTCACACCCATGATCTGGTGGTGCACGATGGCGACCAGACCGTAGCCCGCGCGGTAGCCGGGGCCCACGATCTCGGTCTTCGGCACGAAGGTGTCTCCGCGTTTGACGAGCAGCTTGCGGATGGGCAGCCCCGACGGCGGGTGCCAGGTCGGCCCGGCCAGGACCTCGGACCACAAGGCGTCGCCCGTGATGGACTCCTTGTACTTGAGCGCCATCGTGCCGTCGGACTTCTGGATCGTCTTCCAGCCACCGATGGTGGTTGGCCAGCGGGACAGGGCCACCTCGCCGTCGCCCGTGCGCGCGTACAGGGTCAAGGTCGGGCGATCGCTGACCGGCGGGCGCCATTTCTTGTGTCCATCCTTGTCGAGGGCCGGCCGCGCCAGGACCACCTCGCCGCGATCGATCTCCGCGCGCAGCTCCATCTTGGGTCCGTGGTAGGCCGGCAGCGGCGGCAGGCGGATCGCCACGGCCGCGGGCAGGGGGACCAGGCCCTTGCGCGCCGTCAGTTTGCGCGCGGGCCGTCGCGAAGAACGCGCCGCCGGGGCCGCGACGATCGGGCTCGCGAGGACGGCCTCGGGCGACGTCCAGCCCAGCGCCTGGCTCGCCGCCTGGGTGGCCGCGGCGATGAGATCCGGCGCGGGGGTGATCTTGGCCGGCGCTCCCGCTGGAGCGGCAGCCACGGGCGCTCCCGGCGCCGCGGGCGCCGTCGCCGCCGGCACGGGCAGCGGGCGGAACTCGGCGCTGTCCAGCACGCGCCCCTGCACCTCTCCGGTGACGCCCAGGGCCGAGCCGTCCTCGAGCAGCCCGGTCGCGTCGACGACCCGCTCGCGCAACGCGCGCAGCAGCGCCCGGAAGTCGAGCTCGCGGCTGTCGGCCAGCAGCACGGTGCGGGTCTCGAGATCGATGCGCCCGTTGTCCGCGATCATGTGCAGCCGCTGATAGATCTGCAGGCCCGCGACCGTCCGGGGATCCATCCGACCGGACTTCGCCTTGGCCGGCAACAGATCCTCGCAGCGCAGGTGCGCCTGCATCGCGATCACCGCGCGTTTTTCCGTCGGGCTCAACGGTTTCCTCGGCGGCTTCTCCGGCGCGGTCGCCGCCGCGGGCGGCGCTGGCGTGCCGCCGGCTGCTGGATCGGCGCTCGGCGGTTTCGCTGCGTCTGCAGGCGCCGCCGGGTTGGGGGACGTCGGCGTGGGCTTCTCCGGCTCTTCCGGCAGGATCGAGCTCTTCGGCGCCATCTCCTCCAGCACCTTGTCCTTCACCCGGTCATGGCACGCGTGACGCCTGCGATCCGCCAGCCGGCGCCGCATCATGTTCAGACTGGGGAAGATCCCGAACGCCTCGAAGTACCGGTCCTCGCGCGCGCGCGCGTAGGCGCTGGTCGGGCGGAATCGCCCGTTGGCCAGGTCGATCAGGTAGGGCCGCAGCGGCTCTGGCTTCCCGGGCTCCTCCGAAAAGACGTACGGAAGCCAGTCGTCCGAGAGATCGACGACGGTCGTGCCGTCCCGGCGCGCGTTCTCCGGCGTCGTCTGACCGACGACGCGCCCTCCCTCGACGACCGCGAGCTCACCGCTGGCTGGCGGCGGCTGAGCCACCGGCGCCGCCGGCGCGACCGCGGCTGGCGGCTTCGCCTGCGTCGATCGTTCGCCGCCCGCCCAGAGACCGACGATCGCCAGGACGGTCATGCCGGCTGACGCAGAGGCCGTGCGCGAACGTCCTTCGGCGCGGCTGCGGGGGAGCTGCTCCATCGCCAAGGAGCGAGCCTAGAATCTTAAGCTTCGCGATTCAAGCCGCGAGTCACTCGCGCTGAAACTCCCGACGCGCAACGTCTCGTGGTCGGGAGAGGTTACGCGCTCCGCTTGTGGGAAGAGCGCCAGATCCCCTGCGCCGGGGCCGATCGTGATCCGTGTCGCGAACACATCGGCGTCGAGACGGTGCCGCAACGGACTTGTTGCAAAATCGCGTCAGCCGGCCGGGGCCGCTTCATCTACGTTCACGGGCGCTTCCCCAACAGTACGGAGGTTCACCGTGAAGACGTCTCGTAAAGTGCAATTGAGCGTCGTCCTCGCCGCAATCGGGCTCGGCGCGATCGGCTGGATGAATGGTTGCTCGCAGCCCTCGGCCACCAAGGACCGCGTCGACAATGTCGGCGACGTGACCTTCGCGCTGACGCTGGCGCCCGGGCTGTCGCTCAACACCGTCGCTTACACGATCTCGGGTCCGAACGCGTTCACCAAGTCGGGCTCGATCGATGTCTCGCACAGCGCCACCGTGAGCGCCGTGATCTCCGGCCTGCCCGCGGGCACGGGCTTCAACATTTCGCTGACGGGGACGGCCACCGACGGGACGACGACCTGTCTCGGCTCGGCGACGTTCGACATCGTCGCGCACCAGACGACGTCGGTGACCGTGCACCTCGATTGCCACCAGGCGGCCACCACCGGCAGTGTTCTCGTCAACGGCACGCTCAACATCTGCCCGGTGGCCGACGGCGTGACGGCCACGCCCGCCGAGGTTCTCGTCGGCAGCTCGATCTCGCTCGCTGCCGCGGCCCACGACACGGACAGCGGACCTTCGCCGCTGGCCTACAGCTGGACGGCGAGCTCGGGGACGCTCTCCGACGCAACGGCGGCGAACCCGACCTTCACTTGCACCCTGGCCGGCCCGGCCACGCTGACGCTGACCGTTTCGGACGGCGACCCGGCCCCGGGCTGCACCAGCTCCGCGAGCGTCACGGTGACCTGCAGCGGCCACACCGACGCGGCGCTGGCGTTCCCCACGACCACCAAGATCAAGCACGTGGTCGTGATCTTCGGTGAGAACGTCTCTTACGATCACTACTTCGGAACCTATCCGAACGCCGCGAACCCGGCGGGCGAGACGCCCTTCCCATCGACGACGGCGCCCGCGAACAACAACCTGCGCGCGCCGCTCGACCCGACCGCGGCGTTCGCTCCGGTCGCGGGCGTCGACCTGCTCGGAATGAACCCGAACCTGAACGCGGCCAACGGCACCGGCGCCACCAACCCGTTCCGGTTGGCGGCGGCGCAAGCGTGGACCAACAGCCAGGGCCACAATTACATGCCCGAGCAACAGGCGTACGACAACGGTCTCATGGACCTGTTCCCGAAGTTCACGGGCGCGGCCGGTCCGCCACCGAGCGCGCCGGCCATCGCCACCACCAAGGGTCTGGTCATGGCGTACTTCGACGGCAACACGCTGGGGACGTGGTGGGGTCTCGCGCAGCAATACGCGCTGAACGACAACTCGTTCAGCACGAACTTCGGGCCGTCGACGCCGGGGGCGATCAACCTGATCTCGGGGCAGACCAACGGCTTCGACCTCGCGCAGGTCAGCAAGCCGCCGGCGATGATGGCCACCAGCCACGTGGTGGCCGACGGCGCGGGTAACTGGTCGCTCATCGGCGACACCGATCCCTTCGGCGACATCTGCTCGACGGCCGCCGATCAGAACCGGTTCGTGGGCAAGAACATCGGCGACCTCCTCAACGCGAACAACATCACCTGGGGCTGGTTCAACGGCGGCTTCGACCTGACGGTCACCAACGCGAACGGCACGACGGGCTGCAAGCGCAGCACGCCGCAGACGCCGGCGGGCAGCTCCACGTCGGCCGACTACGTGCCGCACCACCAGCCGTTCCAGTACTACGCGTCGACGGCGAACCCGCAGCACCTGCGTCCGAGCTCGCCCGCGGCCGTCGGCAAGAGCGTCGAGGCCGACGGCGTGACACCCGATCCCGCCAACCACCAGTACGATACGCACGACTTCTTCGAGGCCCTGGCGGCTGGCAACCTGCCCGCGGTCAGCTACCTGAAGGCGCAGGCGTTCCAGGACGGACACCCCGGCAACTCGAACCCGATCGACGAGCAGAACTTCGTCGCCAAGGTCTACGCCGCGCTCCAGGCCTCGCAGGAGTGGTCGAGCACCGCGGTCATCGCGCTCTACGACGACTCGGACGGCTGGTACGATCACCAGGCGTCGCCGATCGTCAACCCGTCGAGCTCGGTGGCGGACGCGCTCAACGGCACGGGCGCTTGCCAGTCGGGCGCGCAGCAAGGTGGCGCCGCGCCGGCGACGCCGCTCAATGGCGCCGCGGGCGTTCCCGCCCAGGGCCGCTGCGGTTACGGCACGCGCCAGCCGCTGCTGGTCGTCTCGCCGTACGCCAAGAAGAACTACGTCGATCACACGCTGACCGACCAGACGTCGGTGCTGCGATTCGTCGAGGACAACTGGCTCGGCGGCCAGCGCATTCAGCCGGGCGGGTCATTCGATACGATCGCGAACTCGATCCAGAACATGTTCAGCTTCTGATCTTTTCATTCACGCTCAGCAGCTGAAACGGTAGAAGAGACGGGCGGTCGCCGCGAGGGGCCGCCCGTTTTTTCATTTCGCGCGCATGGCGATCCATCGCAGACGCTTCCTGATCTCCGCCGCCGCGGCGTCTGCGCCCTGGGCTTGCCGGAGAGAGCCCGTACCAGCGCAGGCGCACGCCCCGCTGCTGCCCGCGACGCAACCGCCGGCGCCGCCGCGTGCTCCGTTGCACGTCGAAGCCCTGGCGCGCTTCGTGGATCCGCTGCCGATCCCGCCCGTCAAGAAGCCCGACGGCACGCGCCCCGATCCGTTCGATGCGCGCCGGCAGATCCCGTTTTATCGCGTGTCGATGCGCGAGGCGCGCGTGCACGTCCACCGCGACGTACCGGCGACCAGCTTCTGGACCTACGACGGTTCGATGCCGGGCCCCACGTTCGAGACGCGCACCGGCCAGCCGCTGCTGGTCGAGTGGCGCAACGACCTGCCGGCCCGACACTTCCTGCCGATCGATCACACGCTGTGCGGCGCGGGGCGGGATCGCCCCGACGTCCGCGCCATCGTGCACGTGCACGGCGCCAAGGTGCCGCCCGAGAGCGACGGATACCCCGAGCACTGGTACGTCCCGGGGCAATCGAAGACGCTCCATTATCCGAACGCGCAGGGGGCGGCGACGCTCTGGTACCACGACCACGCGATGGGGATCGAACGGCTCAACCAGTATGCGGGGCTCCTCGGCCTGTTCCTGGTGCGGGACTCCGTCGAGGATGCGCTGCCGCTGCCGCGTGGGCCGCACGAGATTCCACTCATCCTGTGCGATCGCATGTTCTACGCCGACGGCTCGCTCAGCTACCCGGTCTCGGACATCGCGGACGCGCCCTGGATCATGGAGTTCACCTCCGAGGCCGTGCTCGTCAACGGGCGGCTCTTTCCTCACGTCGACGTCGAGCCCCGCCGTTACCGCCTGCGCGTCGTCAACGCCGCCAACGCGCGCTTTTTTTACTTGTCGCTCTCGAACGGCCAGACCTTTCACCAGATCGGCACCGACCAGGGATTGCTTCCTGCGCCCGTTCCCGTCCAGCGCATCACGCTGGCGCCCGCCGAACGCGCGGATCTGATCGTCGACTTCAGCGGCGCCGCCGGAGCGCGCGTCGTGCTGCAGAGCCAGTCCTTCGAGCTCCTGCAGTTTCGAGTGGCGGCGCGCGCCACCGGCGGTCCCTCGCCGCCGTTGCCGCGCGTGCTGCGCCCGGTGCCGCGCCCGCTCGAGCGCGCCGCGGTCCGCACGCGCACCCTCACGCTCGACGAGTACGAGGACCCGCGCACGCGCCAGATGCTCATGCTCCTCGATCGCAAGCGCTGGCACGACCCCGTCACCGAGAACCCCGAGCTCGGGTCAGTCGAGATCTGGTCGCTGGTCAACACCACCGAGGATTCGCACCCGATCCACTTGCACCTCGTGCGCTTCCAGATCCTGGACCGCCAGGCCTTCGACACCGACACGCTGCAGTTCAAAGGCACCATGCACCTGATGGGCCCGCGCCTGCCGCCCGAGGCCTACGAGGCGGGCTGGAAAGACACCGTGCGCGCCGAGCCCGGGTTCATCACGCGCATCCTCATCCGCTTCGACGGTTTCGTCGGGCGCTATGTCTGGCATTGCCACGTCCTCGAGCACGCGGCCAACGAGATGATGCGCCCCTTCGAGGTCGTGCCACGGCGGGCGTGAGCGGCCTTCTCAGGAACCTCCGTCGTCTGGATCGGCGCGTTCGTTGGCGGTCCGGGGAGCTGACCATTCGACTCGATGGCATGGACGCCACTGGCGGGGTCTGGTAAATCGTCGGTCCATGAGCACCGGGAAGAAGCTGTTCGTCGAGGATCTGGATACCGCTGGCAAGCGCGTCATCGTGCGCGTCGACTTCAACGTCCCTCTCAAGGACGGCAAGGTCGAGAGCGACAAACGCCTGAAGGAATCGCTGCCGACCATCGCCTACCTGCGCAAGCAGGGCGCAAAGGTCATCTTGATGTCGCACCTCGGGCGCCCCGACGGAAAGCGCGTCCCGGACATGAGCCTTCGCCCCGTCGCCGACGCGCTCGCGGCGCTGCTCGGCGCGCCGGTGGCGTTCGCCGACGACTGCGTCGGACCGGCGGCCGAGAAGGCGGTGGCGGCGTTGCAGCCGGGCGGCGTGCTTCTTCTCGAGAACCTGCGCTTCCACGCCGAGGAAGAAGAGAACGACCCGGGCTTCGCCAAACAGCTGGCGGCGCTGGCCGACGTCTACGTGAACGACGCGTTCGGCAGCGCCCACCGCGCGCACGCGTCGACGGAAGGGATCACGCGCTTCGTGCCGCAGGCGGCGTCCGGCTTCCTGATGAAGAAGGAGCTCGACTATCTCGGTGAGGCGCTCGGCAACCCGAAGCGGCCGTTCGTCGCGATCATCGGCGGGTCCAAGGTGTCCGGCAAGATCGACGTCATCAAGAACCTGCTGCCGCGGGTCGACAAGCTGCTGATCGGCGGCGGAATGACCTACACCTTCCTCAAGGCCCAGGGCCTGGAGATCGGCAAGTCGATCGTCGAGAACGACAAGCTCGATCTGGCTCGCTCGCTGCTGGCCGAGGCGGGCGACAAGTTGCAGCTCGGAACCGATTGCGTGGTCACCGACAAGCTCGACTTCAAAGCACGCACCGTTGGCGCGATCAAGACGGTGGCCACTCACGCGATCCCGTCCGACTGGGAGGCGGTCGACATCGGTCCCGCGACCATCGCTGCCTTCACCCAGACGATCCTCGGCGCCAAGACCATCGTGTGGAACGGCCCCGTCGGCGTGTTCGAGATCGATGCCACCGCCAAGGGGACGCTCGCGGTCGCCGAGGCGCTGGCCAAGGCCACGGCCGCCGGCGCGACCACCATCATCGGCGGCGGCGACTCCGCTTCGGCCGTGAAGAAAGCCGGCGTCGCCAGCAAGGTCTCGCACGTATCGACCGGCGGCGGCGCCTCGCTCGAGTTTCTCGAGGGCAAGGTGCTCCCGGGCGTCGCGGCGCTGACCGATCGCTAGCGCTTCGCTAGCGCGGCTTGGATACAACACCGGTCAGATAGCCGCCAAGACGCGAGCCGCCAAGTCCGGCCCCTCGATGGCCGGATCTTGGCGTCGCTCGTTGGTTTTCCTGTACTACTGCCCGACGGGAGCGTCGAGCGGGCCCGCGTCGGGGATCGCCCCGCAGGTGCCGGGCATTCCCATTCCGCGGTTTCGTCCCGTGCATGCGAGGCCGGCGGTGCAGGTACCGGCGTTGCCCGTTCCGCAGCAGGGCTGGCCCGCGGCGCCACAGGTTCCGCACTGGTTTCCCGCGGTCGCGAGCACGCAAGCCAGCGGCGCCGCGCAGGCGATGACGCCGCCGTCGACGGCCTGAGTGCAGCACGCCTGCCCGCTTCCGCCGCAGGGACCACACGTCCCCGCGAGTCCCTGGCCCGCGTTCCGACCCGAGCAAGCGAGCGTCGCATCGGAGCAAGTCCCATTGCCCAGGCCACAGCACGCCTGTCCGCTCGCGCCGCAAGCGCCACACTGGTTCCCGGCCGCGCCGACGACACAGGAGAGCGGCAGCATGCAGGCCGCGACACCGCCATCTGCCGGCACGCCCGCCGTCGGGCAGCAGATCTGGCCGTCGCCGCCGCACGTCGCGCACATTCCCGGCATCCCCTGTCCCGCGTTCCGGCCCCCGCAGGCAAGCCCGGTGTTGCAGGTTCCGTTGTTGTTGTTCCCGCAGCAGATCTGTCCCGACGCACCGCAGGTGGCCGAGCACGTGTCGCCCGTCGGCGAAACGACGCAGGTGAGCCCCGTGCCGCACGCGGTCTGGCCGGGGCAGCACGGTTGATTGGCGCCGCCGCAGCCCTGGCAGGTTCCCCCGCCCCCGTCGACCTGACCCGTGCACGCGAGACCGGTGCCCTGACAGTTGCCGCCGCCGCAGCAGACCTGGCCCGCCGCACCGCAGGTGCTGCTGCAGGTTCCGGCTCCGTTGCGTCCGGTGGGGTTGTCACAACCGAGCCCGCTGTTGCACACGTCGTTGGCGCAGCAGGCCTGGCCCGAGGCGCCGCACGGCGTGCACGCGGTTCCTCCGTCGACCGGCAGGCAGGCCAGCGAGGCCTGGCACTGATTGGTGCCGCCCTGGCAGCAAGCGGTCCCGGACGTTCCGCAAGCGGTGCAGGTTCCGCCGGTACAGCGCGCGCCGGTTGCGGTGCAGAACGTGTTGGCTCCGCCACCGCCGTCGGCCGCACCACCGCAACAGGTCTGCCCGACGGCGCCGCACGGCGTGCCGGCGGGGCCGGTACAGGATCCACTGCTACAGGTTCCGCTGACGCCAGCTCCGGTGCAGGCCTGACCGGCGCCGGTGCAGATGCGGGCGTTCCCGCCACCGTCGGTCGCCTGATTGATGCAACAACCGCCTCCGTTGCAGACGTTCCCGCTGCAACAAGCTTCGCCCGGGCCGCCGCACGCCTGCGTGCCGGCATTGCCGCCGGCCGCGCCGGTGCTGCCTCCGTTGCTGGTGACGCTGGTGCCGCCTCCGCTGCCCGTCGTGGCGGGCTTGCTCCCGCCGCCGCATCCGACGGCGACCATCAGGACGCCTGCCAACAAAGAGGTGTGCCAACCGTACTGTTTTCTCGCGCGCTCGTATCTGGATATCACGATCATTGAAGGAGCCTCCCCGGCAGGTTGTGCAGATGGCTTAGGGCGAGGTGTCCACCTCCTTCATCACACAAACGCGCACTTTTTCGCCAAGCCTGCCTGATTCCCGATCGCTGACGGCACTGGTTACTGGGTGGCGATGCGCCTCGGCGCCGAGACGAACCGGCGCGGTTCGATCCCTATCCCAGATTGCGGCGCAGCCAGAGCACCAGCGGCGCGGTCGCCTTGGCGTGGGCCAGCAGCCAGCGCGCCAGCTTGGGCTGGTACAAAAGATCTGCGGGAATCGCCGGGAACCCGCAGATGAGGCCCTTGTACTTGAGAAGCTCGGCGCGCGGATGTTCGGGCGCAAAGCCTTTCGGGACACGCGCGTAGGATTCGTAGCCGCCCGGGTCGTAGCCCTTGCGGCGCAGGTTGGCGATGATCCTCAGCAGGGCGGCGCCCGGCGCGCCGACCACGGCCCGGCGCCAGCGCGCGACCTTGGCCGCGTCGAACTGGTAGCAGCCGACGCCGACGTACTCCTCGTCGAGGCCGAGGTGCAGGTAGAGCACGGCGTTCCCGGCCTCGGCGAGGCGGGCGCCCCCCAACCGGATGACGCCCGCGATATGCGTCTTGTACGGTGTCTTGTCAGCCGAGAAGCGCAGGTCCCGGTAAATGCGCAACACACCGGGTTCGGCGAGCTTGAACGGCTTGTAAACGGCCGCGAGCCCGCGCGCGATCTCTCGAAGCAACGTCATCGTCGGATCGACCCACACCGACTGGTAGCGCTGCTTGTTGGCGGCGAACCACTCCTTCGACATGTGCGCGGCCAGCTCGTGCCAGAACTGCATGGTATCGCGATCGAAGCCGCGAAATCGCGGCTCGGCTCGCGCGTCACGGCCGACTTTGGTTTTCGTCGCCACGGGGTTCGTCGCGACACATTATCTCATCTCGAAAGCCGGTCGGTCTCGACGTTGAGCTCGGCGCCGATGATGAAGATGTGAGCCGAGAGCAAGAACCACGTCAGGAGCGTGATCATCACGCCCAGCGTGCCGTCGACGCTGCGGGATGAAGCGAAGGTCGACACGGACCAGCTGAACAGGGCCGAGCCGGCGATCCAGAGCGTGGTCGCCACGACAGCGCCAGGAGTCACCCACCGGAACCGCGCCGGCGCCTGCGAGGGCCCGTAGTGATACACCACGGCCAGCCCGAAGAGCATCACCACCGCGAGCGCGGGCCACCGCAGCCACTGCATCAGGGACTGGGTCGAGCGCGAGAGACCGAGGTGCGTGAGGACGAGCGGAAGGACGATCGTCGCGCCGACGGCCAGCGCACCGAACACGATTGCCCCGGCGGTGAACAGGAACGCCGTGACGTTCAACCGGAGATACCCGCGTGTTTCTCGTTGACCAAACGAGAGGCTGAGCGCGGTGATGAGCGCCTTGGTTCCCTTGGTGGCCGCCCAGATTGCGGCCACGATGCTGATGGTCGCTTCCAGGCTCAGGGTCCGTGACGAGCGGCTCACGAGCCGGCTCACCTCGCGATAGATCACCGACTGGACCGCGTCGGGCAGGCCGCCCGCGAGAGCGTCCACCTGGGTCCGCACATCCGCGGGATCGGCCAGCAGGCCGTACCCGGAGACCAGCGCCACCAGAGCCGGAAACATCGACAGAAAGCTGTAAAACGCGACGCCTCCGGCAACGATCGACGCCTGGTGCCGCCGGTCGGCCTTCATCATCCGCCGGACGATCGCGCGCCACTCCGACACGGAGATGCGGCGAAGGCGAACACCCATCCTGACTGCTCACCTTGGGTCGTGAGCGCGGGGCGCGCAATCACGTGGGAATCCGATTCGAAGGATCGCGGTGGCGGGCGTGGGAGATTGATCTCCGGC
>Ga0265314_10000699_pt1 | contig 40640 bp, 30 predicted proteins | sample 4126metaG_FD_203106 | JGI IMG/M metagenome (GOLD analysis project Ga0265314, IMG submission 203106) | Rhizosphere microbial communities from Carex aquatilis grown in University of Washington, Seatle, WA, United States - 4-1-26 metaG | ecosystem: Host-associated > Plants > Roots > Rhizosphere >...
GCATCCGCAAAATGCCGATTCGACGTTAAACTAATCTAGTCCCGCAGCCAGACGATAATGCTGAGGGCTTGAGCAAACAGCGAACGACCAGCGACTAGCGACCAACGACCCAATGATCAAATCTCCCCGAGGAACCCGCGACCTTCTCCCGCCCGACACCGCGCTCTGGAACTTCGTCGAAACCGCCGTCCGCGACGTCTTCCGCGCCTACAACTTCCACGAAATCCGCACGCCAATTTTCGAGTCCACCGAACTATTCGCCCGAGGCGTAGGCGAAGACACGGACATTGTCGGCAAGGAGATGTTTACCTGGGAAGATCGCGCCCGCACATGGATCGAACAGCTAGCCGGGTTGGATGAGGTTATAGTCCGGGCTCGACAAGATCCGGCTTATAAGGCCAGTCTGGATACAGTAAAACTCTTCGAGGAATACTTCGCTCCTGGCATACTGAAAGCGCAATCCCTAACCCTCCGCCCCGAAAACACCGCCGGCGTAGTTCGCGCCTACATCGAGCACAAACTCTGGGACCGCGGCCTCAACAAGCTCTTTTACATAGGGCCGCAATTCCGTCGCGAGCGCCCGCAAAAAGGACGCTACCGCCAGTTCTATCAAATCGGAGCGGAAATCATCGGCCCCGCCGCCGCCGGCAGCCAGTCTCCCGCAAGAGACGCGGAGATTCTCGAACTCCTGGCCACGCTGCTTGACCGCGTAGGCATCAAGAACTGGACTCTCGAACTCAACTCCGTAGGCTGTCCCGCCGACCGTGCAAAATTCAACGAAGCCCTCCGCCAAGCGCTCGCACCCGTAGTCGATAAAATGTGCGCCGACTGCCAGCGCCGCGCCGTCACTAATCCGCTGCGCGTCTTCGACTGCAAAGTACCCGAAGACCAGCCGATCATCGAAACTCTCCCCACCATCACCCAGTTTCTGGACGAAGCCTGCCGCACTCACTACGCCGAGGTAAAAGAAATCCTGAACGCCGTCCACATTCCCTACGTCGAAAACCAGCGCCTGGTGCGGGGTTTGGATTACTACACTCGCACCGCGTTTGAATTTACGCACGGAGCACTGGGGGCGCAGAATGCGATTCTCGGCGGCGGACGATACGACGGCCTATCGGAAGCGCTCGGCGGTCCAGCAGCTCCGGGAATTGGATTTGCGATTGGCGAAGATCGCCTGGTGCTTTCACTAATGGAAACCGTGTCGGCAGAGTCGGTCATGCGCAAGCCCGACGTTTACATTGCTCCGCTCGGCGCCGGAATGAATCGCGAAGCGGCTCGCTTGGCCCGTGAACTGCGGCGTCACGATCTGGTAGTCGAGCTCGGCGACGAATCGTTTCGTTTGAAAAAGTCGTTCGAGGCGGCCGACAAGATAGGAGCACGCTATATTCTCATCGTTGGCGGGGACGAAGTCGCGGCAAATGCCTTCGCGCTCAAGCATCTGGCCTCCGGCGAACAAGTCACAGTCCCCCGCGCGGAATTGGCGCAACGGATTCTACAAACGAAGTAAGATGGTGCTTCAACAGACGAACCTCAGGAGACAAACATGCGAATCATTTCCCTGCTGTGTGCCGCTATTCTCACTTCCGGTCTGGCGTTGGCGCAAGCTTCCAAGCCGCTTTCCGCTTTCGAAGAGCAACTCATCGATCAGCAGAAGCAGTTCCTGCAGGCGGTCCAGAGCAAGAACTCAGCCGCGGTCGAGGGAGCCATCGCCGACGATTTCATGGGCATCGGAAGCAACGGTGACGCCTATGACAGAAGCGAAGTCGTCGACTCTGCGCGCGAGGGACTGCCGAAAGACACGCGCACCTACGATTTCTACGTCGTCAAACTGAACGATGACTCCGCCGTCGTCGCCTACAACCTGATCGTCCCCGGAGAACATCCGCGCTATCGCCACATGGCCGACACCTGGGCAAAAGTCGACGGCCGATGGAAACTGAAATTCCGCCAGTTCACGCCCAACCTCTGGACCGTAAACGATCCGAATTAGCGGCTGCGCAAGTAGTGACGTCGGAGCGCGGCAGACCGAGCCCTGCTTCTCGCTCATCGAAAGGTGGGGCTTTCTTGCTGCGATCGCCTGACTCGGTGTCGACACCTTCTTCATCGCCTTTGACGCCATTTATCCCATTTATAATGATTGGTTCGGCTCACCACGGCAGTCTCAGCTAGGCAAATTTCAGCAAGACAAGGCGAAAACGTGCTCGACTTATTAGGCGACCTCAGACGAACTCATATGTGCGGAGCTCTTCGGCTCTCCGATGCGGGCAAAAAAGTTGTGCTCATGGGATGGGTCAACCGGCGACGCGACCTGGGCCAGATCATCTTTGTCGATCTCCGCGACCGGACCGGCGTAACGCAAGTCGTGTTCAACCACGAACTGAACGCCGCCGTGCACGAGAAGGCAGAAGCGCTGCGCAACGAGTTCGTAATCGCGGCCATCGGCACGGTGAAGCGCCGCGATGCCGACACCATCAATCCCAACATTCCGACCGGCGAAGTGGAACTGGTGGTGGACGAGCTGCGCCTTTTGAACGTGTCGAAGCCGCTGCCGTTTTTGCCTTCGGACACGGTGCTCGCGAACGAAGAAATGCGCTTGAAATATCGCTACATCGATCTGCGCCGCGACGCCATGCAATTCAACATCGAGCTGCGGCACAAAGTGGCGATCGCGATCCGCGAAAACCTGGCTTCGCAGGGCTTCTTCGAAATCGAGACGCCGTTCATGACGCGCTCCTCGCCCGAAGGCGCGCGCGATTATCTCGTCCCCAGCCGGGTGCAGCCAGGATCGTTCTACGCCCTGCCGCAATCGCCGCAACTGTTCAAGCAGATATTGATGATCTCGGGCTTCGACAAATACTTCCAGATCGTGCGCTGCTTCCGCGACGAAGACCTGCGCGCCGATCGCCAGCCCGAGTTCACCCAGATCGATATCGAAATATCCTATGCGCAGCCGGAGCGCGTTTGGGAAGTGGTGGAGAGCTTTCTGACCGCGGCTTTCAAAGCGGCCGGTCATGAGATCAAGACGCCTTTCCCGCGTATGGACTTCGACGATGCCATTCGCCAGTACGGCATCGACAAGCCCGACCTGCGCTTGCCGGCGTTCACAGAGGTGGGCGATTGTTTTGCGCCCGCCGATCTCGATCAGCTTGCGATCGACAAAGCGCTGCCGGTGATTGCCATCCGCATTCCGCACGTCGGCGAGCTTTCGCGCAAGGAGCGTGACGACATCAAGCCGCTCTTCGTCGCCAAGGGCGGAGCGCGCGTGTTCGAAGATTTCAAGCGCATCGAGAATAAGTTCCCGGAGGCGGGAGCCAAAGTTCGTGAGAAAGTGCGCGATAAAACGGGCGCACTCGCAGCCGACGATCTGCTAGTGCTGGTGGTGGGCTCGGCGCAGTCGGGAGCATCCGCAGCCGCGCATCCGGCCAGCAAGCGCAAAGTGACGCCTGCGGAAATGGCGGTCTACGCCTCGGCCGGACTGCTGCGCGTAGCCCTGGCGCAGAAATACTCCGACCGGCACAAGCTTTTCCAGAAAGGCGATTACCGTTTTCTGTGGGTGACGAACTTTCCCATGTTCGAGTACGACGAAGGCGAAAAGCGCTGGATGGCAGCGCATCACCCCTTCACCTCGCCGCACGAGGAAGACATGGACAAACTGGAAAGCGATCCGGCCATGGTGCGCGCCCTAGCCTACGACGTGGTGCTGAATGGGACGGAGTTGGGATCGGGCTCGATCCGTATTCACCGCCAGGATCTGCAGAGCAGAATCTTCCATGCCCTCGGCATGACGGATGAAGAAGCGCGCGCGCGTTTCGGCTTCTTCCTGGAAGCGCTGGAATACGGAACCCCTCCACACGGCGGAATCGCGCTCGGCCTCGATCGCATCGTAATGATTCTGGCGGGAGCGGATAGTTTGCGAGAAGTAATTCCCTTCCCCAAAACCGCCGCCGCGAAAGACCTGATGATGGAAGCGCCCACCCCGGTAGCCGATAGTCAGTTGCGGGAGTTGGGGATTGGGGTGGTCCTGAAGAAGTAGGTCGCCGCCGGGTGCCCCACACATTCGCGCTCTTTGCGAATGTGTGGGTTCTACTCCGCCGAAGTGACCCAATCACGCTGGCCTAACCAGAGTCCCGCAGGGACGAGCCACCTTAGCCCAGCGCCTCGGCGCTGGGTAGGCCAGCGAGAATAGATCAAGTCCCGGAGGGGACGGCCCCTGCCTAGCCCAGCGCGTGCGCCAGACCGTAAGAAATGCCGTATCTCCGCTACCGCGCGGAATCGCTGGCCGCGGCGATCTGACCCCGATCCTTCACAATTTAGCTGACCTCGTTCCCGAGGAGCTTGTGCTCGGCTCGGTGCATGGCCTCGTAGATTTGGTCGAAGCTCTCGATGGCGAACAGGACCTTCTGCAGTTCGTCCACCTTCACGGGCGTGTTCAGCACTTCCTCGAGATCGAAGTCGCGGACGCGGCACTTGCCCTCGATCACGTTGTTCCCTTCGCTCTGTGAACTGATGACTCCGCTGCCGTAGAACTTGATCCTGCCGTCCTGCCGGATCAGGCCGAACTCCACCGTGAACCAATAAAGGCGGCCCAAGCGCTCCAGGATGTCGTGATCATCCACACGCGCGCAGACCGCCGCATAGTACTGCACGAAGTCGCCGAAAACTTTGTGGGTGTGCATCGGCACATGCCCGAACACGTCGTGGAACATGTCCGGCTCTGGCGTGTAGTCAAGCGACGTGCGGTCGCGCAGCCAGGTTGTGGTCGGGAAACGGCGCGCAGCCAGCATTTCGAAGAACGCTTCGTGGGGCATAAAACCGGTGACCGCCTGCGTGCGCCATCCGGAACGCGGCTCCAGCCGGTCCGCAATTTCGCGGAGGCGCGGGCAGCGGTCCTCCATCAGCCCGAGAATGCCATAACCTTCCAGGTATTCGCGGCACGCCCACTGCTCGATCTGCGCCCAGCGCAGCCGAACCAGCTCGGCCCACACGGCATGTTGCTCAGGGGTGTAGGCTGCATAGTCCTGTTCCATCAGAAACGGCTTGGCAGCGACCAACGGCGGCTCCGGCATGGCGTCCTTCCTGTAGGATTTCCCCGGGTTCCGAGCAAAGCTTCAGGCCGCGTGCCGGGGTGCGCTCAATTCGCTTCGGCGTGGATTTTCCGGCGTGTCGTCCCTATCCCCAACCGACACCCACATCTTAGCAGGGAGGCATAACACCGGTGAACGGACGTGCTCTTAGCGCCTTAGTGCGAGCCGCTGCGCGACCAACTGCTCGATGCGATTGAGCACTTCATCCTCGGTCAAGTTGGTCGAGTCGATCACAATGGCATCCTCCGCGGCCACCAGCGGAGACGCGGCTCGGGTGCGGTCGCGCCGGTCGCGCTCACGAAGTTCGGCAGCCATGGCCTGTGCGGGCGCGCCCTTCACCTGTTGCTGGTCGAGCCGCCGCTGCTCGCGAATCACGGGATCGGCATCGAGAAAAATCTTTAGATCGGCATCGGGAAAAACTTTTGTCCCTATGTCGCGGCCTTCCATCACGACGCCACCACCAATGCCCATCTCGCGCTGCCGCGCCACCATCCACTCTCGCACTTTCGGATGCACCGAAATGCGCGACGCCGCCTCGGTAACGTCGCGCTGGCGGATCCGCTCGGAAATGTCTTTTCCGTTAAGCCGAACACGATTGCCGCCGACGGCGCGTTCGAGAGTAATGCTCGATTCCTGCGCCATCTTCAGCAGCGCAGCTTCGTCGTCAAACGAAGAGTCCCACTCGATCGCACTGAGCGCCAGCGCGCGGTACATCGCTCCACTCTCCAGGTTCACATAGCCAAGTTTGCGCGCCAGGCGGGAAGCGATGGTGCTCTTGCCGGCTCCGGCTGGACCGTCGATGGCAATGATAAGTTTGCGTTGGGATGAATCGGTCATTAGTGGCGAAGTGCGATTTTACATGGCTGCTCGTTGGAAAACTACCGGTGCGGAGCAGGCTGGCGCGAGGATTTGCGGAATTCCAGCGTATGGACTCTCTACTGTAGGAATCGCAGCCGCCGAAGAGCACTGCCGAACTTCGCTCGTCTTGGAGGGGCGAGGGCGCCCGTTCCCACACAACCTTATGTCACCCGCTCCGTGCGGCGATTTTTGGGAACGTATACTTGCTTGGGTGGAGTCACCTGCAGAAGCGACTTGCTGCCTACATGCACGAAGCTCAATTCACGCGCCGAAAGCAAAGCGTGGATGGCCTCTTTCACGCGCGTTCGCGGGACAAAGTTTGCCAGCAACTTCTCGACCTCACCCTCATCCACCGCAACCACGCAGTCGAGATACTTAGAGACCAGCGCCGAGAGCGCTTCCGGCAGCGAAATCCCGACGCCCTCGCGCACTACATCGGGAGCCCAGCGCGATAACTCGTCCCACACCGAGCCTTCCTCCACCGTGTAATCGACGCGCGTGATGCGCAGCTTGGCCCATAGTTCGCTCAGCGCGCGATCGAGTCCTGCGTTGGAAACTGACCCGCCCAGCATCACGCCCAATTTAGTTTTTGAAACCGGTCCACGCTGCCGGATGATTTCGAAGGCGTCACAAGCCAGCGGCGAGTAGGGAGACCGCGGTCCCGATGCCGGCGGCAGCTTTGGATTGCGCTCGCCCACCAGCGAATAGAAATATGGAAACACAGAGGGCGCCAGCAGGAAGGCGTTATTCTCGTCGATCAGCGGAGCTTCGTAGGCCGCCCGGTCGCGCAGTGCGCGCACCATCAACTCAGTCGCTTCCTTCGCCCGCGGGTCGGCATAGGCGTGCTGGCGCGTCGGCAGCTTGTCATCCGCTCCAACCCAGGCTCCGATGAAAGTCGGCAACAGAATCGCAGGCCGCATCGGATACATCAGACAAAATCCCACCGACTCGAGGAAGGCGCGCGCTTCGTCAAGAGTGTGCACGGCCTGGCCGTCGAGCCGCCACTTTTGTGTGCGCGCCTGCTGGAGTTCCGGGTCGGTCATGACTTCTGATTAGAACACAGGCGGGCTTTCAGCTGTCAGCTATCAGTTTGGTCGCACGATCCCATAAAGGCAGAACTGATAGCTGAGAGCTGACAGCTGAGAACTAGATCCTCTTGAACGCCTTCTGAATGTCCTGCATGGAATAGCGCAGCACCACCGGCCGGCCGTGTGGGCAAGACATTGGATGCTCCGTTTTTGCGAGTTCTGCCAGCAGCCACTCCATTTTGTTCTGGTCGAGGGGCATATTGACTTTGATGGCGGCGTGGCAAGCGATTGACGCCGCGATGCGCGTCCTCACGGCTTCCAGGTTGATCGCCTGGTCTTCGCGCGTGAGCTGCTCCAGAATTTCGTTCAGCATGTGTTCGATCTGCGCCGCGTCCACACCTGCGGGCGCGATCTTTACGGCCACGCTGCGTGCACCGAAGGGTTCCGCCTCAAAACCGTTGCGCGCCAGCTCTTCGGCAATGTCGCTGAAGACCGCTTGCTGGGCTGGAGTCAACTCGATGACCAGAGGCATGAGCAGGCGCTGGCTCTCCACGTGTTGCGCTGAGCGTTGCCGCACCACCTTCTCGAACAGCACGCGCTCGTGGGCTACGTGTTGATCGATGATCCAGAGTCCGTCTTCGTTGACTGCAAGAATGAATGAATTTCGAATCTGGCCCAGCGGACGCAGCGTCCGCAGCGACTCTAAGGTCGGCGCCGTTTGCGTCTCCTGCGGAATTGGCGGAGCGCAGCCGTGATCGGCAATCATCTGCGAGGTTGTCTGATCCGCACCCGTAACCTGCGGCGCACGTGCCAGCGACACAGCCGCGTTGGCTTCGACCGCAATTCCTTCTTCAAATTCGAGGCGCGCCGTCGTCGCGGGAACTGCCGGCGCCTGCAGCGCGAATCCGGCCGCCGCCGCTGGTTCGTACAGGTCGCGCCACGGGGCTCGCTGCAGACCATCGCCGTTCGGTGCATGACTGGGCGCGGGGCTCGTGAGGCCAGGGCTCGCGTTCGGCTGCGCGCCAATTTCGGTCAAGAACTGCGGCACCGGCCTTGCCTTCATCAGCGCGGCCCGCACCGACTCGCGCACGAAATCGTGGATCACCGTCTGCTGCCGGAAACGCACCTCGGTCTTCGACGGATGCACATTCACATCGACTTCGGCGGTCGGCATCTCGATAAAAAGCAGAACCACCGGATAGACCGTCGGCGGCAAAATGTTGCGATACGCTTCGGTGATGGCATGTTGAATGAGGCGATCGCGAATCAGCCGTCCATTCACAAAAATATAAATCGAATTTCGATTGAGCTTCTGAATTTCGGGCTTCGAGACAAAACCATGCAGACGCACCTCACCGAAATCGTGTGGCGCGGGCGCCCCCGCCCGCGAAGCCTCATCCGCAAGGCCGGCGGTTTCACTAGCGGTGTTCTCCGGGGCCCGCCGCCACGGTGGAGGCTGCGGCAGCCCGATACGTTCCAGTGGCTGCACTGCCGCCAGCGGAATCAACTCGTCCAGGGTCTCGCGTCCAAAAACCTGGTACACACGTTCGCGATGACCGGCTACTGGCGGCGCCACCAGCAACGCATTCGTTGCCGAGTGCAACTCGAAGTGCTTCTCCGGATGCGCCAGCGCGTAGTGGGTTACGAGCGAAGCGATGTGGGACAGTTCGGTCGACTCCGCTCGCAGAAACTTCTTGCGTGCCGGAGTATTGAAGAAGAGATCGCGAATCGTGATCGAAGTTCCCAGTGGCAGCCCCGCCTCTTCGACGCGGATGATCCTGCCGCCGTTAATCTCGAGAACCGTCCCGGCGGCTTCGTCTTCGGCTCGGGTTTCGAGATGCAGCCGGGCAACGGACGCGATGGAAGGCAGTGCCTCGCCGCGAAATCCGAGGGTCGAGATGCTCAGCAGGTCTTCGGTGTCTTTGATTTTCGAGGTGGCGTGGCGCTCGAAGGCCAGCATGGCATCGTCGCGCACCATGCCGCAGCCGTTATCGGTGATCTGGATCAGCTTCTTCCCGCCTGCCTCGACCTGAATGCGAATGCGCGTGGCGCCGGCATCCAGCGCGTTCTCCAGCAACTCCTTCACCACCGACGCAGGACGCTCGACCACCTCGCCGGCAGCAATCTGGTTGGCAACTCTCTCGGGAAGAACGTGAATCTTGCCCATGGGATCAGTGGATAGTGGTCAGTGGCCAGTGTGACAGATTCTTAGGCACAGCGTAAAGGCGGCGCAGGGTTGGGCGGTGACGGCGCACGAGACTCGCGTGTCGTATAGTTTTCCGGGGAGAGTGCTGGCATGAAACATGCAATCTTGGGAGCGGGGGCAATCGGAGGGTTGGTCGGCACCGCGCTGTCATCGCTTGGCGAAGACGTCACTGTCGTGGTTCGACCGGAGAGGTTGGCGAGTTATCCTCGGAGCTTGACGTTGGAGCGCCCGTCGGGCTCTGGCGTTCTCACTGCGCCAGCAAAAGCCGCCGCGTCGCTGACCGAGCCAGTTGACGTGCTGTGGATCGCAACTAAGACCTATCAACTGCAATCTGCGCTGGAAGTGGTGCAACTCTCGCCAGGATGCGTGGTCCCCTTGCTGAACGGAGTGGACCACATCGCGGTGCTCAGGGCGCGGTTTGGACGGGAGCGAGTGGTTCCGGGAACGATCGCGGTGGAAGCGGAGACGATTACGCCGGGACGATTCATCCAGCGCTCTCCGTTCGTTCGGCTTAACCTTGCCGCCAGTGGAGAGCCCCTCTTGGGAGCCGTCGTCCTACGGTTAGGCGATCTCGGATTTACCTGCCACTTCATTCCGAACGAGCAGACTCTGCTATGGGGCAAGCTTTGCGTCCTCGCACCGTTCGCGCTGGTGACGTCCGCATCCGGTATGAATATTGGGGAAATCCTCATGAACGCCGCGTGGAAGGAAAAATTGATCTCCGCGATCGGCGAGGCATGCGTCGTGGCAAACGCGAGCGGCGCAGAGGTAGACGCGCTGAAACTCCAGGCGAGTTTCGACGGCGTGCCCCCAGGGATGCGCAGCTCCATGCAGAAAGACCTTTTGGCCGGACGGGAACTGGAGTTGGATGCCATTGGCGGTCCGATTGTGCGCGGCGGGAAACGGTATGGCATTGATGTGTCGACCACGGTGAAACTGATGGCGGCGATTCAGGAGAAGACTGCCGCGCGATGAAGATCGCCACATCCTTACTTGCCTGGGCTCTCGCGTAGGAGTTGGTTTTTAATTTTGTCGGGGAGGCGCGAACTGGCGAGGAGTTCGTGCAGCAGCGGCGCCGGGATTTCTCGGCTGAATTCCAGGGCGCGGGCTAACGAGAGATGCTCGGTTCGCAGCAGGGCGGCGCGGATTTCTCTGCGGCAGGACCATTTCTCGTGCTGCGCGACCGCATCCACCAGAGCTGCGCTGGCGGCGGGGCGAAGCACGGAGCTAATGACGAGATTCTCGGTGAGACGCGGGTTTTCGAGCGCGGTGCGCATGACTCGGGTTTCGCGAGCCACGGTCTTGGCGTCGGGGACTTTGCTATCGACGCTCTTGCCGTCCATCTTCTCTAAATCCAGCAGCAGCGCAGCGGCCACTCTGCCCGAGGCGCGGCGGGCCAGCGTCAAACGTTCGCCGATGGTGACCATTTTGAGGCGCGAAATCAGAACCTCGTCGGCGGCAACTTTTACATCGGCGGGAACCCAGGGCGAGAGCGCAACTTTCATCAGATCGAACGTGTAGAACTGGCGGGCCAACGGCACGGACACATGGCGCGGTGTGTGCGGATGGCTGACTAACGCGATCTTTACTTTGCGACTCTTGAGTGCGTTGACGTTCTTGGCGAGTCGCTCGATGACTTCAGGAACCAAGTCGGCGCGCTTGAGAAGGGCGAGAGCCAAGTCCTCAGTGAGATTAGGGTCGGCGGCGGTGTGGAGCAAATCGGCGGACGGAGACGTCGCCATTACCGATTCCTTTGAGGGCGGCGCGCTGTCCTCTCCGAAAATTTCGTCTTTGGACATTTCGTCTTTCGACATGCCGACGTTCAGCCGGCGTGAGATGGAGCAAGCTTCGTCTCTACAATCGTCTTGCTCTGGCTAGCGCTCCCTCGACTGGATCGGCCAGGTCTTGGCGCACATCGATGCCGGGGAAACTCTTCTGCAGCAAATTGTAGAAAACCTGACGCACAACAGGCGACTGCCGAAAGACGCTACCCGTTGTCGCTACCGGGAGCGTGTCCGCCGGTGCGTGCGGTGCGAGACGTCGGACGACCGTGGAAACAAGGTCAGCTAACTTGGTTCCGGCGTCGGCGAGCAGGTCGTGGGCGATCGCGTCGGCCTCATCGGCGGCGCGAAGGACGATGGGAAACAGACGCGGAAAATCGGGTGGTGGAGTCGAGTTGGCTTGCTGCACAAGTTCGTCGATGGTATTGAGTTTCCAAGCTTGGAGGACCATGGCGGTGAGCGCGGTTTCCATGCCATGGTCAAGCGAGTTCAGGATGGCCGATACCGCGCGACGGCCGATCCAGTAGCCGGAACCTTCGTCGGAGACGGCAAAGCCCCAGCCTCCGGCGCGCGCGGTGTGACCCGCAGCATCGCGGCCGTAGACGATAGAACCGGTGCCCGCAATCGCGACTACTCCTGGGCCGGCGCCAAAGGCGGCTTCCAGGGCGATCACAGTGTCGCCGACGACTTCAATTTTTGCGCGCGCACTTTCGGAAATTAACTCTGCGAGGATACCGCGAATCTTCGCGGCGATCTCGGGCCGGGCAGCGCCGGTGACGCCGATACAGACAGCGCCGACCCTATGGGGAGAAACCTTGGCGGCGGCGCAGACCTGGCGGATGGCGGTATGCAGCGCTTCCCTCGCCTTCTGCTCGCCGAGTCGAATCACGCTGCAGCCGCCGGTCATGGCTTTCGCTAGCACAGTCGTATCGTCGGCGAGAACGCAGCGCGTCTTGGTGCCTCCGCCGTCGATTGCGAGATAGTAGGCCATCACGCTAGTTCTAACACAGGTTTGTCCTAAATCAGTTCTGTGGCGTTTCGGGAGACGAACATGCCTGTACAATGCGGCGAGGCGCGGGGAGCGGCCCGCTGCACGTAGGGACAGCCGAGCGGAACTCGGCAACGCATGGTGCCGGAAGGATCGCACTTGGGATTGAATCGGATCGACCTGCTGATTATCGCGCTCTACCTGGCGGGAATCACGCTGTTCGGGCTGCGCTTTCGCAAGCGGCAGCGAACCATGCGAGACTACTTTCTCGCCGGCCGCGACATCCCCTGGTGGGCGATTTCGCTCTCGATTGTGGCGGCGGAGACCAGCACGCTGACCATCATCAGCATTCCCGGCCTCGCCTACGATTCGAATCTTACTTTCCTGCAAGTGGTCATGGGATACGTGGTCGGGCGCGTCATTATTAGTTTCGTGCTGTTGCCGCAATATTTTCGCGGCGAGTTGTATACGGCTTATCAGCTGATTGAGAGACGCTTTGGTCCGGAGCTGCGCACGGTGACGGCGGGGCTGTTTCTGTTGACGAGGGCGGCGGCTGAGGGCGTCCGCGTGTATGCCGTGTCGATTGTAGTCTCGATTGCGCTGGGGACGGGCGAGGTCGCTTCAATCGCGATCATCACGCTGCTGACTTTGATCTATACGTTTGAGGGCGGGCTGGCGGCGGTGATCTGGACCGATGTGGTGCAAACTTTTATTTATGTGGGCGGAACGCTGGTGGGGCTGGTGACCATTCTTCACCTCGTGCCGGGAGGATGGGCGTCGATTGAGGCGATTGCGAGTGGGCTGCACAAGTTTCAGGTGTTCGATCTTCACTTTTTCGATCCTTCGACCGCGGCGCACTGGCCTCACTTGGATTTTGCGAAGCCTTATACGCTGTGGGCGGGGATTATCGGCGGCGCGATCTTCACGACGGCCAGCCACGGCACCGACCAGCTCATCGTACAGAGATTGCTGGCAGCGCGGAGTCAACGGCAGTCGGCGCTGGCGCTGGTGTCCAGTGGATTGGCGGTCTTTTTTCAGTTTGGATTGTTTCTCGTGGTGGGCGTGATGCTGTTCGCCTACTACCGGATTCCGTCGGCGGCGTTTGGGCGGGCGGACCGGATTTATCCGACATTCATCGTGAGCCGGATGCCGCATGGGATTGCCGGTCTCTTGATCGCCGCGGTTCTGGCGGCGGCGATGTCGAATTTGAGCGCGGCGCTGAATTCGCTGGCGTCGAGCTCGATTATGGATTTCTATCTTCGGTTTCGCTCCGCATCTCGTCCGGCGCTGAGCGAAGCCCGACGGCTTCGGCTGGCGCGGCTGGCGACGGTCGGGTGGGGGCTCGTGCTGTTCGGGCTGGCGGTGTTGGCGCTGCATCGGGTGGGACGCGTCGTGGAAGTGGGGTTGCAAATCGCGTCGGTTGCTTACGGGGCGCTGCTTGGAGTGTTTCTGCTGGGAGTGCTGACCAGGCGCGCGAATCAACGCGGCGCGCTGGTTGGCATGATTTGCGGTCTGGCGACCGATCTTTACCTGTGGCTCGGTTCCCATGTGGCGTGGACGTGGTGGGTGCTCATTGGGACGTCTGTGACGTTTGGAATTGGTTACGTCTTTAGCTTGGTCCTTTCACCCGCGGCAGAACCTTGAACCGCAGGGCACAGAGGTACGCAGGGGAACACAGTTCTTCACTCGGCGAACTCTGCGAGTTCCCGGTTAGAATCTTGCAACTCGTGAATCCAGAATGAACGCGACCAATGCAGCCAAACCGGAACTGGCACGCGACCTTCACTTGTCGCACGCTGGGGCGGTGGTGGTGGGGACGATCATCGGGAGCGGAATCTTTCTGGTTCCATCCGAGATGATGCAGGCGGTGGGCTCGGCTCGACTTGTGTATCTCGCCTGGATGGTTGGGGGGCTGCTTTCTTTTTTCGGCGCGCTTACATATGCCGAACTGGGCGCTATGAAGCCACAGGCGGGCGGCGAGTATGTGTACGTTCGCGACGCCTACGGGCCGCTGGCGGGATTTCTCTATTCCTGGACCTGGTTTCTGATCGCTAAACCGGCTTCGATTGCGACCGTCACTACCGGGCTGGTGCGGATCCTGGAAACATTTCCGATCTTCTCTTTCTTCTCACATGCCTGCTTCTCGCTGGATTGGTTCTCGCGCAGCTCGGTTCCGCATCCATTCACGATTACCTACGGGCAACTGATGGCGATCGGAGCCACCTTGCTGATTTCGTGGCTGAACTACATCGGAGTGCGCCGGGCGGGAGAATTTCAGTTTCTGTTCACACTGCTAAAGGTGGCGATCATCCTCGGAATCGTCGTGGTGGGCTTTTCCTATCGCGGAGGAACTTGGGCGAATTTCGCGACCGAGTTTACTGGGGCGAAAGGCGGCGTGGCTGGATTTTTCGCGGCGTTGGTGGCCGCGCTGTGGGCTTACGACGGCTGGAACGATCTGACCATGGTGGCTGGGGAGATACGGAATCCGCAGCGCAACATTCCGCTGTCGCTGATCTGGGGCGTGGCGACGGTGGGCGCGCTCTATATTCTGGTGAACGCGGCGGTGCAGTATGTGCTGCCGGCGGCAGTGATCGCGCATTCGGAGCGTCCCGCGTCGGACGCGGTGGCGCTGGTGCTTGGTCATGCGGGCGCCAGCCTGGTGTCGGCGGGCATGGCGCTTTCGATGCTGGTGACTTTGAATGGCACCATCATGAGCGGAGCGCGCGTGCCGTTTGCGGCGGCGCGTGATGGATATTTCTTCCAGGCGATTGCCGAGGTTCATCCGCGATTCCACACGCCGTCGGTGGCGATTGTGGCGCAGTGCGGCCTGGCGGTCATTCTTCTGCTGCTGGGCGGCAGTTTCCGGCAATTCTTTTCGCTGGCGATTTTCGCGGAGTGGATGTTCTACATGATCGCAGGCAGCACGGTGTTCGTTTTCCGCCGCCGCGAGCCGCGCGCCGCACGGCCTTATCGCGTGTGGGGGTATCCGGTGGTTCCAGCGTTGTTTGTGCTGGCATCCGCGGCTCTTCTCTACTACACGTTCACCGACAATTTGAAGAGTTCGGCTGGCGGATGCCTGGCAATTGTGGCCGGTATTCCGGTGTTCTACTTTTTTGCGCGGCGCCGGTCGGTAAGACCAAAGTAACTGTCCTTTGGACTGAATAGGTTACGGATGGTTACCAAAGGACAGGCGCAGGCGACACGTTTACCCCCTGCCCATTCTCCCATAAGGTGAAGACTCCAACCCCGAGCGCTCTCCCCAGCTTCGGGCCCCCATTTTTGGAGTCATGAATGCCTACGTACGACGGCAGTTTTCAACTCGGCTTGCTACCAGAGAAGAAGTGGAACTGGCGCACTTTCGCCACCAGCTACGGATTGCTCACGGTCCTGATTCTACTTATGGCGATCGTCGGGATCATGGCGCAAGATACGCTGATCCCCAGTGTCAATTATCACGTTACCGAGTTGATACCGCGTCCGTCGCTGAGGCCGGAGGCGCTGCCCAAGCCGAAGCCTCTGCCGCTGCGTGCGAAATTGCTGCCTCCACCGCCCGTGATCGAGTCGCCGAAGCTGATCGTGCCGCGCGAGATCCGCGCGCCCAAGCCGCAGCCCCAGGAAGTTGAGCCGCCGAAGGTGACCATGAATAACTTCGCGCCAGCAGTGCTGAGGCAAGCGAGCGGAGCGCGTCCGGTGCTGATTCATACCGGGGATTTTGCGGGAAGCTCGGTAGCGCCGACGGTAAATGCTCCGATTGAGAAAGTGCAGACGGGCGGATTCGGCGATCCCAATGGGCTGAAGCCAAGTGCCAACGGCAAGCCCAATGGCAAGCTGATCGCATCCGCGGCCGGTTCGTTTGACATGCCCGTGGGACCGGGACAGGGCAACGGATCGGGTGGCGCGAAAGGGATTAAGGGAACGGTTGCAAGCGCCGACTTTGGCAGTGGCGTGGCCACTGCGGGACAGGGAGACGGGCGCAGGAGCGGGCGCGGCAGCGCGGGAGTACAGACCTCGGGCTTTAGCTCGCAGGAGGTCGCACAAAACACGCCGCACATTCAGCGCGCGGATAGCGGCCCACCGCCGACCTCGGTCGAGATCACGTACAAGCCGAACCCGGTTTATACGGACGAAGCAAGAAATCTGAAACTGGAAGGCGAAGTACTGCTCGAAGTGGAGTTCGCGGCCAACGGGCAGTTACACGTGACTCGCGTGGTCAAGGGTCTGGGCCATGGACTCGACGAGGCCGCCGTGGCGGCTGCTAACAAGATGCGGTTCAAGCCGGCTACGCGAAGCGGGCAAGCAATCGATTCGGCGGCAATTGTGCATGTCGTATTTCAACTGGCGTATTGAAACTTTGGAGATAAAGAGTTATGCGGAAAGTTATGAGTAACATCAGCAATATGAAGTGGATGATTCCGGCCTTACTAGCGATGACCATGACGGCGGCAGCCCAGCAGTCGGCGTCAGCGCCGCAGAACCCACAAACGACTTCAGCGACCCAACCGGGACAGACGACGGCGCAGCCGGGTCAGGCTCAGGCTAACCTCGCGCCGCCGACTACGATGGACCAAGTCGTCGACCGCGTGATCTTGCGCGAGAAGGATCTGATCAAGTTCTTGTCGCCGCGCACTCCAATCGTGGAAACCTATTTGCAGAACCTGACCCAGGATCCGCAGCTGGGGCCGATTCCGCAGGACGATCATTATTTCTTGGGTCGCATGGACTTGAGCGAATCGATCGACCGGAGCGACTACCTTCAGGATAAAAGCAAAGACGAAGGCATGGAGAAGCATCTTCTGGGCGAGTTCACGAAGAAGTTCAAATTCCAGTACCAGCCGCTGGGCTTTTCGTGGATGGTCTTCGTCGACCGCAACGACTTCGACCGGCAGCACTACGATTTCCACTACGCCCGGCGCGAGTTCCTGGGCGACGTGCGCTGCCTGGTATTTGACCTGACGCCGAAAAAAGACGCCGGCCGCGGTCGCTTCCTCGGCCGTATCTGGGTTGAGGATCAGGATTTCAACATTGTGCGTCTGAACGGCACTTATGCGCACCCTTCTCGGAACACTTATTACTTCCACATGGACAGTTGGCGGCTTAACTTGATTCCCGGTTATTGGGTGCCAGCTTATATCTACAGCGAGGAAGGCGACTTCACGGCTGGAGCTAAGAACAAGATCGCGTTCAAGGCGCAGACTCGCATGTGGGGATATAACCTGAAGTCGGCAACGGCAAACGACGAACTTACGAGCATTCGAGTGGACAGCGTGAAAGACGATACGCCAGCCGCACAGGATGCTACTCCGCTGGCCGCCGAGCGTGAATGGCAACAGCAGGCGGAAGACAATGTGGTCGAACGGCTGGAACGCGCCGGACTGCTGGCGCCGGAAGGCGACGTGGACAAGATTCTGCAGACTGTGGTGAACAACCTCGAGATCACCAATAACATCGAACTGCCCCGGCCAGTCCGGACGCGGGTACTCACGACTTCTCCGCTGGAAACGTTCAGCGTCGGCAACACGATTGTGGTGAGCCGCGGGCTGATCGACGTGCTTCCCGACGAAGGCAGCCTGGCCATGGTGCTTGCGCACGAATTGGCACACATCGTTCTGGGACACAACCTGGGCAGCCAGTACGCCTTCAATGACCGCATGCTGTTCTCCGACGAGGGAACTTATCAGAACCTCGGATTCAAACACATTCCCGAAGAGGAAGCGGCCGCCGACAAAAAAGCCATCGAGATGCTGAAGGCCTCGCCGTACGCGCAGAAACTGGAGACGGCTGGACTTTTCATCAAGGCGCTTCAGCAGCGCGCTCCGCAGCTCAGCGCTCTGCTGCAAGCCCACCTTGGCAACAACATCACGGAGAACGGGACAGTGACGCGCATGGCGGCACTGGCTTCCTCGGCTCCGGCGCTGGATTGGAACAAGCTGGACCAGATCGCCGCGTTGCCTCTGGGTGGACGCGTCAAGCTGAATCCATGGGATGACAAAGTGGAGATCGTGAAGGCGCAGCCGGTCGCGATCACTTCGGCGCGCGACAAGATGCCGTTCGAAGTGACCCCGTTCTTCCCGCGGCTTTCGCGGTACAGTGCTGCTACCGCTGCTCCGGCTACCGCCGCGGCAGCGCAAACGACGACGGCGAACGCAGCCGGCGCCAGCCCCACGCCGACCAACTGAGCCGGCTATCAAGTTGATAGAAGCGCAGGCCGGGACCGGAAGAAATTCCGGGCTCCCGGCCTGTGTCTATTGGGGGCAAGACTAGATCGCTAAAAGGCGAGAGACCCCGAAAATCTTTTTTCCTTTCTTTCCAAACCTCAGCGGCTTTTGCTACTATGGGCACCCCACGCTTCTCGTCACACACCGGCAAGAGGGTCGCACATGATTGGTGGTTTAACTCTGCGGAAGATGTGGAAGAGTTCTGCACTGGCTGCCTGCGGCAGTCTTCAAGAAAGGTCGTGCATTTTGCCGAAAAGATTTTTTCTCACCTTACTGGTTCTGCTCGCCGTGTCCGGTGCCTCGCTGGCACAAACAGTCAAAACGCTTAAGCATCAACCTCCGGACGGAATCCAGCTCACATTCCAGTTGACTGACGGCACGGTCCTGGCGCAAGGAAATGGCGCCTCCGACTGGTGGAAGCTCACGCCCGACAACACTGGAAGCTATGTGAACGGGATCTGGACGCAAGTCGCCAGCCTTCCCGCTGGATATGTGCCCGACGATTTCGCTTCTGCGGTCTTGCCCGACGGGCGACTGGTGATAACCGGCGGTGAATACAACAACGGGAGCTTTGCCCTTACCAACCTGGGAGCGATCTACGATCCCACAACCAATAAGTGGACCTCGCTGACGCCGCCGAAAAACTGGAATTACATCGGAGATTCGCCGTCGGTCGTGTTGCCGAATGGCAAGTTTGTGGTGGGGAACAAACTCACCAAGCAAATGAGAGAACTTAATCCAAAGACTCTGAAGTGGGCCACGCTGAGCTCGAAGGGCAAGAGCGACTTCAATGCCGAGGAAGGCTGGACCCTGTTGCCGGACGGCTCGATTCTGACGACGGATGTCAAGAATGCCCCCAACTCCGAGATCTACGCGCCCGCGGCAAAAGAGTGGGTGACAGCGGGCAGCACGATCGTCGATTTGCATTCGCCATCGCCGTTCGGCTGCATTAACTATGGTCCCGGCGGAAAACTTTGTTACTACCCGCCTGGCGAAATTGGACCGCAAATCCTGCGCCCCGATGGCACGGTATTCGTCACCGGATCGTATACGAAGAACAACGGCCCTGGGAATACGGCCATCTATGACAGCCTCACGGGCAAGTGGACGGTTGGTCCCGTTTTCCCGAATGACGACAACGCCGGCGATTCGTTCGCCGTCCTGCTGACGAATGGCAACGTGCTGGTGGAAGGCGACTCCGGAACCTCTTATGAGTTCGATGGGACGAAGCTCACCCCTGGACCGCAAACTCCCGGCAGCCTGATGTTATTACCTACAGGCGAAGTGCTGGTCGGAGGCGGTGTAACGAAGACTTACACATCTTCCGGGACTTATGAGACTTCGTGGGAACCAGCGATTTCGACTTATCCGTCGACCGTAACTCGTGGATCGACCTACTCCATCTCCGGCACGCAGTTCAATGGTTTGTCGCAAGCGGCTGCTTTCGGAGACGAATTGCAGACGGCAACGAATTATCCTTTGGTGAGGATTACGAACAAAGGCACGCAACACGTGTTCTACGCGAGAACGCACGACCACAGCACCATGGGCGTGGCGACCGGCACGGCAACGGTCTCGACCAACTTCGACGTGCCGGCGACGATGGAAACGGGCGCGAGTACGCTGGAAGTTGTGGCGAACGGCATTCCTTCCGTGCCCGTTAGTATTACCGTTCAGTAAGAAGGGGGACTGGAACCTATTTGGCTGCCCTTGTGTTTCCTGCGACTGGGGGGATACAAGGGCAGCTATTGTCTTAGGGAAGTTCTGATTAAGGCTTTGGGGTCCTCCGTGCACCCCTGTGTACCCTGTGGTCTATGCTTTCTGCCGACACTTGATCAGAGCTTCCTTAGAGTGACTGCGGACTGGCCGAAGCCGGCTAAAAGTGTTTTCTCAGGTCGCTGAAGCGATCTACCACCAGCAACCGCTGCAATGCTGGGGCGGGCGCGACTTCCTCGTGCTCCAGAATCCACGTGTTGTCGTGGGGTATGAAGACGGCGTGCAGACCTGCGGCCAGGGCGGGGTTGATATCAGACTTGGGGCTGTTGCCGACCATCCAAGTAGTGCCCGCCGGGAGGGCGTACTTGGCGAGGGCCGAACGGTAAGTAGATTCGTCCTTCTCGGCAACGATCTCGATGGCCGAAAAATATTCTTTCAATCCTGAGCGCTCGACTTTTCCGGACTGCTCGGCGGGGTTTCCCTTGGTCATCATGATCAAGTGGTGACGCTCACCAAGATACTGCAGAGTCTCCGGCACATCGGGGAGAACTTCGATCGGATGATCGGCGATCTGATGGGCAAAGCTGCGAATGCGTTCGTGCAACTCGGGCGTGACCGGATCGACGGAGAGCTTCTCAAACGTTTCAACCAGCGAATGCGCGAAGCTGTGCAGGCCGTAGCCGTGCGTGACGATGGATTCTCGTTCCACGTCGTTTAACACCAACCGGACCATCTCGGGCGAGTATTCACGATGGTTAAGTAAGGAAATGAACTTGGCAATCGCCCGTTCGAAGTAGATGTTATTTTCCCAGAGCGTGTCATCGGCATCGATGAGCAGAGTCTGAGCGCCATTTTCCCCACGCATCTATTTATGATAACGGCTCCGGGCCGGATTCGCGGATTTGATAAACTAGTGTTCGTATGCAGAACGGTCGTATTAAAAGCTTTTTAGCGCACTCATTGATGCACTACGGGCCAGTTTTATTTTTTGTTGTCCTGGTGTCAACTCTCGGCGCAGCACAACAGAAGAAACCTCGGGCGATGACCGGTTCAGCGGCGGCGGGCGGCGCCCCGGCGAATTTGAAGGTCGCACCTGACCTGGAGCAACGCGTGGCCAGGTTCCGGCGCGTCCCAATGCCCTTCCGGACGGCGGGTCTCAGCGCTCGCGAGCAGCAGCTCGTTCGCAAGTTGGTGGAAGCCTGCGGCTACCTGGAAAGCGTTTACTGGCGGCAGAGCGATCCCGAGGGCTTGACGCTGTATCAATCGCTAGTCTCGAGCCGCAACCGGCGCGATGTGGAACTGCGGCGCTATTTGTGGATTAACGCTTCGCGCTTCGATCTGCTTGACGGCAATAAGCCGTTTGTCGGGACCGAGGCCATGCCGCCGGGACAAGGGTTCTATCCTGCGGACCTGACGCGCGATCAGGTGGAGCAGTACGTCAAGCAGCATCCCGAGCAGAGGGCGGCGATCTACGATCAGTTCACGATCGTGCGCTGGCACCTGGGAAAGCCGGAAACGGTTCCCTACCGGATTTTTTTTCGCGCCTATCTGGAGCCGGCGGCAAAAGCTCTGCGGGCGGCGGCCGACCTCAGTGATGATGCTGCCTTCGCCAAGTTCCTTCGGTTGCGGGCCGATGCGCTGCTCAGCGACGATTACCTTCCGAGCGATCTGGCATGGCTGGAGTTGAAGAATCCAAAATTCGATATCATCTTTGCTCCCTATGAAACTTACATGGACGGACTACTGGGCGTGAAAGGTTCTTACGGTGCGGCCGTGATGGTGCGCAATGAGCGCGAGAGCAAAAAGCTGGAGCTGTTCCAGAAATATGTGCCGCAGATTCAGGACGCGCTGCCGCTGGCCGCGGAAGATCGGCCATCGAAACATGGTCTGGAATCGCCGATGGAAGTGATGGACGCTCCATTTCGAGCGGGAGATATGACTCACGGGTACCAGGCTGTGGCCGACAATCTGCCGAATGATCCGCGAGTGCATGAGCAAAAGGGGAGTAAAAAACTTTTCTTCAAGAATTTCATGGACGCGCGGGTGAACTACGTCATCTTGCCGCTCGCACGGAAGCTGATGGAGCCGGACCAGGCTGCTCAAGTTTCAGGCGAGGGTTATCTGCTGGGCACAATCATGCACGAGATCTGTCATGGGCTCGGTCCGGCGTTTGCGCGCACTTCGCCCGACAAATCGGCAGGCAGAGTCAGCATTCGCGAAGCGATTGGCCCGGGCTATAGCGGCCTGGAAGAGGCGAAGGCCGATGCGGCCGGAATGTTCGCGTTGAAATGGCTGGTGGATCACGACGTGCTTCCAAAGGAAAAGCTGGAGGAATCTTACGCGTCGTATGTGGGCGACTTGTTTCGCACGGTGCGCTTCGGCACGGCGGAGGCGCATAGTCAGGCGGAGATGATGGAGTTTAACTATCTCTCCGAGCGCGGCGCGATTCGCCGCGACACCGGCGGCAAGTACGCGATCGACTACGAAAAGATGCCCGGCGCATTGGCGGATCTAGCCAAGGAGTTGCTGGAGACCGAGGCCACGGGCGACCGCGCACGGGCGGAGAACTGGTTCAAGAAGTACGGCACGATGCCGGAGGAGTTGAAGGCGTCGCTGAAAGCGGCTGCGGATGTTCCGGTGGATATCGATCCGGTGTTTTCGTTTAAGGAGAGGGTAAGGTAGCCGCTAGCTACTAGCTGCTGGCTACTAGCTTCTAGCGATCGGGTTCCTGCTGCCCGTTGTTTCGAGAGTCGCTCCAACGCGGGCAGCTAGGTTGAGTTGTGGGCTTCTCCCATTCTGTAGACGAGGCAACGCCTTCGATGGCGCGATGGATCACCCACAAGTCGAAGCGACCGGCACCCGCATAGTCGACGACCTCATAACCTTTGCCACCTCGAGTCGCACGAGTGGATTCAAACAGTCCATCTGTTACGTTTCGGTAGTAGTCGCCCCGAAGAGTGAAGAATCCATTCTTTTCAAGCAGCCACCCTAAGTTCTCGAACTCGCCCGGAAACGTGCGCCCCTTCTTGACCTCGCAGAAAGTGGTTCGGTCGCGGGGAGTTTTATTACGACAGCGTTTAGTAAAAAGCAGAGCACTTCGGTCTGAACGGAGAATGACACGGTGCTGTTCACATAGGAGCGAGGAAGCCGACGACCCGAAATCGATTCCAGACACATCGGTGAGAAGCTGCGGTTCCGCAGAAACCAACAATTCGCCTGTCCGCCAGCGCTTGAGCAACGACCCCGGAAGCATCCCAGAAATACTATTGCCGAAGATGTAGAGAGTCTTTAGATTCGTCAACTGACCGACCGCTTCGGGCATCAGGCCGCGAAGATTGTTCTCGGAAAGATCAAGCTCGTTGACTGTAGTTGGTTCGTGGACGCCGTGCTCACACCGCACGCCCTCCCAAGAGCATTCTGTTCCTACAGTGCCCAGCCAACCGCCGCGATTCTTCCAGTGGTTCCCGTCTGTTGCGTCATAGAGAGCTACGAGACCCTGTCTTTCTTGGGGTGAAACACCTTGAGCTTCGCCAGAATGTGGGGGTTGGGTGGTCGTTTGACCAAGGCAGGTAGCGGACAGGAAGAAAGTAACAAATAGACAGGTTCTATTCACGGCGGGTTACCTGTTTTCGGCTAGTGCTCGCCAGCAGCTAGAAGCCAGCAGCGAGTAGCTTCTTCTTACACCCACTCCACGCGCGGCGTCTGCGGAATGATGCCTGCCTTGTGTCCCATGTCGAGCAGGCGCTTCACGGCTTCGCGGCCGTCGTCGCCGTAATCGAGGGTGCGCTCGTTGACGTACATGCCGACGAACTTATCGGCGAGTTGGGTGTCGAGATCGCGGGCGAATTGCATGGCGTAGCTGAGCGCTTCTTCGCGATGGTCGATGGCGTACTGGATGCTCTCGCGCAAGGCCTGGGTGACGCTGGCCATCGTTTCCGGGCCGAGCGAGCGTCGAATGGCGTTTCCGCCGAGCGGCAGCGGCAGTCCGGTCACTTTCTGCCACCACCGGCCGAGATCGACGACGCGGTGCAGGCCGGACTTGTCGTAGGTCAACTGGCCTTCGTGGATGATGAGGCCGGCTTCGTGTTTCCCTTCGAGAATCTGCGGGATGATTTGATCAAAAGGGACGACTTCCACCTCGATGCCGGGCGCAAACAGTTCGAGCGCCAGGTAGGCGGTGGTGAGTTTGCCGGGCACTGCGATTTTCTTGCCCTTGATATCGTCCGGAGTGAAGGGACGGGTGGAGACGAGCATGGGACCATAACCGTCGCCCACGCTGCCGCCGCACGACATCAGCGCATACTCTTCCTGAATGTAGGGATAGGCGTGGAATGAAATCGCGGTCACGTCGTACACGCCTTCCTGCGCTTGCCGGTTCAGCGTCTCGATGTCGCAAAGGGTATGTTTAAACTTCAGTCCGGGAACGCGAACTTTGTTGGTTGCCAAGCCGTAAAACATGAACGCGTCGTCGGAGTCCGGGCTGTGGGCCACGGAGATCTCACGCACTGAAGAAGTTACTGTACTCATAAGATCTTATAGTCCTGTTCTGCGACCTTTGGTGCCAAAGCGTGGTGGCTCAGTTTCGCGATGCAGACCACAAGAGGCTGAACCACCAACGACACGAAGTATCACCAATGTCTTCGGTCTCAGATATTTCCTTCGTGGCCTTGGTGGTTAACGGTTTCGCAAACTGAGCCACTACCTGCCAAAGCTCCCAGGCATCACCACCGAGGGGCGATGCTCCACCCAAAAAGTCTCGTTCACTTCAGCCTTGTCCGCTCGTTCAGAGCTGCGAAGAACTTCGTTGGTGCCAGCGAGCGGCGACGCCAGCGGCCATCAGCACCTTGATGACTTCCGCAAAAACGAACCAGTACAGACCAAACCGGATGGCCGTAGAAACGGAGTGCGTGAGCACCACTAACCAACTGAGTCCACTGGCGAAGAGCACCACTTCCGCAACCATGGCGGAAAATGCGCCCCAGACGAAACGGCGCGAGCTGTGTTCGTAGATGTAGCCCGCGACGAAGGCCACGAGCGGATAGGCGATCAGGAATCCACCGGTCGGGCCGAGCAGATAAGCGATTCCGGCGCCCATGCTGAATACGGGCAGTCCGAATGCGCCTTCGGCAACATAGAGCGCGAGCGCGGCGAAACCGCGACGCGAGCCGAGTAGCAAGCCCACGGCCAGAACTCCGAAGTTTTGCAGCGTCAGCGGAACTGGCGTGAAGGGCAAGGGCACGGTCACACGCGCGCACAAGGCAACGAAAAGACTGGCGGTGATGACGATGGCTGCCTGTTTCGCCCATTCCCTTCTCCAATCCATTCCCCGATCGATTTCCCCGCCTACGATTTCCCCGCCTACGGACCGGGTCTGTTGGCCAAGAACCCCGGTAGCTATCCTGGACATGACGTTCCTTTCCTTTCGTGGATCAAGTCTGCTTCGTGGATCAGGTCTGCGAATCAAACTTCTGGTGGCGAATCAGGCCTCGGGCGGTGAATGGTCTAGGCCGTCGAGTTCCGCTTTGTGGGCCGCCAAGCTCTTCATTTGCCGCCGGACCCGCATAAAGATGGTAAGCGCAACCGACACCACGACCGCAGTACTGACTCCCAGTATGAGGAACCACCAGAGCATCCGCACAACCTGTCTAGGATAGCAGATGGCCGCGACGAAGTTGAGCGCAGGACGGCGGAAGCACGCTCGCTGCGGTCAGCCCTTCTTCGCCGGCTTGGCCAGCGCTTTGCGGCGATTCTCCACATTCTTGGAGACGCGTTCCAGACGCTTGCGGGCGAGCTTCGATCCGGTGGCAACCTTCTCAATATTCGCGTACGCCTCGGGATTGTTCATCTTTTCCCGGATTTCCTTGAGGAAGGGATGAACTTTGGCGAAGAGGAAAAACAGTTCACCGCTGCTGGCGAGGAACAACTCTTCGGAGAGGGCGCCGTGCACTACCAGCCCTGCGGCCATATCCCAAAAGCTGCCTACCTGACGCAGCCAGGCATTCTCCTGACTGGGGAACGCGTTGACAACCTTCATGACATCGTCGGCGCTCTGCGGCCAGAACTCCGCCATGAACCAGTTTCTTGCCTTGCGCATCTCCGCCTCGCGGCGGAGATCGTAGAGCTTCAGAATCAGTTGTGCATCGTGTGTGGTTGCCTTTTTTGCCATATTTTCGCCTCGTTGGTGTTCCCTTCCACCTTGAAAATAAACACCCTGAACTCTCGTACCAAGAGCCCGATCTTCGTCAGGCTTTTGAAACCTCTGCGGTTGTGCCTTCAACGACGCGCTCGTAATCGCATTCCTTATTCGGACACGCAATCACCGTTCCGTCTTTGCGGATTCGTTCCACCAGAAATTCATGCCCGCAATCCGGACATTTCTCGGGGACGGGCTTCGCCGCGGAGGTGAACTTGCACTTCGGATAATTTCCGCATCCGTAAAATGTGTTGCCCTTGCGCGCGCGTTTCTCGACCAGTTCACCCTCCTTGCATAACGGGCACTTCATGCCGATGAAATTCTGCTTCACATACTTGCACTCGGGATATCCGCTGCACGACGTGAACTCGCCGTAACGGCCGTGCCGCAGGATCAAGTTGCGTTTGCACAATGGGCAGGTTTCATCGAGCGGGATGTCGGGCACTTTCTTGCCCTGATCGAGCCGCCGCGTCGTCTTGCAATCGGGATAACCGGTGCAGGCCATAAACTGGCCGAAGCGTCCCCGCTTCAGAACCATGACGCGGCCGCAATTTTCACAGTATTCCTCTTGCGCCGTCTCCTGCAGATCGGCGGAGTCGAGGTCCGGCAAATTGATGGGATTCTCTTTGGTGAACTTGCAGGTGTCGGGATTTTCCTTGTCGTAGGTGCTGCAGGCATAGAACGAACCGTGCTTGCCCCACTTGATAACCAGCGGCGCGCCGCAGAGTTCACACTTTTCATCCGTCGGCTTCTCCATACGCTTGATGTTTTCCATGTGCTTCTCGGCGTATCGGAGATCCTTGGAAAACTTGTGATAAAACTCGGTCAGCGCCTCGTTCCCCGTCTGCTTGCCCTCTTCAATCTCGTCGAGTTCTTCTTCCAGGCGCGCGGTGTACTGGAAATCGAAAATATCCTTGAAGTTCTCGACCAGCAGATCGGTGACGACCAGCCCAATTTCGGTGGGCACGAACTTGCCTCCGACTTTTTGCGCGTACATCCGCTCCTGAATCGTGCTGAGAATGGTGGCGTAGGTGGAAGGCCGGCCGATGCCGCGCTCTTCGAGCTCCTTCACCAGCGACGCTTCATTGAAGCGCGGAGGCGGCTCGGTAAAATGCTGCTCCGGGAGCAGCGACTTTAGCGTCAGCTTCTGCCCGGCTTCGAGCGGCGGGAGCTTGTGCTTCAACTCCTCGTCTTCTTCGTCCTTCGTGTCTTTCGCCTCCTCGTACACCTTGAGGAAGCCGTCGAACTTCGGAACTGAGCCAGTGACGCGGAACTGGTAGACATCGCTTCCGGACTTGGCATCAATTTCGACGGTCGTCTGGTCGAATACGGCGGGGTTCATCTGCGAGGCGACGAAACGCTGCCAGATCAGTTTGTAAACCTTGAATTCGTCCTCATGCAGATATTTCTTGACCTGGTCGGGATGGCGCGCCGCCGAAGTCGGGCGAATGGCTTCGTGCGCGGCTTGCGCTTCTTTCTTTTCCTTATATGTATTGGGCGAATCGGGCAAATAATTGGTGCCATATTCGCTGCCGATGTACTCGCGGACCTCTGTGATTGCTTCGGCCGACACTCGGGTCGAATCGGTTCGCATGTAGGTGATCAGGCCGACCAGTCCCTCGTCGCCGAGTTCGACACCTTCATAGAGGCGTTGCGCGATCATCATGGTGCGCTTGACGCTGAAGCGCAGCTTGCGCGAGGAATCCTGTTGCAACTTGCTGGTGGTAAACGGCGGAGTGGCGTTGCGCCGGCGCTCCTTCTTTTCCGCGGAACGGACAACCCAATCGGCCTTTTCGAGCGCCTGGCGGATCTTCTCCGCGTCCTCGCCGTTAGTGATTTCGATTTTTTCTTCGCCCTTGCCGAGGAAGCGCGCGGCGAATGCCGGCGGCTTAGTGGCGGCGAGATTGGCGTCGATCGTCCAGTATTCTTTTTTCTCGAAGGCTTTGATTTCGCGTTCGCGATCGACGATCAAGCGGAGCGCGACGGTCTGCACCCGTCCGGCGGAAAGGCCGCGGCGGACTTTGTCCCATAGAAGAGGAGAGACCTGGTAGCCCACGAGGCGATCCAGCACGCGGCGGGTTTGCTGCGCGTCGACCAGATTGCGGTCGATGTCGCGGGGATGCTCGAAGGCGGCCTTGACGGCGCGCTGCGTGATTTCGTTGAAGGTTACGCGGCGGATGCGGGCGTCGTCGCCGATGTCGTCCGTCTTTGTTTTTGCCTTGGCGCCGGTCTTAGTGGTTTTCGCTTTTCCCTTGCTCTTTTTCTTCTTGCCTGATTCTTCGCCGAGTTCATCGGCAAGATGGGCAGCGATGGCTTCGCCTTCGCGATCCGGATCAGGCGCAAGGTAGATGCGGTCAGCCGAGAGCGCGAGCTTCTTCAGCTTGGCCAGGATCTTCTCTTTTCCGGGGATGACGACGTATTCGGTATCGAAGTGATTTTCGACGTCGACACCCAGGCTGCTTTTGGGCAGGTCCTTCACGTGGCCGAAAGAAGCATCGACCGTGAATCCCTTGCCCAGATACTTCTGGATAGTTTTCGCCTTAGCCGGCGACTCGACAATGACTAGACCTTTGGACAATGGCTCCTCAGTTTCGCGGTAATGGAATTGAAGCTAGCACGAATTGGCGGATTGCAACAACTGTGCGATGTGCTGGCTACTGGCTGCTAGCTTCTAGCTACTGGCAATCAAGGACCCTCTCGCGAGCGCTCAGTCTTGGGCACGCGGCCCTGCGGCTGAACTTTCTGGACCAGTGCAGTCAGCATTCTCTGCACCACAACCACAGCCTGTTCTGCAACTTGGAAATCGGTTTCTTGCAGAAATCCTAAGTCCTTCGCGAGCAGCAAATGATATTCGGTTTCGCTGGCTGAACCGCGGGCGATTTGCAGGAAGCGCGTCATTTCGCCGTCCGAATGCCTGCCGCATCCCTCCGCGATGTTCGCTCCGACTGACGCCGCTGATCGACGTACCTGCGAGGTCAACCCATAGACTTCATCCCTAGGGAACGCCCGCGTGAGCTTGTAGACGAGCACCGTCAGTTCATGAGCTTTCGACCATACTCTCAGTTCTTTAAAGTCTTTCACACTGCCTCATTCCTGCCCCACATAATGGTTTTGCTCGCTAGTAGCCAGAAGCCAGCAGCTAGAAGCTCTTCACAAAATTCTTCCCCGGCAACTGCCGTATCTTGCCATTCAGTTCCAACTCGAAGAGGGCTGCGAATATTTCCGAGGCTGAAATTTCGTCTTCCAACAATTCGACCAACTGATCGATGTGCGTGGATTCATCGGCCTTGAGCAACTTGAGGATCTTTTTTTCGTGGGGCGAGGTCACCTCGTCCGGGAATAGAGATGCGGTTTCCGGCTCAGTGGATTCATTCGGCTGCAAGACAGTGAGCGCCGCCTGCACGTCCGAGGGAAGCTCCTCCCACACGTCTTCCCAGGTGGCAACCAGTTTCGCGCCCTGTTTGATCAGCGTGTTTGGGCCCCAGGAATTTTTGTTGGTCACATTGCCGGGAACGGCGTAAACATCGCGATTTTGTTCGAGGGCAAGGCGCGACGTGATGCGCGTGCCGCTGTACTCCGCGGCTTCGACGACCAGCACGCCGGCCGACATGCCGCTGATGATGCGGTTGCGGATGGGAAAATTTTGCGGGGCCGGGTGGGTGCCGACCGGGAACTCGGAGATCAGTGCACCGCCGAGGGCTACAATCTGTTCCGCGAGCCGCGAGTTTTCTTTCGGATACATGACGTCGATTCCGGTGCCGAGGACGGCCACAGTTTTTCCCTTGGCGGCGACGGCGCCGCGATGCGACGAGGTATCGATGCCGCGCGCTAATCCACTGATAATCACCAGACCGCGCGCCGCAAGGTCGGTGGAAAGGCGCTCGGCCATGCCGCTGCCGTAGGGCGTGGGATGGCGCGTTCCCACCATGGCGATACCGGGCTGCGCCAGCACCTCAACGCTTCCTTTCACGAACAGGACAATCGGCGGGTCGTAAATTTCCTTCAGCCGCAACGGGTATTCGGGATCGCTGAGCGAAATAATTCTGGAGCCGGTCTCGGCCGCATTCACGCATTCCTGCTGCGCCAGTTCGAGCGACTTTCCCGTGGCGATCGATTGCGCGGAAACGGCCCGCATTCCAGTGGCTTCGAGTTCGGTCAGGCTGGCCTGGAAAACGCGTTCGGCCGTGCCATAGTGCTCGATCAGTTTCTTGATGCGTGTAGGACCGAGTCCCGTCGTCAGCGCGAGCGCGAGCCAGTAGGTAGCCTGGTAAGAAGCTGGATTGGATGCGGCAACGGCGACATTCGACATATTGCGTGACCCTCGTGCAGCGGAAGACCCTGGGCTGCGAGCTTCGAGCCACGAGCTTCGAGCGAACAGGTTGCTTTCAGTTCCTGGCTCGTAGCTCGCGGCTCGCAGCTTCTGCTGGGCAATTCAGCATTAGCCGCTATTCAAAACGCTGTCAAGGATGGCGCGCACATCACTTTTGGTATATTCGTAACGTGATGAGCCGGTTAAAGATCTCGGCCATTTCCTACCTGAACACGGCGCCTCTCATGTGGGATTTCGAGCATGCCGAGGCAGGCGCGAAAGTCGATTTTGATTTTGATATTTCCTACACCATACCCTCGGCCTGCGCCGAGGCTTTGCGCGCGGGAACCGCCGATATTGGCATCATTCCTGCTGCGGCTTATGCGACGGTGCCCGATCTCGTCATTGTCCCGGATGTGGCGATTGCGGCACGACGGGCGGTGCGGTCAATCCTGCTGGTGAGCAAAGCGCCGGTCGATCAATGGACAACGCAGGTGCGCACGGTCGCTCTCGATACTTCTTCGATGACGTCGGTCGCGCTGGCCAAGATTCTATTCGCCAAGTGGCCGGGCGGAGCGCGTGACTATAAGCCGATGGCTCCCGATCTCGATGCGATGCTCGGCGCTTGCGATGCGGCTTTGCTCATCGGAGATCCGGCGCTGCAGGTCGACCCCACGCGCTACTTCACCCTAGATCTCGCCGAGGAGTGGGTGGCGCGCACGGGAAAGTCATTCGTCTTCGCTTTCTGGGCGATTCGCAGGCAGGCGCTTGCCGGACGAAATGAGCGGGCGATTGCAGAGGTCTTCAAGAAGTCCCGTGATCACGGCCTGTCTCCGAAAAATCTCGAAGCCATCGCCCAGGAGTGGGCTCCGCGCCTGGGCCTCACGCTCGAGGCCGTTCGTGTCTACCTGACGCACAACATCCACTATTATCTCGACCCTCCGTGCCTGGAGGGGCTTAAGCTTTACTACCGACTGGGTGCGGAAATTGGAGTCCTTCCGCCAGCGCCGGAACTTCATTTTCTGTAGAACTGGCGGAACCAGCGGGGCGCGGCCGAGAATAAAGGGCTAACATTAACCTTACGATTCGGAGACTGCGATGGAACCGTTCTGCTTTCATCTCTTTGTCTGCACGCAGCAAAAACCGGAAGGCATCCCCTCCTGCGTGGCCAGCGGGTCGTTCGCTGTGCTCGATGCGCTCGATCGCGAGATACAGGCACGCGGCCTCGACAACGATGTGCAACTCACGACCTGCGGCTGCATGGGATTGTGCGATGAAGGTCCGGTGATGGTCGTCTATCCGGCAGGGGTGTGGTACCGGCGCGTGCAACCGGCTGATGTCGCCGAAATCGTCGGCGCGCATCTGCGCGACGGCAAGCCCGTCGATCGTCTGGTATGGAACGATGCCGCGGTGATGAAGGCTTTGTCGGTCGAGCATCGGGAGAAGTTCCGCGGCGCGATGGCCGCCCGCGATAAAGCTGGGATGCTGCCCGATCACCTTGATCAGATGATCCGCGGCTTCATGCCGAGTCGTTGCATTCTGACGGCGCTTGAACTCGACATCTTTACCGCCGTCGGGGACGGAGCCAATGCCGAACAAATCGGGACGAGGATCCACGCCAACACCCGCGCCGCGGGTATGCTGCTCAACGCGCTCGTCGCCCTCGGATTGCTCTCGAAGAGCGGCGACGACTACAAGAACACGCCCGAGTCGGCCCGCTTCTTTGTTCAGGGTTCCAAAGATAATCACCGCGACGGCCTGCTGCACACCGCCAACATCTGGCACCGCTGGAGTACGCTAACCGGCGCTGTGCGCAGTGGTACCAGCGTCCCGATTGATCGCGGCGTCGAGCGCGGCGCTGACGGCAAAGACGACCACGACGACGCCAGTTGGACGCGCAACTTTATTACCGCCATGCAACGCCACGCCAAAGATCGCGCCCCGCTGGTGGTGAAGGCCCTGGGTACAGCCGGAATTCACCGCATCCTCGATCTTGGCGGCGGCTCCGGCGCATACTCCATCGCCTTCGCGAAAGCTATTCCAGAGGTGCGGTGCGAGATTCTCGACATCCCGGAGGTCGTGCCGCTCACCGCCGAATATGTCAGCCGGGCCGGCGTCTCAGCACAGGTCAGCCTTCGCCCCGGAGACATGTTGCGGGACGACTTTGGCTCCGGTTACGACCTCATCATGCTGAATGCGATCTGCCACATGTTTTCCGAGGAGCAGAACCAGGACATCTTCCGCCGCGCCCATCAGGCACTTGCGCCAAACGGCCGCCTCGTCGTGCAGGACTTTATTCTCAATCCCGACAAAACCGGGCCGCAACACGCAGCGCTGTTCTCGCTGAACATGCTCGTCGGCACCGGCGCCGGCGCCAGTTACAGCGAGGTTGAATACAATCACTGGATGAAGGCCGCGGGGTTCACCGACGTATCCCGGATCAACCTGCCGGGGCCTAGCAGCTTGATCGTGGGGCTAGGTCTCTGACCGCGTGAATTTGCACTGAAGCGTTGTGGTCTCCCAGGTCTCAAAATCGAGACCTGGGGCACGTTGCTCCAACTAGGATCGTGTTCCAATAAAGAAGATGCCCTTGCTTGCCATTGTCCTGCTGGTGTCGAAGAAGAGCGCTCTGCGATGGCTGATCCATCTCGGGGGCCCCGGCCTGATTTTGTTGGGCCTCGTCGACAACTCGCTCATCCCTCTGCCGGGCAGCACGGACGTCGTCACCATACTGCTGGCGGCCCACCATCGCGAACCGTGGTTCTACTACGCGATCATGGCGACGGTGGGAGCACTGCTTGGCGGCTATCTTACTTACCGCATGGCCCGCAAAGGCGGTAAAGAGACTCTGGAGAAAAGGTTTTCGAAGAAAAAGGTCAACAAGGTCTACGCGATTTTTGAACGCTGGGGATTCGCGGCAGTCGCGATCCCCGCCCTCCTTCCGCCACCGTTTCCCATCGTGCCCATGCTGTTAGCCGCCGGCGCCATGCAATACCCCACCAGGAAGTTCCTGACCGCTCTGGCTGTGGGACGAGGCATTCGTTTCACGATCCTGGCCTATCTTGGATTCCACTACGGGCGGCACATCGTGAAGTTTTTTTCGCAATACTACTGGCCTGTGCTAATCGCCCTGATCGCTTTCTCCGTAGCGGGTGGACTGTACGGCCTGTTCCAGTACAAACGTCGGCAGAAAAGCAGCGCCTCCGAAACTCCGCGCCCATCGCAAGCTCGCCGCCGTACGGCTTAGTCCGTAACCGCCCGCGGAATCCGACGGTGGAGAGACGGGGGTCGCGTCCGTTCAGCTGGGCGGGGACGCCCGGCTCACGGAACTCAGCTAAAATAGCCATTACTGTGGGGTGAAAGGGATGTCCCTGACCAAACAACAAGCTTTGGAGATGTTTCGGTCCGACGATCTGATTGGGATCGGCATGGAAGCGGACGCGCTTCGCCGCAAGCTGCATCCTGAAGGCACCGTGACTTACATCATCGACCGCAACATTAATTACACGAACTTCTGCACGGAATATTGCACCTTCTGCGCGTTCTATCGTCCGTTAAAGGGACCGGCGTCCAAGGAAGGGTACATCCTCGATTTCGACACTATCTACGAAAAGATTCGCGAGACCGTGGAACTCGGCGGCACCGGCGTGCTGATGCAGGGCGGACTGCATCCCGATCTCAAGATCGACTGGCACGAGCGCATGTTGAGTGGCATCAAGCAACGCTTCCCGCAGGTTCACTTGCACTGCTACTCCGCTTCGGAAATTCTGGCGATTGCCGAATACAGCAATCTCAGCCTGCGCGATACGATTGCGCGGCTGCGCGACGCCGGCCTCGATTCCATCCCGGGCGGCGGCGCTGAGATTCTTGACGACGAAGTGCGCTACAAAATCGCGCGCCTGAAGTGCCTGACCGCGGATTGGCTGGAAGTCCATCGCACCGCGCATCAACTCGGCATGAGGACCACCGCGACCATGATGTTTGGCGTCGGCGAGTCCATCGAGCATCGGGTCAACCACTTTCAATGTCTTTACGACTTGCAGCAGGAAACGGGTGGGTTCACCGCGTTCATCCCGTGGAGCTTTCAGCCCGCCCACACTGCGCTTGGCGGGCGCCGCTGGGATGAGGCCACGGCGGTCGAGTATCTGAAGGTGCTGGCGATTTCGCGGCTCTATCTTTCGAATTTTGTGAACGTGCAGTCCAGTTGGGTAACACAGGGATTGAAAGTTTGCCAGATGGGCTTGCGTTTCGGCGGCAACGACGTAGGCTCGGTGATGCTGGAGGAAAACGTCGTCCGCGCCGCGGGCGTGACCAACTGCACAACCGAAGAAGAATTGCGGCGCATCATACGCGATGCGGGCTTCCGTCCGGCGCAGCGGGATACGTTGTACCGGCAGTATTTTCTGAACTGAGCGAAAACCATTGACTCATTGAGACATTGATTCATTGAGGCATTGATTCCAATGATTCAATGACTCAATGATTCAATGACTCAATGATTCAATGACTCAATGATTCAATCCTCGATGACCCGTTCACTCGCTCTCGCCGTTTTCCTCCTCAGCGCCCTGGTGCTGGCGCGTGCGCAGCAACCGGCACCTGCGGCAAACGCGTCTTCGATAGCCGGCTCCGTGGTGCAGGAGCCGGGCAGCCAGCCGCTCAAGAAAGTGCTGGTCCAGGTGGTTGCGGAGGACCAGAAACAGGGCGGAAACTACACCGCCTCGACCGACGCCGACGGCCATTTCCGTATTGAGAACGTCGTGCCAGGGCGTTACCGGATTTTCATCGAGAGAACCGGGTTTGTCGGAGTGAACGGGCGCGGAGTCAAATCCGACACGAACGTTCTTTCCATTCAGGCTGGACAGTCGGTGGAAGATCTTCTGTTTCGAATGTTGCCCACCGCCGTGATCAGCGGCCGCGTCACGGACGAGGATGGCGATCCGATGTCCGGGGTCAGAGTGATCGCATCAAGAAAAATACCAGGGAAGACAACGCGCGAAGCCACGGGGAGCGAAGCCACGAACGATCTTGGTGAATACCGTCTCCCCGGTTTGTTCCCAGGCCAGTATTGGATCGTGGCCATGCCACCTCCGGATTTTCGCGATTACGAACCGCAGCGCGAGAAATCGCAGGGCGATAGCAGGGGCGACGCCCATTCCGATACTCGTTACCTCACCACTTACTATCCGGGCACCTACGACGGCGCGCAGGCCTCGCCGGTGACGCTCAAGGCGGGCGACGAAATGCCGATCAACTTCACACTGGCGCCGGCGAGAACCTATCGAGTTCGCGGAATCGTTACCGGCGTCCCCGTCGCTCAGAAACTCACCGTGGAGCTGGCCGCTAAGGCGGGCGATTCGATTCGGACCAGCGAAGTGGCGCCCGACGGCCAGTTTGAAGTGCGCGGGGTCGGCCCAGGATCGTATGTAGTGAAGGCATCGACCGACGCCGAATCGCAATCGCTCACCGCGCGCCAGGATATCAACGTCGTCGCCGCCGACGTGGAAGGCGTGAAGCTGGTTCCGCAGCTCTCTTTCACTCTTTCCGGCCATCTCCGCATCGAGGGCAACGCGGCGGAAGAACTCACGCAATATTCGGTGAACCTGCGCCGTGCCGAGTTGCCGGACGATGCCGGCTTCTTCATGTCCCAGGAATTCTTTGGGATGAACGCGCCGGTGGACCGGCTCGGCAACTTTGAATGGAAAAACGTGAACCCCGGCGTCTACGTTGTGCAACTATACGGCGGCAATGCGCAGAGTAACTGCTTCCTGAAATCGGTGACGCTAGGCGGACGAGATGTCGAAACTGGATTCACGTCAAGCGGTCCGGCGACGCTTGATGTGGTGGTGAGTTCGAAGGGAGCCATGATCGAGGGAGCAGTGGTTGAAAAGGAAAGGGATGTGGACAACGATCACCCGGTGCCCAATGCCGCGGTGGTGGCCGTGCCCGAGGAAAAATACCGCAAGCTTCCCGATCGCTTCGGCATCGGATCGACCGATCAGCATGGACACTTTACGATTCGCGGCCTGGCTCCGGGCAGCTACACGCTGTATGCGTGGCAGGACCTGGAAGAAAGTCTGTGGCGCGACGCCGGCTTTCTAAAGTCTCAGGAAGCGAACGGCACGGCGATGAAAGTGGAGGAAGGCGCTCATCAGCAGGTCGAGCTGAGGCTGAGTTTAGCGGGCGAGGAGTGGAGGCATTGAATCATTTAATCATTGAGTCATTGTGGATAGCCAAGACTTGATCTTGCATACCATGGCCTCGGATGGGGTCGCTACCGTCAGGCAAGCCCTTGGGAAGGGGTTTTGAGCGTAATCGGAATGTCGCCACCATCGAACCGGACCGCATTCGGACAAGCGACCACGACGACGGTGCACCGGCTGGTTCGCGACAATCAACCCAGATAACCTCAGTCCGTGCGCAGCGCCTTCATTGGATCCGTCGAAGCGGCTCGAAGTGCCGGGAGAATACTGGCGGCCGCGGCGCAAGCCCCGAGCGCAAGAATTGAAAACCCGAAAACATGCGGATCCCAGCTGCGTATCTCGAATAGCTGCGCGGCCATGAGGCGTCCCGCGCCGATGGCCAGAGGAATTCCAATCAATAACCCGATAGCCACTAGCAGAAATGCTCCCCGCAGGACCAATCGAACAATGTTCTGCCGGTCGGCTCCGAGAGCCATCCGCACTCCGATCTCGCTAGTTCGGCAGGCAACGGTGTAAGCCGTCAGCCCATAGAGGCCGATCGCCGCCAGCAGCATGGCGATGAACCCGAATGTGCCGGCCAACCGCGCGACCATGCGCTGCTGGTCAAAATTTGAGGCCACCTGCTCGTTCATGCTTTTCATAGTGATGATCGAAAGGTTGGAATCGATATCGGCGAGAGCCTTACGAAGCCGCGGTTCGAGATTGCGCGTATCGCCGCGTACCAGCAGTTGGATACTGCCTACGAAATGCGTTTGTGCTTCGTTACGCTGTATGTCGATGTCGGCGTAATGGACTCTCTGCTCCAGCGGTAGGAAAAACATGGGTCCTGCGGGCTGGTCTGGATCGTTGTACTTGGCGTCACGCGCTACGCCGACGATCTCAAACGTGCCCGCATATCGGGAGTTGTCCATGCCAAAGTGTTTGCCGATGGGATCTTCGTTGGGGAAGTATTTCCTGACCAGCGATTCATTCACGATCGCCACTGGGCGCGAGGCGCTGGAATCGCTCTCGGCGAAATTACGTCCACGCAAGATGCGCTGTCCGACTGTCGAAAAATACTGACGGCTCACCCGGTCCCAGGACACACCCTCCGCCTGCGTAGCCGTTGGATCGCCCCTCCCTTCTATGGCAATCAATTCACCCCAGTTATTGCCGCTGAGCGGACCGTAGCCCGCCAGGCTTGCGCTCCGCACATTCGGCAACCGCACCAGTCCATCTTCGATTGTGCGATAAAGCGCGTCGAGATGTTCGGGTGTGTAACTGTCCAGAGGCGGATTGATCTGAATACTTATGCGATTTTGGACCTCAAAACCAAAGTCCTGATTTTCTAAATTCCGCAAGCTCACGGTTAGCAATCCGGCGCAGGCCAACAAAACCAGAGAAAGCGCCGCCTGGCTGACCACCAGTGTCTTTTGCGGGAACGATGCCCCGGCGCGAGTGCCGCGACCTGCTCCGTGCAGAGCCTCTGCCGGATCGGAACGCGAAGCCAGCCACGCTGGCACCACGCCAAACAGCACACCGGTCAGGAGTGAGAGCGCAAACGCAAATCCCAGAACCGGCAGCGAAGGTGTCGCACTGATGGGTGTAAAGGTGGCGCTGTGAAACGCCAAGGCCAGCATCAGACGCGCTCCCACGTATGCAATCCCTAATCCCGCGATGCCGCCTAGCACCGACAGCAGCAGCGCCTCCGTCAACTGTTGGCGAATCAGTCTTGCTCGCGCAGCTCCCAGAGCCAGGCGTACCGCAGTCTGGGCGCGGCGGGCCGCGCCGCGCGCCAGCAGAAGATTGGCGAGGTTGGCGCACGCGATGAGAAGTAATGTTCCACAAGCCATCAGGAGAATACGCAGGCTGTCGCCATAGTTTTCCCTTAAGGTGGTGATACCTCCTCCGGCCGGAGCCAGGCGGATAAATTTCTGAGGAATCGTAGGTTCAATCTGCGGTTTGAATTCGGCGGGCATCTCATCTTCGTCACGGAGCCACCGTTGAAGAACCGGCGTTAGCCGGGCGGGAACTGCTTGCACGCTCGCAGCTGGCTTCAACCTGCCAATGGCATACAGCCACTGGCGCTGATTCGTTCTCATATACGCATTCTGGCCGTCGAACAAAATCTCCTGTTGCAGCGGCAGCCAGAAGTCCGGCGGATCGCTACGCAGCGTGTCGCCAAAAAATCCCGGAGGCGTAATCCCAATCAACGTCACCGGCTGTCCTTGCACAAAGAATGTGGACCCGACAATCCCCGGATCTGACCCGTAAGCTTGCTGCCAGGTGTGATAGCTGATCATTGCGACCGGTGAGGCCGACTGTTGATCGTCCGAGTTGCTGATAACCCGTCCGGCGAAGGCCCCGAGACCAAAAACATGGAAGTAGCTCCCGCTCACGTACTCGGCCCGCAAGGGACGTGCCTCGCGGTCTTTAGCTTCCTGCCGAATGCTGTAGATCCCAGGCGCGGTCTGAAAGGCCGTGGTCTCCTCGAACTCGGGTGCTGCTGCCGCGAGACGCTGGTATAGCTGATAGGAGAATAGGCTCCAGTCATCGTCCTCCCAACCCTCGACACAGCATTCCCCGGTATCGCCAATGCGATACAGCTGGGCGGGATCGGCGACCGGCAACGACTTCAGCATGATGGCCTGCGTCAGGGTGAAGATCGCCGTGGTCGCACCGATGCCGATGGCCAGGGTAAGTAATGCGGTCAATGTAAACGCAGGAGCATGGCGCAGCTGCCGCAGAGCGTAGCGGATGTCTTGTAGAAGGGTTTGCACGCGAGTATCCCCCAGCGGATTATACGTCGACCCAAAAGCGTTGGTTCCACGAGGTAAACTTATGAGTTTTCAACCTGCGCCGCTCACCACTCCAAACGAAGAAAGCCCCCGTTTCCCGACATTCTATTGCAAATCATTGAGTCTTTGAATCATCAGGTCAGAGGAAGGAAAAATGATTCAATGATTCAATGATTCAATGCCTCAATGATTCAATGACTCAATGGTCTCGTCCTGATCGGGTACAATGATTGGTCCGCTTTTCTTGCTTCATGGTGCTGTTGAGTTCATGGATTTGACTCTCACTTTTTCCCCGCTGGGCTCGCTGGCCCTGGCCGTTTTTCTAACCTCCAAAGGCTTGGTACCCTACTTTCGCCACCATTTTCTGGACAAGACTTTCACCGGCCTTTACCAGGTCAATGCGTTTGATCTGGCGCTGCTGATTCCCTATTTCATTGTCCTGACCATCCTGGCGGCTTACGGCGCGCATCGCTACTGGATGGTCTACCTTTATTACAAGCACAAAAAGAGCAAGACAACGGAGCCCGCGGCCCATTTCCCTCTCGATGAGCTGCCGCGCGTCACCGTGCAGTTGCCAATTTTTAACGAACAATATGTGGTGGACCGGCTGCTCGACGCCGTCTGCCGCCTCGACTATCCGAAAGACAAGCTTGACATCCAACTGCTCGACGATTCCACCGACGAAACCGTGGAGGTCGCTCGGGTTTTGGTGGATCGCTACGCCGCGTTGGGACATCCGGTGACATACCTGCACCGCGACAATCGTGAAGGGTTTAAGGCGGGCGCCTTGGCGGAAGGCTTAAAAACTGCCAAGGGCGAATTCGTTGCCATCTTCGACGCCGATTTTGTTCCGCCCCCCGACTTTCTGCTGAAGTGCATCCATCACTTCACCGACCCCAAGGTCGGCATGGTGCAGACGCGCTGGACGCACATCAACCGCAATTACTCGTTGCTCACGCAGGTCGAAGCCATTCTGCTCGATGGCCATTTTGTGCTGGAACACTCGGCACGATCGCGCAGCGGCGTTTTCTTTAACTTCAACGGCACGGCGGGCATGTGGCGGCGCAGCGCCATTGACGAAGCCGGCGGCTGGGAACATGACACGCTCACCGAAGACACCGACCTCTCCTATCGCGCCCAGCTCAAAGGATGGAAATTTCTCTATCTGCAGGACGTCGAATGTCCCGCCGAGTTGCCGGTGGAGATGACCGCATTTAAGACGCAGCAGGCACGCTGGGCCAAGGGTCTGATCCAGGTCTCGAAGAAAATACTTCCGCGG
>Ga0265314_10000700_pt1 | contig 40622 bp, 42 predicted proteins | sample 4126metaG_FD_203106 | JGI IMG/M metagenome (GOLD analysis project Ga0265314, IMG submission 203106) | Rhizosphere microbial communities from Carex aquatilis grown in University of Washington, Seatle, WA, United States - 4-1-26 metaG | ecosystem: Host-associated > Plants > Roots > Rhizosphere >...
CGAGCCGCTTGGCCGGAGCTCGGCATCAAAGGGCGCGTCAGCGAGTTCCGCAGAATCCAAGACCACTCCACAACCTGTTGGGAAAATCTCAGCGCGCGGCAAGGCTTCGAAGCGCGCTACTGGCTCAAGGATCTCGACCGCACCTGGCGAACTCGCGAATGGTTTCGTATCAAACACTACTTCATCCCGGCCGAGCAGTGGTACACCCCACTGCCCGACACAGTGAAGAAGGCGATCGTCGAGAATGGCTTCGTGGTCGACCTCGACCACTTCCTGCATCTCTCGGACAACCCCGACGAACAGTTCATTGCCTTCACACCCTCGGCTGCGTACGGCCGCAGCGACCGGCAGGTGCGCATGGCGCTTGGCAAATACTTGAAGAAGTACAACAAAGACCGGGCCGACCACGAGATCGCCGCAATCGTCGACGTGATGCGCAAAGCACTCACCGCGCGCACGTTGAAGTGGGCCACCACGCGCGAGGAAATCGCGGCTGTGTACAAGAACGGCCCGAGCAGCTGCATGGATGGCAACCATACGTTCGCCACTGAGGGCATCCACCCCTCGGAGGTCTACGCCAGCCCCGACCTCAAGCTCGCCTACATGACCGACGGCGAGCGCTGCACCGCACGCTGCTTGTGCCACGCCCGTGACGGCTGGTATCTGCGCAACTACGGTGACGCACTGCTCGTGTCGCTGCTCAGCAAGGCCGGCTACACCACACAGCGTAAACACCTCAAGGGGGCCCGGCTGCTGCGTCTCGAGTGCGGCACCGGCAAGCCTGGGGATACGAAGTTCGTCATGCCATACCTCGACTGGCGCGACTCGGATATACAAGGGCTTAAGCCCACCGAGGACGGCAAGTACTTCGAAGTGGTGTCGTCGGACAGTGACGAGTCAGTCTTCACTGCCTACGACACCAGCGGCGCCTTCTTCTGGGACGGCGACTCGAATTCGACGGGCGTCTCGCCGAGCAACTACGACTTCCGCGACCGCTCACAAGAAACAACGTGCCCGAATTGCGACCGGGAAGTCGACAGCGTTGATGATTTGATTGATGTCGACGACGATCAGTATTGCCGTCGCTGCGTGGGCGACGACCACACGCTATGCCGCGACTCCAGCCGCAACGGCACCTGGACAACCTGCTGGGTCCATGACGACGCCGTCACCATCGCCAGGGATGACCAGGCGTACAGCCCGTATGCCCGCAACACATACCTGATTGAACTTGACGAAACCCTCTACGGTGCAAATGAATACGCGCTCGAAGAGTCCGTTGTTTACACCGACGACACTGGCCAGTGGATTCTCATCACGGACTCAGTGCGCGACGTGGATGGCAACGACTACCACGAGGACTCGGAGAACACCTTCATGCTCGGCAACAAGCACTACGGCACCTGCATGGACTTGCAGGAGCTGCTCACCGACGTGATCGACACCACCACAGTGACCGAGCGCGAAGCCATGTCGGTCCCCGAGGCCATCCTAACCAACTTGGAAATCGCCGGACTCTGGCACGCACTCACAGTGCCTGACGAGGTCGAGGGCGAGGAGGAGGAAGAACATGTTCATGCCTGAAGAGAAAACACCCCTGGCGGTCCTGCTCGAAATGCTCTCCTTCGCTCGCCCAGCTGACAGCGCCATGGAGAAGAAGTGGGTTGAAGACTACATCTACCCGGTTGTCATGGCGCACAAGCCGCTCACGTACACCGACGAGAAGAATGTCGGCTGTACCGTCGGCGAGGGTAGCAAGGTCTTGTTCAGCTGCCACACCGACACGGTCCACCGTACCGAGATGCGCCTGCCCCTACTTGTTGATGCAGCGACCAACATCGTATACGCCGACAAGATGGTGCTTGGCGCTGACGACGGGGCGGGTGTGTGGCTCATGCTCGAGATGATCAAGGCCGGTGTGCCAGGCACTTACCTGTTTCATCGCGGCGAAGAGTGCGGCGGCCTGGGCTCATCCGCCATGGCTGACCAGTTCCCGGACTATCTGAAAGGTCATGACTTCGCTATCGCGTTCGACCGCAAAGCCGATTGCAGCGTGATCACACACCAAGCGGGGGGCCGGTGCTGCTCAGATGAGTTCGCTGACCAGCTGTGCGGCCTCCTGGGCGGGAATTTCGGGAAAGACACTGGGGGCTCGTTCACGGACACAGCGAACTACACGCACTTGATCGCGGAATGCACGAACCTGAGCGTGGGGTATTACGACCAACACACGGCCAACGAATTCCTCGATCTCGAGTTCTTGCTCGAGCTGCGCGAGAAGTGCATCGCCCTGCCCTGGCATGAACTCAAAGCGCATCGCGTTCCCGCCAAGCCGGTCGTTGTGTCGTACCGGCGCTCGAAGGGCTGGAAGCCGTGGAAGAACAACGACAACAGCTTCGGCCTGTATGGCAGCGGCTGGGGGACCGACTACGACAGTGATTGGTGGAACACCGACAACACAAAGACGGAGAAGAAACCCAACAAAAGCTACGAGAAAAAGCTCGACATCGCCGCACTCGTCAAAAGCCGGGATTACCTGGCGTACACAGACTCTCAGATCCTCGATCTCAATTACGGGGATCTGGCAGACCTCATCAGTGAAGACCCGTACTGGGCCGCTGATGTTCTTCAAGCAGCACTGGCAAAAACCCACAAGGAGTAATGAATGCAGATCCAGCTCACCGAGACCGAACGTCTCCAGTACGTCTTCCTGTCCACCAAGGCCAAGCTCCTCAAGGCCGACCTCGACAACATCACAAGCACCGCCGACAAGGCCGCGTGGTTCGCAGCCATTCGCGACCGTTACGACATCCAGACGAGCGACAAGCTCAAGGTCAAGCTGCAGTCCGGCGTGGTGCATGACGGCAAGCCGGCCACGAAGTTCATCGTGGTCTCGCCCCTCGGTACCACGAACAAGTACGGCACCCGCGCCGTCGCGGACGCCGTGCTGACCAACCTGCGCACCACTGGCCTGATTGGTACCGATGCCGGCAGCGTGGCCGAAGTCCCGGCCTGATCATGCCCGGTCCCGTCGCCTCCTGGAGCTTCTCGTCGTTGACCAACTTCGAGAAGTGCCCGTATAGCGTCTACCTGCGCTCTGTGAAGAAGTGCGAGACACCCTCAAACATCTACAGCGAGCGTGGGGTCACCGTGCACAGCGGTGCTGAAGACTATGTCCAGGGGGCGACAACTGAGCTCATTCCTGAGCTCATGAGTTTCAAAGAAGAGTTCGAAGCGCTGCGGCGCGAGTACTGCAAGGGCAATGTAACTGTTGAGGAAGAGTGGGCTTTCGACCAAGACTGGAACAAGACCGAGTGGAAAACTGGCTGGCTGCGCATGAAGCTTGATGCCTTTTTCCGACCGACCCAACACTACGCGGTAGTCATCGACTACAAGACGGGAAAACGGTTCGGCAACGAGATCAAGCACACAGAGCAAGGCCAGCTTTACTCAGTCGCAGCCTTCGAACGCTTCCCCGAGCTCCAACGCATCCGCACGGAGTTCTGGTACGTCGATAAGGATGACATGGCGCCCCTCGAATACACGCGCAAGCAGGCGTACGCCCTGGGGCCTCAGTGGCACAAGCGCGGGCTCGCTTTGACGGATACCAAGATCTTCGTTCCCAAACCCAACATCTTCAGCTGCAAATATTGCCCATACCGATCGGTCGAGCTGGAAGGAACCGGCGCGTGTGAGCATTCCGTTGGAAAAATCCACATGCCTCGTAAACCAGGAAGGCCTTACTCAAAATGAGCGCGAAACTCCTCAACAACACCACAGCCGCGAAGCTGCTCGTGTGCGGTGTCAGCCACCGCGTCACCGAAGTCATGACCCAGCATGGCTACAAGCCCAAGGCGCACTACAACTACAAGAACGCCGAGTGCCCGCTGTGGGATGAAATCGATGTCCTCACTGCCGCGGCCAAACGCCGAGACAACGGCATAACCCCCCGTGCGGAACGCGCCAAGCATACCGACGAAGCCGAGGCCACGCTCGACAGCGTGTTCGAGAGCAGCGAGAACGCCCGCATCGACAACGAGGCGAACTTCAAGGCCCTCAACGACAAGCTCGACCGGCTGCTGGCCATGTGGGAAGCCAAGCAATGAACCTACGCCTGTTGGTCCTGGAAGATCTCCATGACATCTTGCAGACCACCGAGGCCATCAAGGGCATGGCATTCGCGCGGTGCCTCGCACTGTCGTTACAGACCCTCCTGCTGCGCTACTCGGTCATCACACTGCTGCCAGACAAAGACCCAGAGCTGAGAAGCAAGCAGTGGGGGGTCATGCTGGGCCTGCACGATGCGTTCATCGAAACCTTGTGCCAGGTGGCCAAGCTGAATGCTGAGGAAGAAGAAGAGATTGCTGCGCAGACTGCCAAGCTCATGCAGCGTGTCATCGATCAAGCAAAGGTCAGTGAAAATGGCAAGACGCCCTGAACCATTCAAAACCGGCCACCTCGCCAAAGGCAACGGCTGCGCGGAAGTGAAACCCGAGGACAAGAAACGTGTGTCCGCGAAGGCCGAGCGCTCGCGCAAGAGCACGGTGATGGCGCGCGAGGTTGCGAAAGTCGAACTACGATGGAGTCAGAAATGAGCGACTGGCTTGGGACAGTAATTCTCGTCGTTGGCATCTACATCCTTTTGTCGGCCTGGTGCCGAAAAGGAGACTGACATGGAATGGCTTGAAGAATTCTTAGGCCCCCTAGGCACGTGCGCCTGTACCGCGATCATTTTCCTAATCATCTGGGGAGCCACCAGTGGCGACAATGAAGCCCTTTAAGCACCAGACCGCGTCGCTCGCCTTCATGAAAGGCAAGCCACACATCTTCGATATGTCGGACCCCGGCACGGGCAAGACTTTCGTGGAGATCAAGGACTTCGCTGCGCGCCGCGCCAAGGGTGGCAAGGCCGCGTTGATTCTCGGCACGAAGTCCATTCTCGAAGCGGCGTGGGCCAACGACTTTGCCAAGTTCCAGCCCGACCTCGATGTCTCGGTGGCCTTCGCCGAGAACCGCGAGAAAGCCTTCCAATCTGGTCACGACGTGTACGTCACGAACCACGATGGGGTGAACTGGCTGGTCAAGCAGCCGGCGAAGTTCTTCAGGAGCTTCGATACACTCATAGTTGATGAGTGCTTCCCTGCGGGAACGATGGTTGATACCCCCTTTGGGCCGCAACCAATCGAGTCCCTTAAAGAAGGCGATTACATATCAACGAGCAGTGGATTCTTTCCAATATCGCATGTATTTACAAGAATTTCCGATGACTTCGTAGATTTGGAGCTCGCTGATGGAACCAAAATTACATGTACTTCAAACCACCCCGTTGCCACTGAGAAAGGTTGGGTATCGGCGTCTAAACTTAGGCAAATGCGAGTTGTGCGAACAGTTTTTTCTCACAATCGCAACTCGACACCAGCGGTTTTGCAGCCGCAGTTGCTCGGGCAAAGCCAAATGGGCAGGGTTCAGCCCAGAGAAGCGTCAACGAATCTCGAAAGCTTCCTCAGCAGCATTGATGGGACGTCCCAGCTACAACAAAGGGATCGCATGTCGCCCAGAAACGAAAGCCAAACTCAGTGCAGCTCACCGAGCTACGGGGCACCGACCCAAAGAACGTGGCGGCAACGGCAAAATAGCCCCATGCGAACAGATGATGTTCGAGATGCTGTCAAACCGATGGATTTACCAGTGGGCTGTAGCTACTGGACAAAAGCGTGGAACTGGATTTCCGACCGCATACAAAATGGATTTCGCCGATCCGAAACGCAAACTCAATCTGGAGGTCGACGGCAATTCGCACACATCGCGCGGACACTTGGATGTGAAGAGAGATACTTTTCTGGTCTCTCTCGGGTGGTCCGTCTCACGCGTTACAAATCAGCAAGTCCAAGCCTGGTATACAACCTTCAAGTCGACGGGCCGCATACCTACTCAGTTAAAGGCGTGCTTGTCCACAATTGCACGGCATTCAAGCATCACACAAGCCAGCGCTCCAAAGCGCTCGCCAAGACCTCTCGTGAATTCGAGTTCCGTCGCCTCATGTCAGGCAGCCCCCACCCCAACGGGATCTGTGACCTGTGGCACCAGATGAAAATCCTCGATGGCGGCCGGCGCCTCGGCCCCAGTTTCTTCGCTTTCCGCTCCGCAGTCTGCGAGCCCGTGCAAGTCGGGCCACGCCCCGAGCACTTGAAGTGGGAAGACAAGGAAACCGCACAGGCCGCTGTCTACGACCTCCTGCGTGATGTCGTCATTCGCCACAAGCTCGAGGACTGCATCGACATGCCCAAGAACATCGTGCGCAAGGTGTCGATCAAGCTGCCCAGCCGGCTCATGGCGCAGTACCTCAAGATGGAAAAAGACAGCATCCTGCAACTCAAGGGCGCCAAGGTGCTCGCCATCAACGGCGCAGTGCTGTACACCAAGTTGCTGCAAATCGCCTCGGGCTCGGTCTACAACGACGACGGCACGTTCTCGCTACTCGATGACCAGCGCTACGATCTCGTACTTGACCTGGTGCAAGAACGCGAGCACAGCATCGTGGCGTTCCAGTGGGAACACCAGCGCGACGCCCTGTGTGCCGGCGCTACCAAGCGCGGCATCACCTACGCCACCATCGACGGCAAGACCACGACCAAGGAGCGGCTGCGCATTGTCGACTTCTTCCAAAAAGGCTTCTACCAGGTCATCTTCGCCCATCCGAAGTCCGCAGCACACGGGCTCACGCTCACACGCGGCACGGCGACCATCTGGGCCAGCCCCACGATCAACCTCGAGTGGTTCGAGCAGTTCAACCACCGCATCTACCGCGCCGGTCAGACACAACGTACCGAGACCATTGTTGTGTGCGCCACCGGCACACGTGATGACGAGGTGTACGAGGGCTGCCTGGCCAAGGACATCAACATGCGCGGGCTACTCACCATGTTTACTTCGGAGGCGGCATGAAATCCCACGTTTCGATGGAGCAGCACAAATGCGCGGTGTGCTGCAAGGACTACGACACCGGCTCCATCCTGCTCGACAAGCGCCTGAAGCAGTCCCTGGAGTCATCGACCGTCGTGGGCTGGGGGCTGTGCAAGGAGCACCAGCAGCTTGCCAATGATGGCTACATCGCCCTCATTGCTTGCGACGAGGCGCGCTCCGAGCGCGACGCCAAGGGCGGCATTACGCTCGCCGGGGCCTGGCGACTTGGGGATTACGCCCACGTACGCCGCACTGCTGCGCGCAGGTTGTTCAACATCCCCTTCACTGACGACCAGGCGCTCATGTTTTGTGACGCCGAAGTCATCGCCATGCTCAAGGAGCACACAGCATGAGCAGCATACGCCGGGTCGGCCCCGATGTGCGCGACGTGTTCTTCAAATGGGCCGCGAAGCAAGAGGAGTTCCGTGTCATGGACGCAGCGTACGAGCTACGCGTGTCCCCCGAGACCTTGCGCATCCTGACACGAGACCTCGTAGCCACGGGGTTCTATGAGCGCGCTCGTCGCGGGCGGGACATGTGGGTACGCAACCTGAACGTGTCGGCCGTGAGCAAGGCCATGATCGAAGCCCAGGCTGTGCTTCAGCAGCCTGCCTACGCGGCCTGGTGCCGGGTGTTTGCAAACTGTGGAGTGTCAGCATGAAAAAGAAAAATGCCTGCATCTGGCACGACGGCCCACCGCCCCATATTGGCTGGTGGAATGCGTCGATTCATGGGCATCTTCACGTATGGAGATGGTGGAACGGCAAGGATTGGAGCCAAGCGGTTACAACTAGCGCGTCCATACGCGACGTGACGAGGGCCGCTCTCTGTACCTACATAGACCCATGGATTCAATGGACCGACTATTGGCCTAAAAACGCGCGAGTACCTAGGACGAAGCCATGACATCACAGCAAGCCGAAAAAGCAAAATTTCTAGCAGAAAACAGCAAGCCGGGCGAAGTCTATGCCGGCCTCTTACTCGGAAAGAACGGTGATCCCGATCAGCACATCTTCCTGTTGTCTGGTCACGAAAAATCCATCACCTGGCCCAAGGCAAAAGCATGGGCCAAGAAAGCCGGAGGCGAGCTGCCGACTCGGCGAGAACAAGCGCTGCTCTTTGCCAATTGCAAAGAGAAATTCGATTCAGGCTCTTATTGGTCGGGCGAGCAGTTCGCGGGCGACGAGTCCTATGCGTGGTGCCAGGACTTCGGCTACGGTGACCAGTACGGCTACCGCGAGCTCAACGAGCTTCGCGCCCGCGCCGTCCGCAGATTGCCACTTAAGGAATCGACATGACTCACGACGATCTCTTCAAGCTCATGAAAGAAATTGACCCGCGCACTGAGCGCGTACCAGCTGGGGTGCAGCGCCTCGCAGATGCCCTCGAAGCGCGGTTCAATGTCCAGCTCGCTGCCAAGCAGGCGCAGATCGACGCGCTGAAGCTCGAGTATTGCCCCAACGAGGTGCTCCCGCAGTTCCTCATCGACGAGATAAAGCACCAACTCGTCACGATGGACATGTGCGATACCCGGTTCAAGTTTTGGGGTTGAGATGAAGCACAAACTGAGCGACATAGTTACATTGGACATCGAATCGCATTACGCGAAAGATTATTCACTGTCCAACAAGGCCATGAATACGTCGGGCTATATCCGCGACCCGCGCTTCTATGCGCAGCTGATCGGCATCAAAGACGGAACAAAGAAAGCAGTCTGGTACCCACACAATGAGATTTCAAAAGCACTTAAAAAGTATGCAGTATCGACGCGACCTATCATGGCGCACAACTGCCTCACCCCTGACCATGAAGTGCTCACCCCTACCGGATGGGTGCGCTTCGATTGCCTCACTGAAGACAATGAACATGTCGCTCAATGGGACGCAGATACCCAGTTCGTCAGCTTCACGCGGTATAACCTGATTCGGAAACAATTCAGAGGAAAACTGCTAGCGTGGGATAGCAATTATCACCAAGGCGTGTACACCCCAGAACACCGGATGTACTACGGCACGACGAATCGTCATGATTGGAGAGTTGCTACTGCTCAAGAGGTCGCTACCTTCGGCCCCAACAACACTTTCATCCCGACTTCCGGCCGTGAACGTGTCAAGTTAGTTTCACGACCAACAGAGATCGAGTACGCCGGTGATGTGTTCTGCGTGACCGTCCCGACCTCTGCATTTTTAGTACGTCGAAACGGAGCGATTTGGGTTACTGGTAACTGCGCATTCGACGGGCTCATCCTCGCCGAGCACTACGACTGCGTCCCGCCCTTCTACTACGATACGCTCAGCATGTCCCGAGCCCTTCACGGTGTCCTCGGGCGCAATGACCTCGATACAGTAGCCAAACTCTACGGCCGCCCAGGCAAGGTGAAAGCCGCGGCCCTCAAGAACGTGAAAGGTCTCCGTGAACTACCTCCTGACCTCGAGGCACTGCTGGGTGAATACTGTGTCGACGATACGAATGACTGCTTCGAAATTGCCAAGATCCAGCTCGCGATATTCCCCGACCGAGAGCTGGAACTTATTGATTGGACAATTCGTGCCTTCTGTGACAGCCCGCTTCGGGTCAACCAGCAGCTCGCTCTTGAAGAATACGAGGAGCAAGTTAATCGTAAAGCCGGGCTACAACTCGCAGCGAACATCTCGCCTGAAGTTCTTCAATCAGCCGAGCTATTCGCTGAGGCCCTCACTTCGCTTGACGTTGATCCGCCACGTAAGATCTCCCCGAGTACAGGCGAGTTCACCTGGGCTTTCGCTAAATCTGATGCAGCGTTCAAGGCCCTACTGGATCATGAAGATGAACGGGTGTGTGCCCTGGTCGAAGCACGCCTGGCGACCAAGTCCACCATTGGTGAGACTCGTGCCAAGCGGTTCATGGACATCGGTACCGACACGCTACCCGTTGGACTGAACTACTGCGCTGCGCACACAACACGCTGGGGCGGAACAAATTCCATGAATCTGCAGAACCTCCTGCGTGGCGGCCGGCTGCGTCGCGCCATCGAGGCACCCGAGGGCCACGTGCTGTGTGTGGTGGACTCGGCGCAGATTGAAGCGCGCAAGCTGGCATGGTTCGCCGGGCAAGATGATTTACTCAATGACTTCGCGAATGGGGCTGATATCTACTCGAAGTTTGCGAGTGAAGCGGTCTACTACGAACCTGTGGACCGCAAGCGCAAAGAGACCGCCCCCGATGGCACAGTCACCTACCCAGACTTTATCAAAGGGTTCGTAGGCAAGGTGTGCCTTTCCGAAGGAACCCTGGTGCTATGCGAACGGGGCTGGGTTGAAATCGAAAATGTTTCCGCAACTGATCGTGTTTGGGATGGAGAGGAATGGGTATGCCACGACAACGTAGTTTGGAACGGATGGAAGCCAACGCTGTCGCTTTGCGGGCTTTGGTTGACGCCCGATCACCTCGTATCGTGCGGGACGCAGTGGTTGGAAGCGCAGTATCTGGAGCGCGACGAAGATACCCTCTACCGAGCATTGGGCACCGCAGTGGAAAACTTACCGTGGCAGGGTATGTCCTGGGCACAAGAAGTGGCGTCGGGGCGCTCATTGTCAAATGCGACTGTGGATTCCCTGAGTACACCGTCGAGAATCAGAACTTCAAAAACTTCAAAACCACTCGCTGCAACCGATGCGCAAAATTGGCAGCGAGCGCCCATCGCTACTGGGTTTACTCCGAAGCCATGCCTGACGACGTACATCGCACACGTTTGCTCAATCGTTTGGCAGCAGCTATCGCTAGGTGCCATTCCCCAACCAGCAAGATATTTAAGCATTATGGCGGGCGCGGCATCACAGTTTATGAGTCGTGGCGCAACAATCGCGCGGAATTTCTCCGATATGTCCAGACCCTTGATGGTTGGGACCGGCCTGACTTGGAGATGGACAGAACCGATGTCAACTCTGGGTACCAGCCCGGAAATATCCGCTTCGTTTCCAAGAGCGACAACGCAAAGAACAAACGTCGGGTTGAAGACCTCGAAGCGAGGATCGCATTCCTCGAGGCGGAAAACGAACGTCTACGACATCGTAAACGCCGGTCCTCGACGACGGTTCACAGTGCTGACTGAAAAGGGGCCTCTGATTGTCCACAATTGCGTTCTCGGTCTCGGATACGGCATGGGTCCGCCCAAATTTCAAGCTACTCTCGCGATTGGCGCACTCGGAGGACCGCCGGTCTTTCTTGAACTCGCTGACTGTCGCCGCATCGTTCATCAAGGCTACCGAGGACGCTACAAGCAGATCCCAAAGCTTTGGGAGCTATGCGATGCCATCCTGGCTGACATGTTCCTTGGACGATCTGGTTCATACAAGTGCATCGAGTGGGAGAAGGACACCATCTGGCTCCCCAACGGCCTCGCTCTCCACTACCACGGCATGCAGGGCAAGCTCGACCGCAACGACAACCTTTGCGACTTCACTTATCTCGCTCGCCGCAAGCCCGTCCACATCTGGGGCGGCACGCTCACGGAAAACTTGATTCAGGCCCTCGCCCGCATCAGTGTCGGTGAGCAGCTGCTGGAAATCCGCAACAAGATCGCCACGTTCCGCAAGAAGTCGACCGAGTTCACGCAGGTCGTCATGACCACGCATGATGAAATCGTGGCCTGCGTGCCCAAGCGCTACGCCGAGCGGACCATGGAGCTGATGATCACGGAAATGCGCCGGCCAATGCACTGGTGCCCCGACATGCCGTTCAATGCGGAAGGAGGCTATGCGACGAACTATTCGAAGTGATTGAAATCTGAATGCGACGGAGTTAGACTCACAACCCCAGGGAGCGAGAAACTAAATGGCAATAGCAAAAGCAGTACGTGTCGTCACGCTAGGCAGCATGATCGACACCCTCACGCAGCTACGTGGGGAAAAGAAAGTCGCCGCCGATGTGGTCAAGGCCATCGACGCCAAGATCGATGCGCTTGAAGAAGACATCATGGCCCGGCTCGACAAGGAAGAAACCCCGCGCAGCACCGGCCGCACGGCTACGGTTTCGATCGGCGAGTCCGTCGTTGGCACGCTCGAAGACGCTGACAAGTTCTTCGAGTACGTCCGCAAGAACAACTACTTCCACCTGTTCCAACGTCGCCTCTCAGATCCGGCGCTGCGGGAGCTGTGGGAGTCAGGGAAAAAGATCCCTGGCGTTGTACCGTTTACCAAACGGAAACTGAACTACACCGCACTCAAAGGAGCCTAGAAAATTGGCAACCAAGAAAACCCCCGCAGCGCCCGCACCGGCTGCACTCGTCGTGCCCAAGAAAGCACAACTCGTGTTGCCGGACAACATTCGGGCCAAGTTCGCCACCGAGGTCGCCCAGATCCAAAGCCGGATCGCAGCGCCGAGTGGCAACCGCATCAAGCCCACGGCGAAGAAAACCTTTCGCATGCCCGACGGCACCGAGAATGCCGGCCCGCTTGAAGCCATCATTGTCGACTTCGTGATCCTGAACGCTTTCTATGAAGGCGCCTACGACCCCGACGACATCCTGCCGCCCGTGTGCTTCGCGTTCGGTACCGACCGCGGCACGATCTCTCCGCACGACAAGCTGCCCGGCGAGCCGGTATGCGAGAGCTGTGCAGCGTGTCCGAACAACCAGTTCGGCAGCTCGGGCAAAGGCAAGGCCTGCAACAACGGCTATCTGCTAGCCCTGCTCACGCCCGATGCGGACGCGACGACGAATTTCATGACCATCAAGGTCTCGCCCACCGGCCTCAAGCACTTCGACGCTTACCTGCGCAGCATCATGCAAGCAGTGGGTGCGCCGCCGCGTGCTGTCGTGACGGAAATCTCGCTGGACCCGGAAAGCGAGTACGCGTCGCTGCGTTTCGGCAATCCGCGTCCCAACGACATCATCGATATCACCGAGGACCGCTTGGCAGAAGCGCAGCAGATGCTGAGCACCCCGCCTGATAACTGGCTTGCGCCCCCGGTCGAAAAGGCCAAGCCCGCCAAGAAAGCCGCTTCGCGCGGTCGTTAAGCCCATCCTGGGCACTTTTCTCAAGGAGTAGTAAACATGGCACGTATCAAGAGCGCAGTACTGGACAAGCAAGGCGTCAAGGACAAGGTCAAGGATCTGAAGGCTCAGGTCAAAGACCTCAAGGCGCAGGCCAAGGTCCATGCGAAGGCATCCAAGGACGCTGACAAGGCGAAGACCGCCGCCGACAAGGCTGCGGGCAAGGTGAATGTCACCCTCGCCAAAGTGAATGCGGATCTGGCTGCCCTGGTCCCGGCGAAGCCTGCTGCAACGGTCTAAAGATGGCCCGCAAGCCAGAGACAGTTTTTACGGCAGGTGTTCACAAGCACCTGCCTAAAAAGATCTTGCACTTCGAAAAGATGTCAAACCCGTACCGGGGTGGAACCTGGGATCTTTGGTACTCAGGATCTAAAGCAGACTTGTGGATTGAATACAAGTTCCTGCCTAAACTTCCGGTACGGGTGCCCGTGCGCCCTCACGAGTTGCTCTCCGACCTCCAGCTGGAATGGGGCGGACAGCGTTACTACGAAGGGCGTAACGTCGCGGTCATCATCGGCCACCCACAAGGCGGCGTAGTGCTTGAAAAACTGTCCTGGCTCAAGGACATCAGCGCACAGGATTTCTCGGATCGTCTACAATCTCAGTCCGACTTAGCAAGATGGATTGTCGGGCGGACGATGCAAGGGGAACTTAGTGCTACGAGCCCTCGGCCTCCTCGCCGTGGGAGCGCTCCGCGTTCATCGGATCGCTAGTGCGGTGGGAGGCACGATTTACGTGACGTACTGCTTGTATAAATTCATCGAGGCAAAGCGCAAAGAAAGACACAACTAGTTTTTCCGCTGGGGAGCGATATGGACAATGTCTACAAAGAGATTGAGCGAGCATTCAAGAAATCGCGCAAGCCTCTCACCTGCCAGGATCTCTACGAAACGCCGGAGGTCCGTAAAAACCTCACCCTCGACACAACCCGCGAAGTCAGTGACCGCCTGGGCTATCTCTATCGCCAGGGGCTCTTGATTCGTCAACCACACGCCGAGGTAGGACGCCATGCGCCTCGCTGGGCATACACATGGCGGCAGGACATTCCTCGCGCACCAGCTTCGATGAGCATCGAAGACGCGCTCGGTATAGCCAGAAAGTACGGTGGCATCCAGGCTCGCGAAGAAGGGGATGTGCTCTACATCACCACGCCGAAGTACGAAATCGCAGTACGGCGAAAACCTCGTGAGTAGGTACTTCACACTGCACGGCCGCGAGGTCGTGCGCGCCATCGATCACCACACATGGACTGCGTGGTTCGCTGCGACCGACCCGTTGCAGCGCGTCATTGCGGCCGAAGGGATCAACGGCATCTGGGTGAACACCGCATTCCTCGGCTTGCCGAGCGTTGTTTTTCAAACCATGGTCTTCGGAGGCGCGCTCGATGGGCGCTGCTTCAAATGGACTACGTACGACGAGGCCATGGACGGTCATGACGAGGTCGTAAAACTGATCAAGGACTGACACATGCAAGACCTATATCTCCAAGGCGACCTGATTACTATCTCGGGCCGACACACCCGCGCTGACTTGGCCAAGTGGTTGGCCGACAACAGCGTGCCCTTCATTGTCAACGCAGCTGGCTGGCCCGTCGTGGCCAAGGCCGCACTGCTGCATCGGCTGGGCGTGCCACACGAGGGGCAAGCACCAGTTGTAGTGTCGGGGGCGCTTCCGAACTTCGCCTCACCTCCTTACTCAACCTGTTGATCGCACTCAGACGGAGTCAGCCAATGAGGCTCTACAAGATCAAATTCACCGACCGCACTGTGTGGGCCGGCACCGAGGCCGACATGAAGGACATCTCTGGCGGCAAGCGGCACCCCGCACCTAACCTGGAGTACGCTCGCCAGGAGGAGGTGCCCACCACGAAGGCCGAGCTGATCGACTTTCTCAACGCGCTGACTGCGAGAGACGAACCGTGAAACTCCCCAGGCTCCGAGTAAAGCGCGGCAAGAACTGGGAAGCCTGGTATTACGTCGCCTGGAAAGACGGCAAAGAGAAGTGGATCGCCCTGGGCACCGACCCTGTCCAGGCGCGAATCAAGTGGGCAGAGCTCGAAGGCATCACGGGCTCGACCCGCGCCCCTACACCCGCCGTGTGCACAATCTCAGATGCGGAGTTCCAATACCGCAAGTGGGCAAGCAACCGGGCAGTGAGCGGGCTGTCCACGCGCACGCTCAAAGACCGCGAAGCGTACTGGAAGCAGCTCGACAAAGTGTTCGGCCACGTGCCAATCGACTCGCTACAGTCGGCATGGATGCTGAGGTATTTCGATGATCGCACTGCGAAGACCAGTGCCAAGAAAGAGATCAAATACCTGAGCGTCATATGCAACTGGGCGCGTAGCCGCGGGCTCATGACGGCGAGCAATCCATGCGAAGGCGTCATGCGCTTCATGAAGGTCAAGGAGACCCGAGATGTCTACGTCGACGACGTATCCCAGCGACTTGTATACGACGCGGGCGACCAGCTCGTCAGGGACACAATGGATCTTCTGTACATATGTGGTTCCCGTCCTACAGAAACCTTCGATATTCGATGGTCGGACATCTGTGAAGGTGAACTTGTCATTCGGCTTACCAAGACCCGAAAGAAAGGACTGCAGGTCAAGCGAGTCCCTATCGAGGGACCGCTCGAAGCCCTTCTTGAGCGACGACGAAATCTAAAGGTCGTGGCGGCCACGATCCTATGTGACGAGCGCGGGTGCCCGCTCAACACCACAGGCACCTTCAGGAATCGCTTCAATGCTGCTCGGGAGAAAGCTCGCAAGCAGGCCGGGTACATCGATTTTCAATTCAGGGATCTACGTGCCAAGAGCGGCACCGACGCAGCTGAGCAGTTCGGTATGGAAGAGGCCAGGCGACGTCTTGGCCATGTCACTGAGAAACAGACAGCCACCTACGTGCGCCGCGTGCGGGGTGAGAAAGTGAGGAGTTTGAAATGAGTCAGTCGAGAAGTACTTCTCGGGCTGTCAGACGAAGCAAGACAACCGGGTGACGTAAGTCCTTGATTTCATGGTCTACCCGGCCCGACTCGAACGGGCGACCTACGGCTTAGAAGGCCACGGGCAATACGAGCATAATCAACACGTTAGGCCTCTTTTAGTTCTCGTTCTGAGAATCTGAGAGAGTCGTAGCACCAGGAGAGATTCAGACATGAACACCGAGTCGAGAAGTGGTTTGTTGCTGTCCTCGCTGAACCATACCGAGCGCGAACGTATGGCCTACATCACCCAAAGCCCCGAGGCGATGATGGCATGGGTGCGCGGGCTCGAAATTGAGCTCGATCGCACCGAATTCGAACTGGAATGCGCCCAGGAAGAAATAGAGCAGCTCCTGCTCGGACACGAGCCGAGAGACGATCGATCGCCTGCTTTGATCTGAGATAGTCGTAATCAGATTTCCCCGGTAAAATCAACCCCTGAAGTCCTCCCCTACGCCTTCAGGAGCCACACATGTCGCTGCCCACCGAAGCATTCCCCCTCATTGTCATCATCGGCCTCCTGGCCGCGGCCATCATCTACCTGCATAAGCACAGCGGTGCGCTCGCGCAGCTCAAGTCCGCCCTGGGTGTGGTCCCCAATACCAACGGCACCTCAACCTCGACCGCCATCGCTGCGGTCCATGAAGCCGTGGTCGCTGCCGTCGCCGCGCCCGTCGTTCTGACTCCGACTGTCACGACCGTGGCCGCGCCAACGCCCAGCGTACTCACACCTGCCGAGATCGCTACCGGTGTATTCCAAGACCCACACCCCGGAGCGGCGCCTGTACTGCACCCGATAGTGCTGCGCAACGCGACCAGCCCAGGATACTGGACCATCGCTGACGCTCAGGCGCTTGGGATCACCAAAGAACAGGCAGAAACGATCTGGGTGTTGTACTGCCAAGACTTCACCCTGCAACGACCGGATTTGACGTTGGCAAAGGCATACGCTTGGTACAAGACCCTGGGCACCGGTAATCAGGATGCGTTCCGTTTCGTTGGCGAACCCGCCAAGGCCTGAGTCCCATGGCCCCGCCGAACGATAGGCCCGAGCTCAGCAAGACTGACGTACACCGCGCCATACAAGACGAGCTCGGGAAAAACGAGGAGCGCGCCCACTGGCATATCTCGAAAGAGATATCGCTGGGGGTCATCCTCGCTTTCCTCGTGCACACCGTCGCGATCGTCTCGTTCGGGGTCATGCTCCGCGCCGACGTGAACCACGCCCTTGAACAGATCCATGACCTCGTGGCAGTGCGCTACACCATCGAGGATGCCCGGCGCGACTTCGCGCTGCGTGACTTGCGCGACGCAGACATGCAGCGGCAGATCCAAAACATCGTAGATGAGAAGCGCAAATGAGCCCCAATTTCATCCAAGCATTCACCCTCCTCATAGGCAATGAAGGCAAGTATGTCAACGACCCCAACGACCCCGGTGGAGAGACCAAGTTTGGCATTAGCAAGCGTCAATATCCCGCCGTTGACATTGCCAGTCTTTCACTCGATGAGGCTCGGGCCATTTACGAATCGGATTACTGGTCGCGTGTTCGTGGTGACGACCTACCCTTCGATACGGCGTTCCAGGTCTTCGATATGGCGGTCAATGAGGGCAACGTTACTGCCATCAAGACACTTCAGAACGCACTCAAAGTCGATGTCGACGGAGTCATTGGCCCTGCAACTATCGCGGCATCTCAATCGGCAGACCCGCTCAAACTTGGGGTCCGTTTCAACGCCGCCCGGCTGCGCACCTACACCGACATGAAGCAGTGGCAGCTCTTTGGCCGCGGATGGGCAAACCGTGTAGCGACGAATCTGGAGCTGCTCGCGGCATGAACACCTGGCTTGAACCAGTCAATATTGTCCTGGCACTCACGCTTGCCATCATCGTTTATGTGGTGGTGAAGGCGCAGAGCCGGGAGGATTTCGACTTCGCGGATTTCCTTCGCGACGAGACTGGCAAGCCAAGCGTGTTCCGCCTCATCGCTTTCATCACCGCCGCTGCATCGATCTGGGTACTCATGCGCTACGCCGTGAATTACGCGGTGCCTGAGTGGATGTGGCAAGACATTCTCATCGCTTTCAGTGGCTCGGCGACCATCGCCAAGGTCGTTGAAGGCTACGTTGCGAGCAAGCGCCAATGAACGAAGAACCGGATCTGAGAGAGCAGCTCAAGCAGCTCACCGACATAGCTGCGGAGCGTGGGTACACGCAGTCCGCGCGCTGGCTCAGGGACCAGCTCGACAGCGTGTCGCTTCGTACCGAGCCCAGCAAGAAGGACCGCATGCTGTGGATCAACTGGTACCAAGACAAGCACGCCTGCGGGTTCGTGCAGGCCAAGGTCGAGTACGAGCGGAGGTTCGGGTGAGCTGGCGCCAATGGTTCTGGCAGCTCTTGATCGCGCTCGACCAGCTCGCGAACGTGCTCATCACGCCCGGCAGCGACGCGGCCTGGGCCGATGAGACCATGTCGAGCCGAGCGTTTCGCATGTGGGTCAAGGGCAAGCCCTGGGGGCTGATCTTCAAGCCCACGATTGACTTCCTGTTCCGCTGGCAGAGCGCGAACCACTGCGAGGAAGCCTACCGCTCGGAACGTCAGCGCTTGTACTCGCCACCGGAGATGCGATGAACCTCATTCTGGCCAGGCTCGTGCCATTTAAGGAATTGATCATCGGTTTCGTAATCGGCGCGGCTCTGTGGGCATGTTACGAGTGGGCATTTGATCGCGGCGCGGCGTCAAAAGAGCCTATCATTGAGCGTCTGACTACGACGATCGCAGAACGTGAAGCTGCGGACAAGGAGGCCCAAAATGAAGGCACACGGAATGCTTCAAAACTGCAAGATCTGCAAAGAGCGAATATCGCCGATTCCGAGTCTCGCGCTGCTGGGCTTGTGGCTGATAACGATCGGCTTCGCACAAGGCTGCATGCACTGTCCACCAGCCCCACCCCCAGCGGTGGTGCGGGCCACGAAAGTACCGGAGCTGTCGCCAGCTGCCCAGACCCCGATACCATCCGAAAGTTTTTCAGCGAGAACGGACAAGCTATTGCAGAAATGGCAAAAGATGCAGACCGAATCCTCGAAGGACTCAGGGCCTGCGTCGCCGATTACCACGCCATAGAGACCGTACAGAATTGACCAGGCTGTTCAGACTGTCCCATGTGTGGTGCAGCCTGGTTAATACCCGAGCGCGATTGCGGGGCGGGCCTCGACGGGGAGCGAGAGAAGACGCGCAACTCCCCAACCTCAAAGGTACTTCATGCTCGGATACATGACCGCGAAGCAGGCGCTTGCCCAGGGCTTCACCCACCACGGCCGGCAGTTCTTTGTGCCTGTGTGGCTGGCCCCGTACAACGCGCAGTTCCCAGTGGCGGCGAAGTGGGCACCGATGGAGCTGGTGCTCGATGCCTGCATCTTCATTGAGAGCGCACTGTTCGCGATCTTCTATCCGCGCGATGAGTACGAGTTCAAATTTCTTGTAGGCCCACGAATCAAACAACCAGGGAGCTGAGCATGCAGATACTTCTTTCCTTCGAATCACAGACAACCCTCGCGGACATCATGTCCAGAGACAGGCGGAGTTCCGGTCACATCGTGAGTGATGCGCTGAAAGCGTATTGGAAGGGCATGCAGCCCAAGGAAGAACTCGTGATCAAGCGCCCGAAGCTGTTTGGAGAGTCCCTCTTTCAAGACCCCCCCGCGCAAGCGCTGCACATGTTCGTAGACCGAGTCAATGGCATTGAAGCTCGCGTTGGGAAGCTCGAAGACGTGGCTCACACCGATTCTCAGTGGCCGCTGGAGGCTCGCGTCATAGGGCTTGAGCAGACTGTCACATCCCTGATCAAGCGCATAGCGGATCTTGAAGCTAGCCGCGCGAAGATCGGCGGAGGCCTCGTCAGTTCTTTCCCCATCGGCGGCCCGTCCCAACCCAAGAAACAAGTCGACCTATCCCCCGCCGCTGCGTGGCCCAATATCGAGAAAGGCCCGATCCTCACGCGAGGCGGGTCATGAGCGTCGCCGACCAGCTCTGGGTCGGCTGGTTCCTGATCCTGGTCGGTGGCTTCACGCTGCTGCTCTCCGCGGGCGACGGCAGCCCGGTCACAGGCGGCAGGATCACTATGCGCATCGTTGGGGGTGTCCTTGTGGGCACCCCCATCGTCAAGCTCTTCGTCGCGCTTCTCGCAGCCTAGCTCACCAGTATTTGAACAAGGGGTTCAGTGGGAGCGCGCTCATTGCGCTCTTGCTGACCGGGTCACTCATGAGCCCCACCCCTTGTTGGAACGTCGGCCCGAAGGCCATGGTCGGATTGAGCGCCAGATCGATCGGCTCATCCGCAAGACCAGCCAGTCCTGCACGCGCCATGCCGTGCTCGACCCACATCCCAGGTGTCCACCCCTGCATGCCAGGGGGCAGCACTCCCTGACCCTGGATCAACCCACGCATGAAGTCCCCGGCAATGATCGCCGGTATGCTCGCAGCCAGCGCAATGACCGGCGTCGTGTTGCCATGCTTCATCTCATGGCCGGCACGTGCCAGGATCACTTTGCTGAACGCGTACTGGAACTGCTTGAGCTGGAAGAAAATCGCCCAGCGCGGATCGTTGGACCAGGTCGGGCGCTGCGAGGCGTTCGGCCGAAGCACAGCAGTGTCCACGAACCGTGCGATGGCGCTTTGCACGCGCTCGTCACTCACATCTACCTTGCCGTCTTTCATCGGCACATCACCGGGCTTTTTGAAGCCCAATTCTTTTAGCCAACGTGCATGGTGTTCGCCCTCGGTCGTCGCCCATTTCTGTAGCGACTTCACACCCACCTCGGTAGCACCCACCCGCAAGCCACGGCTCCACGATTCCATCAAGTTGTACTTGAACAGCAGGTTGTTCGCCTTGCGCGCGGTCGGGGACATGTACAGCGAGCTGTACGAGTCCGACACCGCCTCGCTCATGGTCGCGCGCTCGATCACGCCGATGGTCTCGGCCAGCTCGCGCATGGCGTCGTCCTTACGCTCACCCTTGAACTGCTCGATGATCCCGTTGATCCCGCGCTTGAACGCCGTGCCCGCGTCGCTGAACTGACCGCTGCGCACTGCCACACCGAACGGGTCGATGACCTGGCTGAATATGGCTAGCGGCAGAGTGCGAATGTTCTGGTACACCATGGCCCAGCTGGTGATCTTGTGGGCTGTGGCCGACATGCTGCCGCCCAGCGTGCCCAGCATCCCGTTGACGTCGGCGCGCATGGCCCTGAGCTTGGAAACTACGAACTTCGTCGGATTTTTCTCGCCCTTGGCATGGGCCTGCAGCTCTTTTTCTGCCTTGCGCAGCATGGTGTGCAGCCTGTCGTGGCCTTCCTTGTCGGGCATCCCAAACTGGCGCACGTACTCGGACTTCTTCACCACCTGCTCGGTGTAGCCAGCCAGGGTCTTGACCATGTTCTTCTCGAAGAACTTGGCGAACTCCTCATGACCGATGAAGTCCAGGGCGCGCACGTTGTCGGCGGCCATGCAGGGCGTGTAGCTGATGTCTTCGGGCAGCTTGTGGTCGTTGCCGGTGGTGATCCCAGACACGAACTTCTCGGCCATGTCGGCCGGCGTCAAGGTCTTTGCCTCGCGACCATCAGCCTTGGCGCTCTCATTCTCAGCGAGCTGCGCGCGCTCAGTGATCTTCGCCAGTTCATCCTTGTACTTGTCCTGCAAGAGCAGCGCCTTGAACTCCTCGGCGCCCTTGGCCACGGCCTCGGGGCTCCACACCTGCGGGAAGTAGTCGTCGCGGTTCTTGAGTCCGACACCGGCCTTGTTCGCATAGTCCCGTACATCCTTGAACACCTGGCTCAAGGTCTCAGCTGCGGCGTGAACGCGCTTGCTCGCCGGCCGGTTCACTTCCTTGTTCATGTACTGGCGCAGCTGCTCGATCTCGGTGTCGTTGAGACCGTCGAGGCTCTTGGTGAAGCGGTTGATCCACTTGCCACGCTCGATCGGCTTGCGGTCGAGGTAGCCGGTCTTCATCTCGTTGCTGAACTTGTCGGCAATGACGCGGCCGGTGTCCGACGGCCCGTTGCGCAGGTTGTCAGAGCCAGGGAGCAGCATCTTGCGCGCGAACTCGACGGCCGGCTTCGCCCGCTCGACCGCACCATCGACGAACTTGTTGCGCTCCATGTGCTTGTCGAGCACACGGTCGGCCGCGCTGATGTCGCTGAGCTTGCCCTCGTTGAACGACTCGAAGATGTCATGCGCGCGCTGCTCATTGGACAGATGCCCGAACACACGGCGCAGCTTGTCGGTGATCTTGCGGAACAGCCCCTCGGTCTGGGGGCCGATCTTGAGCAGGCCGCCCATTGCGAACTGGTACATGTACGCGAGACGCTCAGCCGGGTCGCTGAGCTGCTTGAGCGCCTTGGGCTCTTGTTCGAGCAACTGGCGCATGCGCTCGATGACCGCCTTGCTGTTGGCCGCGTTCTCGAGCACGCGCACCACGTCACCCCGGCCGGCTTCGGTCAGGCGCTTGATGAAGGCGTGCAGCTGCTCATGGTACTCAGTCCCATGGCCCGCGGACATGGCGAGCTTGATCACGTCGTGCGTCAGGTCGTATTCGCCCGAGTGGCTGAGCATGTCGCCGAACTCGACCTTGATCTTAGGACCAAGTTTCTTGGCCGTGTCGTCGCGAATCGCCTGCATTTCCTCGGGCGTCTTGCGCTCAGCCGTGGGGTCGACTTTGCTATGCAGTACGTCGGAAACACCGCCGTCGAGCATGTGCATCGCCGCCCTGAGGAGGGGCCACTTCATCCGGTCTTCATTTGGTAGTTTCTGCGCGAACTCTCGTACCGCTTTCCAATCAGCGCGCTTGGTGCTGCCGACAACATCAAGCCCCCATCCTGTACTACTGTCATCGATCTCGTAATTGTGTACTCGGTCGAGAATGGGCTGGTATTTTTCTAGCTGTTTTTCATTGAGCTGCAAACGCTCGAGCGCGTCGGCAATCCCCTGTGCTGCCATGCGTGCGCGCCCGCGGATCGCATTGTCGAGGTTAGCCTTGCTCGGGTCTTCTCGTTCATACTCGAGCTGCGCCCGCAGCTCCGCCGTCATGGGGTGGCCTTCTGGAAGCTCTTTCTCCGCCTTCGCTACGATCGCGTCCAGCGGCACGTCGTTGGGTACTTTACGAAACTCAGCCTGTAGGCTTGCAGCGGCGTCGCCATGCTCGGGGTCGTCGGTATATAGGTCGAGCTGATCATCGAGCATGCTTCGACCGCGCTCTCGCATCTCCGCAGCGGCTTTCTCTCCGACCGTTGCATCGTCGCGGAGATTACGAAAGTCCCGCGTGTACAGGTTGTCGTGCCGCATCGCCTCGCGATCTGGATACTCGCCCCGCTTGTTCAGCTCACGATCAACGAGCCCAGCGTCTTTCAAAAGCTTAGTGCCCTGGCGCAGCGCTTCGGCGAGCGCAGTGTCGTGTTCGATCGGCAGGCCGAGCAGGCGCCCGACTGCATGCACCAGCGCTTTGAACGCACTGATGACTGCGCCGCCCTTTGCCGGCACTTTGATCTTGTTAAGGGACGCTTGGAATTCCGGGTTCGTGAATGCCTCCGCCACGAACTCATCAATGTTCGTGACGCCGTAGTGCCCTTGCTCAAACAGCTCGTCTTTCACATGCAGGAACAAACTGTGCAGCGCCTGCGCGGAGTGAAGGCTTTCAGGACGCGCAAGCGCGTCGACGGTCGCTGAGTGAACCATCTCATGCAGGAAGGTGGCTTCCGCGTTTTCGGGCCGAATCAGTTGGAGCTCGCGGGAAACAGTACTGAATAGTCCGGCCACGCCAGGCTTATCCACACCGATGAACATTTTGTCGGGGAATAGCCTCGCCTCGCGCAGTTGTTTGGCTAGTACGCGAAAGAATGGATTCGTCGAGCGCTTTTCAATGTCCCTAAGGATGCTCTCTGGCGACTCCTTTTCAGCAACAGCGTCGAACACATATCGATCGCGATCAGTGACAGGGCGCGACGTGTCGTGGAATTCATTTAGTTCTTTTTTCAGGGTGCGCGGGGCTTCGGCCTTGGCTTCCTCAATCGCACGATCGATCGCTGCCTTATCAGGCTGTGCTCCAGGCTTGGTCAGCTTGTCACCAGTAACGCGCTCATAGATCTTCTTGGCGCTCGGGTAGTCCCCGCGCATGAGCAGGTCGCGGGCTTTCTTGAGCGCTTCAGGGTCGCTTTTCTTCCCGGTGAGGGCGTTACCAATCTTGGCCAGCAGCTCACTGGCGCGCTTGCGGTCAGGTTCGTCAGTATCACGCTGCTGCGAGCGATTGCGCTCCGCGAGCGCCTTGCGTTCAGCGTCCGTGTCGGCCGACACATCCCGCTGTGCAGTATCAGCTTTATGCTGCACAGCCACTTCGCGCTTGCTGTCTCCAGGCGCGGGAACCCAGTCGCGAAGATCGTGCTTGACCGGCGTGGTGTCGCCCTCGGCACCCGTCAGCGGCTCAGAGACCTTGCTACCGAACTCGTCGTATTTAGTCTCTTCGGTGCGCCGTGCTTCGATCGCCGCTTCGATACGCTGCTTGGCAATATCGAACGCGCGTTTCTCCATGTCTGTTGGCTCAACCGTTTGGTCAGTCGGGAGATCTTCACCATCCTTGAGGTTCTCACGCTGGGCACGGAGTTCTTCAAGCTGACTATTCGCGCGCTTGAGCTTCTCGGTATGACCACCATCCCTGTATTCCTGAATGTCCGCCTTGACCCCCTCGATTTCTTCGTCGAGACGGGCCTTGGCCAGTACGCGCTGCGCCTCATGCTCGACCATGGCCTCGGTGTCGGTCATGTCGCTGAGCTTGAGCTGCTTGATGTCGTCGATCGATTCCCGAGCCGCGTCATCGATGCGGCGCGCGGTGGGTGACTTGTCTGCCCTTTCATCCCCAGCGAGCCCTTTGGCCAACTCGTCGAAGCTCCTGTTGTTCAGGCGCACGAACGCGCCGTCCTTTTCCTTGCGCACAGCGATCCCGGCCTTGCCGTCGATGGCCGCCGAATCGAGCATAGCCGAGATGCCGCCCATGAGCGCATTCTTCGGCGTGGGGCGCTCATCACGGTTGTACACGTTCTGCTCGCTGTTGAAGATCTTGCCGGTGGCGAGGTAGCGCACATCGTCGCGATGAAACTGGAGCATTTTGCCGTCATGGCTCTTGAGCCAGAAGAACCCGTCCTTAACCAGCCCGAGCCCGCCGCCCGAGTTGGCATGCGCGTCGCTCTTGCCCTTACGAGCGAGGTCAGCGATCTCCACGCTATCGAAGCTCGTAGTTTCACGGTCACTCGGCTCAGTGACACGAATGGCGTGCAGCTCGGAAGCGGCGTCCTTCGGAGCGTACTGGTCCTCGCGCTTGGCTGGCTCAGTGTATGAGCTATCCCCGGCGAGGCGTGCCTCGAACGCTTCAAGGACCGGGGCGGCCTGCTTTGTGAGCCGCGCCTTCTCGCCCGCATACACGTGATCAAAATCGGCCTTGTTGTCGGTGACTTGCGCGGCTTCGTCGTACGCCATGCGGTCGATCGCGTTCAGGAACTTCGCCTTCTCCTGGCGCACGTCGCTGAGCGATTTGCGCGATAGATGGGCTTGCATAGCCTCAGCTTTTTGTTCTGGAGTCGTGGCTTTCTTGAAGTGCTTGAGCTGGCTACCGAGGATCACACCCAGCGGGATGTTCTCATCCTGCGCGAGCTGCTTGGCAGCTACGGAGGTGACCTCCTTGTCGGGGAAAGCCTTGCGGGTAGCTTCGAGGGCAGCGATGTGCTGTGGGCTGCCCTCAACGTACATGCGCGCGGTCGTCACGTCTTGGGCACCGTCAAGCTTCGTGCCCGGCCCAAGGAACTTGTACTTCGCCGGGCGGGTCTTGGCCTGGGCGCGCTCGGCCTTGCGGGTCTCGAATGCCTGGTCGCCCTCGGCGTGCTCGCCCATGGCTTCGCCTGCATCCGTCGGACTCCGATCTTCCGGCCCGTCGTGCTCGCCAGCTGCGTCGCGCAACTGCCCCTTGAGCGACTCCTCAATAGGCTTGTAGGTGCGCTCGTCGATGTCGTTGAAGCCCTTCTTCACCAGGCCCCAGGCGTCGCCATATGCTGCGGCGATCTGTTCGCGCATCGCCTTATTACCTTTGGTGCTAAGCACCCGGTCGGTCGCCTTGGCCATGGCGTCGGCATCGAGCCCATGCCGGTGCATGAACACGCGCGCCTCGTTGGTCAGGTGGTGCTCGGCGATGAGCGCCTTGGACTGCTCAGCCACCTTGCGCTGGTTCACCGCGTCGATGAACGACTGCGCCACGTCCTGCGCCTTGTACTCCTGCCCATCGCGCTGGTAGGCCGCAGCCACACGCTCGACCACATCCCCCAGCCGGCCGCCGTACAGCGCACTCATGGCGGGGAGAGCGCGGGAGAGTTCTTGCCGCGTGGCTTTGCCGGTGAACAGCGGCTTCACAGCATCGAGCAGCGGCGTCACGTCACCACCCAGCGCATGCACTGCGTCCGGGTCGAGCGCAGCGGTCAGTTCATGGTGTGCGAGCTGGTCAGTGGCGTCCATCTCCACATTGGGCTTCACGTCGCTGCGCGGGCGCTCGCCCATGAACTCGTTCCACGCGGTCTTGTAGGTGTCGAGCTTCATGGCGCGCTCAATCACCGGCCGAGCATTCGAGACGAAGTCACGCAGCGACGAGCCAGCGTCGTGCGCCGTGGGCGGCTCGTTGATCAGCTCCATGGCGCGCTGGCGCAAGTCCTCGGGCACACCGGGGAGTTCCGCAGCCTTGCGCAGCATGTCAGCCATGCGGCCCGCAGCCCCTTCCATGGCCTGCCCATGGGCGTCCATGGCGGCTTGCGTGTCGGCCGGGCTTGCGCCGGGCGGGATGTCGAGCGTGGGCTCGCGCAGATCGATGGGCGGCTCGCCCTTGGCTCCACGGATGAAGTCGACGAGCGTGGGCTTGCTCTTTTCGACCGCGGCTTGACCTAGATCAATCGCCTTGTCAGCCGCGAGCTTGCCACCCTTCACGCCAGCGCGGCCGGTGTCGCCGATAGCGCTGTAGCCGAGGCTGGCAGCATGGCCAGGGAGCCCCATGCCGGCAGCGCCCACAGCGCCCGTGATCATGGCGTTGCGCAGCTCCTCGTCATCGTGGCTGCGGTCGCGGTTCGGGTCGAGGTCGTTCAACATGCCCTGCTGTGCATGGGTCTGCCAGCCCATCGCGCCCGAGCCGATGACGGCCTCGCCAGCGACGGCGCCTGGGATGTGTCGCAGCGTCTGACCGAAGCCCTTGCGTAGCGCCGAGCCTGCGAGCTGTGAGCCGACAATGCCGGGGACGACCGCGTCGGGCAGCGCCTGTACAGCGGCCGTGTGGCTCGCCGCGTCGAGGCGCTGCTGCGGCGTGGTGTTGGCCTGGATCGTGGGGTCGTCCTGCTGGGCTTGGACGTTGAAGCCCTTGTTCATCTGGTAATTGGGTAGCGCCGCACCGAAGATGCTCGCCGGGGTGCGCAGTGCTCCGCGGGTCAGCACACCAGCAATGAGGCCCGCCGCTGCGCCGCCTGCCACGCTCGGTGCACCCATGCCAGCCATCTGACCAATGTTGTACCCGGCATAGTCCAGCGCGTCGCCCGCGCCATGGACATCGCCCGGCGTGGCCACGTTGGGGGCGAGCTGCGCGGACTGCTCGCGCAGGGACTTCGAGCGCAGCATCGACTGCTGGTACCCGGCTGTATCGCCGCGCGCCAGCCGCTCCTCAGCGTCGAGTGAGGTGGCGGCGGAGTCTGCCGCGTAGCCACCGCCCACGAAGCCCTTGCCTATCTGGCTCATACCCCCGTAGCGCAGGCTTGGCGCCATCGTCGGGGTCTCCACCGAGGGGAGAAGACTTTGGTTCTGGTCAGGCGCGTATTCCGGCAAGAGGCTCGCCATATTGAGTTCCTTATTTCTGCTTGAGGCGCGACGTGATGTCGTATCCACCAGGGAGATCTTTGAGGCTTTGCATAGGCACTGCACGGCGGCCGTCCTTGTCGTACACCATGCGCGATTCTCCTGGGAGCCCACGGCGGAGGAAATTCCGCAGTTTCACCCCGCTGGTCGGGTCACCCGCCTCAGCAAGGGAAGGCTCTCGCACGTCAGCGTCATTGAACGGCGCCTCCGACGTCCCTGGCCCCGTACCAAAATTCGCCGCATTGGACTGCTCGTTCACAGCGCGGTGTTTCATGAACTCCTGCATGACTTCGTGCTGCGCGCCCGCCACATTCATCTGGTTGCGCCCGAGTTTTTCTTGCAGTGCCTGCCCCGCAGGGGTGGTGCCGTACGCCTTGGCGAACTGCTGGAGCTCTGCATTTCCAGCCGCATCGTCTTGCAGCCCCTTCCCATCCGCCGTCGGTACCTGCGGCAACTTGAGCCCCTCGAAGAACGACTTCGAAGTCTCGTTGTTCTTTTCCTCCCCGTATTTCTTCTGTTCCCACTGTAGGGTGCGCTGACGACCTTGAGCGTCGATCTGATGCCCATAGATCTGCGCTTGCGCACGGAGCCCCTCGGTGCCCATGGCCGCGTCGTAGCTGCGGTCGTGACCGTACATGCTGGCATTGGCGCCGATCTGCGCAGCTGCGAGTTGCGACTGGTGCCCGGTCTGCGCCGTCAAGGCTTGTAGCGCCTGTCCATGGGACTGCGTGGCTTGGTCGATCAAGTGCATCTTGGCCGCATTGCCTAGGCGCGGGTCGCTACGGATCTTCGCGATCTGGTCATTGAGCGAGCTGTTCAACGAGTCCATGGCCTGTGACCCGCCACCACGCGCCCGCATGGCCTCGACCTCTTGGGGCGAGTAGCCGCCGTGCTCTTGCTTGAACTGGGCGTCGTACTTCGTCGTGTTCAGATCGCGAAGGCTGGAGAGCCCCCGGCCGTAGTTCCCCATGATCTCCTGATGCGCGGCGCTCGCACGGGAGGCTTCGGCGGCTTGCGCTTCGGGCGACTGCGGCACTTGGCCCCCGGTGAACGAGAGCGTGCCGTTGGGCTGCCGGGACATGCTCACGAGGTTGCCGTTGCCATAGTCGAGGTTGATGCCCGGGCTCATGTTCTTGGTACCGTCGCCCGAAGCCACAAAGTCTTTCCACTGGTCACTGTTGGCATCGACATATGAGTTGGCCGGCGCTGAGGCGGCCGTGCGCAGCGGGCCGGGTTGGAGCTTGTTCGCGTCGGGGTACGCCGGGCCGCCGGCTACACCGCCAGCTGAGGTGACTGGTGCGGCAGACGGGTCTGCGACAGGCGCTGATGCAGCGCCGGCTGAGGGGCCACCACGTAGATCGGGGCCACCGGACTGTCCAGGCGCGGAGAAATTCGTGCTGGGGTCTACCGGGGCCGGGCCGTTAACGCCGTCGATGCCTACACCGCGGAGGTTCCCCGCCGCGCCACGGTACGACTCCATACCGAGGTCTTTAGTCACTTTGTCATGCCAGCTTTTCGCGAGCCCGGGCTGATAACCAGCGAGCCCCGCCACCCAGTCCCCGGAACGGGCGAGCCCTGAAACGGAATCGAGCCCCGCCTCAACCGCACCTTTGGCGAAGCTCCTAGCAGCCTCGGGCGCGCGGTACTGCCGTAGGTACTCCATGGTGCCGGTCAGCGAGGAGTCCTCGGGGGCGATTGAATCTGGAACCTTATAGTCGCCATACCCCATGAGCGGCGCGGTCGCGGCGCTTCGCAGGCCTGCTTGAACGGCCCGCCCAGCAAGGCGTCCCATCCCTTGCGCCAGCCGGTAGTCGAGGGGGGCCTTAGTCGCCGCCGAGGCGGCAGTAGAGGCTGCGGTGGCAGCGGCGGCTTCGGGGACAGCGGCAGCAGCGGCAGCTTCGGGAGCAGCGGCGGGGGCCGCGGTCTGTGCAGCCGCGCGCAAGTTAATCGGGTCCGTAGTCGCCCCGTTGAAGGCGCCCTTGACCGTATTTACTGTCCGTTGCCATGCGTTGTCGAGTAGGCCCATATTCGCACTCCGTCGTTTTCAGATTTACAAGCAAAGCGGCGGGGGCCGCCTCGATGCTTACTTCAGTGTGAGGCGTGGGTTCCGCCCCGCTTGATCCGTGTAGCACAGCCCAGAGTAGCTTGTGTTTGCGTCGGTAATGCCCACCGCTACCACAAGCCCGTTCTCGGTCTCTGCAGCGTAGGACAAGTTGTCCACAATGACAGTGCTAGGCGCCTTGCTCAGCGCGATATAGGCCGCACGACAAGTGCTCTTCGCAGCGTCTTCCTGCGCTCTCCATGCCGCCGCTTTGGCTTTACCGGCTATTTCTTCCGGCGACGGCGCACACCCAGCCACCAGCAACACCGCAACCATGATCCAGATCAACTTCATAGCCCCTCCCAAGGCACGAAACACCCAGGATTGTACGGCTACTTGCGCTGGGCTCCAATGGCAATATCCGTGCCTTCCGGCCAACCGCCGCAGTACGCCGCCTTGTCGCTGATCTGGAAGTAATACGCCCCGCGCAGATCCGCCCCACCCTTGATGTCCACGTAAGCGTAGCCGCCTCGGGCCTGCATGTCGTTGAGCACTGCCTGGAGCCCAGTCTCAAGCGACAGACCAGGCGGCACGACGCCGTCGGTACTCTGGCTGCTGGTCCCGTGGGACACGTTCGAGGGGTCGCCAAAGCCGCTGCGGACCCACCAGGCCGAGTACGTGTTGCTCGTAACGATCGCGCTGTTCACGTGCTCAAGCTCGTAGAAACTGCCCTGGCTGTACAGTTCGCTCGCCTTGCGTGAATACTCAGCGGTCGTGTTGTTGAATGTGACTAGCGGCCGGTCGTTGGCCCATGGAGTACCGACCTCGCTCTCGACGTGATCCTGCACATGTGAGGAGAACCCGTGTGTGACGCACATCACAACATCGATGTCTTCCCACGGGACTGCGAGTGGTGTGAGGCGCGGGGTCTCGATCACGTTCGTGATGGTCTCCTCGATCATCCCAAGGGTCGAGGGGTCGTCCCACTGCACAATCTCTGACGAGTACCCGGTGGTCTTCTCCCAGGTGCCGCTGCGCACCGTGAGCCCGTTGACCTTGAACACCCACTTCGAGGTGTTCTTCGAATAGGGTGGCGTTGGGAGGTCCGGGTGCCAGATACTCCCGTCCTGGTTCACATACGAGTACTGGTGGTCGTAGCTCTGTGCGACGACGCCCCACTCCGCGAGCAGCCGGGTGCCGTCGCTCGCGTAGGAGACATGAATCATCGACGGGTCTGCGACCGAGTGCCAGGTCACGTCGTAGATCGGGTCACCGTCGGCGTGGAGGATCGAGCGGTTGTCCTCGGTGTACTTGATGCCTATGGGCGAGGCGTACTGCGCCCGCACCGCCGTCGTAGTCCCGCTGTACCCGTCGGGGCCGCCCGGTGACACGTGACCGGCGCTGGTATACAGGACGCCGTAGCTCGCGCTGGCCACCTGCGTCCGCTCGACGAACACGCCGACACGGAGCTTGCGCACCTGGTTCTCCGTCACGAACTCGAAGCTCGCGCGGTACAAGCGCGTCGTGACGAAGCCGGTGCTGCTCGTTGCGTCGTCGGTCGCAAGCAGTGAGGCCTCGGTCGACAGCGGGCTGAAGCGCCAGCCACCAGGGGCGTACACCCCCTCGGTCTTGAATGAGTCCGCCTCGCAGTCGGTCCAGACCGGGAGCCCGGTGGTCTTATCGAGCACGGGCAGGAGCTGGAGGTACATGTGCGCCTCGTAGAAGCGCTTGCGGTCTTCCTTCTTCGTCGAGTGCCACAGACCATAGAGCTGGGGGCCGATGTCGTCAACCCACCCGAGCTTCATTGCCTTGACGCTCTTGTCAGAGAACTTCACGAGCCAGAACTGGCCCAGCTTCTCATCGAGCAGCATCCCGTACGACGCTGGCTGCGTCCATGGGTACCACGGCACCTTCGCGCTCGCGGGCGCGACCACGCTGTTCGTGGTGCCGCGAAACCAGCGTGCATACATGGTCTCTGCCAGGGTCAGCGACGTGCCATGCACGGCGGCCACGAGCCGGCGCAAGAGCCCCGAGAACTGCCCGGGCGGGTAAAACCGGATCATGAACGCCTTGTCGAGCTGCGCGTGGAGCATCGCCGTCGGGTCTTTGATGTCGGGCGAGACATAGAACGACAGCGGGCGCTCTTGGAAACTGGTCTGGGCCATGCGCAGCCAGGGCGGCGCGGACCCCGCGGCGTACTTATAGAAGTCGTCGGTTCCGCCGCTCTTGGCGAGTTTTATGAGGTCGCCGATGCGGGTTGTGTCCCCCCGGCTACCAAATTGATCTACATCAAGGAACCCGGTGTCGATGAACGACTCGCGCGGCCGGGCCTCGATGTAGATCTTGGCGATGGGTTGTTTGGGATGCCCGGTGATGCTGATGTGCGCGAGCGTGCGCGGGTCCATGGCAACGACTTTGTGGAACGGTATCCCGTGCAGCGCGTGCACGTTGAACAGCTGCTGCGCATGCGCGCGGGCACGGGATTCGAACCCGCCCGCATGCGTGGTGTCCCCGCCTGTCGTGACGGAGCAAAGGAGCATCACGCCGTCGTGTTGGTCTGCTCAACAGCAGCGAGCTGCGAGAGCGTGCTGATCGAAGTGAACGCGGCGCTCGCCACGCTGGCGCTGGCGCTAGCCCCGCCCACGGCGGCGTGCACGGCGTTCGTTGCCTTGGCGCTGTCGTAGCTGAAGTCGAGCTTGCCCTTCTCGATGTAGCGGTCGTACTTGCCGAACTCGATGCCCAGGTTCGTGTTGCGCACGCGGATGCGCTCCTCGTACTCCATCACAATGATGTCAGCGTAGATCTTGGCGTTTTCGAGCGCGATCTTCTGCGCTTCGAGGCCGAACTTGGCCGCGTCGATGATGGCGCCCATGTACACCGCGAGCTGCTGCATGGCGGCGATCTTGAAAGCTTTCTGCGCTTCGAGCTGGGCCAGCTTGAACTTGGCGCGGTACTCGGCGGCCATCTTTGCCACCTCGTTGCTCTGGAGCCCGGCAGCGAGCGCCTCAGCCTCACCCAACCGGTTCATGCCGCTGACGAGCGCGCCAGGCGGCAGGCTGAAGCCGCGCTTGGCCCACTCATCGCTCATCTCGTAGCGCTTGGTCTGGAACTCGGTGCGCATGCGCCCGGTGGCCAAGGACCAGATCGCGTCCTGCTCGGCGGCCGACAGCTCCTCATTGAACAGGTTGCCCGACATATCCCCGGCAAGCGAGGCGAGGTTCGACGCGATCATCGCGTAGATCTTGTCGGTGAGCTTGGCCACCTCGACGTCGACTTGGTTGAGGATCGTCTCGAACCGAGTGGTGATCGCGTCTTCGGGGATCACAATCGTCGTGACGTCCGGGGCCGTGATGTTCGGCTTGATCATGCCCTCGGCCTTGGCGATGGCCGTGTTCGTGTACCCGCCCACGTCGGCGACCGCAGCGCCGCGCTGCGCGGTCACCATCGCGATGTGGGTGAGAATTTGGTCCGAAGCAGTGCTCATTTGATCCTCCGTGCCGACTTGAAGGGCGTGAAGTCAAGCTTGTCGAGCGTGAACGCGCCAGTGCTGTTCATGAGCTCGTAGTAGACGAACGGTGCGCGGAACCCCTTGCCGAGCTTGAAGCGGCCGGTACCGAGCGCGTCGTTGACCACGCGCTGCGCGAGGTACTCGTACGACTCGCCGGCCGGCGTGCTCACGCGCAGGGTCAGCGTTTCGGGGGAACGCCCGCTGAAAAATAGCTCTTGAGGCCGAGCCACACCCAGGCGTCCATAATCGATTGCGCCGAAGTGAACGTACTGTCCGGCGATGTCGGCGCCGTTATCGGTGGCTCCCCCGAGTTCGTAAAGCCCGTCGTCTTTGAGTCCATAGGTCTTCCCGTTGAACTGCGCATAGCTGTTGAAGTCGAAGTTGTCGTAGAACCAGGCGCCGTTGCTCTCAAGGTCCATGGCGAGCACGTACCGAGTCGCGCCGGACTCATCGAGTTTGAGGATAAACGCGAAGGCGTCGCCCACATCCACACGCTGCGTGTTGCCGGGGACCGCGTGATCAGTGATCGACGTGTAGTCGATGACTGCGTAGCTGATCAGGGCAGCAGGAGTGACCTGGTCGCTGATGTTGAACCACTCGTTGTACGCGATGAAGACCGCGCGCTCATGGTCAAGTACATCGGCGAAGTGCGCCGTGTCAGACAGCAGCGTCGACGGTGCGTACTTCGGCACCAGCACGTCGCTTGGGTGCCATGAGTCGATGTTGCTCGTGATCTGCTTGGCACCGAACTGGGTTGTGTCACTGAAGTGCGCGAACTCGCTCCAGTCGATCTTGTAGCCTTGCAACGGGTTCGGGATCAGCGTGGCCGCAAGCTCGCTCACGTCGAGGCGAAAGCTCAGCTCAAACGCACCGCTCGCGGTGCCGATGCCGCGAATGACGAGGCGGCATTCGTTGGTATTGACCCCGATGGGCGGCGTCGATGTGTCCGTGTAGGTCAGCGCATCAAAATTGTATGGTGTGCCGATTCCGGCGCTGTACACCACACCAGTGAAATGCGACATAACCTTCGTAGGCGATAGCCGCGGGTCAATCACTTCGATCCAGATACCCAGGGACTGTCCGGCAGCCAGCGAGTTGTACGCCACGCCGTTTGTCAACGGCACCCAGTGCGCGCCTACAACCGGATCGGTTGACGCCTTCAAGCGCTGTACCGGCGTTCCGATCGGCTCAGGAGCGATCGACACACGGATAAACGCGCTCAAGCCTGGATCGAACATGACCGTGCTAGTGCCTGCCGGCGAGCCAGCAGTAAGGTAGAACGGCACATAGTCAGCGTTCGAGTAGAACAGCCACGACCCCATCGCCACGATGTTGTAGGTGTCGACTGAATATGGAGCCGCGCCCGACGTTGGGCCAAACCCAGTCACGTACTTCGAGATGTAGACCACAGTGCTGCCCGCGCCTGCGAACGCGATCTTGTCCGCGGTGGCGAGCAGTAGGAAGTCCGAGACCAACATCATCGATGCGGAATTCTCGAACTTGATGTAGTTCGTGTACCCAGGCACCGGCAGCGTGTCCGAGGCCGGGTCGATAATGACAATGTCCGTGATCGCGCTCGAACTCGCGTTCTGCAAGTAATACGCGAAGTGACGGCGCGCGCCTACCGGGGAGCCCGTTGGGCGCGGCGGGATGATCGTGCCAGAGTCCGCACGCAGGTTGATCGCCTCGGCCGCAATCGCAGCGCCAATGAGAGTGATGTCGATGTTGACGCTCACGCCATACGCCACGTTGACCCAGCCCGACGACCCGACCGTGATCGCTGTGGCGGATGGGTACGGGGTTCCATACGGGTCCGCGTCCACGATATCCACATAAACCGTGCCACCCGATTTCCAAGTACGGATGAAGCCGTCCTTGATCATCGTGTCGACGTAGGTGCACTCGGCTAGCCCTGCGGTTGTGGCGTACCCCACCAAAGGGTTCGTGCGCACACGCTCATCGAACGTGTGCGAGAGCTCAATAGCGAGGAGCCCTGGGACCGAGGGAGTGATGAGCCCGGCACCAGAGAAGACCCGTGTCGCAGAGACTGGGCCACCGATGCAGTTGTTCGTGAAGCTCGTCGCCGTGCCGCCCGATCGGAACAGCCGCAGCGGTACCGAGGGCTGCGTGCCGCCACCAGAGACTGCGAATGTCGACGTACTGTCCGAGAACGTGAGCCGGTGGTAGCTCAGTGATGTATTCGGGCTGACGTCCGCCACGTCAACAAGGCGAGAGCGAGTTGGAAACGATAGGCTCCGACCATTTCCAGTTGCTGTGCTGAAAATCTCGATGTCAAGGTCGAACGGGGCCACGAAGTGCGCATTCGCCGCCATATCTGGGACATATGTACCTGGGTCATAATTGCTGAACGCCGCCACCGACTTAAGCGTGACCGCAACCCAGTATTCCCAGTAATCTCCTGCGTTAAGCGCCACCGAGACATCATCGACAACTACCCCCGTTGTCGTGAGGTCCGCCCCGAGCTGAGTTACCCCAGTGGGCGCGTCATAGATCGTCGTCCGTGCGCTGTTGTAGGTGTTCTTCGCATTCGCCTTGAACAGCTGCACTTTGGTAAACCAGAAATACGCATATGGGGTAGCGGGGAGGAATCGAACGGTCTCTGTCGATACGCTTGCCGTGTACACATAGATCGGCCAGTACGCAACGACAGGCGATGATGCGGAGCTATCCCGCAGTATCGGTGAGGCGTAGGTGTTCCCTAATGCCGAGGACAGCCCCACGGGGTACTGCCCCTTGTAGACCGTCGTCGGCCAGGGGGGCGGTGATATAGAACCGGCAACCGTGTTGAACAGGCTGCCGGAATCCCAAGGGCCGTGACACGGCCCGCCGCCGAGCACGGTATTGCCAGGCAGGAAATCAAAGGCCATAGCCTTACTCCGTCGTTGTCAGACGTTAAGCCGCAGCGATGGTGTAGGCGACAAGCAGTTGATCCCCAGATGCCACGGTGCGAGCGGTGTCGAAGCGCGCAGCGGCGAACAAGGTGCCGGTGCCACCGCCTTTGGCGTTGCTCGACATCAACGCCGAACCATAGAGCGTCGTTCCGGTGCTGATGGTGAAGGTCGCTCGGTTCGCCGAGTTCGTCAGTTGCTTGGTGCTGGTCGGCGTCGAGCCGGTCAGGTTCCATGTCTGCCGCACGGTCTCGCTATACCCGGTGTACTCGGTCGCTGAGGCATTGAACGTCGACGCGGTCAGCCCAGCCACCGGGGTGTAGTTCGCCGAGAACAGGGTCATGTACCAGGCCGAGACCGGCGTGACATTGCCCAGCGCCGAGTTCAGGGCGTAGTTGAGCCCCTCATCGACCACGAGGTTTTCTTGGGTCCACTCGTCAATGACCTTGCCGTCACGGACGTGTTGGTAAGTGAAGACACCGCGAGGGCGCAGGGAATCGCTTTGGTTCATGAGTTACTCCTGATGATTTCAACTTCGACAAAGTCACTGACCGTCATGTCGGAAGCATCGCCCGACGGCCGTCCGCTTGCTATCAACGTCCGCGCTCCCTCGCGCTCCAATATCCCCACCGCACCGGACGTGAGATTGCGAGGTGCGATGTGGTCTTCGATAGGGTTCGTAATCTTGCCGTCGTTGTCCATCATGACGGGGCCGCGCGGGCTCATGAAGCCGACGGTGTTGGTGTTCGTCACCGCGAAGGTTGTGCCGCGCACGCCACCGTAGGGCAGCGCGAACTGCTGCTTGGTGCCCTCGATGTCGCCGCCCTGGAACTGGTAAGTGTTGTCGCCATCGACTGCCACGAGCAGGCCTGCATCATTACCGACCACGTTCGTGATCTGGCCTGGGAACATGACGAAGTGTCGGTCGGGCTCGTAGACGCCGAAGTCGAGCGAGCGTGAGTACAGCAGCACCGAGCCAACGACCACGTACAGCCGGCCGTGCCACTGGTACAGGATCTCGCCGGCCGGCAGCGGCTCGACGTAGGCGACGAAGCCATCGCCGCGCGTGTAGCTCTCGCTGCGCCCGTTCCAGCCGGTCGCGTAGCCGGTCGCCGTCACAATGCCCTGGCGCGTGCCGCAGCAGAAATAGATGGCGTTGTTGACGACTGCGGTCACGAGCGGCAGGTTGCTTGGCAGCCCGCTGTCCAACACAGTCGGAGTCAGATTTTGATCGAGCCGAATCAGCTGGCCGCTGTCGACATACACCATGAAGGTTTCGTTGGCCACGAGGCCACGGCCGTTGGTCAGTGTCTTCACCTTGGTGTACCCCGCACGAGTCCGCAGCCCTGAAGCAGTGAAGTCGACGTTGACAGCATCGCGCACGAAGCCACGCGGCAGGGACTCGTCCTTGCGGCGGTTGTCAACCCCCAGCAGGTTGAGCTGCGGGCCGTTGTCTTCGTTCTGCTTGCTTATCGGGTCCATGTCGAGTTCCCAATGTGCGCGGGCGGAATGGAGGGCACCCTCACAGTGTTCACGCAGCGAAAGCGCGGCGGCGGGAAGACGATCTGGAGGAACTTGGCCGTGATCAGCCGCCCATAGTCTACCGGAGAAGCCTTCGGAACGGGTATATGCGTGGCCTTGAAGCCGCCTAGCGTCAGAGTGTGCGCCACGGGGCCGCCGAGGCTGATTGCGCCGAAGTGCGCCGCGTTGAACCCGGCCGGGTGGATCGTGACCTTTTGGTTGAATGAAGACGCCCCGAAATGCCCCCCGGTGTCCATGACAGCTGGTGCTGCTCGAGCACCGGACAAGAGCGCTGCGGTCGTTGGGAAGTGCTGGTCGTTGAACTCGACCATGGTGATCCAGCGCTCACGCAGCGCGTCCCAGAAGCGCGGGTAAATGCTGCCGCTGGGCCACTTCGTCGCACGGAACCCCGTCGGTACGAGGTAATTGCCGAAGACCGTGCCGCCGAAGTGCGTGGTGATGCGCATGCCCCAGCCACTTGGCCGGTCGCCGAAAACGATCGGGACCGCAGCGCCAGGAGGCGGGGTGTAGAGCGGCGGGACATCGAAGACAAAATTGACCGCTACCCCTGTCGGCGGAACGTAGGGCGTTGTCACGACGAGGCCACCAGCTGCCAGAACACTTGGGCGTTGAGGTTCATCGGTGCATCGGGCGGCGGCGTGGCCACGACATAATAGAAGCTCGTGCCGATCTCAAGCCCGGTGAACTCGAAGCTGCCGTCGTCGGCCGCGCGCCGGTATGCGATGAACGCGCCGCTGATTGAGTTGGAGAGCCACACGTTCGCGCGGGGCGCGGGGGTGCCGTCGTAATACTTCACCGTGCCAAGGAGCCGGCCATAGGAGGAGATCTGGCCGGGTCGCCGGTTATCGTAGGGCGACTGCGCCAGGACGAACTGCGCCATGGTGAGCCCGACGTAGCCGTGTCCGTCGATCGGCACCGCGAGAATCCCCCGCGTGACGGTGAGCGCGGCCCACGGGCCTGCCAGGGTGTACGCGCCGGGTGCTGCAGTGAGGGAGTAGGTCGCCATCACGTCCCCCAGGTGTTCGAAGTCTCGATGAAGAAGATCTTGCGCCCGAGCCCGTCCTGCTCCTTCACTTCGAAGGTGCGGCCGGCGAGCGGCGACGCCGGGTCACCACTGAACACGTCGCCTGAGAAGTAGCGCGCGTCGGCGGCATATGGCGACGACATTCCGGTGGGGCCGACCCACACACCAGGGAGGTACCCGAGCGGCGCCTGGTAGATCCCTGTCGGCGTCGTATTGGTCAGGATCGGTGCCGGGGACACGAGGAGAAGCCGTGAGAGCGGCTGTATACCTGAGCGCACGACATCGGTGGTGAGCCATCCAATGTTGTTGAACACCCCATAGAAGTCCGACATGCACTGGTACGCGCATGAGCAGATCATGGGGGTCGCGGGGGCTGACGGGTGCCCGTTGACCGCGAGCGCCTGCGTGTAGCCGTCGGTCGATGGTGAGTCCGTGCCGTCGGCCCAGTGCGCGAACTGTTCGGTGCCGTACGCCCCACCAGGGAGATATGGCGTGTTGTAGGTGAGCCCGTGTCCATACGTGCCACCATAAGTCGCAGCGTCGTCGACGTAGCCACCGATCACGGAGTGACGGTACCCTGCCCCAGTTGGAACGTACTCGCCAAAGATGTAGGACCGTCCGCCTCCTTCGGCGGGGCCGCTACCCACATAGCTGCTCTTGGCGTTGTTGAAGACTGACTCGCCCCACTGTGAGTCCCCGAGCGCGCCGGGGTTCGAGAACTGAATGCGCAGGATGAAGAACTTACCGTCGGTGTACAGGCTCCACGGGATATAGTTCGGCGCGGTGAGCGTGCTCGACACGTAGCGGCTGCTCATCTTCGCGACGACAAAATACCGCGAGTACGTGCCGGTCGTGAAGGTCAGCGACGTGTTCGGCAGCTGCCCGGTGCCTGTGTCGACGTTGGTCATCCAGTCATACAGGTTGATCGTGGCAAAGTTCGGGTCCGTGTCGTCGACACGCAGGAAGCAGCGCTCCTCCCCTGCCCCCGCGCGATATGCGGCCTTGTTCGTGCCTGAGAACACTTTCGTGAACCCCGCCGCGATAAGGCAGTAGTCAAGCACCGCGATGAGAGACCCCGCCACATTGAGCAGCCCAGGTGAGCCCGGCTCGTTCCACTTGAATGCGTGCGTTGTCATAGCGTGCGCCAGGTGTCCGTCAGTTCAATGAACAAGTACTCCGCGCCAAAGCTACCCGCAAGCTGCTCCTTGACCACCCATGTACGGTCGTGCACATGCGAGCCTGCGCGCCCAACGAGGTAGTCCCCGCCAAAGAATCGGTTGTACGCCATGTGTGTCAGGTCGTTGGTGTTCGGCGTCGGGCCGTACCAGATACCGGGGAGCCAGCCGATTGGCACCTGCCCTACCACGTAGGAATAGCCTGGCGCGGTGTATGAGGGTGTTTGCAGTGTGACACGGTTGATCGGCTGCTCGCCTTGGCGGAGCCCCCCAGTGGAGAACCAGCCTTGGTCCGCCATCGAGCGGCCAGACGCACCAAACCCGTTGCGCCGGCCGCCTGCCAAACAGATCATGGGGGTCGTGGGCGCTTCGGGGTGCCCATTGACCGCAAGCGCAGCCATGCTGCCGAGTACACTCGCCTGCATGAAATCCGTCCAGTGGCTGTTGTACGCCGTGGCGTACTGATTCGAATACGGATACGCTGTGAAGCTGATGCTCGGCGTCGTCGCACCTTCGCCGATATACGCACC
>Ga0265314_10000702_pt1 | contig 40589 bp, 30 predicted proteins | sample 4126metaG_FD_203106 | JGI IMG/M metagenome (GOLD analysis project Ga0265314, IMG submission 203106) | Rhizosphere microbial communities from Carex aquatilis grown in University of Washington, Seatle, WA, United States - 4-1-26 metaG | ecosystem: Host-associated > Plants > Roots > Rhizosphere >...
TTTTCGTTCGCAACCAATTCCAGCCCAATTACATCCAACCAGGTATTTCAACCCAGCTCAAAATCGCCCCCTTGATTTCCAACCACTTACGAATTTGCGCAAAAGTAAAAACTAATCGCGCCGCGTCCCCCTCCTCAAAACCCCCAGCCTAAGCAACAGCGCCCCGGTTTAGGGATGGCTTCAGCGCCTTCAACCGGGCCAGCGCTTGGCGCATCCGCGACACATCATCCGGTGGCGCCTCGAAATGGCCGTACCGCACTGCGCAGAAGTGGTCTGTGATGAGCCTCACATCCTCGAGTCCTTGAAGGCTCCTTGCTTCCAATTGCTTCACGAACTCGAACGGAGTCTGGGTTGGCTCACGCTCGAAACCCAGCTTGGCCAGCGCGCCCAGCATCTGCCCGTAGCAATGCTCGGCGAAGACCACCGCCGGCGGCTGAACGGAGCGAGCGCGCAGCCGGGCGACTAGACCAGGCAGCGCCCGTCGACCAAGCTCGACGAGCAGGAATCCCAAGGCCACCCCGCAAGCGGTCCCCCAATGCCGGCTTAGCCAGCCCGGCGCAACCACTACCGCCTGCACCGCGCTGCTCAACCAGCGGCTCTGCGCGACGGCATCCAAACTGACCACGTAAGACGAGAACGCAAAGTCGGCGTCCGCGAGCCAGTCCCGCCAGTCGAAGCTCTCCGGTGCGAAGGAAGCCCGCGGGGTGGCATCCAGTTGCACCCAGCCCCGATCTTCGAAATAGGCCTCGGTCCAAGCGTGCGCATCTTTGAACCTCACGTTATAGGCGCCGGAAAGCCAGTTGCGTCCGCTCGGCGCATAGCCCAGGACCACCCGGCTCGGAATGCCTTTCAAGCGAAGCATCACGGCCAAAGTGGACGCGAACCGTTCACAGTGGCCTCGTTTCTGGTTGAAAAGAAAGTCCTCAAGCGGCTCTCGTTCATTCAAGCGCGGCGCACCCAGCTCGTAGCGAAAATTGGAGCGCAGCACCCGCTCCAACTGCCTGGCCTGCGCCAGGGGATCATCCACTCCCGCGAGCTGCTCCTCGAGCCATCCTTTCACCCGCTCGGAGATTTCCGGAAGCTGCGTATAAAGCTTCTTCTGGGCGCGCACTAACGGCTCAACCTTTGGCCGTGGATCAATCCAGTACTCATAAATGTTGTTCGGGGTGTTCCACATCGAGTCGGTCTCGATCCCTCCGTGAGCATTCGCCAAGGGCCGGCCGAAAAATCGCCCGATGAGGGACACCACCGCGCCATCCACCGGCAGCGTGCGGCCGAGGTAGCCGGCATGCGTCACCCGCACGCGCCGGTGAAGATAGCTGCCCCGGTTCTCGGGCGAAAGAAACGGCAGGGCCCGGAGAGGCGGATGCGGGGGCGTCGTCCACTGTTTACCATCGAAATCGATCAGCGAAAAACAGCGCAGATAGCCAACGTCCTGGCCTTCCACCTGGAACAAAACCCGGCTTGATCGGGCGAGCGCGCTCCGGGAAGGATCGAGCGATGCATCCAGCAGGCTGATAGGCTCACCGTCCCCAAGTCGTGAACCCGAGGGCGGACGGAGAAAAGCCCGAGGAAAAAACAAGAACACCGCGACCATCGCCACCCCGACCGCGACGTACACGCCCAACGAGAGTTTCGGACCAACACCCGCAGCCGCCGGGAGAATCTTGGGCTGGACCTCGGGGTCCAGGAACCTCTCGGTTTCCATCTCGAGCAGGGCGCGAGGGATGAGCACCAGCCCGGGCAGAAGCACCAGGAAGAAACGCGTGTCAAAAAGGAACGTGCAGGCGACGGCCAGGTGAAACGTCGCGATCAGGAAGGAAATCCTTTTTTCGCGATGCGTCAGCGGTCGCATGAGACGCGCGGCCTGAATCAGCACCAGGCCGTGGCCGAGGAAGAAGTGGACGCTCTGGCCCATGATCCGCGCCGCGGCAAAACTCACGGCGCACCCCCCAACCAGCAACAACGCCTCGGTGTTCGGCCGCAACGGCTGGCGCGGGCGCGGCCATTTCAGGCAGAGGAACCACAGCGCCAGGTACGCCAGCGGCAGGACGTAGTTGTCAAAGGACAGTCCCTGGCAAAGGAACCCGAGGAGGATCAGTTGATTCCTGGAACTCTTCATCCTGGGCCGGCGGGCGCGCCAGCCGGGCGCGCATGGGGCTTGCCGTAATCCCGCTCCACCTTGGCGATCCGCACCCGGTAGTCCTCATACCAATTCTTGCGACCCGCGTCCTGGGCGGCGCGGTGTTCCAGGTTCCGGCGCCAATTAAGAATCGCTTCCGTGCTCTCCCAGTAGGACACGGTGACACCCACCCCATCCTCACCGCGAACTGATTCGATCCCCAGGTAGCCGGGTTGCTGGGCCGCCAGCACTTCCATTGCCTGGGCCAGCTCCCCGTACCCCTCGGCGGGCGATCGGCGGATTGAAGTAAAGATGACCGCGTAATAAGGCGGCTCCGGCGTGGCTGCGATTGGCCCGTTCGATTCGGAGGCCTTGGGCTGTTGGGACGAAAGATGGGGAGTCATAGCGTTGGATCTATGGAACGGGCGACGGCATTGCCGTCGGATGGTTTCTTGCCTACGGGATCCAAAACGGCGGTCGAAAAGCGACCGTGGGTCGTCTCTCGCCGATTCGACGGAGTAAAGAATGGCGCACTCATTCCGCGGGTTGGATTAGGTCGTGTGCGGTGTATATGCCAACCGCGACGCCGCTGGTTTGGGCGGGGACACCAGCGGGCACATAGAGTTGAACTTGTCGCTTGCGCTCACCCCAGAGCCGAAGCGCGCTCTCCACCGCCGGATTGAACTGGGTCACCAGCAAATGAATCGCCGCCTTCCTCGAGAAACCGCCGATCGCGGACTCGAGTCGTTCGAGCGTGAGACATTCCGGTGCGGCCAGAATTCTTGCCAGGCTGTCGAGGACCTCGTGCCCGTCAGCCGATGGCGGGAGCACGCGGTGGCCTAACGCGCCAAGATCCACCCATTCGACCTGGTGACCCGCGTCCAGGGCGGCGAAGATCAGCGAACCGGCCGCACGAATGCAGTCGTCGAGTTGTTTGGAGTCGCCCGAGTGCCCGGCATCGATGATGAAGCCGGCCCGCCCCGAGAGTTCTTCGTCATAGGTCCGGACCATCAAGCCGCGCCCCTTGGCGCTGCTCGGCCAGTGGATTTGGCGGAACGGGTCTCCGGGTTGCAGCGGGCGCACGCCGGCGAACTGGATCCCGGAGGAGGAGCGCCGCTGGCCGGCGTGTTTCCCTCCCACGACTGGGCCATAGCCCGCGCCGCGCGGTGTCGCCGTCGGGTAAACCGAGGGACAGACAACCACCTCTCCCGCCAACTTCACCGACCGCCGCGCCCGCAGCAGTCCGAACGGGTAGCTTGATGACAACTCGATTTGGTCGTGGCCGTAGACGCCGCGCTTCCAATAAACCAGCTTGGGCACCGCCTGCGCCTGCTGGCTGGGGGCGAGGCCAGGATGACGGAACAATCGCCCGGCAGGTGATTCGACTTCGATCAGGGCGGCGGGATGCTTGCCTTGGTTGGCCAGGACCCAGGGCTGCCATAGACTCTGTCCCTCGGCCAGATGGGAGGTCGCCGGAGCATCGAGAGCAAGGCTCGAAATGGCGCGACGGGACGCGAAAAAATTGACCGCCATGCAACCTGCCAATATCCCGACGACCGTCAGCAAAAGCCCGGACTGCGAGGTCAAGGCGGCCAAATAAAGCAAAACGATCACCAACAGGACAACCCTCCCGACGGGCGTCACCCGCGTAGCGCTCATACGGGCACCGGCACGGAATCCAGGATTTGGTCAATCACCGCCTTGGCGCTGAGGGTGACCGACCGCGTCCCCTTGCGGCTGATGAGGCGGTGGGGGAGCACCTGCCGGGCTGACTGCTTGATGTCGTCAGGCAGGACGTAATCGCGCCCGGCAACCAACGCCATCGCCTGGCTACACCTCTGCAAATCGAGACTTCCGCGAGGGCTGGCCCCATATTCCAATGAGTCCACCGACCTGGTCGCCCGGACAAGATCAACCAGGTAGCCCAACAAGGCATCGTCGATCGCCACGGAGCGCACGGCGGCCTGCAACTCGACCAGCGTTGCACAGGTCATTACGGGAGACAGCCGTTCGATCGGATCTCCTGACTGCTGAGCCCGCAACATCAGCATCTCAGCCGCGCGTTCGAGGTAGCCGATGCTCAGCCGAAGCATGAACCTGTCCATCTGCGCGAAGGGCAAAGCGTAGGTCCCCTCCAGTTCGACCGGATTCTGCGTGGCCATCACGAAGAAGGGCGTCTCAAGGGAGTGCACTACGCCGTCCACGGTAACGCTCTGCTCCTCCATAGCCTCTAACAGGCTGGATTGTGTGCGTGGAGTGGCGCGGTTGATCTCGTCCCCGAGAACGATGTTCGCAAAGATCGGCCCCGGCCGAAAAGCAAACTGGCGGTCCTCGGGTGAAAACACCGTCACGCCGCTGATGTCGGAAGGGAGCAAATCGGCGGTGAACTGGATGCGCTTAAACTGGGCGCGGAGCGACTTTGCGAGCGCCCTCGCCAGGAGTGTCTTGCCCACCCCCGGCACATCTTCGAGCAGCAGATGCCCACCCGAGATCAAGGCAAGGACGGCGAGGGTAACCACCTGTTCCTTGCCCACAAAAACCCCTCCCACGTTATCGATAAGCTGCCGTGCGTGGGCCGAGGCCTCGGATGCAGAACCGGCTGCGACGTCGCTCTGTCCGAGGGGGTTCTTCACTTGTTCGCAGCTGGGAACAGGCGCGGGGATTACGGGCAAGGGTTCATTTCTCGGCCGTCAGCTCGCCGCCCTCGATCTTGAACGTATAAGCGTAGAGGCAAGGGAGTTGATCGGCCGTTAGAACCGGCAGGTCCACGGCCAGGCCGCTGCCTTCCTTGTGGCAGGGTAGTTTGCCGGGAACACCAAGCAGACTGACGGTAGGATTCTCCGGTGCCTTGACATCCCGCAGGATTAATCGGGCCCCGGGCCAGCCCGGGCTAATGGCATAGAGAACTCCAGGCTTGCGAGTGAAGAAGATCTGTTTTACCGCCCGGTCTCCTTTAGGATTTATGCCCACCTGCTGAAGCAGGTTATACTGCTCCTGATATTCCTTGTACGCCTGCGAGGGCCTCTTTCCCTCCGACCACTGGCAATCCCGGCCTGCGTGGCGGGTGCCATAGATTGCCTCGCCATTAACGCTCAGCCACTTGCCGATCTCCAAGAGCCTATCCTGCATGACTACCGGGATGCGCCCATCGCCGGTCGGTCCGATATCCAGCAGGAAGTTCCCGCCGCGGCTCACCAAGTCAATGAGCACCAGGATCAGTTCCCGGGCACTTTTATAATCATCGATGTTTTCCGCGCGATTGTAGCCGTAGGAATAGCCCATGCCGCGGTTCTCCTCCCAAGCGTGCGAGGCGTCGGCCATGCCGGCGCCGTATTCGGTGGTGAAGTAGTCACCGTGATGGTGGCGCGTTTCCTTGCCCCAACGGTCATCTACGACCACCTCGTCCTTGCTGGGGGAATCGTTATAGAGCCAGGCCAAGAGCTCTGGGCTTTTCCATTCCGCCGAAGTCATCTCCCATTCGCCGTCGCTAAAAATGATCGACGGCGCGTAGCGGGTCACCACGTCCTTGAATTGGGGGTGCATGTGTTCCGTCACGTAGCGTTTGCGGTCGCTCAGCCAGAGCGGGTTGAACCACTCGTAGAGCGAATAATAGAACCCGAAATGGAGGCCTTGCTTCTTGCGCACAGCGGCGGCCAACTCGCCTAACAGATCCCGCTTGGGTCCGGTTTCCATGCTGTTCCAAGGCCGCCCCCAGGTCGTGCTGGCCTCTTTGCTGGGCCAAATGCAAAAGCCATCGTGATGCTTGGAGGTAGGAACCACATACTTGGCGCCCGAACGATAGAACAAATCCGCCCATTCATCGGGATTGAATAGTTCAGCGCGGAAGAGCGGCGCAAAATCTTGGTACTCAAACTTCTCACCGTAATTCTTCTCATGGAATTGCCACCAAACATTGGTGGATTTCTTGTCCGCCATGTTGTTCCAATACCACTCTGCGTAGGTCTTTGGCGCGCCCCAACTCGGCACTGAGTAAACCCCCCAATGGATGAAAATGCCGAACTTGGCGTCCAGGTACCATTTAGGCACGGGCCGTTTGTCGAGCGACTCCCAGGTGGGTTCGTAGCGGGATTGGGCCGACGCGGCAGCCAGGTACGTTCCCAGGGCCGCACTGAGGAGGAGCCGGGTCTGCCAGGAATTGGGACGGGGAAAGAAATGGCGCATATTTCAGGGGAACCGGGCTCCGCCTTTCGGCGAAGCCCTAAAAGAAATGGTGCGCGATAGTGGGTTCGAACCACTGACCCCTACAGTGTCAATGTAGTGCTCTACCACTGAGCTAACCGCGCGCATTACCGGCGCAGGCAGGGGCTTGTGGCTTTGGGACCGCAAGCCGCCGCTTGAACACTTTCAAACCTAGGGGAACTCCAATCCCTGAGCAAGCACTATCCCGGCCGAAAGAGGGCCCCCAGCCGAAAACGACCCTCGCGCTCTGGGGCCCCAGTTTCTGGTTTCGGACCTTCATGCTCCTCGTATTCCGGTCTTTACCGGGCCGAACAAGCCCCGGATGGAGGCTAAAAGCAGATTGACAGGCAAGGATTGCCAGCCGAGTCTCCACAAGCCAACGCCTGCGATGCGCTCAGTCGTTAGAATCGTATGAAGATGAAGATTTTGGTGGTCGATGATGAACCGGCCATTAGGGAATTGCTTTCGACTTACCTTCGCAAGTACGGCTACGAGGTGCAGACCGCCAACGACGCCGCCGAGGCACGGCGGTTTGCAGACGAGGAGGCGCTCCACATGGTCATCCTGGATGTGGTATTATCGGACGGGGATGGGATGGAAGTGCTCAGCACCATCAAGCAAGCTCACCCCAATTTGCCGGTCGTGATGCTCACCGGCATTGGTTTTGATGAGGAACTGCTCCAGGAAGCGCAGCAACGCGGGGCTTCCGGCTATATCAGCAAGACGCTCCCGCTCGACCAGTTGCTCATGGAAGTGCGCCGAATCCTGAACTACAAAGTCGCCCAGTAGCGAGGGACCGCCGGTCGGCGTTCGCACGCCAGCTCAAAACGGTGCCAGCAGGGCCTCCCCGCAGCTCGCGGGAAGCAATTGTTCTTAGGTCGTCGCCGCCGGCGCGGGGGCTTCGACTTCCTCGGTTTCGAGGAAACCTTGCAGTTGGCGGATACGGGTTGGATGGCGCATCTTGCGGAGGGCTTTGGCCTCGATCTGACGAATGCGCTCGCGGGTCACCTTAAACTGCTTGCCCACTTCTTCCAGCGTGCGTGAATAGCCATCGCCCAACCCAAAGCGCAACTCGAGAACCTTTCGCTCGCGCTCGGTCAGGGTGTCAAGGACGTCGTTGAGCTTGTCCTTGAGCAGACTGTAGCTGGTCATGTCCGACGGGTTCTCCGCAGACTTGTCCTCGATAAAATCTCCAAAATTGGTGTCTTCGCTGTCGCCAACCGGGGACTGGAGGGAGATAGGCTGCTGAGCCATCTTGAGGACGGCGCGCACCCGCTCGACGGGCATCTGCATCTCGTCGGCGATTTCCTCGGGGGTGGCTTCCCGGCCAAAGTCCTGGACCAACTGCTTCTGCACACGCATCAGCTTGTTGATCGTCTCGATCATATGGACCGGGATACGAATCGTTCGAGCCTGGTCGGCGATGGACCGGGTGATCGCCTGGCGAATCCACCAGGTGGCGTAAGTCGAGAATTTGTAGCCGCGGCGGTACTCGAATTTCTCCACCGCCTTCATCAGGCCCATGTTGCCCTCCTGGATTAGGTCCAGGAACGACAGGCCGCGATTGGTGTATTTCTTGGCGATGGAGATGACCAAGCGGAGGTTCGCTTCCACCATCTCTGTCTTGGCCTGCAGCGCCTTGCGCGTGAAGTGCTGCAACTGCTGATAGGCGTTGAGATAGTCCTGGAAGGTCATCCGCACAAACTCTTCCAGGGCCTTGATCTTGCGCTGCTCCGATTGGATGATCTGCTGCTGCTGGGGAGATTTTCGTTGCTCTTCCAGTTCCACGATGGTGCGCAGACTGGTCTGAATCTTGTCGTGGATGTTATCTGCGACGAGCGCCATTTCCTCGATCACCTTCTGCTTGTAGTAGAACCGGACAAAGGTGTTCTGCAGCTTGGCATCCAGCTTCTTGAACTCTCCCTGGAGCCGGTCGCGCTTCACTTTAGCCGGTTCGTTCTGCCAAGTTGCATACCGGTCATCCACCGATTGGTCGATCCCCCGAACGTCCTTCACCAGCTTGCGCAGGGACCGCAGGTGGCTGTCACGGCTCTCGACTTTCTTGTCGAGAATCACGCGATCAAAGCGCTCCTTGGGTGGCTCGGAAATGAGCTTTTCCGCCAGGGCGATGTGCTCTTTGCCGGCAAAACCAAAGCTGTAGATGATCCGCTTGACCTCGTTCTCGGCATCCTCGATCCGCTTGGAAATCTCAACCTCCTGCTCGCGGGTGAGCAAGGGCACTTGACCCATTTGCTTGAGATACATCCTGACCGGGTCATCGAGGATGTCCAACCGGGCCTTGTCGTCTTCCTCTTCGGCTTCCGGCTGCTTGACTCGATCCACCTCGGCCTGGTCAACGATCTCGACGTCCAGGTTGCGCAGCTTGATGTAAATCTCATCCAGCTCCTCCGGGGTAACGATGCTGTCCGGCAGGGCATCGTTAATGTCGTTGTAGGTGAGGTATCCCTGCTCCTGTGCGAGGCGCACCAGTTCCTTGATCTTCTCTTGCAGATCGAATGGCCGGTTCTCACCCGCGGCCAAGGGAACCCCGGGCACCGTGGGCGCGCCCAATTGAGCTGGCGGGACATCTTTTGAGGTAGCTCCAGACACCTCGGTGTCGTTCTGTCCAGCGGTAGGCGCAGGGGGGGCATGGTTGCCACCCTTGGAGTGCAGCGGGTGGCGCGCGGCATGCTTAGAGCGTGCTTCGGCCTCGGCGGGTTTAGCCGTCAGCTTCGCGCTGGGCTTGCTGCTGGACTTCGCTGCCGACTTCTTGAGCTTTGATTTGGGCATAGATACACCGAAACGCGGACCGAGTTACATTGCCGGTCCAGAAAAAGGCCACGGAATATCGTGGGTTGGCCGAGGTAAGTCAAGCCACACTTATCGCCACCTCCCTCCGCAGACAAGGACAATGGAGGGTACGGGACCCGCGCCGCCGTGGTAATCGGCCTCGCACCGCCGGGATTCTGGCGGCAGAGCAAGGGCACCTTAGATGAGGTCCCCCAAACCGCCGCAGCCTGACGATGTCGGGCAGAAACTCAAGACGACGAGGCAATAAACACTCTAGTGCATTCATTGACGGAGCACAACAAACATCGACGCTTCCGATCGGTTGCCCCGCCCGCCTAGAGCACCTCGGTTTCAGTGTCCAGGCGAAAAACCCGTCAATCGGCCCCAAATCGCAGGCTCCTCGAAAGATCGCCCCCCCGCGAGTGGGTTGACGAATGGCCGAAATGTGCGATGTGTTGTCGTGTAGTTGCAGCCTAAGTTGGCCCTCCTTCCTGAGAGCCAACGCGGGGGAACCGATCTCCTCGCTCTGCGCGCCGGAAGTCCGGCCAAAGAACGAGGACGGGGCGCACGGCCACGGGCAACCGCGGCCAAGGTCACTTTCAAGACCAAGCCCGACAGCTAACCTCGCCGGCGATTGGAAGGGCGATCCTCTAGGGCCGCAGGTCGCGGCGCCCACGTTCACCCAGTCTAAGCACGCGCTGGCGGTGTCTCGATTCATTGTCGATGGCACCGCTCAGCCACATCGGAGACGGTTATGAATGCATGGGTCAACTTGGCAATGTTAACGACCACGGCGGTGGTAACGGCAGGCTCAATCGTTATCTTCCTCCTCCTCGTCACGCCGGCATTTCTGGGCGCGGTGTTCATCCGCGAGCGGCAAGTCGGTGTGGTGGTGAAGAAGTTCGGCGGAGGCTCGCTGCCGCCAGGGCACCTCATCGCTTTGGCGGGCGAAGCAGGCTACCATGCCGATACGCTCGCGCCAGGGCTTCATTTTGGGTATTGGAGCTGGCAGTACCGCATCATCAAAGTGCCGGTTACCGTGGTGACCCAGGGTGAAATCGCACTGGTGGTTGCTGCAGACGGCGCACCTATGCCCGCCGAGAGGATTCTGGGCAGGGTCGTCGATTCGGATAACTATCAAGATGCCCGCAAGTTCCTCGCCAACGGGGGTGAGAAAGGCCGCCAATTGGCGATCCTCACGGCGGGCACTTACCGAATCAACACAGCCTTGTTTGCGATTATCACCGGGGCCAATGCAGAGCTCAACGGCATGTCCTCAGACCAATTGCACATCAAGCGCGTCGAACCCGACCAGGTAGGCATTGTGACTACCCTTGACGGACGGCCTATCGACGCGGGGGAAATTGCCGGACCGGTCGTCGCGGGACACGAGAACTTCCAGAACGGCCAGGCCTTCCTAAACGGGGGCGGTCGCCGTGGACTGCAAGAGCAGGTTCTGCTTTCGGGCACCTGGAATCTGAATCCCTGGCTGGTGCAGGTCGAGCAGGTTCCCATGGTGCAAATCCCCATCGGTTACGTGGGGGTGGTAATCTCGTTTGTCGGCCTCGCCCACGAGGACGTCAGCGGGGTCGAGTTCAAGCACGGTGACTTGGTAAACGTGGGCCATAAGGGCGTCTGGGTCACGCCGCTCTATCCGGGCAAGCACCCGCTGAACACCCGAGTAATGAAAGTCGAGCTGGTGCCCACCACCAACATCGTTCTGAACTGGGCGAACCGGACCGAGGCCCATCACTATGACGAGAAGCTGTCATCGATCACGGTCCGTTCTCAGGACGGATTCGGCTTCAACCTGGACGTTGCCCAGATTATCCACGTGGGTGCGCTCGACGCTCCCAAGGTGATCTCTCGGGTGGGTTCGATGCAAAACCTGGTGGACCACGTGCTGCAACCCATTGTGGGCAATTACTTCCGAAACTCGGCCCAGAGCTACAGCGTGCTGGACTTTCTGAGCGCGCGAAGTGAACGCCAACGAGAGGCATCGGAACATATTAGGGTCGCGATCAAAGCCTATGACGTTCAGGCAATCGACACACTGATCGGGGACATCAATCCTCCGGCTGAACTCATGCAGACCCAGACGGATCGTAAGATCGCGGAGGAACGGCGTAAGACCTACGAGGTGCAAGAAGCTGCTCAGGTGCAGCGCCAGCAACTGGTCCGGCAAACCTCCTTGGCTGATATCCAGCAACAGGTCGTCGGCGCGGAGCAAGGGGTGCGCATCGCTGAATTGCAGGCCAACGCCCAGGTCAAGCAGGCCACCGGCGAAGCCGAGTCCGTTCGGCTCAGAGCCCATGGTGAAGCGGAGGCGATCCAGGCGACAGGCCAGGCCAAAGCGCTGGCCTACCGAGCCGGCGTGGAGGCCCTCGGCACTCCGGGCTATACCGTGATGCAACTCATGCAGATCGTCGGCGACAGCAAAGTGCGCATCGTGCCGGACGTCGCAGTGAACGGGGCTAATGGCACAGGTGGCCTCGTCGACGGGCTATTGGGAGTCCTGCTCAAACAGCAAGTCGCCAAGTAACCAGAGCGTTGTCAATGCCCTTCAAGGGGCTGGGGTGCCAGCTGGCACCCCAGCCCGCTACGTTCCTGATTCCCAAACACTTGCATGCCGACGCTGGAACGGTTTTCTGCGGCATCGCATCGAACCGGTAGGAAATTAGATAAACAGATGGATTTTCCCAAGGGGAGCGGGCATTCTGATTTTACGCAAATGAACCGGGCAAATGGTTGAGGCGCATTTTCCGTTATTTCGGTGCGTGATCTGAGGTCGGCGAAACGGCGTCATGAATGAATATTCGAGCGCCTGCGGACTTCAAATGGTCCTATAATACCGAGATGTTCACTTGCGGCCTGCTCCGGGCTTGTGACGGACTTGACGAGAATGGCGGGCCTGGTTCAGGCTGGCGCTTTCCAGAGAACAACAGCACCGGCCTCGTGAACGCTCAGACTCATAAAAGTAAAGAAACGACGACATAGGTATGAACCCAACAGACCCCATTGTGAGTGATCGGATACCGCTTAGCGGCACCACCCGGCGTCAGTTCCTTCGCCGAACCGCTATCGCCGCCGCGGCGACCGCAACTTTTCCGTACATCGGCAGAGTTTTGGGCGCGAATGATAAGATCAACGTCGCCTGCATCGGTGTCGGTGGCAAAGGGAGCAGCGATACGGATCATGCCTCGATTTGCGGAGGTACGATCGTTGGTCTTTGCGATGTCGATGAAAAGACGCTGAACGCGAAAGCCAGCAAATTCCCTCAGGCCCAGAAATTCCGCGACTTCCGCAAGATGCTGCACGAATTGGACAAGTCCATCGACGCAGTCACGGTCTCGACTCCCGACCATTGCCACGGCCTGGCGGCCGCGACGGCGATGCGCTTGGGCAAACACGTTTATTGCCAGAAGCCGCTCACTCAAACCGTTTACGAGGCGCGTACCCTGCGCAAGCTGGCCAAAGACAAGAAGCTGGCAACTCAGATGGGCAACCAGGGCAGTGCCGGCAACGGACTTCGCCGCGCTGTGGAAGTGGTGCATGCGGGAGCCATCGGGAACGTCACCGAGTTGCATGTTTGGTCCAACCGACCGATTTGGCCCCAAGGCATCGACCGCCCCGCGGGCGAGGATCCGGTCCCGGCCACGCTGGACTGGGACACCTGGCTGGGGCCCGCTCAAACCCGGCCCTATAAGGATGGGGTTTACCACGACTTCAAATGGCGCGGCTGGATCGATTTCGGCACCGGCGCGTTGGGCGATATGGCCTGTCATACTGTCAATATGCCCTTCCGTGCATTGAAATTGGGTTTCCCCAACGTGGTTGAATGCGAAGAAACGTCCCAATTGCACGCTGAAACCTATCCGAAAACCTCTCGGATTCGTTTCGAATTCCCAGCCCGCGAAGGGATGCCCCCGCTCAAGTTCTGGTGGTATGATGGCAATCCGGGCGACAAACAGACGCCGCCACTGCGTCCACCAGCGGGCGTCGTGAAGGAAATCGTGGAGATGGGTGGCAGTCTGCCTGGGAGCGGATGCCTGTTAGTGGGCGACAAGGGCAAGCTCTATTCACCGGACGACTACGGCTCGCAGTTCTACGTCATGATCGGCGACGAAAAAGAGTATAAGTCCGGGAGCAAACACGACGCGATCAAGAATATCCCGCAAACCATTCCCCGAAACGAAGGGGCCAGTGACGATGATCACCGGCAGAAGCTCGAGTGGTTCGCCATGATGCGTGATATCAACAAGCCGTCCTACTCCAACTTCGATATCGCCGCTTACCTCACCGAGATCATCCTCCTGGGATGTATCGCGATGCGAGTGGGCGTGGGCCGCAAGATGGATTGGGACGGGCCAAAGATGAAGTCCCCGAATATCGCGGAGGCGGCACGCTTCGTGAAGCGGAACAGTCGGCCGGGATGGGAAGTCTAATCGGCCTGAATTAACTCCAGACTCTCGCACTGGGCGCTTGGCATACCAAGCGCCCAGTTTGCTTATTTACCCTGCTTCTGGATGGCGTAGAGGTGGGTCATCGTTGCGACATAAAGAGCTCCGTTGGCCGCAGTCGCAGTAGCGCTAATCGGGTCGCCGAACTGCACATGGTCGAGAACTTTCTTGGTTCGGCTGGCGGCGAGCACCCAGAAATCGCCGCGTCGGGTGCCTAAATACACCTTCCCATCAGCAACCAAGGGTGAAGCCCAAACTTCGCCGTCCACCTCCTCGCTCCAGTAGGGCGCTCCGGTATCGGCGTCCAGGCAATGAAGGGCGCGCCCGCAATCGGCCACGAAGACCAATCCATGAGCGACGGCCGGGGTACACAAGGTATGCCTGATGAGCGGCTGGGACCAAAGCTGACCGGTCGATGTAATGTCTCCGGTTCGCGCAGCATCGATGCATTTTATCCACGCCTGGTTCTTCCCCCAGAAAACGTCGCCACCACCCGCAACGTAGATCCGGCCGTGATCGAACACGGGCATGCCGTACACATTGCTGGGTCCCTCGCCCCGGTTGCTGTTGTAGCGGTGCACATTCTCTTTCGGCGCAGTCGGGTCGGGATCGAACTGCCAGACCTTCTTCAGCTTGAGGACTTCGCCCGCCGGAGGGCTGTTTGTTAGCGCTTCGAATGCGTAGATGATGCCGTCGCCCCCGGCAAAGAAAACCAGCGCCTGGCCGCGCACCGTGGCAAAGGAGGGTGATGACCAAGTACTGTGGAAGATTTGCGGCGCGATGTGCTCTTCATCGCGCGCGACCAAGCGACCCGTGGCCTTCTCGATCACAACCAGGCTGGGCGCATCGGGGGTGCGGATGCGACGGTGGGTGTTGTCTACGCCAGTGCCGGTATTCAAATAAAGGTAGGGCCCATGAATCAGGATAGAACTGTGGGCAGCGTCATGCGACCAGATCCCAGCCCCTGAAACCAAATCGAAAACCCAGATGATATCCGCGTCCGAGGTTCCTGGCTCTACCGGGGCGGTTCCTGACGGGGCCATATGCCGGGCTTCGTCAAGGAACGGTCCATCGTTGCCATTGGTCATTCCCAAGGCGTCCAAACAAAGGACCTCTCCGCGGTTGCTGACCAGGTAAACCCGGTTGCCCTCCACCGTGGCTGGAGAGGAGATCCCGCTGTTGGGCCAGTCATAGTAGGGGTCCTCTTCACGCTTCGGCACCACAAGTTGCCAGAGAAACTGGCCGTCCTTCTCCCTAAAGCACATGAGCACCCCACGATCGCCGCGCTGGCGAGCATCGCGAGGAACTCCGTTATTGGTGCCGATGTAGATTCGACCTCCGGCTACGACCGGGGTCGAGTGGGTCTCGGTGCCCAACTCAGCTACCCACTTGATGTTGTGTCCGGTTTTGGGGTCAAAGCGGCTAGGGAGCCCCTGCTCTGCCGAAACCATGTTGCGCGTATCGCGCTGGCCCCACTGCGGTTGGTCACCTGCGGACGCTATCCCGATGCCCAAGCTGGCGAGGAAGAGAACGGCGTAGCGAAGACTCCGGCACATGGTGGTTAACATCATGGGAAGCCCCGGCAGAGAAGCAAGCCTCGTGTGTGCGGCCGAAGATCATGCCCTCAAAGCCGGAAGAGTGAGCCAAAATTCGCTGCCCTTCCCGGGTTCCGAATTAAAGCCAATAGTTCCCCCCATCCGGCTAACGGCTTTCCGAACGATGCATAAGCCAATTCCCGTCCCGGCATACTCGTCTTGAGAATGAACTCGCCCGAAGATCTGGAAAAGCCTTCCGTAATGTTCGCGATGAATTCCCACACCGTTGTCGCTCACCCACACCTTCACGCTGTCCCCAGCGATTTCGGTGCGAACCCGCACCTTCGGAACCTTACCCGGCGCCACGAACTTAAGGGCGTTATCAATCAGGTTGGTTAGGCACTGAAGCAAGTAGGCCTCGTGCCCGAGCACGGTATGGAGCGGATGCTCTACGGTGATGCATTGGCGCGACCCTTCGAATCGTTCTCGCATGATGTCCTCAACGAGGGGGCCGAGGTCGATTGGTTTCAAATCGATATTGCCTTTGGATACCTTGCTATAGGCAAGCACATCGCGCACGAGCGCACCCAGCCGGGTCGATGCTCGGGCGATCCTTTCGAGTGAATAGATGGCCGCATCGTCCAGCTTTGAGCGGTAATCCTCCAGGAGCGCAGTGGCATGTGCGTGCATGGCCCGCAGAGGCGATCGCATGTCGTGGGAGATGCTGTAGGAAAACGTCTCGAGTTCCGTCATCGCTTCCTGCAGGCGAGCGGTGCGCTCGGCAACACGCCTCTCCAGCGCTTGATTGGCCTGGACGAGGCTGTCTCTGGCCTCCCGCAATTCCAGTTCCGCCTTCTTTTGTTCGGTGACGTCGCGAGTGAAACACTGCGTATGCACGAACCTCCCTTGATCCCAGAATACGCTTGAGTCGATGAGCACATGTTTCAATGACCCATCTTTGCATCGGAGCCGCGCTTCGTAGTTCCGCAGCGTTTCTGCGCGGCCCAATCGAAGCAGGATGTCCGAGACGATCTCCTTGTCTGCGTGAAACTCGGCAATGTGGTGGCCGACGTACTCTGCCTCACTGTAGCCAAGCAATTCGAATTCAGCTCGATTCGCCCATTTGACAGTGCCGTCCTGGCACACCCAATGGAGCCCGATGGTCGCGTTCTCGAAGAAACACTTCAGTTCGTCATGGCATCGTCTCAAGGCCTCCTCGGCCCGGCGCCGTTCGGAGATTTCAGCCTCCAGCGAGGCCGCCCTTTGCTGCAGCAGGGCAATGGCTCGGAGCTGCGCTTCGTTACTGGAGTGCATGGCGGTGCAGCTTTCAGCGGGCAAGACGCTGGAATGGATCCGGCAAACCTGCGCGAATGCTTCGCTCTTGGCCCGGCCCCTAAAGGCCTGCAAGGGGTAGGCGCAGAAAAGCGAGAAGGGCTGGGCCTTCGCCAGATCGTTCCAAAGTTCTTCCAATCGGACCGCCGCCTTTTCGTTCCGTTGCGCCAAAAGCAAGGCCACCATTTCCCCGAAGGCTCTTAAACCACCAAAAGCCGCTGTCATCTGGCCAACCAAGCCACCAACTTCGGCGAGAAACCTGCCTTCATCCGGCATCCCGTTTACGATGAACTTGGACAGCAGCTCGAGCGCGTCCAAGGCCACGTAGCGTCCGCGCGCTTGAACGCCGGTCAGATCGATCCCCTGAGCCTCCAACCGCTCTTCCAATGCCTCACGGTGCGCCCGAGTGGCGATCACGAGCGCCCCGTCACCGCCACCCAGTCCTTCCCCGATGAATCTGGCTACCGACTCAACCAGGAAACCGTCGTTCTCGAAGAACTGGACAAGATGCTCCCTGGCTGTCGGTTCAGCGAGGGTGGGGCTCGAAGAGGACGCCTCGAGAGGACGGTTTATCGGCCCGGCTTCCGCCCCAACTACCGGCCTGAATGTCGACTTCACATTTCAACGATTTCCACCCGCACTATAACCGGCGCGTGCGACGCCGCGGCGCGGCGACGCATAACCGCATACCTTAAGAGTCCCCCAAGTAGGTCGAATCGTCGAAGTGGGTGTGCACCCCACCAATGCGCGTTGTTACGGCTCCTTCGGCACCCTCAATCCCGACCAAGGATTTCCGCCCTTTACGGGTTATCGCGACTGCTTAGAAAACAGATCGCACTCCAGCCAATGCCAATTAAAAACGACGGCCATTTCCAACAGTTGATCGGCAGTAAGCGGCTTCAAGAGATAGCAATTGGCGCCAAGCCACCGTGTGCGCCGAAGATCTTCCGGTTGATCGGATGAAGTTACGACGGCGACCGCGGTTGAATTCAAATCGTCTCGTTGTCGAATCCAGGTGAGCACGTCGGGGCCAGACACAAGTGGCAAACGAAGGTCCAGGAACACCATTGCCGGGACGGGGTAAAGCGAGCGGTCCTCGAACCTGCCCGTGCCGCTAAGGTACTCGATGGCCTCGCGACCATCCCTGACGATACGGAGGGGGTTCCTGATCCCAGCGTCTTTCAACACTCGTTTCATGATGAATATATCATCTTCGTCGTCCTCAATAAGGAGCAGATCGCGCCGGGTAATCATAATTCCAATGCCGGAAACCCAAAACATCATCATCAATTGCGCCGGGAGTTTGCCTCTGATCCAATTTCCGCAAGTCGATGGAACGGCGATGTCGAGTTGTTGTTAGTCTACGGGCCATGGCGCACCAGTGCCGCCAGCTTCGAAAGGGCTCAAACTTCACCAATAGATCATCCCCGTTTTCTGCCAGCCGCTAAGGAGGTGTAGTCCCCATGATCCAAGGGAAGCAGCACCCCCCAGCGTCAACAACTCAGGCGCAAAGTGCTGCGAGAATAGGTGGCCTAAAGACGAAGCAGCGCAGGTCGCTGGCTGCCAGGCGTCGGGCGTCGGAATCAACGCAATAATGCGAGGGCGATGCGGATTCCGATCCAATAGAGGAACACCCAGAAGGCAGCTTCCCCGAAGGAGACTCGGCTGAGTTTGGAGAGGCCCAGCGCAAGCAATGTGGCGGCCCAGAGATGGAATACGTTGAGCGCGGCCAGAACGGCAAACGCGTTGCTGCCGACGCCGTTACTGCCCAGGATAAGCGAGAAAGCCGGGCGGGCCGTTGGGCTGCCCGTTGCTTCCACGAGAAGGGCGGTCACCGTGACATCAAGCACTAGGATCAGGCTTGCCAGGCCCGCAATCTCGATCGCTTTGGGAAAGGGGAAGCTCGTTTTGAGAAACACACGTCCGATGAACCAGAGCACGAAGGCCGACCAGAAAGTGCCGACGAAGGCGGCAAAGCAGGTAGCCGCCAACGAGACCGCGCGCCAATGGGTAAGGGAACTCTCAATTGGCGCGGTGGCCTCCAACCCTGGCTCGCCCTGCGACGGGAGTCCGGGGACGGGCAGACCGGCTGGGGAGCTCAGGAAGACTGCCACAATTCCAGACAGACACACCAGCAAAGTGGGCGCCAACCAGTTCGACACGCTGGGGGGGCTTGCGAGAACCTCCTCGAACACCTCACCAGGGCCGACGATGGTGTTCAGGAGCTTGGCCACTAAGGAGGTGGTGGCCACATCCGGGTCTTGATCGTTCAGAGGAGTTGCTGGCATGGATTCTTTAACCCTCGCGCGAGGCCTCGAAGCGCCGGAAAAGCCTGGCGATAATGAGCAATACGGCCAGGTCGACGGAATACTGGGTGGCAACCCAGGCGGCTAGAGCAACGCCAAGGCGCGCGTGCTGGCCAACGGTCACCGTGACCCATCCCGCGGGATAGAAGATCAGAAAGGAAAGGGCGACCGTCATGAGGGTGCCAATAGCAGTCGCGGATTGCGCCTTGCCGCCGGCAGAGCGGGTGGCGCCAAGGAGGTAGTGCAGGTTCCATACCCCGTTCAGCCCGAGCGCAACGGCTGGAAATCCGAAGAGGACCAGCAACATCACATGCCACTCGAAGCCGCCAGTCAGCAACAGCATGAGAAAACCGGCTCCTTGGAACGCGAGACAGAGCACGGTGGGGACGGTGATCTCGGCCAGCACGAGCGAGAACGCTGAGACCGGCAGCGTGCGAAAGGCCACCACGTGATGACCGTCTGAACGAAAATCGAACGGAAAAGACCGTTGCAGGAAAAACACCAAGGCACAGAGCATCACCCCGAGCGCCCCGTCAAAATCCCTCAGTTCTCGTGGCGCCAATGAGCCGCCCTCCGCCATATTCCGGTGAAGCACCCAGCGTAGAGCCAGGAGCAGGCCCACATAGACGAGGCTGAAGGCGACGGCGAGAGACAGTTCGCGCTTCGAGCGCCGGGCAATGAGCAAGTTCTTCCAGACCACGGCTCCGACTCCTTGAAAGAGCCGCAATTTCGGAAGGCCGACAGAGCGCAGACCGGTGGTCGCCACAGTGATGATGCGGCGGCCCGCTTGAATGCGTTGGCGGCGTTCGGCGACTCGAGTCGTCGTCGCCAACGAGGTCTCAAAAATGTTAGCTTTGAGCCGGAGCAGCAGCCAGAGGCTGGCCACGGCGCCGAGACCGAAACCCAGCAAATATAACGATTGCTCCAACAGCAGGCGGAAAGAAATCGGGTGCGAACCCCGCAAACGCAACCCCAATTCGTGAAACGCGGAAGACGACGCAACGTCGGTCAGGCTGAGTGCGGGATAGAAGACCAGTTGCGCGAGCCGTGACGTCGCAAATGAAGGCACCAGGGAGAGGTCCCACGCCACGTGCAGATAGATGGCTGTGATCAAAGCGTAGACCCCCAGGATCATCCAGCGCACGCGTTCATGAAGAGCCTGTGGAATGGTGCCGGCAAGGATTGCGGCTCCCATCGAAATGTGGAAGCACGCGATTTGGAACAGGATAAAGCAAAGTGTAGTGGCCAGGGGATGTTTCAGATGCAGCTGCAGAAGAGCCCAGAAAGCAAATCCTTGAACCACCGCGAAAACGTAGCTGGGCAAGAGACGGTAGAGAACAATTTGCCGCTGGGTAAACGGGCTGGTAAAGAGGAACTCGATGTCGGGAGGCTCAAAGACCAATCCGCGCTGCAGAAATCCTGTAAACACCGAACCTCCGAGCATCAGAAGCATGCCGCCCACCAGGCTGCCCGGACGCGCGAAAATGGCGAAGATCTCGTGGCGCCGGAAGTGAAACAAGAAAGCCACCAGGCAGAGCACGGCTGCGACCCCGACGATGGCGGTGGGGCGCCGCAGTTGGCGGCAAAAATGCAGCGCTCGCCGCTTCAGCAGGGCCAGCCAGAGGTAGATCAGCGCCTTGGTCATGAGCCGCCGCCGATTGAAGCGGGAGCATTTTGGTTCTCGGTGACCGCGAAGAAGACATCCTCCAGAGACGCATCGGCATGCAAGGTTGCCGAGTGCCGAATTTCCTCCAAACTCCCGAACGCCATCTTCTTTCCACGGTGCAGGATCAGGACCTGGTCGCAGAGGGCTTCGACCAAAACCAACAAGTGAGACGATAGGAGGAAAGCCATGCCATCCTCAGCCCGACGACGGATCGAGGTCTTGATGTTCCGGATGCCGCGAGGGTCCAACCCGGTAAGTGGCTCGTCGAGAATCACCACCCGTGGCTCCCGCAGGAAGGCGCATGCCAGCGACAGTTTCTGCATCATCCCCCGCGAAAGATTCGACGCCAATTCGTCCTTCTTATCCGTGAGTTCCAGCTCCTCCAGAAGCGCCTCATACTTTGAGGTGGCGTCGTCGATCCGGTAGGCCAGCGCGATGAAATGCAAATGCTCGGTGACAGTGAGCAGATCATACGGATGAACCGTGTCGGGGATGTAGGCCATTTGCCTCTTGGCTGCGACGGACTCCCGCTCGATGTCATGGCTGCCAACTCGAATCGTTCCAGAGGAGGGGCGCAGGATGCCGGTGATAGCTCTTAGAGTAGTGGTCTTGCCGGCGCCGTTGGCCCCCACCAAGCCGACAATTTCCCCCGGGTGCACCGCGAAGCTCAACGAACTCACGGCGGCAAAATCGCCATACTTTTTGCCGAAGTTCTCGACATCGATGACCGGCGGGCCGGGATGGACTGCGAGCTTGGCCGGTTCAGGTGAATTCGGATTGATCATTCTGCGTATCTCGCCATTCGACCGACTCTCTTGAACATCATCACGCAGTTGCGGACGTTTTTCACTCCTTTTTTCCCCGGCGGTGCCACAGAATACACGTCCATTGCGATGATACCGGCCCAAAAGCTCACCCCGGCGAGACGCTGAAGACATGAAAGTCAACCCGTCGAGCTTCTTCAATTTCTGCGGGCAACATGTTCCCCTGCTGCACGCGCTTGCGGCAAAGGCTGGGGAACTGTCCGAGGCTGAGGCCTTTGCCATGATCAGGGAGCATTCCGTCCCCGGGCAGGAGATGCCGGACAATGCGTGGCGCCGGTTGTGTGAACTCCAAATCCTCGTGCCTGCAGAGCCCGGGAGTTCGTTCTATCTCATGGCGGAACCGGTCCACCGGCTGCTGGCCTACCTATTCGACGAGTCGTCCGCCGCGACCCCGGAAATGATCCGGGGCTATATCGGTTCTCTGGAAGCGGTGGATAAGGAGCTGGAGCATGCGCTCAAGTCGGAGGACGTTACGGTGGTGGGGCTGGCCTTCAAGGAAGTAAACGAAACCCTCCGGTGCATGTATGCGGATTTGGAGGAGACCCAGAGGGCGATCCTGGCCGAGGTGGCGCGGTTCAAGACCACGCGACAGCAGATCTCCGTGCGCGAAAAATATCGGCGGATCGTGCACTGGATGGAGCGTTATGTTGAGCCGATGATCGAGATCGTGCGCACCGACGGTCCGCTGCGCGCTTCCTTCGATGAAACAGAAAGGTTGTTGCGATCGGCGCGGGAGAACGCCCTGTTCAATGATCACCCAGCCATCGAGAGATGCTTGCGGTACTCGCGGCTGGTTCGTAGACATGCATTGAGGGTCTTCCAGCAATGCCGCAAGGAGATCCAGCCGCTCTACGAATCCTTGCGGCGCTCAAGTTTCATCGCCGAAGGAGCGGCCATCGCGCTGGAACGTCTCCAACGCGACGGCCTGGCCAACTGGGGGACAGCGCCGCTGATCGGCATCCACTCGCTCCGGATGATGCATGTCCCTGGCGATGACGCCATCGAGCTGGCTCTACGGCGGGTCATTGCTTATCCGCCGGAGGCGGCGCCGCGAGTGGATCTGACGGGCAGCCCCGAGGTCGGGGTCGAACTCCTTCGGCGCCAATGGCTGGACTCGATGCCCAAGCAAGCCCGCGAAGCCCTGCCCATAGCCGATCTGCTCGGTTGGCTGAGCGAACGCCACCCGGACAAGTCCACCTCGGAATTGCTTTCGGCCTTCACGATGCTCCTGTTCCACTCGGGCCTGGACGGGGAGTTCGCAAACACGGGCGAACGTGATTATCCGATCAAAGACGCAGTGGTGCACGGTTACCCATTGCGGCTGGCGGCTGTATCGAAATGAGCGCACTACCTTATCTCAAGGACATCTTCGACCGGCTCAAGCGCGGTAGCCACCTTTCGCCTGAGGATGAGCCACTCTTCTCCGCCCTGGCCGGCAACTTCCAAGCTTACGCGGACTATTTCGCCCCGCTAGGCATGGTGTTGGTACGCCACGAGCGCGAGTTTTTCTATTTCGAGCCTGACAACCAGGAGAACGTACCCAAAACACTTCCGAAGATCGCCGTTTTCTCCTACATCCTGGTCGATTTCGCTGCCAATCAGGGCCGCTCGATCGAGGAGTTCATCATGGGCCAGAATTTCCTCGCGAGTAAGATGCCCCATTTTAGCCTGGACCGTTACGCCGCGCTGCTCAGGCAGGTTGAGGTCTACGATCCTGCAGAGCTCCATGACATCCTCAACAACATGGAGCGCATAGGTTGGGTCAAATGGCTCGGGCCGGATGAGTTCCGGTTTCTGCGCCCCTTCCACCGGGTCTTTTCAAAATGTTGGGAACTCTCGCAGACCGCGGGAAATGAGCCCAAATCGGCTGAGATGCAGCCAGCGAGCACATCAACGGAAGGCGCACCTGCGTCCGATACTCCTGCGCTATAAGGCGGACTCTCTCCAAATTGCCAAAGATCTATGCCTAATGGGCCGCAACGAATCATCTTGATCCACTCTGGCCGATACGATTTTGCCGAGGTGGAATTGGAGGGTGCGCTTCAAATCGTGGGCCCAAACAACACCGGCAAAACGACGCTCATTAACACCCTCCAGTTCCTCTATATCGACGATCTGCGCCGTATGGATTTCGGTCCCTATTCGTCCGAACAGACGCGCGCCTACTACTTTCCCAACCAATACAGCTATGTTCTGTTCCAATGTTTATCGAGTCGCGGCCAGTGCGTCATCGGTTGGCGTGGCCAGAGCAAAGCCAGCGGCAATGACCCGGAGCGGTTCTTCTACATCGGACCTTACGATTCGGAGGATTTCTTTGATACCCAAGGCCAAGTTCGCGAGCCGCGCGAAGTGAGCGCGCGCCTGGCATTGCGCCAGTACGAAACCATCAAGGGGGCGCAACAGCATCGCGAACTGCTCCTGACCGCCCGAACCAGCGGCGCTCCAGCACTCGGGGTCGTCTCGCTGCGCGAAGCCGACAAGTATCACCATTTTCGGGACACGCTGAAGAACTTGCTCAGCCTCAGCACCATCACCCAGGATCAAATGCGGGATCGGCTGCTGATGTTAGCGGAGATTTCCGCCGAGGCAGTGGCGCTCGATGCCAGGCAGTTGTTCGGAGATGATTACGATCTGATCCGGCGGCGCAGGGATGCCCTGCTGCGATTCAAGAAACATGCGGAGGCAGTGGCGATCCTCGTCCAGCGCTTCGCTCAGCGTGAAATGGTGCGGGGAGAACTTCTCTTTCGCTGGACCGAGCTGCGCACCAAGAAGCAGCAGTTCGAGCGCGACTACGAGGACAAGCGGCAGAGGTTGCTGGGAGATATTGCCACCGAGGCTGAGCGTGGAGAGCGACTCCGGGGCGAGTGCCAAGCCGCCCGGCAAGACGAGAGCGGCCTTCGAGAGCAGCGCGGTGCCATCAACCGTGACCTCGAAAAATTGCACGCGCTGGCCACGGAGTTTGCAGACTTCATCGAGGAACTCGAACGCGAGGGTCTCCGGGTGCTGGAAGACGATTTAGCCAAACTGCGCCGCCAACTCGATGACGCCCAGGGTGAAAACCCGATTACGGTAGAGAGGAACCTAGCCGGGGCCAAGAGCATGGTGTTGCAGAAGGAAGCATCCCTGCAGAACTTTGATCGATTGCTGATCACGCAGCTTCGCAAACGATTCACCGATCCGGAACTCGACCAGATCTTCACTTTGTTGAACTTTGAACTGCTCGAGTATCCGGTGGGCCCGGACGGGATCGTCTTGCGCGATGCGGACGCGCTCGAAGCATCGCTGCGCCGTTGCCTGGAGCGCATCCGAACCGATGTTTATGAAGACGGATTCGTTACCGCTACGCTACGCCCAGGCCACCGGCAGGTCTCAGAACTGGAGGACGTGGACCGCGTCCGCGAGGAGCTCGAAGAATGGCGAAAACGGCTGGATCGGCTCACGGCGACGCTCAACGCCATGCGCCAGCGCGAGCAAGTCCAAACTCTTCTGAAGCAAAAGCAGGCCGAACGTGAAGCCAAGGCGCGGAGGCTGTTCGCTTTCGAACAATACCAGGCGGAGAAGCTCAAGGAACCGCAGTTGCGCGCCGATCTAAAAGCCTTCGATCAGTCGCTGTCCGCCCTTGGCACCAAGATCGAAAAGCTAGAGGCCCAGATCACTGAATCCCAATCCCGGCATAACTCACTCAAGGGCTCGGTCACCAAAGCTGACGACAGGTTTAACGCTATCATGGGACGCTTCGGGCTCTGCCTATTCCCTCAGTTCGAAACCGAAGCACATTTGGTCGCAGAGCTTCCCGCCGATTTTGATATGGCGATCGACGTCTTCGTGCGACAGCAGGACGAAGAGCGTCTTTTGTCCGCCGAGATCTCCAATCTCCTGCGAGAGTTGGAACGTAATCTGGGCGAAGAATACGTGGGTGTGCAGGAGCGTGAGACAGTGGCTCGACTCGAGCAGGAACTGGAAGCCATGGCCGAGAGAGAAGACGCTCTGGCGCGGGACTGGAACGCTCACCTCCACGGTCTCAGGAGCACGTTTGATCAAGTTCTCAAGGAACTGGGAGAAGTGCGAAGCGCGGCCGACCAACTCAACCGTCAGTTCAAGACCTTCCAGGTATCTAACCTCAAGTCCATCAAGCTCGAAGCGATCCCCCACCCGGATCATGTTACCTGGATTAAGCGCTTAGCCGAAATGCACCAACCTTCGCTTTTTGACGAGGACCAGGATCTGGAGGGCACATTGAAGAATTTCCGGCAGAAGCTCCAGAGCAACCCTATCATCCGGTACACCGACCTGTTCACCCTGCGCTTCACGGTCACCGGAGAGGACGACGTCCCGCATCACTACCAGGATTTCAAGCAGATCGAGTCCCATGGCACGACCATCACGGTCAAAGTGCTGTTTAATCTGCTGGTCCTCAAGAGCCTGCTACGCAAGGACGATTGCCTGGTCCCGTTCTTCCTGGATGAGATTCAAGCCCTGGACGAGGCGAATCGGCGCGCAATCCTGACCACGGCCAAACGCCTGGGTTTCATCGCCATCACAGCCGCCCCTGACGCGGTGGGCGAGGTGGACGCAGTGTATTACCTCCAGCCGCGCAAAGGCCGCGTGACTTTGCAGGCCAACCATCGATACCGCCTCATTCCCAAGCTCGCCGAGCCGTGAGCGCCCTCCCTCAGCATCGCCAGACGCTGCAGTTACTTCGGGACCAGGGGTTTCTGCCGAAATCGCGGTGCGGCGTCGCCTTCCTCCAATGGCTGGCGCCGCTAATCAGCGGCGGAGTGGTTTCCTGGCAACGCTTCGGTGCCGGGCGGCGCCTCGTGGTGGCGCGAGCCGATGTCCTGGCCAAGTTCTTTGAGCAGAATTTCCCACACTATCCGGCGGAACCACCGTCGGCTTCGCCGCGCGTGGCCGGCGTAGCCCTCTACCGAGATTCGAAGAGCTTAAACGTGCCGGGAATCCAAACGGTCACCATCCGAGGATGGCAGAATGGGGTCCTGAAACGGGGTGGTGAAGTCGTTGACATTGTCACGGCTACTCAGCGCCACGGCACGTTTAGCTTCACGCTAGGTGCCGGCGCGGACTACACCCTGGACGGGGAAATCGGCTTGATCGAGAACCCGGCCTTCTTCGACGCCTTTGAATCCACGGCGGTTGTCCTCCCGATGATAGTTGGTGTGCATGGTCGCATTTCAGAACGATTTCTCGATTGGCTGGCCGCTCAGACCGCGACCAAATTCCGGGTGATCCACTTCGGCGACTACGACCCGGTAGGGTTGGATGAGTTCCGACGCTTGACCACGCGCCTGCCGGGCCGGGCCAGCCTTTATCTTCCGTCCGGTCTGGAGGATCTTTTCCGCCGGTACTCGAAGCGCGACTTGCTTGGGGGTCGCAGATCGCAGCAACTTCTGGCCAGGCTGAGAACGTTTGCCAACCCGGAGGTAGCCTCAGTGGTCAAATTGATCGACCGCTATAACGCCGGCCTGGAGCAAGAGGCACTTCTCATCCGGCTAGGGGAGGGGCGAGTGCTGGCTCGGTCTTAAGCTTGCCACCTCGGCTCGGAGTTGCTATTCAAGGCGCTGGTTATGCCATCGTTTAATTACCTTGCTCGTGAGGCGGCCACCGGGCGAGAGACACGCGGCAGCATGGATGCTTCGACCGAACAGCAGGCCATCACCGCGCTCCTCAATCGAAACCTGCTGGTCATCTCAATCCAGGAGAAGGTCGCCGCCAAGGGCAAGACCGCCGGCGGCAGGGTCGGTTTGGCGGACTTGGTTGTGTTCACCAGGCAACTGGCCACCATGATCGACGCCGGGCTCGCTATTGTCCAATCGCTGCAGGCGCTGGCTGAGCAGACGACCAACAAGGTCATGCGCGACGTGATCAAGGACGTCTGCACGCGAGTCGAGCAAGGTGAAAATTTCTCCGCCGCACTGCAAAAACATCCCAAGGCCTTTATCCGGCTTTACACCTGCATGGTCGAGGCAGGCGAAAAAGGCGGTCTATTGTCCGAGGTCCTCGCCAGGCTGGCGACCTACCTGGAGAACACAGCCCGACTGCGCAAGAAAGTGAAGTCCGCGATGATGTATCCCATCGTGGTCACCTGCGTGGCTATCGGCGTGACCATGTTCCTCATGGTTCAGGTCGTGCCCACTTTCGGGGAGGTGTTCTCAGGCTTCGGCAAAAAGCTTCCAGCGCCCACCCAAGGCCTGATCGACATCAGCAAGTGGATGCAGGCTTATGTCCTCTACATCCTGGCGGGCATGGGCGGCATCGTCTATGGCTGGTTTGCCTATATCAAGACCAAGCAAGGGCGTGAGTTTTGGGACCGTACCCGCATCAAGCTGCCGATTTTTGGCCCGATCGCCCACAAGATTGTCCTGGCCCGATTTACGCGCACCTTGGCCTCCCTGATCCGCAGCGGTGTGCCGATCCTCGAGGTGCTCAATATTGTGGCCAATACGGCTGGCAACGTGGTGGTGGAAAAGGCCATCCGGGCAGCCTCGGCGGACATCGAGAAGGGTGAGGGAATCTCCGCCGCGCTGGCCAAACATCCGGTGTTCCCGTCAATGATCATCCGCATGCTGACCGCGGGCGAGCAGACTGGCAAAATCGACTCGATGCTCGAACGTGTGGCGGATTTCCTGGACGAAGAAATTGAGACCACGTTGGGGGGTTTGACCTCAATGATTGAGCCACTGCTGATCGTATTCCTCGGAGTAACCGTCGGCGGCATCGTCATTTGCATGTTCCTGCCGATCTTCAAGCTCGGCGAGATTGTTTCCGGCAACTGAGGGCTTCTGCTCAATACTTCGGCGGAATGTGGAAATGTGCCCTTTCCGCCTGGCAAATCGAGCCCAACTGCGAGATTCAGGTGAGGAATCAGAAGCCCTGCCCCCATGTCCGGACCTGGAATCGAAGGCTTGACCTCCAAGCCGTCCGCCACGGGCCTATTCCTTGTTGTCAAACTGGACGGGGCGTAGTTTAGTCAGCGCATGGCTAAAGTGCTGCTCGTCGATGATGAAGTGACCATGGTGCAAATGGTCACCGAATTGCTCCGAGCGGAGGGTCATGAGGTTTTTCCTTTCACCAACGGCAAGGCGGCTGCCGAGTCGCTGGAGAGCGTCCACCCTGAGCTAGTTATTACCGATCTCTACCTGGACAAGACCAGGGCGTTTGGCTTCGAGATCCTTAAGCTGGCTCGTGGGCTCAATCCTCCGGCCTTGGTCGTCATGATCACCGCGTTCGGCTCAATTGAGACGGCAGTGGAAGCGATGAAGCTGGGGTCCTACGACTACCTGGAGAAGCCCTTCAAGCTCGATGAACTCAAGCTGTGCATCCAGCGCGCTCTCTCTTACAACGACGCGGTTTCAGAAAACGTTTACCTCCGCAAACAGCTCAAGAAGAAGTACCAGTTTAACCAGTTGATTGGTTCATCGCCAGCCATGGAGCAGGTCTTCAAAATGGTGGAGCGAGTGGCGGACACGGAGAGCACGATTCTAATTCGAGGCGAGAGCGGGACCGGCAAGGAACTGGTAGCCCGGGCGCTCCATTTCAATAGCCGCCGCCAGTTCGCCCCGTTCGTCCCGGTGAACTGCAGCGCGCTGCCTGAGAACCTGCTCGAATCAGAGCTCTTTGGCCATCGCAAGGGTGCCTTCACCGGCGCGGTGAACGACAAGAAAGGGCTTTTCCAGGAAGCGGAGGGGGGCACCATCTTCCTGGACGAGATAGGCTCCATGTCCCCCCTGCTGCAAAGCCGGCTTTTGCGAGTGTTGCAGGAGAAGGAAGTTCGCCGGGTGGGAGACAACCTGCCGGTTTATGTGAACGTGCGCGTTTTAGCGGCCACCAACGAACCCCTCGAAAAACGCCTCAAGGAAGGCACTTTTCGGGAGGACCTTTACTATAGGCTCAACGTCATCACCATCGCACTGCCAAATTTGCGCGAACGGCGTGAGGATATCCCCTTATTGCTAAGCCACTTCCTACGGCAGAAAGTCAATCCACGGACGGGCGGTCCGCTCAAAATCATGCGCCAGGCGGTTGAGGTGCTTTGTGCCCATGACTGGCCCGGCAATGTCCGGGAGCTGGAGAACGCCATCGAACGAGCGGTGGCTCTCTGCGATGGCCCAGTTATCCGGGTGGCCGACCTGCCTCCCGCCTTTGCCCAATACACCTCCAGCGGCTCTGGCGATACGGTCTTCCAGATCAAAGACGAGGCGGCGGTCAAGGACGAGAGTCCAAGGATCGGCCCAGGTCCGTTGAGCGGAACTCAGATTCCCGAGGTGGTCTGCGGCAATGGTGGTCCTTCATTGGGCACGAGTGTGGATGGCAACATCATGCCCCTCAAGGTTTTCCTGCGTGAACAGGAAGTCGCCCACATAAATCGGGCGCTCTCCTACGCCAATGGGGAAAAAGAACGAGCCGCGGAGATTTTAGGTGTCAGCCTAGCCACGCTGTACCGCAAGCTGTCCGAGGACGAGGTCTGATCCAGCCAGTGTGAGGTCGGGCCGGCGTCATTAGGCGTATGTTGCTCGCCATCAAGGGACAGGCTAGGATCTCTGCTCTCCACCTCCGGGCGCCCTATTTTTTGTTTCATTTTAGTTCCAGGTTTTCTAAAGTAGGTACCTGATCGTCATTCGACGATTGAATGGAAACCGAAGTTGAAATGTTATGCCACTGACACATACCAAAGACCTGTTCGCAAAGGCGCTGAAGGGCAAGTATGCCCTGGGAGCCTTTAACGTGAATAACATGGAGCTCCTCCAGGCTATCGTCGAGGCCTGTGAAGAAGAGAAAGCGCCCTTGATGCTGCAGATTTCGAAAGGCGCACGCCAATATGCCAACCCGGTGTACCTCAAAAAACTCATCGAAGCGGCCATCAGTCTCACCAACATCCCAATCGCGGTTCACCTGGACCACGGCGATACCTTCGAGCTCTGCAAAGAGTGCATCGACGAAGGATTCACTAGCGTCATGATCGATGGCAGCCATCTGCCGTTCGACAAGAACGCCGAACTCTGCAAGAAAGTTGTCGATTACGCCCATAAGCACAACACGGTGGTGGAAGGCGAATTGGGCATGCTGGTAGGCGCTCAACACGACGACGGCGAAGAGGGCGGCGGGTATTCCAAGGGCGGCGTCTATACCCACCCGGATGAGGCCGTGGAGTTCGTCCGGGCCACCGGGGTGGATTCCCTCGCGGTAGCCATCGGCAACTCTCACGGCGCCTATAAATTCAAAGGTACCCAGCACCTAAACCTGGACCGACTTAAGGCCATCAAGAAGGGCCTCATGGACGCCGGGTTGGGCGATTATCCCCTGGTTCTCCACGGAGCTTCCAGCGTGCCAAAGGAAATCGTCCAGGAAATCAATAAGTACGGTGGAAAGATGGGTGAGGACACGGCGGGAGTGCCCGAGGCCGACATCGAAATCGCACGACGCGTGGGCTGCACCAAGGTGAACATCGACACAGATTTGCGTTTGGCAATGACCGCTGCGATCCGAAAAGTGTTCTTCGAGAGTCCCAAAGAGTTCGACCCTCGCAAGTACCTTGGCCCAGCCCGAACCAAGGTGAAGGAATTAGTGCGCCATAAGGTGCGTAATGTGCTCTGTTGCGCCGGCCACGCGTTCGATTAGAGGAACCCATTCTCAGAATCCGGGGCGGAAGCTGACTTCCGCCCCTTTTTGTTTTTCGCCCCCCCAAACAACGGCCAAGGGAAGAACGCGCGAATGCGGACAGATTCGCGCCTAGTCAGTATAACCGCTGTTCTGCTGCTAGAAAGTACGGGCGGTTCCACCGGCCACACGCCCTAATCCACAAAGGCCAGCTCGTTCGAGAGCAACAGAACCTGAGCGTACTTAGCCCAAGGACTCATGGGCTTGGGGGGGGTAGGCGGGGGACCGCTGAAATCGCTGTCGGCTCGCCATTCGCTCCGGGCAGGAGAGCCTGCCTTAGGCGAGTCATCCAAGTAGTGAATCATAGGCACCCACTCGAAGGAGTCGTACCCATTTTCACCACGGCAGTCGGTCACAAAATCCAGAGTTTCCCCTGGGGCGATTTCGAGTGAGCCAACCTGAATCTCGGCTTCGCCATGGAAGGCGACCTCGGCGGCTACGCGGCCCGCCCGGCTCGAGAAAATGGAACCTCGGACTCCATCCCCTTTCTCCGAATCGTGCTTGAGCATGCCGGAAATGACGACGCGTCCGGCCCGCGGCGCGGTCCAGCGTCGGACGACGGCGTGCTTGGCGTCGTCGCCCGGATGCCCGCCTCGGGCGTTCAGCATTGCCCAACCGATCTGGTCGTCGGGGAGTTTGTCTCCTCCCTGCCAAGCTGAGCCGGTGAAGTGGGGCAAGGCCGTGAATCCAAAGAGCCGGCCGGCGTCCGCGTCCCACTGCCCGTAACCGTAAGACCACTCCTGCTTGGGAATGGCTGGGGTCTGAACCTGGGCCTGACCCTTGAGAAACCTCCGAGCGAGCTGTATTTCATCGGCTGTGGGCGGCCGCTGGAGGATCTGGGCATAGAGCTCGCGGATCTTCGTCTCGAGGTTTTCCATGCCGAACGGAGCGTCGGTCTGGGCAAGATGGGTCGCCAGATCAACCACAAAGGGGCTGTTCATCATAAACAGGGCCTGCTGAGGAACCGTGGTTGTGAACCGCTGAGGGCTGCTGGCGTCGGGGTTGGCAAAATCAAAGGCACGGAACAGCCCAGGCAGGTTCTGCCGCTCGATAAAACCGTAGATGCTGCGCCGATGGGAGAACGGCGGTTCGGTGATTTCCACCGAGCGCCCCCCGGCGGCTAGGTCGATCTGTCCAGTCACGTCCAAGAGTGCATCACGCAACGCCTCGAAATCGAGACGCCTGCGGTTCATGTGGCCAAGAAGGAAGTTGTTGGGGTCAGACATGGCATAGCTGGAATCGCAGTCGCAGCTCTGTTGGTAGACGCTGGAGAGCATAATCTGCCGAATCAGTTTCTTGGTCGACCATCCGTCTGACATAAACTGCCAGGCGAGATAATCCAACAACTCGGGTTCAGCCGGCGGTTCCGAGCGCAAACCAAAGTCGCTCGGTGTTCGGACCAAGCCTTGGCCGAAGAGGTGAAGCCAAACCCGGTTGGCCATCACCCGGGCGGTCAGTGGATTGTTGCGACTCGCGATCGCTTGAGCCATTTCCAACCGGCCGCTCCCGTGTTGGAACGGTTTGCGGTTCGGACCGGCGATAACCTCCAGGAATTGACGCGGCACCTCCGGACCGAGATTGCCGGGATTGCCGCGCAGGAAAACGTGAGGAGTCTGCGGAGTCTCTGCATCGTGGAGAGCCATTGCTCGCGGCGGCGCTCCGGGATGCGTCGCGTCAAGCTCGTCCAGAGCACGTTGAAGCGCGCGAGTGTGCTGGGCCGTGGGCACGTCGAACAGGCGGGGGATGTCGGAGTCAGGAATGTTCGGCGGCGCATCGGCGGCGTAAAGGACTTGGCGAAGGGATTCCTGGCTGGGGTCTGCCAGCCCGGTGGGCGGCACGGCACTCGCTTCGTTGGTTGTTCCCGCAAGGGCATGCCAAGCTTGGTCAACGTCATTCAGCAGCTTGCCGTAGCGTTCCGCGACCTCTTTCATCGAGGTTGGCGGCGGCTGCGTAAGCGCGCTGAGCACCAGCGGGTTCATCGTTGCCGTGGCGGTAGAATTTGAGGCAAATGGAGCGAGGGCCAAGGCGGCTTTGGAGGAAAATTCAGCCTCGGGAAGCGCAGCGAGGGCGGCCCAGGGCGCGAAGACAGGATGGGGCGTTTTGCTCCATGCCTCCAAGCCCTGGCGCCAGCGCTGGACGATGCCGGGATCGAGCTTGCGCTCCCGAGCCAGAGCCTCGGCCTTGGAAGGGTCACCAAGCCGTAGGGTCTCGTAAGCGGTCAGCAGGTAGTCACCGGCGCGTTTGTGCAACTGTTCGCGTGCTTCCGCCCTTTTGGTCTCCTGGTATTGATTGAGTTCCGTTTCCTTCTTTTTGCGTTCCTCCAGGTAGGCGGTGTGAGCCGCCTCGTCCGGGACGAATCCCAGCAACGGTTTCTCAACGGGTTCCTCCGTGCTGGCGAAGACGCCATAGAGTGAATAGTAGTCCCGCGCAGGGATGGGATCGAACTTATGATCGTGGCAACGGGCGCAGCCAATGGTCAGGGCCATGGTGCCGCGAATGCTCACGTCAAGGCGGTCGTCGATGATGTCGGTCTGATTGTTCAGGAAGCGTCGGCCTAAAGTCAGGAAGCCCAAAGCAGCCAGCGGACGTTTGTTATCGCCTAAAGGCAGTTGGTCGGCCGCAATTTGTTCGGTGAGAAAGCGGTCGTACGGGAGGTCGGCGTTGAAGGCGTCGATGACGTAATCCCGGTAGGTGTAGGCATACGGGTATCGGCGCTCTTCCTCGAAGACGTAACCCTTGGTATCGGCGTATCGAGCCACATCCAGCCAGTAGCGCCCCCATCGCTCTCCAAAACGAGGCGACGCAAGTAGCCGGTCAACGACCGTGGCAAATGCGGAGGAGGACTGGTCAGCCAGAAACTGGTTGACCTCTTGGACACTCGGAGGCAAGCCGATCAGATCAAAGTAGGCTCGGCGTATGAGCGTACGCTTGTCCGCATGAGGGGAGGGCGCAAGACCGCGGGCTTCCAGACGCGCCAGCACACAGACGTCAATCGGGCTCTGAACCCAACGCTGGTTTCGGACGGATGGCATCCTCGGTTGGCGAACCGGCTGAAAGGCCCAGTGTCTAGAGGCCGTTTGGGGGGGTAGCGTCGTCTTCTTGGCAGGCGCCGGCGCGCCCATCTTTACCCACGCTTCCAAATCCGTTACTTCTTGAGGCTTTAGACGCTTGCCTTTGGGCGGCATCTGCAGGTTTTCGTCGCTGTAGCGGATAGCCTTAATGAGCAGGCTCTTTTCCGGATCGCCAGACACCACCGCCGGCCCCGTGTCGCCGCCCTTAAGCCAGCCATCTATCGAGTCGAGAACCAAACCTCCTTTGATTTTCTCCGCTTCGTGACTGTGGCAGCCAAAGCAGCGCTCCTGGAAGACGGGCTGAACCTTCTCCTGGAAAAAGGCCAGGTCAGTCAGGCTAGGGCTTCCGTGAACGGTGACCAGCGAAAGGACAGCGGCCAGCGCGATGAAGCGGAGGCTATACGTAGCCCCGTCGGAGCTTGGCAGGCAAGGATGCGGGGCCGCTGCCACGACGCAAAAGGGTCTGAGGTGGAGCTGAACACGCATACGCGGCGTATCGCGATTACCGATGACGTTGGTTAGCACAAACACAGCTAACCATGATTATAAACCCAGGATGCCAATCCCGACAGAAAAAGACAGGACAAATTTACCTTGCCTCAAGCGTAGACCAGCAGATGAATATCCTCGGGAAGGCTGTCGGAGATTTCCCGCACGATGTTGCCACGGAGCAGTTGCACCAAGCCCTTCCTGGCCGGAGCGCCCAGGATGAGGTGCGAGGCACCCACGGTAGCGGTGATATCCACGATGGTATCTGCGGCCGAATCGCTGACTGCGTAACAGGGGACCACAGGGTGACCATGGGCTTTGTCTTTGGCATGGTTGAAAATCTCCCTCGCCTCCGGGTCTTCCTGCCACTTGCGGTTTTGGTCGTCCGGGCTCAGGACTGGCAATACTCTAATAAACAGCAAGTAAAGCGGGCGATGGGTCGCTTTGGCCTCCTCGATCGCGAAGTCCAGGGTCTTGCCGACGCCGCGAACGGCGCAGATCATTGGTGGCTCGTATGAGAGGGAAGGAGCGGTGAAGAAGGTCGGCGCAGGGACAGCCTGGGCTTGGCTCGCAAGGTCCGCCGCGGCCGCTGTCTTCTGTTTGCGCGTTCGCTCAGTGACAAATCCCCGAAGGACCAAGCCGATCGCCAGGATAGTCACCGCGAAAACGCGTGCGCGTGGCTTATCGGCGAAAAGCGAAATCTCAATCGCCAGCATGATCAGGAAGGTGCCGAACATGAGGATGCGTTCCCAGCTGGCCAGCCCCAGTTTTTTGTCGGTAGAGCTGGCCCCGAGGTTGGTCGCGATCGCGCCGACGACGCCCACGGCGTAGAGATCCGCCAGGCCGGCAACGTCCTTGACCGTCACCACCAAGATCATCGGCACGACGGTGGCGATAATGACCCCTAGGTTAGGAACACCAAACTTGTTGAGTTTGTGGAATTGGGGCGGGAGTTCCTCGTCGCGCGACATGAGGAAGGAAATGGCGATCAAATCGACGATGGCGGTATTGACCGCAGAGAGAAGCAGCCCACCAAAAACAAGGCTCACTGCCCAAGCGGCAACATGCGCGGCGGTAGCTCCGAGGGAGCCCCCAACAAACACCTCGGCCATGTAGCGGAGCATGTAGTCCCGGACACCGGGATGCCCCGGGGCGTCCACGTCGTCCGCATTGATCACTAGATTGGGCAACGCATGGACCGCCAAGCTGAACAAGGCGGTAAACGCGCACACCTCGATCATCACCAAAACGATCGCGGCGGTGGAGGTATTGGAAACGCAGGGGTTGGCGTCGGTGGTACCGCGGTTCAGCCTCATCACCCCGGTCGCGTTCGCGACCGCTTCAACCCCTGACAAGGCCAAGACGACCCCGACGAAGCCATTCCAGTTCTTGAAGAACCCACCCTGCAACGGTTGCAGATTGTGAACCGCGGTGCCGAGATGTGGCAGGCAGAAGAAGCCAAGAATCACCACCACCACCACCGTGGGAATCGAAACCAGAAAAGCGAGGCCTCCAGTATGTTTAGGTCCGAAGAAATTAAGGATCCCAATGATCCCGATGGCGAGGCCGGCGAAGATTTCAGGATGGGGAACGCCAAGGTATTGAAACGCGGAGAGGGCGCTAATAGCCGCGGTGACCACGTAGTCGGCGACCAACAAGAAGGCCCCAACAATGGATACGATCTCGGAGCGGTGGCGAACGCTGGCATACACCCCGCCGCCGTCGGGGTAATGCCGGCAAATAGCCATGTAGTTGAACCCGACCAGAGCGGTCAGCACGCACATGGCGGCAATCAGCCAAAAGGAGCTGTAGCCTGCCACGGCAAAGGCAAGGCCCACTACGTAAGCCTTGCTCGTGCCCCAATCCCCATAGAGGATCGCACCCGCGCGGGGGATATCTACGTTGCGGGGGCGCTTTGTATTACCAGCAATCATGTAAAGGCTCAGACCGCCGTCGCGAGTTGAGCGGTCGGGAGAAGAAACAGAAAAGCGAACGAGGTCTGGTATATTCTGTTGCCCTTAGTGTTAGCGCTGACGAGGTTAGCTGTCGGGCTGAAACCAGTAAGTGTTTCCGGCGGCACTGCGCCGTTAGCCCCGATCCAGCGTCGAGGTCGACGATGGAAGTGGTTGGGTCCCCCGCTGGCCTGAATTGATCCGGCCATTAAGCAGACAAAGAACTGATGAGGATGATTAACGGGACTGGCCCAGGTTGTCAATGCCGCGAAGTTAGGGGATACGGGCCAATGCCAACCGGATCGAGTTCGTCCAAGAGTTCGTCAACAACGGTGTTTCGGGTACCAAAGACGGCTTGGTAGGCGGACCGCCAGAGTAAACTGGGGGGAGGCTCTCGCTGATTATTAGCTATTCACAAACAACGATCATATCACAACAGTTTCGATCATGAGTAAACAGGGCTGGCTATGCGTATGCACCCCTGCATTCTGCCGAAGAGAGAGCGCCCCACCCGGACCGACCCGAAATCCCTGCAAGCTGAAAACAAAGTAACCAACGCCACTCCTGCACAGAAACGGCTTCCTGGCGGGGGAGTCAGTCAGAAGGGTCAGCCATTTGGGCAAAGCCTTATGACAAGCCCCTGGCCCTTCCCCCGTCACCCGCTCCGCCGTGCGATCCGCGATAATCCAACCTCCTGGTGATTCATCATCGAGATGCCTGAGGAGACGAGAGGCTGTTGGCCTTGTGAGATCCCCCCACCACACCTGGGTGCCACAGCCAGGATTTTTCATAAGCTCGACTTGCTCATTGACAAGAGCCAATAGGTACACCTAAACTTTAAAAAGCGTCATCCAGAGGTATTTTTCTATGGACATGAACCCATCGATATCGAAGGGCGGAGACCTACCGGCGGCCGCGCAAAGGATCGAGAGGCTTCGAACGGTCAGCAACGGGCTCCAGAGTGAATTGTCGAGGATCGTGGTTGGCCAAGGTGAGGTAGTTCGCTTGTTGCTTACCGGGCTGGTGTGCGGCGGCCACATGCTGGTCATTGGCGTCCCGGGCTTGGCAAAAACACTGATGGTGAAGGCGCTGGCCAATCTTCTGGGGTGGAATTTCCGGCGGATACAGTTCACCCCTGACTTGATGCCTTCGGATATTACGGGGACAGAGATCCTACAGCTTGATGGGGACGGCCATCGCCGAGAACTAGCGTTTCAACGGGGGACTGTGTTTGCCAATCTAATCCTGGCTGATGAGATCAACCGGACTCCGCCCAAGACACAGGCCGCGTTATTGGAGGCGATGCAGGAACTGTCGGTGACGGTGAATGGCAAGACCTACCCGCTCGAGCCGCCATTCATCGTGGTGGCGACGCAGAATCCGATCGAGCAGGAGGGTACCTATCCGTTGCCTGAAGCTCAGTTGGACCGGTTCATGTTTAGCATTCAGATAGGCTACCCCCCGCAGTCGGACGAACTTGAGGTCGCGGGCCGGCCATTGCGGGCAAGAATCCCGGAATTCCAGCCCACGGCTTCCCGGGAGGAATTTGCCGGATTCGCGTCGATCATCGACGAGATGCCGGTGTCGCCCCATGTTTTGAACCAAGCGGTAGCGCTCACCAGTGCCAGCCGCCCCAAGGGCGCGGGTGCGGACGAGTATGTGCGGCGCTACGTAGCCTGGGGCGCAGGCCCACGGGCCACTCAGCACCTGGTCGTGGCCGCCAAGGCATCGGCGCTGCTCGATGGACGACCGGCCCCGGAGCTGGCCGATCTAAAACGAATGGCCGTACCGGTGCTCCGGCACCGGATTATCCTTAATTACAATGCCCTCGGGGAAGGCATTGAAAGCGATGCAGTAGTCAATCATCTCCTGGAAGCAATCAAGTCCTGACTGACCGGGTCGTGTGAACGTGCTCCATCATCGCTTCCTGGATTTGGCGGCCATGGAGGCCCTGCGCCAAGTCCGACTCCGGCCTCGCGGTGCGGCGGAGGGGACGTTCGCGGGACCCCACAAATCCCATTACCGCGGCACGGCCGTCGAGTTTGCTGACTACCGGGAGTATTGTCCTGGGGACGACATTCGGTTGGTGGATTGGAAGGTATTTGCTCGTTCGGATCGGCATTATGTCCGTCTTTATGACGCCGAGCGCAATCTGTTGACCTACCTGGTGGTCGACAAGAGCGGTTCGATGGAGTACGCCGGGGCGGTTGCTCGCACGCCCACGAAGTACGAACATGCGGCTAGATTGGCGGCCGCAGTGGGGTATCTGGTTACCCGCGCCGGGGACGAAGTTGGGTTATCGCTCGCCGACGAGCAATTGCATAGCCATTTACCGGCGGCTGCTTCCTGGCCACACCTTGGGCGTTTGCTGGAGGCCTTGAGCCAAACCCGAGTGGAAGGCCGAACCGATCTGGCGGGCTGTTTGAACCAGGTGTTTACGCGGATTCGCCGACGAGGGGTGCTGGTGGTTCTCAGTGATTTTCTGGGTGTCAGCGGGCCGTTCTGGAAATCGATCGATCTGTTCCGTCGTTCGCGATTCGACGTCATGCTCTTTCATGTGGTGCACCCGGAAGAACTCGAGTTGCCGGAGGTGGCCGCAGCAAGGTTCATGGAAACCGAAGGTGGCCGAGGCCAATTCAATGCGGCGCCGAGCGCGATCCGGAAGCTCTACCGGGAGCGATACCAATCCTTTCTGGACGAAGTTAATGCCCACTGCCGCGCCCGCGGGTGCGATTGGTATTTATCCAAGACCGACGAGGATCCTTACGGTTTTCTGCGTCGCTGTTTCCTGGAACGCGAGGCCAAAGGATGAGGCATGAGTTGGCTGGGATTCACCCACCCGTGGACGCTTGCCGGCCTGGCTGCGATAGGCTTGCCGGTGCTCATTCACTTTCTCACGCGTCCACGGCCCCGCCGGATTGCCTTCCCGCCGTTTCGCTTTCTGGTCGAAGCCTGCGCCGGTCAGCAAGCGGTCCATCGGCTGCGCACCATCATCCTTTTGACGATCCGCACGCTGGCAGTGGCCGCGTTGGTGCTGGTGTTTGCCGGCCCGTTCGTCAAGCCTCCCGGGCCAGCAGCGGGCGCGGATGCGGCCAAACGCGTGGTGATCATTCTCGATGTTTCGATGTCGATGCGTGCGGTCCAACACGGCGTTTCGCTGTTTACCCGAGCCCAAGCTGAAGCGGCGGAACTCGTGCGGGGTCTGGAGGCCGGGAGCGAAGCTGCGGTTGTACTGATGGGCGCCACGCCACGGCCACTTCTGCCCGCGCTGTCCCGAAACCTGCCGGCTTTACATGACGCCCTGGTTAAAGCCCAGCCAACCCATGAGGTTGGCGATGCCGTGGCGGCGATTGCGCTTAGCCAACGGCTACTGGGTGGGGCCGGAACACTTTGCGTGTTGAGCGATTTCCAGAAATCCAATTGGGACGCGGTGAAGGAACTGCCGACGGGGATCCAGTGCCGGTTACGTTCGGTGGTAAGCGAACCCATCGAGAACGCGGCCATCACGGCACTGCGGGTGGCGCCTGCCGATCCGGTAGCGGGCGAATCGGTTGAGGTTGTTTGCACCGTCTTTAACTGTTCGCCACGTCCCCGCCAGGAGACGGTGAGGTTGGAGCTGGGTGATTTTTCCGGCGAAAGGCGAGTTGAACTGGCAGCCTATGGATCAGCCAACGCCGGGTTTAATCTCACGTTTTCCAGTCCCGGGGTTTTCGCGGGTCGTGCGGCGCTGCCCGCTGACGAGTTGCACGAAGACGATATACGCCATGTGGCCGTGACCGTGCTCCGCGGCCTGACCATTCTACTGGTCAGCGACGCGGATCAGGCCGACCACCGCAGCGCCGCCTTTTTTGTGAGCCGGGCACTGGTGCCGTCAGAGCAGGCGGTGCCGGGCTACACACTGGTTCGCCGGCATAGCCAAGATACGGATCGCGGGATCCTGGAAGCGGCGGATCTTTATGTGGTTGTCGCACCAGCCATGCTCTCGGGCGAAGCCATGGAAATCATTGCCCGGCGGATAAGTCAAGGGGCTCGCCTGTTGGTGGCAGCAGTTCTCATTTTGAAAGAGGCTGGTGTGGGTGAGGTAACCCGCTGGAGGGATAGGCCGTCAGGAATGGCGAGGAGTGACGAGGCTGGCGGGCAGGATCCGGGAATGCGCGGCCGTCACGCCCT
>Ga0265314_10000703_pt1 | contig 40526 bp, 33 predicted proteins | sample 4126metaG_FD_203106 | JGI IMG/M metagenome (GOLD analysis project Ga0265314, IMG submission 203106) | Rhizosphere microbial communities from Carex aquatilis grown in University of Washington, Seatle, WA, United States - 4-1-26 metaG | ecosystem: Host-associated > Plants > Roots > Rhizosphere >...
TTCTTTATTCCCGGCGATCCGTCATCGGCCGCATTTTTTATCGTTGCAGGACTCATCGGGGAAGATTCCGAAATCCTGATCAAAAACGTCGGCATCAATCCTACACGGACAGGATTTCTCGACGTGCTTCGCTCGATGGGAGGGAACATCACCGTTGAAAACCAACGGATCATCGGCGGTGAACCGATCGGCGATATTATGGTAAAAAGTTCGAACCTTCGGTCAAACCTTATCCTCGAAGGCTCAATCATTCCAAACGTCATCGATGAAATTCCGATCCTTGCCGTAGCGGCTGCGTTTGCAGTCGGAACGTTTGAAGTTCGCGGAGCTTTTGAACTGCGCAACAAAGAAAGCGACCGCATCGGTGCAGTGTGCGAAAACCTTGCTCTGATGGGACTTGAGGTTGAAGAACTCGAAGACGGATTTGCATTTAGCTCGAACAACACACTAATTCCGGCAACTTTTGACAGCTTTGGAGACCATCGCATCGCGATGGCGTTCGGCGTTGCCGCATCAAACCTGCAGGGTGAGTCGACCGTAAAAGACTCGGCTTGCGTAGATATTTCATTCCCGGCATTCTGGGACACGCTTCACACGTTGGCAAATTAGACGAGGTCGCTGTGGCAAGTGTTAAACTGGAAAATATCCGGAAAGAATATGAGGGCGGGGTCGTGGCTGTACGCGACGTGAACATCGAAATTGCAGATAAAGAGTTCGTCGTGCTCGTCGGCCCTTCCGGCTGCGGAAAATCGACAACCCTTCGAATGATCGCAGGGCTAGAAGATATCAGCAGCGGGACAATCTCCATTGACGGGAAAATTGTCAACGATGTTCCCCCAAAAGACCGCGACATTGCGATGGTGTTTCAGAATTATGCTCTGTATCCTCACATGACGGTGTATGAGAATATGGCGTTCGGTTTAAAACTCAGAAAATATCCGAAGGCGGAAATAGACAGCCGTGTGCGGGAAGCAGCTCAAATTCTCGGTATCGAAGAATACCTTGACCGCAAACCAAAAGCATTATCGGGAGGACAACGCCAGCGTGTTGCGGTCGGTAGGGCGATCGTCCGCAAGCCAAAAGTTTTTCTTTTTGATGAGCCCCTCAGCAATCTCGACGCAAAGCTGCGCGTCCAGATGCGAACCGAGATTTCAAAATTACACAACAGTTTGCAGGCGACCATGGTCTACGTTACACACGATCAGACGGAGGCTATGACGATGGGAGACAAAATTGTTGTCATGAAGGACGGTGTTGTCCAGCAGATAAACACTCCGTTGAATCTTTACCACCACCCGGTGAATAAATTTGTCGCCGGCTTCATCGGAAGCCCCGCCATGAATTTTATGGAAGGGACAATTTCGAAAAACAAGGAGCTCATTTTTACCGAGAATTCAACCGGTGTGGTGCTCAAACTTCTTAAAGAGCATCAAACAAAGTTGAAACCGTATCTCGGAAAAGAAGTCTGGCTGGGTATCAGGCCTGAGCATATATTTGACGCAAAACAAATACGCGGCATCAACTATTCGCGCTGCAAAGCGAAGATCGAGGTTGTTGAACCGATGGGAAATGAAATCTTCATCTATTTCAACACCGGGAGCGGAAAACAGTACGTTTCACGGATCATAGCGACGGAAGAACCAAAGGCAGGGAAGGATATGGACCTCGCGCTCAATATGGCCAAGGCTCATTTCTTCAATAAGGAAACGGAAAAAGTAATCTAGCGTTATTTATCGTAGTGGTCAAAAATATAAGACCGTTTCTTGAGAAACGGCATTAGTTTCTTTTACGCGGTCATAATTCGATGAGTTGATGCTGGAACCGGTCGATGATAACTTCTCCGCTCAGCCACTTTACGAAATCCGGCCCATACTTATTCATGTAATACACTACGTTGAATTCTCTTTCCTGAAAATTCGATTTAGGGAAGATGTTTGCAGCAACCTTCTGAATCTGCTTTATCGTTACTTCTTGCCTACGCTGCTGAGCCGCCTGAGTCTTTTCCTTTAGAACATTCAGTTGCGACTCAATCCGCGACAAAGTTGAATCTATTGCACCCGAAAGAGTCGGGTCGATTTGTTGAATGCCAAAACGCGACTCCGCAACAGCTTCGCGAAGACGGCAATGGAGTTGCTCAAACAACGCATCGACCTTGACTTCCGACACTTGTTCTGCAATCCGTGCCAGAAGGGGGTCGATGTCCGACCAAATTTCTGTAAAATCTATCTGAAATTTTTCGAGGATATTTTTTACTTTTTCTTCCATAATCGTAATGCTTGCGCGAGGATACACAACAGGCATATCAACTTCAAAGAATTCATAGACTGATTTTAACTGTCCAAAATAGGCAATCTCCGACGGACCTCCAACATAGGCAAGCGTCGGTAAGATAGTGTCTTGACAAATCGGCCTCAAAACAACGTTTGGAGATATCAGTTCGGGAGAATGTTCAATAATGGCGTTCAATTCTTCCTTTGAAAAAAACTGCCTCGTCCCCTTGAGGCTGAAATCATTTTCCCTCGGCTCAATAAGATACCGGCCGCCTTTATGGAACATAAAAAGGTTTATCGACTTTGCCTTGATCTGCGCATGATAGTGCTCCTCAAGCCCGGCACTCGTATCAATGACTATTTGAGAAGTCTTGGACATTGCGGCAATTTCTTTTTGGAAAACCGGCTTCAGAATTCGTTTCAGTTCCGCATTCCCGGGGTCCAGGAAAACCAGGCCCGAATCTTCGAACAGACCGCTCAATAAACCGACAAAAGCCGTTCCCAAGGTTGAACCCGGCCGATAATATCCGTGCAGCGAATCAAACAATTGCCCTTTGAATTCCGTTTCCTGAAGCTGTGCCCGGATATCTTCAAGGAACTTTTCGACAAAGCTGTCAATCACAATATTGCCAACAGGACCGGGATTTTTTTCAAACGGCTTCCCTCCGATTAAATATTCTATTGTCGTAATGTCTCCGTTTGGATTGATGACATTAACCTTATTGATTTCATCAAAATCATGGTCTTCATTTTCAACCCAAAAGACAGGGACAAAGTTATATTCGGGAAATTGAGCGGATAACTGTTCGGCGAGTTTAATAGCGGTAATTGTTTTGTAAATCGTGTAGAGCGGACCTGTACACATTCCCACTTGCTGGCCGGTGACAACAGCAACGGTATTTTCGTTCCCGAGCAGATCAATATTGGCTAAGGTTCGTATACCGCAGTGGTATTGTTTGTTCTGTTCCGTAAGAACGCGAACGAGCGTTGAACGGTCTTTTTGTTTAGCGACTACATTTTCTATGAGCTTCTTCCAGCTCTTACGGTCTCGAAAATCGCCAGAGTAATAGTCTTTCAGCTTTTCAAAATCATTGAGATAATCTACGAACAACGGTGTGATGCCAACTTCAAAATTTTGGATCTGTTTGTAATCAATCCAATCCATCGGATCTCTCAGATAGTGAATGAAAATATGTATAATATACACGCTAATGTCGTAAGAATCAATTTGCTTATTAACAGTTAAGGCATACTTCAATGTCATGACCTGATGTCCGTTGATTGGGCAGATGTCGACGACTTTGTTAATTTACCATATAAATAATTTCGTCATATGCGATCTTCTCGTTAAGGAATCCCGCAATCTACTATGCAAAAGTGAGGCGGATTGATTTTCGTCTCGTTGTACGATATATTAGGTTATGAAATTGAAGAGTAGGATAGCATTAATTACCGGCGGAACCGGTGAACTGGGCAAGTCGGTAGCAAAACACTTCCAGAACGAAGGAGCGTACGTCGCCGTCACGTACCGTTCCGATGTGGAGGCTGCAGAATTCTCAAAACTGTTCCCTGACATCTTGACCCTCAGGGGCGACTTGTCGAATGAAGGCGAAGTCCATCAAATCTTTGCAGCGCTGCTTGAACAAAAAGGACGCATCGACATCCTTTGCAATCTCGTCGGGGGGTATATGCCCAAGAAGAATATCGCCGACCTGACAGAAAAAGAATGGGATTTCATGTTTGCGTTGAACTTAAAAACATGCTTTTTGTGCTCGCAGAGCGCGCTCCGAATTATGCAAAAAAAGAAGTACGGAAGAATCGTTAATGTTTCAGCGATGGCCGGGCTCGCTCCGTCTGCAGGACGCGGCGCATATGGAATATCGAAAGCCGCAATCGCGACATTCACACGTATAGCAGGCGATGAGGCTAAAAATTTTCCCGATTCAAGTATAACGGTGAATGCGATTGCCCCAAGCATTCTGCTGACAGAGCCCAATAAACGCTCCGCCTCAAAAGAGGAGACATCCGGCTGGGTTACATTGGACCAGGCGGCAGATCTCATCGCATTTCTTGCATCGGATGAAGCTTCGGCAATCAACGGAGAAACAATTAAAATTTATGGCGGCATCTAACATCTCTTCATTACAAAAAGCATTGTATGGGACTGACACAACGGATCAATGAAGATTTAAAAACTGCGATGAAATCGGGAAACAAGCTGCGGCTTGAAACCCTTCGGATGCTTCGCGCACAAATCATAGAGTTTGAAAAAAAGGGCCTTGACCGCGCGATGAATGAGGACGATGAAATGTCAATTCTCATATCTGCCGCAAAAAAGAGAAAAGAGGCTATCGAACATTTTCAAAATGCGGGAAGAATGGAATTGGTCGAGCAAGAAACAAAAGAACTTGAGATCATCTCCGAGTATATGCCAAAACAATTATCGCGCGAAGAAGCTGAAAACATTGTTTCTACCATTATTCAACAATCGGGCGCCGTGTCTATGAAAGAGATGGGGAAAGTCATGCCGGTGGCAATGAGAGAATTGAAAGGAAGAATAGATTCGAAAGTAATCTCGGAAATTGTCAAACAAAAGCTTGAGGGACGTTCATGAACACCTTCGATACAATTCTCGTCGTTGTTCTTGGAGTATTTATGTTTGCCGGATGGCGAAGCGGTTTTCTGAAAAAATCGATCGCGTTAGCGTGTTTAGCCTTATCTCTTATCCTCGCGACAAAATATGCTTCTTCGTTTGGGGACATGGTTCTCGTGCCCATGGGGATTTCCGCGGGCGCAAGCACAACACTTTCATATATACTGATTGTTGGCGGAATCATGATTGCTCAGGCCATTATCTACAAGATTGCTATCAAGAAGCTCGCTGACGGAACGTGGAACAGAGTAGGGGGCCTTATCGTGGGGTTGGTGGAAGGGGGAATTTTGTTAAGCTTGATGGTCATTTTTCTTAGCATCTACTTTCATTTTCCATCCGGAGAGACTCGCTCGGATTCCCTCCTTTACAAGCCGGTCAAGAATTTTGCCCCCCGCATCTTCGACAGCGTTAACACTCTTCTCCCTGAATCTGAGGATTTCTACCAAGAGATCATTGGTTCGGTAAAGAAAGCGTCCAACCATAAAGAAGCGCCCCTGCACCGATGACCGAATTCCAATCTGCAGCCGAAAAGCTTGAATTCAAAAAGATACTCGGTCGTTTGCAAGGCTATGCATCGTCTGAATTAGGCAGGATCGCTGCGGAGCATGTCACCCCGACCGAGGATTTGAACGTCCTGACACTAGAGCTTAATCGAGTGGACGAGATGAAGAAACTCCTGGAGAGCGATGATCCATTTCCAATTGATGGGTTGAAGGATGTCCGAGAGCCCCTCCAGAGAGCCGGCATAGAAAACAGCATTCTTGGGACATCCGAACTTTTTTCAATCGCCCAAACCCTCCAAGCCGCAAAAAATATTAAGACGTTCATTCAGAAGAGAAAAGAAGCGTATCTCGAGTTACACGCTTTTTGTGAACATATAAGCATCAATAAGATACTTGAGTATAATATCCTCCAAGCTATTGATGAGAATGGAAATATAAAAGATACCGCAAGTAAAGAATTGCGGACAATTAGGATCGAATTAGTTTCAATGTACGAATTGCTGCGTAAACAACTGGAACGCATTCTGAAAAGCGTTTCTGAACAGGGGCTTACACAAGATGATATTATCACGACGCGGGACGGCAGGATGGTGATCCCCGTTAAAGTGGAACAAAAACGCAGCGTCCCCGGCTTCATTCACAGTTCCTCGGCAAGCGGTTCAACTGTTTTCATCGAGCCTGCAGAAACACTGTCACTTAACAATGAAATTCGAGAACTACATTTCAAAGAGCAGCGTGAGATTGAAAAGATCCTTCGGCTGCTGACGCTGCAAGTCCGAGAGGTTTTTCCGGATTTGCTGAAAAGCCTTGATGAGCTTCAACACCTAGATTTAATTTATGCTAAGGCTAGATATTCGATTGAAATTAAAGGCAATAAGCCGTTTCTAAAAGAATTTGGTTCTCTGAAAATTGTTGAAGCACGACACCCTATTCTCCTCCTCCGTCATTCACGGGAAAAGATAATTCCATTGTCCATAGAACTGGGAAATGGCTACAATACCTTACTTATCACGGGCCCCAATGCTGGGGGTAAAAGCGTTGCGATGAAGACTATCGGTGTTTTGGTGTTAATGCTGCAATGCGGACTCCATCTGCCGGCATCCGCAGATTCAGAATTTCCACTGTTTAAGAAAATATTTGTTGATATCGGCGATGACCAATCCATCGAAAACGACCTTAGCACATTTAGTTCGCACATTACGATGCTCAAGGGCATTCTTAGTTCGGCAGATGAACACAGCTTAATCCTCATCGACGAAATAGGTGCCGGCACCGACCCGGCCGAAGGGGGCGCGCTCGCAGCCGTCATTTTAGCTCAATTGACCAAAGCGGGGGCACTGACAATTGCGACAACACACCAGGTAACACTGAAGGCATTTGTACACGAGACCGAGGGCATGGAGAATGGTGCCATGGAGTTTGATCAGACAACGCTGACACCGACCTTTAATTTTAGATTTGGCGTTCCAGGAAGCAGCTACGCATTGGAAATCGCACGGCGGCTCGGAGTTCCGCCGGCGATAATTTCCGATGCTGAAAAAATGGCAGGAGAGCAAAAGTCGCGGCTTGAAAAATTAATCGTCGACCTTGAAAGTCGTTCACAATTTATCGCAAAGCAACTTGCGATCATTGATGCTGAAAAACTCAAATTTAAAGAGTTAATTAGTAATTATGAAATAAAATTAAAAGGATCGCGAGAGGAAATTAAGTCGCTAAAGTCAAAAGCTGTCGAAGAAGCAAAAGAGATCGTGAACAAGGCAAACTCTATCATTGAAAAGTCCATCAGGGAAATTCGGCAGCACCAGGCCGATAAACATTCGATTGTTGAAAGCAAGCAAGACATCAAAATGCTGGAGAATGAAATTCTTGTCATGGAAAAAGCTCTAGACGAAATAGAATCCGGTGCTCCCGGTTTTACGGAATACAGTAAAATAACAAAGGGAACAACGGTTAGGTTGAGATCAAATTCTCAGATAGGCGAAGTCTTACAGCCGCCGGACGCCAATGGAATCCTTCAAGTTGCTTTCGACAATCTAAAAATAAAAATACACGCCAACGATGTTGTTCCGATTTCAAGAACGGAGAAAAGGGGTCAGTCTTTTGCGCCAGTTCTTTTGGAGGCAGTTCCACAGCGCGAAATCGATGTCAGGGGATTATATGGCGATGAAGCATTACAAGCAGTCGATAAGTTCATTGATAGTGCCATTTACACAGGATTACATCGTGTAGATATTATACATGGAAAAGGTTCGGGTGCGCTCAGAAAAAAAATCACTTCGTTTCTAGAGTCTGACTCAAGAATCAAGTCGCACCATTTTGGCGAGTGGAATGAGGGAGGGATGGGAGTAACTATTGTCGACCTTAGAAACGAATGAGGCCAAAACGGATTAAAAAATTGCTCATTGCCAATCGCGGGGAAATCGCCTTGCGCATTCACCGCTCTGCATCGGAAATGGGTATTGAAACGGTGGCGGTTTTTTCGGATATAGACCGTTGTGCTCCCTATGTCTTTAATTCAAACGAAGCTTACCCCCTTCATGGCAACCTTTCAAGAGACACGTATCTCGACATACAAAAGATAATTGCCGTCGCAAAAAAATCACATTGCGATGCGATCCACCCCGGATACGGGTTCCTTTCCGAAAACCCTGATTTCGTTGACGCAGTAATTTCAGAAGGATTGACTTTCATCGGACCGCCTTCTTCTGCGATGAAAAAACTGGGAAGTAAGACTGCAGCCCGCGAATTGATGCAGAAAGCAAAGGTTCCGATATTACCCGGAACCATCGCTCCAGTAAAGGATTATAGTCAAGCAATTAATGTAGCTCAACAGATTGAATATCCGGTATTAATTAAGGCTGTTCATGGCGGCGGGGGAAAGGGGATGAGAAAGGTCGAGCGGGAGGATGAACTTGAACAATCGTTGCGGCAAGCGCAATCAGAGTCGCTTAAGGCGTTCGGGAGCGCTGATGTGTTTATTGAAAAGTATCTGTTGAGTCCGCGGCACATTGAAATTCAGATCCTCGCAGACATGCATGGGAACGTAATCTTTTTGGGGGAAAGAGAGTGTTCGATTCAACGAAGACATCAAAAACTTGTCGAGGAATGTCCTAGTTCTGATTTGTCAGAGCCTTTGAGACAAGCGATGGGGAAAGCCGCTGTCAATGCGGCCCGAGAGTCCGGGTACGTTAGTGCAGGAACGGTTGAATTTTTAGTGGACTCGAAGAGTGCTTTCTATTTCCTCGAAATGAACACACGTCTTCAGGTTGAGCATCCGGTTACAGAGTTGGTCTACGGCATTGATTTGGTGAAAGCGCAGATCAAAATCGCACAGGGTGAACCATTGCCTTACTTGCAAGAGACTGTTTCTCCACGAGGTCATGCGATCGAATGCAGGATATGCGCGGAAGATCCAGATGATAATTTCTTTCCTTCCACGGGAACTATTGAAGAGTATGCTCCAAGCGAAGGATACGGAATCAGGCATGATTCCGGAGTTATGACGGGAACAACTGTTGCTCATTTCTATGATCCCTTGCTGGCCAAATTGATAGCGTGGGGTGCGGACCGTAACGAAGCAATCAAAAGGATGGACCGAGCCCTCTCAGAATATGTACTCTCCGGAGTAGCAACTACAATCCCTTTCTGCCGATTCGTTGTTTCGCATCCGAGTTTTGTCGGCGGCAAGTACGATAACCAGTTTGTCGAGAAATATTATCATCCAAACGAAGTAACTCCCAATTCCAATACGGAATTAGCCGCTTCACTAATTGCTGCTGCTGTGCATCGTTCCACTTCAGAGTCTTCGAACGATCGAAAAGAGCAAGCCGCAAATCAAGGTCGCTGGAAATATAATCGAATCGAAGAATAAGTGATGCCAACACTCATTGCCAGCATCAACGATAAACAGTATAAATGGTCATTTGAGGGGGACGGCTCGATATTATTGGATGGAAAAATTATTCAGGCTGATATACAAAAAATATCTTCGGGACGTTTTTCCCTGATCTTAAACGGCAGGTCATTTCATGGTACAATCACTAGAAATGATCTCATATATGGGATCATAATCCATGGAAATATCTATAGGGTAGGGGTCGAGACCTCTGGGACGCAATTGGCTGTTCTTCGGTCCGCTGCATTACCGAAAAAACACTCGGCCACAGAAGTGCGTTCTCCCATGCCGGGAATGGTTGTTCGTTGTGAAGTCAAGGAGGGAGAACGAGTTGAGGCGGGGGATGGGCTGCTCGTATTAGAAGCGATGAAAATGGAAAATGAAATACGCGCGACAAAGGAAGGGATCATAAAAAAAGTGCATGTCGTTGACAGGCAGGTCGTTAATAAAGGTGAATTGCTTTTTCTTATAGAATAGGATACTATAACTCTATGGCACATGATTTAGAACAAGAACCTAAAGTAACAAAAGACTTGGCCCTTCAGCACGGGCTAACGGATGAAGAATACCAGAGAATACTGAAGCTGTTGGGCAGAACTCCTTCCTACACGGAGCTGGGAATCTACAGCGTCATGTGGAGCGAACACTGCAGTTACAAGAATTCTATTGCTTTGTTGAAAACACTTCCGCGTTCAGGGGGACGGCTTCTCGTCAGTGCGGGGGAAGAGAACGCGGGTCTTGTCGATATCGGCGATGGATTGGCCGTGGCTTTTAAAATTGAGAGTCACAATCATCCCTCAGCCGTAGAGCCATATCAGGGAGCTGCTACCGGTGTAGGCGGAATTATGCGCGATATATTCACGATGGGAGCACGACCGATCGCATCACTCAACTCATTAAGATTCGGTGAACTTACTGATGAGCAAGCGAGGCAGCTGTTCCGCGGCGTAGTAAAAGGAGTGGGGGATTATGGCAATAGTTTTGGCGTTCCTACCGTGGCCGGTGAAGTCTACTTTGACAATAGTTATCAAGGAAACCCTCTTGTCAACGCCATGGCCGTCGGCATAGTAAAACACTCGGAAATTGCCTCCGCAACTTCAAAAGGAACCGGAAATCCAGTGATGATCGTTGGTTCATCCACCGGCAAAGATGGAATTCATGGGGCGACATTCGCGTCCGAAGAGATTTCGGAAAAATCTGAAAGCAAACGGCCGTCCGTCCAGGTGGGGGATCCATTTACAGAAAAATTACTGCTCGAAGCAACACTTGAAGTTATTAAGGCTGGATTGATTGTGGGTATACAAGATATGGGCGCCGCCGGAATCACTTGTTCAACAACTGAAATGAGTGCCAAGGGAAATTCCGGGATGCGCATTGACCTTGACAAAGTGCCGGTGCGCGAGTCTAACATGTCCGCATATCAAATAATGCTTTCCGAATCCCAGGAGAGAATGCTGCTCGTCGTTAAAAAAGGTTCCGAAAAAACGGTAACCGAAATTTTCGACAAATGGGATCTTCACTCTGTGGTGATCGGTGAAGTAACGGATGACGGGCGAGTCAAGATATTCAAAAATGGAGAGTTAAAAGCGGATGTTCCTGCTGAATCGTTAGTTCTGGGCGGAGGTGCTCCGGTATATCACCGCGAATCAAGAGAGCCCGGATATCTAAGCGTTCGCACAGAGTTAAAGCTTGAAGCGTTGAAAGAACCGGGAAACCTTCAGGAGATAACTTTGAAGCTCCTGGCAATTCCAAACATCGCGAGCAAACGATGGGTTTTCGAACAATACGATTCAATGGTCAGGACCGGCACGAGAGTTGGCCCAAACTCAGATGCAGCGGTTGTTCGAATAGACGGAACCGGAAAATTTCTTGCTATGAAAACGGATTGTAATTCCAGGTATGTTTATTTGAACCCTAAAATTGGAGCAGAAATAGCTGTAGCTGAATCAGCTAGGAATGTTATTTGTTCAGGAGCTAGGCCTATTGGAATTACAAATTGCTTAAACTTTGGCAATCCATATAAACCGGAATCATATTGGCAGTTCAAGGAGGCAGTCGGCGGCATCGCACACGCTTGTCGTGTTTTTGAAACTCCCGTGACCGGCGGAAATGTTAGCTTCTACAATGAAAATCCGCTGGGAGCAATCTATCCGACCCCGGTGATCGGGATGGTAGGACTTATCGAGAACGAATCTCACGTTACGACTAGTGCGTTTAACAAAGCCGGAGATGATATTATTCTGCTTGGCACGCTTCGAGGTGACGTGAACGGAAGCGAGTATTTAAAGGAAGTCTTCGGCATGACTGGAAACAATGCTCCATTTTTCGATATCGACGAGGAAAAACGATTGCATGAGTGCTGCCTTGAGTTAATCCAAAAAGGCTTCTTGAGCTCAGCTCACGATGTTTCCGAAGGAGGCTTCGCGATTTCGCTCGTTGAAAGCGTTATTACTGCAGAGAATCCGGAAATTGGATGTAATGTGAACCTCTCCGAACGCAAGGATAAGCGACAAGATTTTCTCCTGTTTGGCGAAGAGCAGAGCAGAATTGTCATATCAGCCAATCCCAAAAACCGCGCGGCGATCGAAAGTATATGCCAACACCACAAGATAGAATTTGCTCAACTTGGTAAAGTGACCGAATTACCCAAGATTATTGTAGGAGAGGTTCTCAACTTGGATAGGAAAGCTGCAGAAGGTGCCTATTACAATTCAATCAGTAAAATTATGGACGGTAAAGGATAGAAGAAAGTGTTGTTCACTGAGCAAATGACTAACTTTACATAACACATATTATATCAAAACATACCAGCGCCAAAAATCACTTGTCCAAGAAATTAAAGAGGCATCAGAACAGACATACCATTGGGAATCACTGAAACGTGTATCTCCCGGTTATCTAATCCCATCATCTCTCCATCAACGTGCACCGGAACGTCTCCATGTGTTTTTACGACCAAATCCTTCGTTCGTTTTATCGCAATTTGCGCAAACCGACCATGCTTGCCCACAAAAACGAACGGGAATATTTTAAGGATGTTGAGTATTGAAAGATCCTTTGCCAAACACACGTCGAGATGTCCGTCATCAAGCGCTGCGTCAGGCGTCAGATAGAAGCCACCCCCGGAACTTTTCCCGTTTCCAATCGAGATCAATAAGTGTTTTCCTGCACTCTCAAATTCCGAGCTCGTTACGAACGATGACTCAGCGCGATACTGAGCTATAACCTTCACTGCTGCTAATGCGTATTTAGTTAGTCCGCGAGCCCAGTATATCTTCTTAGCTTCATAGGCCACTTGTGCATCGAGACCAATGCCTACCGCATTAATGAAGTACTTTGCCGTCTTTTCCAGTTTGCTATTTATTACTTCAATTAACCCTAAGTCAATTGATTTAATATGTTGACGCGTCAGAATTTGCAAGCTGTCATGTAATTTTTTAGGATAGGACAAAACATTTGCAAAATCGTTGCCGGATCCAAGCGGCAGAATTCCAAGAACGTTGTTCGATCCTGCTATCCCATTAACAACCTCATTGACCGTCCCGTCTCCGCCACCGGCGACAATAATGGCGTAGTTCTTTTTCGCCTCGCTGGCGATCCTCACGGCATCGCCAGGACATGTAGTGACCTGAACATCGAAGACAATTCCCTTTGCCTTGAAAAATTCTCTAATTACGGGAATATGTTTCTCGTTGTTTCCGCGGCCTGAACGTGGGTTAAGAATGAGTAAGGTTGGGAGCACTAAAGGATATCGACGATGGACTGAGTAGAATATTCGTATTTAATTACACCGCTAAAAATCATATGCGCACTTCCGGTTAAGCAGACTTCCTGATAAAGCCCGATTCCTGTTTTCTTGAATTTCACACTCAAGAACTCGCCGCTTCGAACACCAAGTGTTATCGGCGACGGTGAATTCTTGACCCGATTAGCAATCAACGCAACAGCCACCGATCCTGTCCCACAAGCCAGAGTTTCTGCTTCAACTCCTCGCTCATATGTCCTTGTAAAAAAAATACTTGAGGAGTTGTCATCAACAAAATTTATATTTGCTCCTTCAGGGAAAAAGAAATCATGATTCCGGATTTTTCTTCCGAGCCCGTCCACGTCAACTTCTTCGAGGCGCTTTGGTAAGTCCTTGTTCTCCTCGAGAAAAATGACACAGTGAGGAGATCCAGAATTCACAAAATGGAAATGTATACTCAAATCAGAAATACGGAGTTCCTGGTTTATCCGAAAATCGGCAGGCTCCTTCATTTTTAATGTGACCATTTTTTCCGACACAGAAGCAGTGTAAATATGCTCCAGTGCTTCAAAACTGATCTCTGGACTAGGAACAATTTGCTTGAGGTACGCAAACCTGCTGATGCACCTTCCGCCGTTGCCGCACATTCCTCCATAGCTGCCGTCCGAATTGAAGTATTTCATCAGGAAATCAGCTTTACTGCTCTCTTCAATGAGCAACAAACCATCGGCACCAATCCCCTTCCGCCGGTCACAAACGACCCGTGCAAATGTACTCGGGTCAGAAACGATGCGTCTGCGGTTGTCCATGACAACAAAGTCGTTGCCTGCTCCAGACATTTTCGTAAAGTCAATACAGCGGACGTCTTCCTGAGTCATGAAACTCACAAAGCATTTTGCAGAAATCAGTCATAGTGGAGGTGCGGGGATTCGAACCCCGGTCCGGAGTGATGACCATTAGACCTTCTCCATACTCAGTCCATCTCGTGAACATTCGCCTCGAGCCGGTTGGATGAACTCACCAATCCCGAAGCTATCTGGCATCGATCTTCACTAATATCGCTCCAGCGTTGATATTAGCACGCCCGACTGAAGTCGACACCTTGCATGAAACTAGTCAGGTAGAGCTTCATGAAGATGCGCTGTTAATGTTTAGTTAAGCAGCGAGTGCGTAGTTGTAGTCTGCACTTAAGTTGGTTCCGCTTTATTAACGTGCGACTCGGAGAGCACGGTATGCTTCTGTCTAACCATCTTCAACCCCGTCGAGACCATTCACCCCCTTCTCCCAATTTAGACATTTCTGTTCAATATATCAATACACTGCAATAATGATTGCATTTTCATCGATTGGTTTTGCTTTTCAAAAACTAACACCAAGTTACGCAGCATTCGTTCTAGAATTTGCCGATTGGTGACCGGCTCAAGATATTCATCTTTAAAGGCATATCCTAATTTAAGCAAAGATCTTCTGCAATCATCAATTGAGAGAATACTTCCAGCGTTAAACGGATCCGCAAATAGCGGCTTCGATCCAAACTCATACTTAACAATAAAATGTCCAGGCATTCCGATTCCTTGAACAGGAAAATTTAGTCTACGCAGCACAAACATATAAATTACCGAGAGGGCAATCGGAACTCCCCTTTTTGTCTCGATGACTTTATGGATATAATGGTTGTCCGTATTGTAATAATCTGCTTCTTTTCCGGAAAACCTTTTTTCAACTGAAAAGTAATTCCCTATCTTTCCGGCAATTTCCTCGGGAGCATCTGATGGATCAAGTCTGGACTGGAATTCCGAAGCAAAGAAATTTAATAAGTCCGAATACATATGCATTTCGACGCTCGGGAAACCATGTTTCGCGATCAGGAAAACCCCTTCTTCCAAATCAAGATCTCCTCTGTATTTTTCACAAAATAACCGGAATTGATCCTTGAAGGTAGTCTGAGAGATGGCTTCATAAACCTCTCTTATCCGATGCTGCATAAGGGAGTCGTCAGTTTGAAAATATCCTTCGAGTACTGGTAAGGCTTCTTCACCAGTCTGCAACAAATGATGTTTCGCAATAGAATAAATAGAATCATCTTCATCATCAAGAAGATAAATCAATGATTTTAACCTGTTTATAGAATCCTCATCAAGTTGTTTCATAGTCTCTTATTTCCAAACATGATGTTGAAGATAGTTCTTCGTTAATCCGTTCCTGAGGATTTCGAATGCCTCTTGTGGCGTATCCGCAAACTTAAATAATTCAAAATCACCACCACTAATCATTCCATAATCTTCAAGAAGCGAAAAATTCACGACATGCTCCCAGAATTTTTTACCATAGAGGATGACCGTCATTTTCTTTTTGATTTTTCTTGTCTGAAGCAATGTGAGCAGTTCCATTAACTCGTCCAAGGTTCCGAAGCCTCCGGGGAATGCAACCAATGCTTTTCCGAGATACATGAACCAGTATTTACGCATGAAGAAATAGTGGAATTCAAAATTTAACTCAGGTGAAATGTACTTATTAGGATACTGTTCAAGGGGCAAACCAATGTTTAGTCCTATAGACCTTCCTTTTGCCATCAAGGCGCCTTTATTTGCCCCTTCCATGATCCCTGGCCCTCCCCCCGTGCAGACAACAAAGCGATTCCTTTCCTTTAACGACTGCGACCATTTAGTTAAAAGGTATGCAAGAGTCTCGGCATCTTTATAGTAAGCCGACATCTCTACAGCAATTGTCGCCTTTCTGTATTCTTCAGTAAGGTTAGGATTTATCTTCTTCCTTCCTTTTAGTTTCACCTTTACTGCTGCAAGTCTTTTTCGAGCTGAGGACGGCGATTGTATCCGCGCTGATCCAAAAAATACAATGATGTCTTTAATGCGATAGTAATTGAATCTGCTCAATGGTTCCAGAAATTCTGAGAGTATTCGGATCGGGCGCGCATCCTTACTGTTCAAAAACTGAGGATTCTTGTATGCTCGTAAAGGATGAAGGAGCTTTTTTTGTTTTTTCGCCACGATTTGTTCTATGACAATGATTGGATGAACTTTTGAGCGATGATCTTTGCTACCTTCTCCAGATTGACCTTATCTATCCTGTCAAATGTATTTATCCTGTTGCTATCGACATCGATGACGCCAAAAAACCGTCCATCAAGCATCACCGGAACTACAATCTCCGATTTTGACTCAGGGTCGCACGCAATGTGCCCCGAAAAGCCGCTCACATCGGGAACGATGATCGTTTTTCTTTCCTTCGCTGCGGTTCCGCACACACCGCTCCCTATTTTAATTCGGACACAGGCGACCTTTCCTTGAAAAGGACCAAGCACCAATTCGCCCTTTTCCATTCGATAGAAACCGACCCATGAATAGAGCGGAAACGTCGCTTTCAGAGCAGCGCTGACATTTGCCAGGTTCGCCACGAGGTCGGATTCATCGCTGACGAGCGCTGCAAGCTGAGGCAGCAATTCTTCGTATTTTTTCCGTTTTCCTTCAGCGAGTGTGGTTATTGTTTCCATTCAGAATTCCATTCGGTTCAAAGATATGCTCAACGACGATCGATATCGGATTATCGGCAACGGAAATTTTTACCCCAAGTTTGGCGAATTCTTTTCTAATCACTGCAAGCCCGAGAAAACTATTGGTGCCCTTACTATCACGGGCCAAGCGCACTATCATGCCAATCTCTTTAGTCTCGACCTGTAAGCGGTATTCCTTATCGGGAAGAAGGCGGCCTTCGGCGCGAATTCTGCACAGCGTTCGTTGAATTCTTTTGTACGTATCAAGCCTTGCTATAACTTCTTGGCCAATATAGCAGCCTTTATTAAAACTGATCTGATTCCAGAGGTTTAATTCAAGAGGATTGAACTCTCGCATAATTTCATTCCAGAATTGCGGAATACCCCGCTGCACGCAGAAAAGCTCGAACGCATCATTTCCGACCTGATTGACCATCAACGGCCGAATTATCTCCGGAACTTCAGTCCCTGACTCACAATAGTACATTGCAATGTCAACATCAAAATATTTCACCCGAAAGGCGGTGCATGCGCTCTCTTCGCCGGAGGGTGCCAAAATACGCTGCGGAAGGAAATCGGCAAAAAGAATATGGTTTCCCGTTTGATCAATTACTCTCACATCCTCCGCTATAATAAATTTCTCGATCCATTGTCTGACGCTATCCTGTGCTCTGCGGCTCGCGATCAACAATAAATGATCTTGCCGGTGTACGACCACAATCGAATCAATGACTCTCCCCTTTTCGGTCGTCAGTATCGTTTGACCAGAATCTCCGGCGTGAAAATTCCTAAAATCATTAGTGGAAATTCGATTGAGAAAATCGACCGAATCTTTTCCTTCTAAACGGAGAAGCCCGTGGTCGGAAAAATCAACAAGAGCATCGTTGCGCTCAAGCAAGGTCATTTCCTCTTCCATCGCGCGAAAATGGCCAGGCAATAACCACCCATCCCGCTCAACCAATGGAACATGGGAGCGCTCGTAATAATCATGCAATGGGAGCCGGAACAGTGTATCCGGCAACTGTGTGCCTACGGTATTCATTTGTTATAGTCTTAACAGCGAAGAGCGTGAAATAATTTCCCAAAAAAAGAGGAGCACTTTCTTTAAAGCGCTCCTCTCACATGTGATTGGTCTTGCACTTATTGAATCTGAGCTTCTTCAGTCTCTTCTCCCGTTTCTAATGCTGAAGCTTGCACGCCGCCCGCCTTGATATATTGCCTCACCATTCTTGTAATTCTTCTCCGCGCCTTCAACTCGTCATCGGGAGATACTGCCTTCATTGAAGTGAGCCTGTCTTCGAGAATGATGCGGGATTTCGAAGGAAGCACCGAGAGGAATCGCTCGGATATTTCAGGCGGGGCATTCTTCAAAGCGATCGCAATCTCGTCTCCAGAAATATCCTTGACAATCTGACGAAGCACTCTTTCGTCCAAGTGATTGATTGCGTTGAACGAAACCCGTTGGCTCGTGATTTCCCTATACAAATCAAGATTGACTACTTTGATGAATTCAATAATCGAAGATTCCGACGTTTCATCTATGTTGTCGAAGATATCCAACAATAAGTCGGTCCCCTGAACCTGAACATTATTAATTACCGGAATCGTAGCAGCTTTTGCAGCCAACTGTTTTGCAACCGAAACGTAGGTATCCGAGGTGAGCCGCCGTAATTTTCCCAACTCCAACGCCACTTCCCCCTGCTGCATTGACGGGAGGTTTTTCAGCATGGAGCTTGCAATCGGAGTCGCAAGCTGGGATAGGATAATTGCGATAATTCCCGGCGGTTCGTCTTTCATCAGTAAATACAGCTGGGGCTCGGACAATTTTTCAAGAAAGGCAAACGGACTTTGTTTTGCATTTCCGGCCTCTGAAAACCTTTTTACTGCAAGTTGATTTTGGAAAAAAGTCAAAGCTTCCCGGGTTTCTGCGAGAGTCCGTTCTTGTCTATCCAGCGTAAGTGTCTGAAGAGCTTTCATTTCTTCGATCGAGAAATGGTCGCGCATGACTTGCAATACATTCTTGCCAAGTTGACCTATGATGACGGTCAGCCTGTCTTTTTGATTTGCGTCGGCGATCATATCCCGGATGACGTGCGATGTCAGGTCCGATTCGCCGGCACACGTTACGATAAGATTTGACCGTACTTTATCGACTTCGATTGCCTCTTGATAATCGGCATTCGAGTCGACAACCGCTTGTCGTCCAGTAGAAATCTGATTCTCTTCTCCCTGCATCATCTGCTGCACCGGCATCTGACCTTCAGCAGCCTCTTGCTTCTTCCCTCTCATAAGAAGTACGACGATGAGAACCACAATTAAGAGACCAAGCGCGATCAGCAGCAATGAGGTCGTATTGAGAAATGATTCCTGCTGCCTTGCCGATGTCGAATCGTTGCCGGATTTCTGTGCAGCCCTCAACTCAGCATCTTGCCTTTCCTTTTCAAGCTCCTGGATCTGTTTTTCTTGTTCGGCCTTTTGTTGTTCCCGCTGTATCTGAAGAGTGCTGGCGGGAAATGACATCTCCTGCAAATCGACCCTGTCTCCCCGCACCTTGTTCAATTTGCCCGTATAAAAAGCGATGTTCGTCAGCAAGTCTCTTTCTTCAGGCGTTCTATTTTTATCGATGAGCATCTTAATGATGACAGACTCGACGCCAATTTGCGGCCTCTCGGATTCATCTCCATTCTGAGATTGCGACTGAAAGCCGGATACTCCCGGAAGAAGAAAATCCCTATTTTCGCCCTTATCTTTCTTTGCCGGTGCTGACAAATCCACAAGCGTTACTTCCGCGGTAACGAGAAAGTTGAGGTCTGAAAAATAGCGGCGGATTTCCATCGAAATCCGATCCTCCAAGTCTCGTTCCATTTTCTTTTTTTCAAGCTCGAGATCGACGGCAAAAAGCCTCGCCTGCAAAAATACAACAAGCAGAAGAATAATCCTTGTCAATCGGGTTTTCATATTTGTTCCGAGAATGTTTGAGATAACAAATTCGAGCGCTACACGTCGCTGTGGTAGTAGATCCGGATGACGACACGCCGATTGTCGTTGCGTGCTTTTTCGGTGAATTGGCCGGTTACAGGGTCTTTGTCTTTGTTCTGCGGACGGGCGTCGGCAAACCCCGTGCTTGAGAGGCGTTTACCTTCAATCGATACGGTATCCTGCAAATAGTGAACAACTTCTGTCGCTCTCGCTGAAGACAATTCCCAGTTCGATCGAAATTCAACGGTGCTCCGAAGAGGTGTATCGTCCGTATGCCCTTCCACGGAAATGAACGCGTTCCGCGCCTTGACGAAATACCCGAGTATTTTGCCGATGCTGAAAATTGCGTCATAACCTTCCGGCCGCAACGCGGCTTTCCCCGGGGGGAAGAGCAAATTGCTGCCGAAACGCAACTCGATGCCCGCGTCCGTCATGACGACATTAACTTGTCCTTTCAGGGAAGAATTTTTTTCAATAGTTGACAACAGTTCTTTTGAGAGGGTGCCCAAGTTTGCCTGCTGCTTTGCAGCTTCGGTCACTGAAGATGCAAGACTATCGAGTTTGGACTGATCGGGAATCGAAAGCGATAGCAACAGTGTAAAAGAAGCGAGCATAGCAGTCAGCAAGTCAATATAACTGACCTGCCAATGCTGCTCATCTGCTCTTCGCCTAATCCGTCTTCTTACCATCATCATCCTCCGCTTTCAGGGGAGAGTTGCGAGACCGCCGGAACCGAGAGCGCACGACTCTGCGGAATATAGGACGAAAGCTTGTCTTGAATGAAAACGGGATGTCTCTTGTCTTTGATAAGACATAAGCCTTCAACAATCATGCTCTTGAGAAGGGCTTCTTCATCTGTCCGTTTCTCGATCTTGTCTGCAAACGGGGCAAAAATAAAATTGGAAAGGAACAGGCCGTATAATGTCGTCGTAAACGCCACTGCCAGCGCCTGCAGAATCGGCCCGAAGCCCGCGGCGGCGTCGATCTTCGTCGAAAACATTTGAATCAATCCGACCGTGGTTCCAAGCATGCCGTACCCGGGTGAGTAGCGTGCAGCGGCTCTAAAAACGTTGACGTCAGAAAACTCGCGCTGCGATTCATTATCTATCCGGGCATCAAGAATTTCTTTAATTTCTTCCTTCTTATATCCATTGACGAGCATCAATACCCCGTCGCGCAGGAAAGGGTACCGTATTTGATTTGCATAATCTTCGAGCGACTCAATGTCATGCGTATTGGAATATTGAGCAATATCTTTTATTGTTTCCAGGTACGTTGAAAAATTCAACTTGTTCTTTATGTACACGAAATACAATGAACGGGCGGCCCCGAACAATTCCCGGAAGTTATAGCTAATGAGCATGGAAGAACTCACGCCAAAAAAAACAAAAATAATACCCGGAATATGCACGTAGTGAATCAGCGAGTCCGGAATATATCCTTTTTGCAGCGCATCGACTGTCTCCGATTGCGCGCCGACAATCAGAAGAACGTAGGCGGCAATTCCAAAAAGAACATATCCGATGAAAGTCGAATTCATACTGGACCTTTCAGTTAATTACATTCGATAGAGTATCGCCCGCACATTGTCCATCGACGGGTCAAGTTCGAGCGCTTTTTCCCAGCTAAGTTTTGCTTCGGGAAACTGCCTCAACATATAATAAATTGAACCGCGGACGGCGTATGCGAGCGCCATATTCGGTGCGGCATCTACTGATTTATTAATCTCGCCAAGCGCCTGCGCGTACCGGCGTTCAGAAAAAAGAGTCTGCGCTTCTTGAAGGCTGTACAACGCTTTGTTATAATCGGCATCATCCTTTGTATACGTCCCTTGCCGCGGCTGTTTCTTTTTTACTTTTGATGTGTCGACAATGTCCTGAATATCCGATGCAAGGTCTTCATCTTGGGGCTTCAGCAAATCGTTCGTTGCATCGCCGGCGCGTTTTCTTCGATTCGGTTGTTGCTCCTCTTCATTTCGCTTGACTGCTTTGCCGGAATAATCTATAGTGAAGTCAATATCTTTGTTGTACAGGTCAAGCAAAACATCCATATTGAGGGTTGGAGTGTTTAGCTTCACTGCGGCTGGAGCGGACGGAGTCGCGCTCTCCTTCGCGGATGTCGTTTGTGATTTCATCTGGCTTTTGGCTGTCGAATCAGCGCGCGTCGTCGAACTCTCCTGGGCCATGATGCAGGAACAAAATGCATAAAAAAACAGCGCCAGACCTAACACTCTTTTCATATACAATCCCTCATCTTCGTATTCGTTAAAGAACAAAATTCACTTGGAGCCCGTAGAGCGGCCCGCCAATATCAAAGCTGCTGAAACTTTTATTGATGGAAATGATATTGTAAAATCCTGTCACTCCGATATTCCTGCTAAGCCGGAGTGAAAGTCCGCCGTAATACGATTCTGCAATGCCGTTGTTCTTGAATGAGATGTCAAACCCTCCGGCGACATCGAGCATGAGAATTCCCGGGCCGATCTGGTCATTGCCAATAATTTCAAACGAAAGGCCGGGCATCACAATGGCGCCCATCAATCCAAATTTTGAAGTTCCTATAAGCCGTGAATCTATGTAAAACTTTAGAAAATTCATAATTGTCGCCATCTCGTTCAGGCGGTAGCCGATCGAATAAAAGCCGACCGAGCCCGCAGTATCCTTGACTCCGAGAATGTACGGCGTTCCAAGGTTAAATCCGACCGTCAAATAGTTCTCAATTAAACCTGTTTTTCTTTTCAAAGCATACTGTGCGGCAAGTTCGGAACCGGGATCTGTCGGAATTACCCGATAATCCGCCTTAAGCTCTTTGCTCCATACGGTAACACCATGAAGGTCGTTAATATTCACAAACATTATGATTTGATTCGCAGAAACCAGTACGTCTGTGGACACAATGCCGTCGACATTATGGGCTTTCGCATAGGCATGGATTTCATCCTCAGAATACGTATTCTTCACTTGAAGTGTGCTGTCCGTCGCTTTAAAAGACAGCGTCTTCAAATCTTGCGCCGCTACCGCGGCAAATCTCCCGTCACGAATCAACGCATTTTTTAATTTCCCCTCGAAATAGCTCGAAAGAAATTGAAATTCGGAATATGTTAACTCTTCTTTGAACGGCCAACGGATTTTCGTTTTATACAACAACAACGTCCTGATGCTTGGACTAACTTCCTTCAATATCGGCGCCATTCCGGCCAACGCGGTGTCCAGCGCAATGTCGAATTTTGGAAAAATCGAAATGAGCTTAGAATTCTCCGTGGAAGGAAACTTCGCTTCAGCGGCTGGAGACTCTTGGCTTTGGGTTTGTTGTTGGGCTTCGGCTGTGAAGGAGAGTAAAATACTTAAGATAGCGGTGAAACTAATTGCAAAAAGATAATTGTACCGAGATTGCATAATGTTTGTCTGCGCATTGTGATTGAAAAGGAAATTCGAATACAGCCGCCAGTATTATCCCAACAACCAGTGTTGCAATTTAGAGGTAATTAACGCAATCAATTTAAATACTTCTTGCAAATTCTCGCCTAATTGCTTGTAAATATAGTATATTTTTTAGATTTGTCAAGAAGAAAGTAGGTATTTCAGGCAATTATGCTCTCAGATTCAAGCGCAAACTCCTACAAAGAAGAAGAAAGCGTCCGAAAGGCATTTTCCCCCGCTCATGATTCCTTTTCGGTGGACCAAGTCGTTCATTGCTGCCGCAAACCCTTATTTTCAGTTAGTCTGGAGTATTCGTTTAGCGAAAAGTCTCTGGCTTACAAATGAGCAGTTCGATTTTTAGACACAAATATTCAATTTTTTGATCCCTCACGCTTCCCTGCCTTTCAACGATGTTCACACCTCCCAACATTGAGCTTTTTTTTGGATATTTTTTAACGTACATTTTGACGGAAACCGGGGATGACCGGGTTATGAGAAGCCACTGAATTTCCAATGAGTGGAATAACAGGGCCTTTTGCGTAGCAATTGGTGCAAGAAAATGCAGGGATCGAAATGCAGCAGACGAGTTAGTAATCAGAAAGTAGGTCAACATTTTGCAACAGATGGGACAAGTTAGTTTAACAACGCGAAGGATCGTAATTGAAAAGTATCAAAGAAGTAATCATCGGAACACCACGCGATATTCACGACCCAAAACTCTTCCACAAGATTTCGCTTATTGCATTCCTTGCCTGGGTAGGACTCGGAGCCGATGGACTTAGCTCCTCAGCATACGGCCCCGATGAAGCATTTCGGGCATTATCCGGACATACAGAACTCGCTATTGTCCTCGCCTTTGCAACGGCATTAACGGTTTTTATCATTTCATACGCATACAGCCGGATTATTGAGCATTTTCCAAGCGGCGGCGGCGGGTATGTTGTTGCGACTAAACTTCTTGGTGCACCATTCGGTGTGGTATCTGGAAGCGCATTGCTTGTTGATTATATTCTCACGATTACCGTCTCGATTGCATCCGGTGCCGCACAAATCTTCAGTTTCCTGCCGTATGCCTGGCAAACGTGGATGGTGCCGGTAGAAGCCGTTGCCATCGTGGTTCTCGTTATTCTAAACCTCCGCGGCATTAAAGAGTCCATTGCCGTTATGGTTCCGATCTTTATTACGTTTGTCATTGCCCATCTGGTTCTCTTTGGCGGTGCAATCATTCAGCATTTTCATGAAGCTCCGGCTATTGCCTCACATGTTGGACAAAATCTGCATATCACTTACAGCACTCTTGGTTTCTGGGGAATGTTCGTGATCTTAGCGCGTGCATATTCGCGGGGAGCCGGAACGTATACTGGAATTGAAGCGGTGTCGAATGGCATTCAAATCATGCGCGAGCCGCGGGTTCCGACCGCTAAACGAACGATGGTGTACATGGCAACCTCGCTCGCGATAACAGCGGGTTCAATTCTGCTCATCTATCTATTGCTCGGTGTGAGCGAGCAGCCGGGAAAAACCCTTAATGCGGTCATGGTTGAAAAAGTCAATTTCGGACCATGGTTTGTCGTGCTTGTTCTAGCGTCGGAAGCTGCGCTCTTGTTTGTCGCTGCACAGACGGGGTTCATCGACGGTCCGCGCGTGATGGCAAATATGGCAAACGACCGTTGGCTGCCGCATCGGTTTGCCTCGCTCTCCGACCGGTTGACCATGCATTATGGCATCATGCTTATCGGTGCCGCATCCATTGCTACGCTCTTTTACACCGGCGGAAACATTGACGCTCTGGTGACAATGTACTCCATTAACGTATTTATTACTTTTTCGTTGACGGAAATAGGCATGGTTAAATTCTGGATTACAGAGCGCAAGAAATATCCGGAATGGAAAAAATCTTTGCCGGTCCACATGACGGGCCTTGTGCTTTGTCTTTCGATTCTAACGATCGTTGTGATAGAAAAATTCCAACAGGGCGCATGGATGACCGTTGTCGTCACATCAGGATTGATACTTCTCTGTTTTATTATTCGAAGACACTACCGTCTTGTAAATAAGAAACTTCGTTCGTTGTCGGACATCCTCGAAGGCCTCCCTACGGAAAATATTCCGATCCGTCCCGAGAAAGAACTTGTCGGAAATAAACCGACGGCTATTCTGCTCGTCGAAAGTTACAATGGTCTGGGTATTCATTCTGTGTTGAATATTATAAAACAGTTTCCTGGCTATTTCCATCAAATGATATTTGTGTCGGTAGCAGTCGTAGATTCGGGAAATTTCAAAGGGGCAGACGAGGTCGAGCGGCTTGAAGAGAATACCAAAAAAGAATTGCAGCGGTACGTGCAGTTGGCGACCAACCTCGGCCTTTTATCGGGATCGCGAATGTCTATTGGGACAGAAGCGGTAGAGGCAGCGGAAAGGATTTGCAAAGAGCTCTCTGGCGAGTTCAAGCAGTCGGTCTTTTTTGCCGGGAAACTTGTCTTTCAGAAGCCAAAATGGTATCAGCGGATTCTTCACAGCGAAACGGCGTACGCTATCCAAAATCGGTTGGAACTTGATGGACTTGCGATGGTCGTTTTACCTGTCCGGATATGGAATTGATCTGACCGAGCTTTGGAAATAAAAAAAGTCCTGTCTTACCATCCACCACACAAAACACAAAGCCCAGAACTCTCATAGAATTCTGGACTGTTTCGTGCACCCACCAGGCCTCGAACCTCGAACCCACTGATCAAGACTCCCTTAAACTCGGCGAATTCGATTTGATTTGCCGCTTCTGTGCAGTCTTGTGTGACCTGACTGCCAAATGTCTTTGAAAATCTGTATTATTAGTATACAAATTCCAAATAAGTCCACAACCGCAATTCCACTCGAATCGACTGCTTATGCATTTTTCCTCTTCTCCCCCCGCTCGCCGCCTGAGCGGAGGGCGGGATTTAAGCGAATTATAGTATCATTAATGTCCAAACTAATCGGATCGTTCCGTAAACATTGACACTTTTTGACATGCTTACTCTAATTGGCACCAGACATTGCTCCAACGGGTACTAGATTTTTTAGCTTCAAAATATCAATGAGTCGACCTTTTGTTCCCGGTTGATCGACTTGATGCGAAACAAGATATTCGACCTCTACGCCGAGATCGTACAGTTGTTTGAAGTTATGTTATTACTTAATAGAAATGTCATGTCGCCCAGGTAGTGGGCTAGTTTGGTCTAGAAACCGCTTCACTGTCCTTCTCCCAAAGGGTCGATTGTGCAAATTAGCCCACTACCGTCGCCCTCTATAACTTGATTCTCCTTTCGATTTCTGTTACATTTCTGCGAATAGACGACCGATTCGAGCGAGACGGTTCAAATATGAAGCCTCTGGATTCGATGTTGAAGGATGGAGGTTTTTGTTTTTTATGGGGATGATCATTAACAGACCGGCTACGGTCCGTTAACCCAATTCATGAAAAGGATCAAATATGCCATTGCTAAAAAATCAGCTCGATCTTGACCGTTGTCCATATTGCAGTGTTGAAACTCCTAGTCTAATTAACCAAACTCAAATTGAGAGTATCGATTACACTGGCCAGAATCATCGATTTTGGCGGTTCTATAAATGTGCGAGATGTGGCGGCATCACCACAGCTGCATCAACAGCAAATTGGGATACTGCAGTTACGGAAATGTATCCAAGTCCTTCCTCCGTATCTGAGACAATCCCAGAACCGGCTCGCAGATATCTAAAACAAGCTTTGCAGACTTTACAATCGCCGGATGGATCACTACACAATATCGGAATTCCGGATTGGCATTCTGCGATTGGCACCCTCCGATCAATAGATTCTTTACATGTCCCGGCAATTCTACTACAAAGAAATTAATTGCTCATTCGATACTGTAATAATCGCGTATCGTGTTATGAAACAATTGAAAGATCTCTTAGAGAACAGACAAACATGTATGACAATCAAAACTATACAACGAAGAATTGAAAATGATAAGTTCTGAAATGGGCGCATACAACATGCCAGAGAATTGATAAATCTCCACGCGAACCTTACCAGTTGTTCAAGTCACACGGAGCACTATGGCGATAAGCGGTAACTCACGGAGCCATGGCTTCGTCCCTGTAGCTCGTTCGTTACGCGGCGCCAAAAAGTATTACGTTAACAATCCAAAAAAGGAGTACCCATCATGAGGATTCTAAAATTACAAATGCAAATGAGTGTTGACGGTTTCGTTGCAGGGCCGAACAGCGAAATGGATTGGTTGGAATGGAATTGGGATGACAAGCTAAAAGAGTATATAATCGAAATCACGGAGCCAGTTGATTGTATTTTGCTTGGGCGAAAACTTGCTCAGGGATTCATTCCAACTTGGGCTTCACAATTGGCTGATCCGAAAACTGTTGATGTTTTTGCTAAAAAAATGGTAGAAACACATAAGTTAGTTTTCACAAAAACGCTTGCGAGATCTGACTGGCAATACACGGACATTGTGAAAGGCGACTTGATTGAAGAGGTTAAAAACCTAAAGAATAAGAACGGCGGAGACATTATCGTATACGGTGGCGCTACCTTCGTATCGGATTTGATTAGCGCTGGACTTATCGACCAATTTCATTTGTTCATAAATCCTGTTGCCATCGGCAAGGGTATGACGATCTTCAAAGAACTGGCTCAGAAACAACACTTAACCTTAGTCAAATCGACTGCATTTGACTGCGGAATAGTATTACTCAACTATGAACGAAAGTGAGAATATTGCGTAAGAAGCTTGGCGCGCCTAACCCAGTCGGTCAAGCCGCGCGGCGCGTGATAGTGAATTCAATACTGCACATCGGCAGATCTGGCGGACGGAGTTAGCTCGCTTCTGCTCGAGTTAAGATGGTAATAATCGCAAACGACACATAAAGATATTTCTTTAATTATGAATTGGTCGACGATATTATTGTTTTTTATACTTTCATTGTTCTTTTCGAGCTGCCAGCAGTATCCAGTTGATGACGGATCTTATCCAACACAGTATCTTCAGGGTCCTTATAATATTTCGGTCGAATCAATAACAAAAACAACGGTAAAAATAAGTTGGCCTTCCGCTTACGGTTTGCCGGTTATCGTTGAACGTTCTCTAAACAAAGACTCTCTGTTTTCTGTAATACAACGACATGATTCTATAAGTTATTTCTATGATTCAAATGTGGTTGCCCCTCAGAAATATTATTACCGTTTTCGCGGTTTCACTGCTCAAGACACCTCTTACTTTACTACCTTGACAATAAGTTATGATTCATCCAGCGTGTTATTGCAATCTGTCTCGACAAATAAGAATACCAGTTCAATGACAATGTCCGATGACGGAACTTTAATATCCATTGTTACTGATTGGGGGTTTGAAATTCGTCGCTATTCGGATCTGTCCCTGGTAACGACAAGAAATCGCGGAGATCTTATTGGGAATGTAGGCTCCGTAACTCGATTCAGTGCTGATGCAAACAAGGTTCTTACCTGGAACTCCAATTATGCGACAAGCATTACGCTCTCTCCTGACAGTGAGACCGCATTACAGATCCCTGATTCGATCGGTTTTTATGATATGTTTTATATAGCTAACGATACAAAGATCCTTGCCCTTGCCTCAGCCTACCAAAGTCAACGACCGTTTGTGTATGTGTTCGATCTGCAAACGAAGACATTCGTCCAGCAAATTGATACTCTACAGGATTCATTCTTCTATGAAACTTCCTATGTTTCGAATGATAGGAACAAAGTGATCATACAAACGTCGGTTGGGTTCTATATGATAACAATATCACCGTCGTTATCCATTAAAAATGTCCTAACCTCATCATCGTATGAACGGTATACATTTCAAAATAAATCGAATAATGTAATCGCCGTAGGATATACTTCCTTTGCATTCATTAATAGTGGGACCGGCGCAATCTATAAGAGTGTCGCCACAAATGTATACAACAGTTTCTACCGAATGGCTGTGTATCCTGATGATTCCAGGATCATTACCTTTGATTCGTATGCGCGGGATGTGAGCATTTACAACTTGAGTACGGGCGTGAATGAACAGCGCGTGGGCGGTGTCAATCCAGATGTTACTGTGACGGGCGTTTGTTGCAGCAAGAGCGAGCAATCGTTTATCATCCTATACAATAACGGGATCATCAACAAATATTCGACGGTTGAATTTGCAAAGGGTTGGCAGAAGAAGGATGGTAATTGATGGCATCAAATTAATTTTCTATTCATCTTTACAAATTGACTGCCTAACCAGCGACTCAAGTCACGCTAAAGGCGATGGTGCTCTGGCAATCATTGGGGGCACACATCCGGTCGTAAAATCGAACGCGAGCAGCAGCTCTACGAGCCTGCTGCTAGCAGAGTCGTGGACAGCTTAGCTCGGTTCGTTAGGCGGCTATCAAAAGGAAGAAAAATGCACATTCGATTTCATTCATTTGTCGTCATAAGCATCATCTTCCTTCTCGTCGCATGCCAACATTCAAAACAAGAAAATCATCAGTCGCCGGAACAATCTTCACCTGCTATTAATGCAACGTTTGACACAACGTCACTTCCCCGTTATTTCGAGCCCTCTGATAGTTTGCAAACTGAGAACTTGCCATTATGGATGAGAGGCGGAAGATCTGGTCCTGTTAGGCAGATTACATTCATCAAGGATGGAAAATATGTTGTTACACGCGCAGAAGACGTAACCACATTTGTGCAAAGCGTGATCCGAGTTCATGAGTTTATAAGCGGCAAATTAGTACAAACAATCCGCTTTAATGGGTCAAGCAGCGCGGTTTCGCATAGCGGGCAATTGCTGGCTTCAGAAGAATACCATACAGACCATTATTGGCATGATATTCATATTTGGAATCTTCAAAAAGGGGTGGAACTCAGAAAATTTGCTGCACCAAGCGGAGTCAATGAGATCGCTTTTTCGTCGGATGATAAAACAATTGCAACGTCTGGCGATAAAGGATTTGTCTGTTTATGGGATGTTGATACGGGTAAATTGCTGTAATCATATCAAGGATTCAAGGAGGACGTGTGGAACATCATGTTTTCAATGGACGATAGCCTTCTTATCGCAAGAGGAGGATTTCAGCACGAATGCGGAATTAAAATATGGAACACCAAAACGGGAGAGCTAAAATTATCGATACCTACTCACAGTCTTGACGCAAGAGCAATTGCCCTTTCCCCAAATGGAGAATTCCTCGTTTTCAATAAATCATCTGATAGTCTGTCTCTGTTGCAGCTACGTTCAGGGCAAATCTCGACCCGTTTCACTGCAAAAGACAGATTTCCTCAAACTCTAACTATTTCACCCGACAGCAAGACGCTCTTGTTAGGAAGCGACGGTTTTCATGATATGCACATGGGGGACGATTATGAAAAAACTCTTCTCTTATGGAGGATGGATGATACCGTACCGCAATTGGAATTGACTGGCCATGATTCTGATGTCAAGACATCCGCGTTTAGTCCGGATGGCGCCTTGATTGTTTGCGGTCTTCAAAATGGAAGTGTTCCGCTTTGGGATGCAAGAACCGGAGATTTAATAAGAATAGATGTTAACAGAACTTCTCGAATAAGAGCAGCTGCATTTTCTGTGGATGGTGAATCTGTGTTAACGATCGACGCGGAAGGAGTCGTATGCAAATGGAATTCCGAGCGCGGTCATTTATTGTCAACCAGCCATTGTGATGGAGCAATTGGAATGGCGGCAGCTATCCACTCCGGTGAGGATCTTATCGCTATCAGTGAAACATACACGGGAATTATCAACTTCAATTCAGCTGCAACGGGGAAAACCATAAAGAGCATATCCATAGCAGAAGAGAAAACACCTTCAGAACAAGAGAATAGTTCTGAAGAAGAAACGGAGAATACTGCATCAGAAATAGAAATCCGTCAACTTGCATTTTCGCAATATGCGAACTTCTTATTGGCGCGCACGCAAGAAGAAATATCTTTGATAGACACCAAAACAGGTGCATCATTAAAACGATATAAGACGGATTCGCAGCCATATACATTTGTGGCATTTTCTCAGGATGAAAGACAATTTGCCGCATCACTAAATAATGCACAGACGGTTCTTGTTTGGAAAACAAATTCACAAGAATTGCCTATTAAGCTTTTGGTTACAGATCCTAATTATCCGCATCATATGATGTTTTCGAATGACGGAATGTATCTCGCTGTTGCGTATCATTATGGCCCTATGAGGATATGGAATCTTCGTGAGAAGAAAATCGAGCAACTCCTAGAACCTGAAGCGAGCAGTCTGGCGTATTCATGTGATGGCAACTATTTAGCAACTTCCGATATTCATGGAATTATCAATATTTGGGATACGAAGACATATTCCTTAGTCCTAAAATTAAATACGGCATTTGAAGCAAGATATGAGATGCTGCAATGGTCGTCTAGTAGAAAATATCTTCTTGGACTCACGAGAGATGGTGCGATCGCAGTTTGGAATATTCCAGAATTACGTAAATGAGAAGCCGCCCAACCACTCTTCAGCTATCCAGCAGTCGATGATTTGGCCGCGCGCAAAAAAAAATTAAGGAAAGGCGACGTGTGCCGCGCGTATGTTCTCATGGAACTGGCGCACGTCGCCGGAGATGCTCCGGTCCGTTATCCTTCGTTGGCTTTCCCGTAACTTAAACCAGCATTCAATGGAATGAAAAATGAAGAAGTTGTTCACCTATAATTTGCTGCTCAGAATAGTCTTTTTGATTCTGACGCCCATATTTTTCAGAGCGTTAAACTTTGCTTTCATTTGGCACTCAATTTATTGGGGAGTGGTTACGTGGGTTGTTGTTATCTGGGGAGGGCTGATGGTGCTTGCACCCCTCATTGGGAGAGCCGGATGCGGCTGGGTCTGTTTCTTTGGTACGCTGCAGGATTTCTCAGGCCAACAGTCTCTGTTTAAAATTCCATGGCGCAAGCCAGGCTGGGGGTTAAAAATGAATCGGATGATGGTGGTGCTTGCCTTCTTTACCACTGCTTTCGCATTTTTGTTCCTCAATCTGAAATCAGGGCTTGTAACGCATCTACAATTTAATCTTGGGTTCTTAGACATGAATTTCGACAGCCATTACAAACAAGTCTGGGTCTACGATTGCGGTGGAGCTGTTCTCTTCGGATGGTTATTGGACAGACGATGGATGTGTCGAAACCTATGTATGATGGGCAGTCTCTGTGCAGCAGGAGCAAGATATTCAAGATTGATACCAGTGGTTGATACAGATAAGTGCAACTCATGTGGCAAATGTGACAGGGACTGCTTGGTGAAGATCCCCATAACACAATATGTCGCCAACAATAACGGGCTCGTAACAAATTCAGAGTGTCTTATTTGCGGTAAGTGCATCGAAAGTTGTTATCGAAAGGCAATTTCGATAAAATTCATCTGGAACAGAAAAAAATACGTCAAGAACCAATTGGCAGTTCAAACAGACGGCTGACAGCCAAAAAAAAAAAGGGCATTTATCGTTTGTCAAGTAGTATGTCTCTTTCGAATGGAAGAAGAATAAATACAGGATAGGCGAAAACTCTACCATGGCCAATAAGTTTATGCAGATCATATTCGTCGTGTTGGTTTGTTCGTGCTATTCAAACGGACAACAGACATGTTTTCAGCCGGGCAAGATCTGGGAAGACAACAATGGGAAGCATATCAATGCACACGGCGGCGGTATCATGCTCTATCACGACACTTATTATTGGTATGGTGAACACAAAATAGAAGGAGAGGCAGGCAATTCCGCGCAAGTTGGAGTGCATGTGTATTCTTCGAAAGATCTCTATAACTGGATCGACGAAGGGATAGCACTTCCAGTAATTGACAATGACTCTTCTCATGAACTCTGCATAGGTTGTATCTTGGAAAGGCCGAAGGTAATCTATAACAATAAGACGAAGAAATTCGTCATGTGGTTTCATCTTGAACTCAAAGGCAAAGGGTATGATGCTGCGCGCAGCGGAATCGCTGTCGCAGATAATCCGACCGGTCCTTTTGTGTATGTCCGGAGTGTTCGGCCCAATGCTGAGAATTGGCCCATAAACGTCCAGCCATTCCATAAGTTGCCCGTATCGGAGAAAGTGGAAAAGAAATATTGCGGCGGTTATGGATGCCTGCCTGCTCATCCAGACACGCTCAACCTTCTCGGCAGAGATTATGAAAGCGGTCAGATGGCACGGGATATGAATCTTTTTGTGGACGATGACGGAACCGCCTATCTTATTTATGCATCAGAGGAAAACAGCACACTGCATATCTCGCAGCTTACGGACGATTATCTCAACTATTCGGACAAGTATGCCAGATTCTTTGTTAATCGCTACATGGAAGGCCCGACGCTTTTCAAAGCGAGCGAAGGAAAATATTTTTTTATCGGCTCAGATTGTACCGGATGGGCTCCGAATGCCGCGAGGTCTGCCTGTGCACCCAGCATTTGGGGACCGTGGACTGAACTTGGTAATCCTTGTCGAGGAGAAGATTCAATCACCACGTTCCATTCTCAGAGTACTTATGTGTTGCCCGTGAAAGGAAAGAAAGACACATTTATCTTCATGGCTGACCGGTGGACACCGGAAAACGCAATTGATGGAAGATACGTTTGGCTCCCTTTGCAATTTGAGCAAGGAAAACCGGTGCTGAGGTGGCGAGACAGCTGGGGATTATGAAATAAAAGTAAAGCATAGAATGAATGGCAGCTTTGTGCAGACGAGAAATTTGGTTGCTTAGATAGCATGACTCGACACATTCGCATCAAATATTTATCTTTGCCGACCTGTGCAACGATGCCTCCCCTCATTAGTGCACACAGAAAGGATCAAGCCCGGAGCCACCACACCACATCGGGCTTTTATGTTGGTTGCATTTGTATTTGAATAACAGTAATTTTGCGGGAGAGGGGTGCTCTTAATCCTGCCGTCCAATCCTCATGAATATAAGCCTGCGGGATCCAACGCATGGCATCAGGATCCAACGCAAGTGACCTGCCATCGCTTTTCGACCTGAATAAAGTGAAATAAAATTCCTTGTTCATTGGCTTGTATACGATTTCCGTAGTTGTATTATTTGCCAGCGTTCATTCGCCAATGGCGTTCATGCCGCAGTGGTGTGATGTAGGACTATCAAAGGCGGTTGATACAGGGTTATTTCCCAAATACGCAGCAGAATATCTTACATCAAATAACTCGTTCGTTTAGCCCCGCCGTTCGCGCAAGTTGCTTGAGACCCTTCGACACGACTTCCGCGTTCAACCTTTGACTCTTCGACCCGAAAACCCTCTCCCATTCACTAACTTCTCGTCTTCGGTCGACGATCAAACCCAATGAGGTGTTGATTGGGAGCAACCTGTTCTTTCGGTTCCTGGTCAGAAATTCATCCGTGCACCTGACCAGGATCGTTTTATTCAATAGATTACCAATCTCTTTGACCTTTTTTAAGTGTTCTTCGAGCCTGAACCTTCGAAGAAACTCAATCGCCTCGCCCTTAGTCTTTCGACCAGTAGAAAGCCGTATCTTTTTTCCTTCTTCGTTCAGGAATGAGAGGTAATAGCGCGAGCCGCGTCTATAAAGGAACATGCCGGAAATCCTTTCCGGCAGTCAGGGAAGAAGTGTGTAGTTACATGTGTGGTGCACTATACATCTTACTGCACAGTTGGTCATCGGAGGGGATCCTCAAAAGCTCTAGAAATGGAAATGCCCAGAACTCTCATAGAATTCTGGGCTGTTTCGTGCACCCACCAGGACTCGAACCTGGAACCCACTGATTAAGAGTCAGTTGCTCTACCAATTGAGCCATGGGTGCGTGGAACACCTGAAACTCATTTTGGCGATGCAGTCGCGGGCGTCGGTTGAGTTTGTGGCGGAAGCTGCGACGGCGGAACCGAAGTCTGGCCGCTTTGAATGACACTTTCCTTCGAAGATGCACTCTTACCAGGCAAAAAGAAGAGGTTGATCAGAAGCGCAAGGACTATAAAGGTCGTAGCCAGAATTGTTGTGGCGCGGGTAAGGAAGTCGGCAGTTCGGCGAACACCGAAAACCGTTCCGAAGTTGCCGCCGCCGAACGCCCCTGCCAGCCCGCCCCCCTTGCTATTCTGCATAAGTATTACCCCAATAAGCAGGATACAAACAATTATCTCTATGGCAATAAAAAATGTATACATTAGTACTGCTCCTCCAAAATAAAAAAGCCCTACACATGGGCATTAGAATTTAATAAAAATAACGAAAGCAAATCCGAAAATCAAGAACTATTTTCCCCGGATGGCACCCTCATTGGGTTTCACGTCTCAATTGGCCAAATTCGTATTCATCGCAATAGAAACAGCACTGTTTGTTGATAGGAATTTGCTGCGCCGCGCACTTGTTCTTAGAGTAGTTTGCGTCAGATAATTTCGATAATTGACTATAAGCTTCTTTCCATACGTCACTTTAGCTCGAGTATTTTAGAACAACGAAAGTGCCTCCCCAAATAGCCGACAACCGATCACTTTAGGTGATTTCATTTAGCCGACCATCGAAGGAACCAACGCAGCCCGGATTTTGCAGAATTTTTTGACTATATTTAATAATATATAGATTTTATCGATCGAATTACTCTGTAGAAAAACATGAGCGGATCTCCCTTTTTTTTTATTTTCCGAATAATATTCCCAATTTTGCTCTTTTTAATTCAATGGTTTTTATATAAACGTGTTGTACGGTTCGTAAAAAGCTTCCCTGCCCCTCCCTTTTGGGCGATAAAGTCAGTATCATATCTTTTTATCTTCTTTGACCTCTCGTTTTTGATTCTTTTTCTCCCTCCCCACACGTACCTCGATGGATTCTCGAAATGGTTTATCTATTGTGTGGTTTTCCCGATATACGTCTGGCAGGGGGCAACATTCTTTATCTTCCTGGTATTATTGATTATACGAATTCTTCAGCTGCCGTTTGACGCAGTGTTTCGGGTTGGCAAAAGCATCCCACCAATAAAAGAAAGAATGATCGTCATGCGATCAACTCCCCATTTTGTGAAGTTTGATAACTCCCGTCGCGCATTTTTGAAAACGGGTGCGGTTGCCCTTTCCGCTTATTCTTTTATCGGCGCCACCAAGGGACTCATCGACCGAAACGATTATGATATTATTGAGCGGACCGTGCGCATTCAAAACTTGCCCGACGAATTTAAAGGGTTCACTATCGGCTTGATGAGCGATATCCATTCGAGCGTTTTTATGACAAAACCGGAAATGGATGATTATGTTGCAGCTCTCAATAATCTAAAAACCGATATTATTTTTGTCCCGGGGGATTTTGTCAATAGCCAGACGGAAGAAGTCTATCCATTCGTAGAAGCGTTCTCAGCCCTCCGAGCTCCATTCGGTGTGTATGGCTGTCTCGGTAATCATGATTACTATGCGGACGTCGATGTTGTTGCCAAAGAAGTCGACGGATGCGGCATCAAACTTCTTCGAAACGATGCAGTGAAAGTTCAAAAAGGGAATTCGTTTATTAATGTTGTCGGGGTTGACGATATTCCGATAAACGGAAAACCCAATCCGTACCTCGAGCGAGCGCTGTCATCGGTTCAAAACCCAAACCCAAAAATTTTGCTTTGCCACAAACCGTATTACCTTGAAACAATTGCCGGCCTCAATATCGACCTGACCCTTGCCGGACATACGCACGGCGGTCAAATCGTCTTTGCGAAGATCGGAAACATGACTGTGTGCCCTGCTGCCCTCTTTTCAAAGTATGTTTGGGGTCTATACAAATTCGGAAATGCACAAATGTACGTCACACGCGGAATCGGCACCGTCGGAGTTCCGTTTCGGATAAATTGTCCGCCCGAGATTACAAAAATCACACTGCAATAAGTTCTGGATCCTCGACGAGTCGTCGACCGCGGGGTCGTTCTACGATTCGCAGAATCGTAGATGGAAGACTCGGCAGGGATCCGGATGACAGGACAACGCATTGCTGACTTGACTCTGAACCGGATTAAGACACTCCCCCACTGATTCATTCCTTGCTTTTCCATCCTCCTTTTTCTATATTTTTTTTCAAAGGTTGATACTATTTTCACCAAACTATTCTCTCGCTCATGGAAGACAGCCCACACTCATCTCCAAAAAATACAGGATGGATCGAAGTCATCGCCGGATGTATGTTCAGCGGAAAAACGGAAGAACTGATACGGCGAATGCGGCGGGCACAGATCGCCCGGCAAAAAGTGATGATCTTCAAACCGCGAATCGACAATCGGTACAGTTCCAGTCATATTGTCTCGCACAGCGAACAGTCGCTCTCCTCCACTGTCGTGGACAACGCCAATGAAATTCTGGCGCAATCCTCCGACGCACAAGTCATCGGGATCGATGAAGGGCAATTCTTCACTCCAAACATTGTCGATGTGTGCGAGCAGCTTGCTAACGCGGGGAAGCGCGTGATTATCGCCGGACTCGACCAGGACTACCGGGGCAAGCCGTTCGAGCCGATGCCGCAGCTTCTTGCCATTGCCGAGTACATAACCAAAACGCTTGCGATTTGCGTCGTATGCGGAAATCCCGCCGACCGGACCCAGCGGACATCCGACTCGCACGAGCGCGTCGTTGTCGGCGCAAAGGATGTATACGAAGCACGATGCCGCCGCTGCTTCGTACCGCCAAAAGAGTGAGCCGTCACCCGCACAAACATTGGCCGGTTCAATCCTCATCACACACACCGGGCGACGCAGGCTTTCATTATGAATCAAGAGTATAATGACCGTATTGCGGCTTCGGTCCGATACATCAGGTCCAAAATTCAAACGGACCCAAAAATCGGGGTGATCCTCGGCTCGGGCCTGGGTGGCTTCGGAGACCTGCTCGTCAATAAAATTTCTATCGAGACAAAACAAATTCCGCATTACCCCATTTCTTCAGTTGAAGGCCACGCCGGAAAGTTACTCTTCGGAACAATCAGATCGCGAAGCACCTCCTCCGCAGACCTCATGGTCTTCCAAGGGAGGATTCATTTCTATGAAAGCAATGACACCGGAGCAGTCGTCTACCCGATTGAAGTTGCACAACGATTGGGGATAAGAAAACTGATCGTCACCAATGCGGCCGGCGGAGTCAACAAACAATTCCTGCCGGGCGACCTGATGTTCATCAAAGATTACATGAATTTGTCGTTTGAGAACCCGCTCATCGGCAAAGTTAAGGAAGAAGTAATTACAGCCCGCCCAGGCTTCAGTCCGGAATTGCTCGCTAAGGCAAAATCAATTGCGCTGGAGAACAAGATACCGTTCAAGGAAGGAGTTTATTGCTGGACCAAAGGCCCGTCGTATGAATCTGCTGCAGAAATTCGGATGATGGGAGCCTGGGGTGTCGATGCAGTAGGAATGTCTACCGTTCCTGAAGTGATTGTCGCCGCCAGCTACGGCATCGAAGTGTTGGGAATTTCGTGCATCACAAATTACGCAACCGGCCTGACCGAAGAAAAATTAGCTCACGCTGAAGTGACGGAAGTCGCCAACAAGGTAAAACAAAATTTCACGGAACTGTTATCGAAAATAGTATTGCAGCTATAACAAAAAAAGGCCGTTATTCTAAAATAACGGCCTTCTGTCTTCCACTCCATGCTTTCAGCCCGAGGATCAACTCTACTTATTTCATCAAAACCATCTTCTTTGTGACCGAATAATTTCCTGCGTCAAGTTTGTACAGGTACACCCCGCTCGCCACATTTGCTGCGTTCCACGTTATAGAATAAGAAGACGGCGTTAGTTCCTGATGAACCAACGTTGCCACTTCTCTTCCAAGCATGTCGAACACCTTCAACGAAACAAAGCCTGCCTGAGGAACGGAGAATTGAATTTGCGTCGACGGGTTGAAGGGGTTGGGGTAGTTCTGGGCGAGCATAAAACTGCCCGGCAGTTGAGCCGGCGCTTTCACGAGCGTTGCCGGAGTTGTACCTATGTAGGTCAATGACACCGAATGTACCTTCACATTTCCCGATGGCAGTGAGTCGGCTTCCATCTGCAACTGATTCCCTGATTCAGTAACCCACGTAATCAAATAACTGGTAGAGCTATTGCTCAGAGCTCCACTTAGATAGACTTTGGTCGCAATGGAACTGATTTCCCGAAGTGTGCCGAACGAACCGTTGGGGAGATTCAAGGTGCCATAGGCGTCGTAACTGTCCGTCTCAAAGTTCACGTCAACATCGTTACCTGAGGAATACACAGTGTCCGCTCTAAGGACTATGCCGGCCCCTAACTGTAGAGGGAGAACAAACCCAAACCGAACCGAATGATTAAATATGCTTGTGTCAACTGTCTTACCGCCGTAAGATCCCGTCTCGTGCTGAACGGAACCGATAATGAAGAGCGAATCATTCGAGAGTTTGTAATATGCATAATACTCAACCGTAACGGGGCCCTCCGGAAGAGTCCCTACCTGTGCATACATCGCGCCGGGAAAATCATTCCCGTAAGGAGTAGACGAAGGCAGAACGTTGTCCAGCCGGCTTGTATCCTCGTAGGTCACCGCGGGAGCAGACCACACCTGTGCAACGGAATTGGATGCCGAGCCGACATTCATCATCACGGTATCTGAAGACCTATACGTGAACCATGAAGTCCCCGCGCCAAAGTAATTCGCCATATCACCGGCAGGGATTGTAATCTGTGAAAGCGCTATAGACTGGGAGACCAGCGTAATGGCAGCGGCAGACAACAGATAGAAGGACTTTTTCATTGCATCTCCTTACAAATAAGAATGAAGTAATAAGAATCAGGAATTCCGGGGAATACAAAAAGGTGTTCAGATAATTTTTCATCTACCAATGTTAAAAAAATGCACAATGCGCTCAGAATACTTTTGCATTTTTTTACTTGATTAACGTAATACTTGAACAACAACATTTTCTTCTACTCTGTTCCCATCAAACTCCAAACGGGAGAAGCGTTGCCAATCAAACCTTCTCATGTAGCACTAAACATTCCTTTGCTACAAATAGTCTTTTTCGGAAACCAATGGTATAGGCAAATTTTTAAAGGAGGGAATGCTATTAAAATAGCATCATTATGAAAAAAAGTCAAGGGGACAAGAAGAATGCGTGCTCATGAATTCCGTTTGCACACCAAAGTGTAGAAAAACACAACACTCGGCAGCTGCACGTTATCGTCATCATATTCACAATCCTCACAAACTGGAGTGAGAAGAGTATATTTCACAATCGGATCTTTCGTTAAAGATGGTACAACATCATGTATACAATAACCCCCGTTACAGATACGTACAACCAAACCGGTAATGTCCAGCGTGCAAGTTTCCTATGTTTGTCGAACCGTGATGATAATCCACGCACGAGTGTTACAATTGCCATGGGAACAATAACGACGGCAAGAATGGTATGAGAGATGAGGATGGTGAAATAGACCGGGCGAATAATTCCCGTTCCCTTAAAGGGAACCGAGCCAACATGTGCGTGATAGTAAAGGTATGATGTTAAGAATACGATCGATGCGGCAAAAGCTGCCAACAT
>Ga0265314_10000705_pt1 | contig 40496 bp, 29 predicted proteins | sample 4126metaG_FD_203106 | JGI IMG/M metagenome (GOLD analysis project Ga0265314, IMG submission 203106) | Rhizosphere microbial communities from Carex aquatilis grown in University of Washington, Seatle, WA, United States - 4-1-26 metaG | ecosystem: Host-associated > Plants > Roots > Rhizosphere >...
ACGAAATCACCCTCCGCCCGGCGCATGGCCGCCTTCTTGGGACATATTGCGCTTGAATCAGGCGGCTTGCATCGTCTCGAAGAAGACCTCCATTATAGGAAGCCGGAGAGGATCAACCACCTTTTCAGGGCCATCAAAACCGACAAAGAGGCCGAGGCCTATGTCAACAAGCCAGAGGCCTTGGCCAACAAGGTCTACGCGAACAAGCTTGGCAACGGAGAATCAACCACCGGAGATGGCTGGAAATACCGGGGACGTGGGCTCATCCAACTGACTGGAAATCCAACTACGCCGAGCTTGCAAAGGAGCTCAAAGTGGATTTCGTCAAGCATCCCGATCTCCTGGCGACTCCCGAACATGCGCTATGTCGGCGGCTTGGTACTGGAAGAAGCGCGGTCTCAACGAATTGGCCGACGATGCCAGGTACAAGGGGGTATCGTTGCGCGTAAACAAGACGCTGGATAGCTTCCCAAAGCGGGAGATCTACCGCAAGCACGCGCTCGACGCCTTGTGTCGTGGAATTTTGGTAGACCTGACCATGTCGTTGTCTGCGGCTCGTCTTGGCGGCTGGTTCTGACGTCACTGATTGAGTCCCATGTTCGTCAGCATTTTTTTGACCTCGGCAACAGTCTTGAACTTGGCCTTCTCTCGGCCAGCGACCTTGCCGCGTACGTCGACACGAACCAAGTCGGCAGTCTCGAACTTCGCGTTGAGATCTTTGATTCGGCTCCACGACCATTTCCGATCTCGTTCCTTGAATCGGTAGAACTCGGCGCCGTAGTCCGTGCCATCGACCTCGAGGTGTCTAACGTCCCAGCTGCAGAGCACCGCCAGGTCGCGGCCCCCGCCCTTGGTGGTTCGGGCGAAGAACACAGCCAGGAGGGTCGGCCAGCCACCCTCTTCGTCACAGCTGGGGAACTGCACATGCCTGTACCTACCTGACGCGATCTCAATCAAAATGTGCCCGACCAATGATTGATCTTCGGCTGCTGCGAACCCTATGAGGGTGACGTTGCCGTTCGCGAGCTCGGTGGAGCGGACCACCTTCTGGGCCAACTCCGACGAGCCTCCCAGCACGCGGACCATGAAATCATCGTCTGATTCAGACGAGTTGCGAGCAAACAGGTCCGTGAGTGCGACACCATCTCGCGGTAAGACAAACACGCCAAGAGCCAAAAACAATCACCGTCCGCGAGGCTCGCAAGTCGTCCCACGATCCCCCGCAAGGCCTCGATGCCGCTCGGCCGATATCAGCCAACGATTCAACACCGGGCCCGTTGCATTGCCGGGCGTTTGCGGCCTGCATCCGGGCAAGTTGGTCCGTACGCAACTTCACCCCAGATCGATCCGAATACATGAGCCATGGCGGGTCTCAGTGGGCGGTGCTTCACACACGGTGGCAAATCGGATAGTTAAGGGAGCGCGTGATTCTGATGGCGGGGGAGTGCGCTACTGGGACACGTGGGGGAGCTCATGACGAACGAACGGAACATCAAGATCACGACGCCGCTCGGGCCAGACGTGCTTCTCTTCGAGCGGTTGGAGGGTCACGAAACCCTGGGGATGCCCTTCGACTACAAGGTCACTCTCTCCAGCCTCAAGCCTGATATCGACCTGTCAGCTCTGCTGGGCCAGACAGCGACGGTCGAGGTCGCGCAGTCGGCGGGAGGGATGCGGTATTTCAACGGATACGTCACGTCCTTTTCCTACGTGGGGTCGGCGGGCGACTACGCGCGCTACGAGATGAGCCTTCGACCCTGGTTCTGGCTCCTGTCCCTTGGCTCGAACTGCCGGATCTTTCAGAACAAGACGGTCCCCGACATCGTCAAGCAGGTCTGGCGGGAGGCGGGGTTCACCGACTTTCGCGAGTCGCTGACGGGCTCGTATCGGACCTGGACATATTCCGTCCAGTACCGCGAGAGTGATTTCAACTACACGAGCCGGTTGCTCGAGCAAGAGGGCATCTACTACTTCTTCGAGCACAAGGAAGGCAAGCATACATTGGTGCTCGCGGATTCGGTCGGTGCGCACGCCCCGGCACCCAATTACGAGACCATCCCGTACTATCCGCCCTACAACTCGGACCGCCGAAAGCGCGACCACCTGTCGACTTGGTCTGTCGGCCGGCAGATGCGGCCGGGTGGGTATGCCACCACCGACTACGACTTCACCAAGCCCAAGGCCGACTTGACCGCCAAGCTCCAGATGCCGGCTCCGCACAGTCTGGCGTCATTCGAGACGTTCGAGTACCCGGGGGAGTACCTCACCAGCGCAGATGGCCAGACCCAGGTCAAGGTGCGCCTCGAAGCGAACCAGGCGGACTACGAGGTGGGCACTGCGGGAGGGAACGTCATGGGGCTCTCGGCGGGCGCGCTCTTCACGCTCAGCCTCTATCCACGCGAAGATCAGAACCAGGAGTACCTGATCGTTTCGGCGAGCTATCACCTCGACACCAACGCCTACGAGTCCGGAAGCGGACAGGAAGAGGAGTTTGGGGGCGAATACACCTTGATCCCGAGCAAGACGCCGTATCGCCCGCGGCTCACGGCTCACAAGCCGAGGGTGGATGGTCCCCAGACGGCGTTGGTGGTCGGCAAGAAAGGCGAAGAGATCTGGACCGACAAGTATGGCCGGATCAAGGTCCAGTTTCCCTGGGACCGGGAGGGCAAGGGGGACGAGAACAGCTCGTGCTGGGTGCGGGTGGCTCAAAGCTGGGCCGGCTCGCGCTGGGGAAGCATCTACACCCCGCGCATAGGCCAAGAAGTCGTCGTCCACTTCCTGGAGGGCGACCCCGATCGCCCGATCGTCGTCGGGCAGATGTACAACGCCGACCAGATGCCCCCCTACGAGCTCACCACGAACCAGACCCAGAGCGGGATCAAGACCCGGAGCACCAAGAGCGGGTCACCCGACAACTTCAACGAGATCCGCTTCGAGGACAAGAAGGGCTCCGAGAGCCTGCACGTCCAGGCCGAGAAGGACCAATCGACGCTGATCAAGAACAACCAGACCATCATGGTCACCAACCAGCTGACCGAGACCTACGGAGGCGGTCGGGAGACCACGGTCCAGAAGTTCGATGACACGACCGTCAAGGGCGGCAACAAGAACATCACCGTCGAGCAGCAGTACAATCTCATGGCCGACGTCCTGAACCTCAAGGCCAAGAGCGACATCTTCATTCAGGTCGGAAGTGCCATCATCCACATCGACAAGACCGGGAACATCACCCTCCAAGGCGCCATGATCAAGCTCAACTCGCCGTAGGTCCAAAATGGCGGACGAAGAGAGGAAGTCGAGCTTTTCCGCGCCCGACCCCAGCGCAAGTGTCAGCAAAGAACGAACCTTTGGGCAGAAGGAAGTTGGGATCGGAAGCCTCACACCCAAGGACGGAGCCTGATAGCAAGTCGGAGGGTCCCGAAAAGAAGAATCCACCAAGCCCATCGTCACAGCCAAGACCGAAGGCGAGGTCTGGAAGAGCAACGAGGGTGGTGGAGAGGAAGGTCAGTTCCTCACGGTCCTGGCGACCAAGGCCTCGATAGAGGCCGGCGCCTTCTCGCACGACCTGGCCAAATCCAAGGCGAAGGTGACCGTGGGCAATCGTGCTGTTCATGCCGTGGGCGGCCATCTCTACGAACATCGAGAGGGACACCGAGCCCTCTCCATCGGGTAATCCGCGAGCGAGGGGCTAACGAAAGGCCACCGATGCGCGCGGTCCTTCGCCGCACCGGCGCCGGCGCTCATGGCGCGGGCCTCAGGGCTTCGACGACGTCGAGGAGGCTCGAGTCGGGGGAGGCGAGGGCTTGCCGGAGGTCGGGGGCGATGTCGCGCAACGCGGATTGACGGGCGGCGGGGATCTGCGTGGCGAGGGGCCAGAGGCGGGTGGAGCTGGCCTCCGGGCGTGTCAGGTAGGTGAGCAGGGAGGATGGGGGGCGGCCAAGAGCGATGAGCATGCGGCCGCCATGACTCGCCGACCAGAAGAACGACGGAGCCACGGCAGGCACGGCGCCGTTCCAGCCCGCGGCCGCGACGGCCGGAGGTCCTGCGCTGGCTCCCCCTCCCCCGCCGTTCGCCCCACCACCAACACCACCACCGCCGCCCAGAAGTGCCTCGACCGTGGCCAGCCAGAACAGCGCGGCCGGCTCGTTGGGCGTCGGACAGTCGAGGATCACGCCCGTGCCGGCGCTGGCCCGGGCGCCCGCCGAGTCACACGCCAGCTTGGCCGTGTGGACCGCGTAGGCCGCCGACGGCAGCGGCTCGTCGGGAAACATCGTCTGCCAGAGCCACGCGGCGCCCGTGCCATCGAGCAGGCGTCGCAGGGTCTCGCCCCCCGCCCCGTCTTCCGACAGCCCGGGGAGATCGCGCACGCGGCTCGCGATGGCCGGCGCCCCCAGCGACTCGGCCTCGGCGAGCAGCTCACCTGCCGCCTCCATGAATTGTCGCGTGACGATCGGGAGCGCCGCGACGTCTCGCGCCGAGGCCAGCGGCGCGAACACGCTCAGTGGATACGACCGCCCCACCGAGTCTCGGCTGGGCGCGAACACCCCGCAGACCCCGGTCCCACCGCTGGCGTCGAAGAAGGCGAAGCGCACGGGCTCCGGGACCAGGTCGCCACCCGTCCGGCGCAACCCATCCAGCGACTCCTGAAGGAAAGCGTCGAAGGCCAGCGCCGCCGGAGTCGATGCGTTCAGCCGGACGAAGTCGCCCTGCGCCGGAATCTTGCCGAACACCCCCGCTGCCGGCATCAATGTCCCCCCGCGCAGGGGCTCGGGCCGTTGGCGATGTCACGTGGAACCGAGAACCCCCGGAAGAGCTCGAAGAACCGCGCCGGCCTGACGTCGATGCGCAGGTCGGTGTCGGTGGTCTTCAGCTTCCAGCTGGCGGACAGGACGTCCCCCTCCTCGTGGGCGATCCGGGCCATGGCCAGCAGGCGGGGAAATCCCCACTCCCCCTCGCTCGGAATCAGCTCCTCGCCGCGCTGTCCGTAGGCACGGATCGACGCGCCCGTGTGCTTGTCTCCTGGCCACTTCAAGGAAAGCCACCGCTCCGGCTCGTTGCGGTAGACGATGGTCTGCCCATCGACCTCGAAGACGATCTTCGTGACGTTGGGCGACGGCTTCAACCGCACCTCGAGCGGCACCCCGAGCTGCCCCCCACCCCCAGGGAACAGCGCATCGGTGATCTCCTGCGCCCGGTCGAGGAAGGCCCCGATGTCCTTCCGGTAGGTGGCGGAGGCCCCGCCTTCCCGAACCTTGTAGTGCATCCCCACCCGGTTGATGTCCTTCCGCAGGAACGCGTCGTAGTGGGCCCAAAGGGCCCCTTTTCCAGGGGCGAAGAATTGCATCACCGCGGCCATGTCCGCCTCGCGGCCGCTCTCGGTGAACGGGAACTTCTTGCGAAGGTCGTCGAAGGGCCCCACCACGGCCTCGCACCAGGCGGCGTTGGTTCCCCCGCCGTGATCGCCCTCGGCCGCGACATCGAGCGATCGAATGGGGGGAAGGAGCCAAGAATCCAAGATCAGGTCCCCGCCATCCTCGTGGTTGTGTCCGACCCAGTCGTTCACGGTCGCGAGGCTGGTGCGGACCAATGCCTTCAGCTTCTCGTACTCCTTGTCCTGGCGGTAGAGCTCCGCGGCCTGTCGCAAGCGCTCGAGCTCGCCGTGGTAGGTGTCGAGCAAGGGCTTGGCCGTCGCATCACCACCACCCCCCGCGCCTGGCGTCCCCCCACCCGCCGCTCCGGCTGCTGTGCTGACGGCTCCGCCGAGCCCACCCAGCTTGAGCAGTGGAGCGAAATGCCGCACGACGTCCTCGGCCGTATAGAGATCGCCGCCTGCCGAATGCGGCTTGACCGTCTCGGTCGCACGAACGGCGATCTTTCCAACGCTCGTGCCCCGGATACCGTCGACCACCTTCTTGAGGCGGCTGGTGGCCTCCTCGGTGACCACGGCCGCCACACCGCCAGCCGGCGCGGCCTCCGGCAGCCTGCTGTTGTCGTCGAGCGACTTCAGCAACAGAAAGAACGGCCGCGGCTTGTCCGTCAGGGCGGCCAGCAGCGCGACCCCCTTTTCCAGGTTGGGCTGGACGTTCACGCGGATCTGGCGCAGGAACTTCTCCCACTCGACGATGTAACGCTGGAAGTACGCCGAACGGAGGCGCGCCAGCTCGGCGTTGCTGGCCTGGGGTCCGGTGTTCTCGAGGACCCAGGTCTCCCCCTGCTTCTTCGACTCCGAGAACCTGGCGCGGACCTGATCCTCCCAGCAGCCCCGGGTGTACGCCCCGGGCAGCGTGACCTCCTGCTTGAACCAGATGGACGCGGCCCCCACGAGCTGGGCCAGGGACACGTCGAAGCGGTGACAATCGAGATCGGAGACCAGCTGATCGATCCCCGTCCCCTGGTTCGTCGAGGCCCGCAGCCCCTTCCGCGCCGAATCGACGATACCCTTGTCCCGCCGGGGGAACAGATCCTCGTCCTCTTCGGCCTGAAACAAGAACATCCGCACCAGCTTGTCGATCGCCCGCTTGCTCGGACCACTCAATCCGGCCGGCGACCGCCGAGCCCAGCGGTCGCGCAGCGACACCACCGCCCAGCCACGGGCGGTCTTCCAGTCCGATGCGCTCGCGGACGAGCTCCCATCTGGCTCGGGCTCGGCCGCCCCAACCTTCGGCTGGGTGAGGATGAGATAGAGCTTGAGCGCGTCGTAGGATCGATCCGTCCCCCGCTCGAAGTCGTCGATGAAGGGACGAATGAGCGATTCTCGAATGGTCTTGCCGAGCGGGGGCAGGATTTCATCACCCTGGTACATTCCGAACCGCGCGCTTATCGGCGGGCCCTCGATGGAAGTTTCCGCCACCAGATCCACCGCCGGCCCCACCACCTCGAACGCCTCGTCCGCCAGCGGGCCACTCGGTCGGACCGGTGCGGCGGCCGCCAGCGCGTCCGACACCGCGCGCGTGGCCGCGATCAGCCGGCGGTTCTTGACGTACGCGCCGAGCGGAAGCAGCGACAGCAGCAACGCCCCGAGCAGAACCCCTCCGATGGTGGCCGTCCGGATGGCGAGCTCGCGCCGGCTGAGGCTCCCCACCGTAGCCGCGGTCTTGTCGGGGAAGACCACCCGCGAGAAGACATCGTGCAGGAAGTAGCTCCGCGCCTCGCCCGGGGCGCTCGACTGGGCCACCTGGGGCCGCACCCCGAAGGCCTCGGACATCTTCTGCATGACCCGGTCGATGGGCCTGCCCTCCTGGGTCCCGCTCGTGAAGTACACCCCGCGCAGGACTGGCGTCTCCTGGTACACGTTCGGCGCGAACGCCTGGCTCACGAACTCGACCAGGCCGGCGCGCAACGCCGAGAGCTGCTGCGGAAATTCATAGATCCGCGGCCGAACGTCCGGACGACGCTCGGCGGCGATTCGAACCAGCGACCGCGCCTCGACCACCCCCAAGAGCTCGTCGAACTTGGCCGCGAACGCCTCGCCCGGCTCCGCGCCGAGATCCTGAAATGGGAACGTGAAGCCCCAGATCTGCCCGCGCTCGGTCTTCTTGAGCTCGCTGAAGGTCTCGACGAAGCCCGGCACCAGGTCGACCTTCGTGCACAGGAGATACACGGGGACGACCACGTGCAGCTGGGTCATGACCTCGTCCACCCGATCTCGAATCCGCTTGGCGAGCTCGACGATCTCCTCCTCGCTGGCCCCCCCGAGCTCGGCCACGTTGATGGCGACCAGCACGCCGTTGATCGGCCGGCGGGGACGGTTGCGCCGGAGCATGTCCAGGAACGCGAACCACTCCTCCTGGTCGTCGCCCTCGGTGGCGTAGCGCCCGGCGGTATCGAGGATCACCGCCTCGTTGGTCAGCCACCAGTCGCAATTGCGCGTCCCGCCCACGCCCCTCACGCCGCCGCCCCGCGCCGAGAGGTACGGGAACTGCAAACCCGAGTTGCGCAGCGCCGTGCTCTTTCCCGCTCCGGGAGGGCCGATCATCACGTACCAGGGCAAGACCGTCAGGGCGTCGCCCCCCTTGCGCGCGAGCCGCGAGGACCGGAGCGCCCGGATGGCCTTGCTGAACTCGGCCTGCATCGCCTCGATGTCGGCGCGCTGATCGGGGCGGGCGTTCTCGGAGAAGCTCGCGGCCTGCTTCGACAGCGAGCTCTCGATCTCCTGCGAGGCCCGCTTGGTCTCGATCCGCCGCCAGACGATCAGGGCGACCACCAAGGCCACCGCGAGCGCCGACATGACGATCCCGACCCAGATGGGCGCATCGAGGACCAGGACGGTGGCCCAACCGACCGCCACCAACAGGAGAGCGATGAGATACTTCAGCATGCGCGTGACCCGTTGCCGACGGCGCTGCCGCCGATGGCGATGCCGATGAACCCGAAGGCCGTGAGTGACGCAGATCTCATTGGCGGGGCTCGACGACGTCTGCCACGGGCTCGCGCAGCGCGCTCGCCTCCTTGACGATGGATACGCGCAACGCCGCGTAGAGGGCCACCGTCAGGCTCAGAGCCCCGAGGCTCACCCAGAACAAGGTCCGGCCACGCGAGCGGCCAACCGCGTCGTCCGGCCGATCCGCCGACGGCGACAGCTCCTCCGGCACGTCGAGCGCCTTGCCCATCTCCGCGCGCAGGACGTCGATGAGGTTGGCCAGCTCGATGTCTCCTCCCCGTATCGCGTACTTGCCCTGGAAGCCGAAGAGCAGGCACAGGTAGTACACCTCGAGGACCTCGATCCGCCGCGAGTCGCGGCGCAGCCCCTCGAGGCGCGTGAAGAAGCCCTCTCCCGCCACGTTCTCGTGGAAATACCGCAACTGGAGCATGTTGGTCATCCAGAAACGCCGAACGTTCTCCGACATGGCCAGCGCCCGCTCGTCCGCCAGGGCCACGAGCGCGTAGACCACGTCCTGCACATCCCGCCCTTGCATGGCCAGCTCTTCGCCCTGCTGCATCGTGCTCTCGACGAGCGCGCGCAGCTTCGAATGCATCAGCTCAGCGGACAGCTCGGCTCCGGCGCTGGTGCCGTCGGACGCCGCCCCCCCAGCTCCGCCATCCAGCGCGCCCCTGCGCAGCTGGTTGACGACGTTGAAGAAATCCTTGGTGAGCTCCGTGATCCTTCTCATCTCGAGATCCCGCTCACGACCGGACCTCGATCCGATAGTCCTCGACCAGGAACTCGAGCGCTATCTCCTTGGGAACTTTCTTCATCGCCTCCTCGCCTCTGCAAACCGTCGGAATCAATCGTATCGCGCGCCAGGCAATCCCGTCTGGCCGCCGAAAAAGCCCGATGACCGCCACGTACCGCGCCTCGTCCGAGCGCTTGACGCGAATGACCCGCACCTCGGTCGGAGCCAGGGTCACCTCGTCCGCGGATATCACGTCATCGGCAAGACTCTCGCGATCGTGCTGCCAGATGTGATCGAATTCGGCATCCTCCAGCGTTTTTGCGGTCCTGAGCTGGTAGACCCGGACCACCACCGCCAGGGACTGGCCGAATTCATCCACGTTCATCCGGTCCGAGCCTCGGAGCACGACCTTGCGCTCCGGCTCCTTGCAGGGCTCCGTGGGGATTGCCTGCGCGGTGCGGGCAGGCGCGCGCGCGGTCCGGGTGGGCGTGCCACATCCGACGCCGACGCCGACGCCGACGCCAACGCCGACTGCGACGAGCAGGGCGAGCAGGCCCCCCACCGCGGAGCATGCGCGAGAAGGACCCAGGGACCGCGAGAGCTCACGCCAGCTTTGACCACCGGTCCCGAAAGACATAACTGCGTGTTTTTGTACCGCACCTCTCGTCGGAAAGCGACGCGCTTGACACGCCGATTCAATCTGAGACGATCCACCGGTTTCAGGCCCACGCGCGCGCGGTGGACCCTGTGGTTGGCTGGGCGAGCGTCGTCCCACGCCCGCCGGATCTCATGCCGATCATCATCACCATCCGCAACCTCGACACCGGAGCCAGCACCCGGTTCGAAGCCACCCAGTCACCGGTGCGCATCGGCCGCAACGCGCTCAACGAGCTGGTGCTGGAGGCGGGTTTCGTGTCGCAATTCCATGGCGTGGTGCGGTTCGCCGAGGACGGGATCCACTACAAGGATCTCGGCTCGACCAACGGGTCGACGCTGGCGGGCCGGCGGCTGGCCCGCAACGTCGAGGTGCCCCTCGACCCACAGTCAGACCTGCGGATCGGGCCGCTGCGCCTCGAGGTGGAACGCCGGGGTCCCACCCCGACCGCCGGTCGGCGGACCCCGGCCCGACCCGGAAGCGCGTCCGGAACGAAGCACGTTCGAACGCTCTACGGAGTGTCCCGACGATCCGACCGGGATGCCGATCTCGGGACCGAGCATGTCTCGCCCGCGGTGGCCGACTCGGTGACGGTCTCCGCCACCGGGCCGGTGCGCTCGGGCGGCGCAACCGGTGCACCACCCTCACCACCGCCTTCACCCTCCTCTCGCGAGACCCTCCCCGTCGCGCGCGAGCTCGCCGAGCGGTTGCTCCCGGCCGGCCGCGAGCCCGTCGATGAGGCCGGAGCCCAGCGGCTGCTCGAGGGCATCGCGGTGATCCTGGATGCCTTCGCGCACTCGTTCGTTGGCCTGCGCCGGGGCGTCGAACAGACCGGCGCGGAGCTCGGGGTGCGCAGCGTCCCCAGCCGTTCCCCCCTCTACCTCGCCAAGGATCCGCAAGAGGTCCTCGCCCACCTCATCGATCCCACCCGTGAGCCGCAGGAGGCGGCTCAGGAGCTGGTGGGGGTCTTCGCGGATTTCGGGGTGCATCAGGTGGCCCTGCTGAACGGCATCACCGAGAGCGTGAAGGCCCTCCTGTTGCGGATCGCGGGCGGCGACCCCGAGGGAGAGCGCGCGGGTCGTGGAAAGCGGTGGCGGTTCCTCCGCGACGGAGCAAAGGTCGAGGAGACCATCCGCGAGCTGCTGGAAGACGACCGACACCTCCACGCCGCGATCTTCGGCGAGGAATTCGGGCTGGCCTACGCCGCCGGGACGCTCGGTGGCCATCAAAAAGGAAAACCGTGAACGCGCTCGGACATCGCCCTTCCCCTCGGTGGGACACCTGTCGGTTTCGCAGCATCCTGGCCGCCGCTTGCCTGGGAGCGCTCGCCGGCGCCGGGGCCTGCGCCGCGCCGCCCAAGCCGGCACCGGCGGCTCCCGCGGCCCCGGTCGAGCGGCCGCCGCCCATCGTGTGCAGCTACAACGCCCGCGGGCTGTGGGCCACCGCGGACATGCGTGATCTCCCCGCCATCACCTGGTTCACCTTCATGCTGCCGGGGTTCAAGCCCACCACGGGTGAGGTGGCCCGACCGGTGATCAACTGCACCGGACAGTCTGTGCGCTGGGGAGCCTTGCCAGCCTCCGAGTGTCCGATGACCGAGGCCGAGCAAGCCTATCTGCCCCCACCCCCGACCCTCGGTCCCCAGGATCTGGTGATCGCCAGCTCGTCCCAGACCACGCGGCTCGTGTGGTCCGTGACCGACCACCTGGCGGACGGCGAGGCGGAGGGCCCCGTCGCCCTGGCGGAGTTTCGCCCGAACAGCGTCGAGATTCGGGCCATCGGAACCCTCAGGGCCTTGCCCGAGCGGGCGCACCTGCGCCTGGTCAAGGTCGAGGGTCACACCTTGCTGGTCGCGGAGGGCGAACACTGCGACAACCTGGAGGCGACCCGCTGCTTTCGCGGAACGCGCCTCATGGTGCTGGCCGACACGCGCTTCGAGCCGCAGTCCGTGCGGCTCGAGGATGGGCGCTGCCTCGAGCCGGCCTTCTTCGCCACCGAGCACACCCAGTCCGTGACCGGAAGGGATGGAACCCGTCGATCCATGACCGCCAACGGGCGGCTCGACTTCGCCCCAGACGGCGTCTTCATCCACGAGGAGATCGCCGTGCGATCGATCGATCCCGACGGCAAGGGACCGGGCCGGTTGCTGCGAGAAGCGCGGGCCGATCGCCGCCTGCGCGTGCAGAGCGGCCACCTGTACGTGTCCGATGGCGCGTTGTGGGAGCGGATGCTCCAAGAATGGTAAGTGAAATGGGAGCTCGCCCATCACGAGGGTGAGCTGGCGCGCCAGCGCAGCTTGAGGTTCAGCCAGAAATTCCACAGCGTGACCACCCCGACGGCCACCGCGTTGGCCACGTATCGGTCGAGGTGCAGCCCGTTGTACATGGCGTTGAGGAGGAGCACGTTGAACGCGAGGCCCATCGAGCAGATCGCGTTGAACTTGGCGAAACGGCGCAGGGCTTGACGCAGCCCCGGCTGCGCCCGCGCCAGATCGCGAAAGGTCCACAGATCGTTCCAGACGAAGTTGTTGACGATCGCGACCTCGGCCGCGAGCAACTTGCTCCGCGTGAGCCCCCAGCCGAGCCGGCTCGGATCGCTGAGGAGGTAGAGCAAGCCCATGTCCACGACCAGGCCCGAGAGCCCGACCACCGCGAATCGAAGCAGTCGGCCGAGCGGCAGCTGGCTGCCGCGCAGGCGCAGGAGGTGGCGCAGGTAGTCGAGATAGATCCGCCAGCTGACCTTGCTCTCGCCCTCCGACCGCTCGCGGAAGACGTAACCGACCTCGGCCAGCCGCGCGATCCGTCCGCGCCCGATGACCTCGATGAGGATCTTGTACCCGACCGGGCTGAGCGGAACGTCGGCGATCACCGCCCGGCGCAGCATGAAATAGCCGCTCATGGGATCCGAGACCCGCCCGAGGATCCCGGGCAGGATGAGCAGCCCCATGACCTGGGCCCCACGCGACAGGAGCCGCCGGCGGAGGCTCCAGTTCGAGACGCCTCCGCCCTCGACGTTGCGGCTCGCGAGCGCGAGATCGTTGCCCTCCCGGAGGGCCTCCCACAGTCGAAGGACGATCTCGGGGGGATGCTGAAGGTCGGCGTCGATCACCGCGAGCACCTCGCCGCGCGCCACCTGCCATCCACGGATAACCGCGGTGGACAGCCCGCGCTCGGCGGTGCGGCGAAGAACCCGGAGCTGGGGATGGGTCCGACCAAGGGAGAGCCCGAGCTCCCAGGTCCGGTCGGGGCTGTCGTCGTCGACCAGGATCAGCTCGTAGGCCCCCGCCAGTGCCGGGTCGAGCAACGCGACGAGCCGCGCCACCAGCTCGCCGACATTCCGAGCCTCGTTGTAGGTCGGGATGACCAGCGACAGGCGCACCGTGGACGCCGCACCCGGCACGGTGGAGGGCACCACCAGGGCCCCGGTGGGGACCGCCACCAGCGCGGGACCAGGACCGGCGGGACCCGGGCGATCGAAAGGGCTCTCGCTCCCAGGCATTGAGGTGGTGGCACACTAGCAGTCCGGGGGGCGGTCCCAAAGCCCCCCCGGAATCCCCGGGCTGCGGCCGACGGCGCGGTCCGCAACAAAAATCGAAGCCATCCGATGAACCCCAAACGAATGATCAACCCCATCCGTCCCTACGCCTGGGGGTCGCGTCACTTCATTGCGGCGCTTCAGGACCGGCCGGTACCGACCTCCAGCCCCGAGGCCGAGCTGTGGCTGGGGGCGCACCCAGCCGCCCCGTCGGTGGTCGTCAGCCTCCCCGCCGAGACGGCGGAGGAGCGGCGGGCGTCGCCCCCCACTCTCGCCCTCACTCTCGATCGCTGGATTGCCGAGAACCGCGCCGAGACCCTGGGGGCCGACGTGGCGGCGCGGTTCGGGGGCGAGCTGCCGTTCCTCATGAAGATCCTTGCGGCGGCCCAGCCGCTGTCGCTGCAGGCCCACCCGAGCCGCGCCGAGGCCGAGCGCGGCTTCGACGCCGAGGAAGCCGCCCACGTGCCCATCGACGCGCCGGAGCGCAAATACAAGGATCGGCACCACAAGCCCGAGCTGATCGTGGCGCTCACGCCGTTCGTCGCCCTGTGTGGGTTCCGTCCGGTGGTGGAGACGCGGCGGCTCCTGGCCGAGCTCGGCGGCGAGGCGCTCGAGCCCTGCCGGCGGCTCCTCGACCGGGACCCTCCCGAGGAGGCGCTCCGCGGGGTGTTTCAGTACCTGCTCGGTCTCCCGGCGACCGAGCAGCGTCACCTGACGGAGGCTGTCCGTCGCCGGGTATCGCGAAATGGGGTGGCCGCGACGGCCGAGCACGCGCCCGAGCTTGCCTGGGCGGAGCGGCTGGCCGATCTCTACCCGGGGGACGTGGGGGTGGTCGGCGCCCTCTTCCTCAACCTGGTCCACCTGGCACCGGACGAGGGTCTCTACCTGCCGGCAGGCAATCTGCACGCCTACCTGGAGGGGGCGGGCGTGGAGATCATGGCGAATTCGGACAACGTCCTGCGCGGTGGACTCACCCCGAAGCCGATCCATGTCGCCGAGCTGCTGCGAATTCTGCGTTTCGAGGAGGCAAGGCCCAAGCCGTTGCGCCCGACGCCCATCGACGCTGGCGAGGCGGTCTTCGAGACGCCGGCGGACGAATTCCAGCTGTCCCGGCTGCGGCTCGGGGCGGACGGCCCGCCGCTCGAACGGGTCCCGCTCGGACCGGAGGTGTTGCTCGTGACCGATGGAGAGGTCGAGCTCGGCTGGGGCTCGGATGCCGTCCGCCTCGCCCGCGGTGGGTCGGTGTTCGTTCCGTCGAGCTCACCACCTTACCGACTCTCCGGGAAAGGGAACGTCTACCGCGCGCGGGTGCCCGCCACCCCATGACGACCGCGGGTCAACAGCAAAAGCCGGCGGCTTGCCGTGGTTCCCCATACGACGTTATGGTTGGGGGCTCATGAGCATGGGCGACCTGGAAGACATCGTGGAGGAAGGTGAGCCGAGGCTGGCGCCCGGAACCCGGCTCGGGAAGTATGCCATCGTCCGCCTGCTCGGCGCCGGGGGGATGGGGGCGGTCTACGAGGCCCTCCACACCGAGATCGGCAAGCACGTCGCGGTCAAGGTCCTTGGACCGGCGGTCGCCGCGATCCCCGGGGCGCGCGCGCGCTTCCTGCGGGAGGCACAGATCACCTCGCGGGTGCGTCACCCGAACATCGTCGACGTCACCGACATGGGCAACGAGGGCGGCCAGACGTACATCGTCATGGAGCTCCTCTCCGGCGAGGATCTGGCCCACCGGCTCGGACGCCAGGGTCGGATGGCCGAGAGAGAGGTCGCCGACATCATGTTGCCCGTCTGCGCGGCCGTGGCGGCCGCGCATCAGGCGGGCATAACCCACCGCGATCTCAAGCCGCAGAACATCTTCCTCGCCACCCACCAGAACGGCGTGCAGCCGACCGTCCTCGACTTCGGGATCTCGAAGGGCAGCGACATCCTCGGGGCCGGCACGTTGACCGGGACGGGCGCCATGATCGGCACGCCGTTCTACCTCGCCCCCGAGCAGATCCTCGACAACCGCTCGGCCGGGCCGGCGAGCGATCAGTACTCGCTCGGGGTCATCCTCTACGAGTGCCTCACCGGACGTCGCCCCTACGAGGCCGAGAATCTCTTCGTGGTCTTCCAGGCCATCGTGGCGGGTAACCCGATTCGACCGCGGGATCTCCGCCCCGAGCTCTCTTCCGCCTTGGAGGAAGTCCTGCTGCGGGCCATGCACGTGAGTCCGAGGCACCGATTCGATTCGAGCCACGCGCTCGGCCGGGCGCTCCTGCCCTTCGCCACGGATCGGGCCCGGGTGCTCTGGGAGGAGGCCTTCAGCGCCGATCGACCCGACACCCGCCCCCTTCCTTCCGCGACGGCGGACGGGACGCCCACGCCGGGAGGCATCCCGCGGACGCCGCTGCCGCCCGGTGGCTCGTCCACTCCCTACCCTCCCGACGGCCAGTCGGGAAGGGCGCTGAAGCCGGCCTTGACCACCCCCTTGCCGCCCGCCACGTTCCCGCCCCCCGATCCCGCGGAGTGGCTCTCGTTCAGCGCACCCAAGTCGCCCGCTTCGGTCTCGGGAACCCGGGTCATGCTCCCCCACACCCCGAGCTCACCCCGCCCGAACGTCACCTCGCCGGGGCAGGAGAAGGTGCCGGAGCCCCTCCCCGAGGTGCGCCTCGGACCGAAGACCAGCGGGCGGTTCTGGGTGCTGGCCGGGCTCCTCGGGTGCGTGGGCGTGGCGGCGGTGTTCTACGTGTGGACCCAGGTCACCGGGCCGACCGGACCGATCGTCGACCCGCGCGGGGACAGTCCGGCCAACCCTCCCCCTGGCGATCCCTCCTCGTCGCCCCAGCGCAAGGGGCCTCCGACCTTCGAGAGCTTTCGAGTCTCGGTCGCGACCGTGCCGGAGGACGCCACCGTGGAGCTCGACGGGACGGTGGTGGGCTCGGGCAGCGTGGAGCGCAAGATGCTCATCGACCATGCCCCACACACCCTGCGTATCTCGGCCGATGGCTTCGAGCCGAAGACCATCGAGTTCACCGACACTCCGCCTCCCCACCTGGTCACGCTCGCGCGGCGTCCCGTGGCACCGCCGACGCCCAAGGTCGAGGTCGCGGACCCGACCGATTCAGCGTCGCCGCCTCAGACGGCGAGCGCGAGCGAGCCCGGCCCCGGGCGACGGGCGCGATCAAGGTCGGCTCGCGGGGCCAGCGCCAGTTCGGGGAGCTCGGGGACGCCGAGGGGGACGGGGCGGACGCGGCCCCGCGGGGCGACCCTGCGGGGCGATGATGCCCAGCCCGTGCTCAATCCCAACGGCGCCCCCATCATCGATTGACACCTCCGCGGGGGACGGGCGTCGACCCCGAGGCGCCACGGGGGCCGGAGGCGAAGGCGACGGCGAAAGCGACGCGCCATCCGTCACCCTGGGCGGCCGGGGCGAGCGCGATTCGCCAGTTCGCCCGCCCTTTCGTGCTCATCCAGTCGCTGGCCATCGGCCTCGTCATTGGTTACCACCTCAGCCCGGAGCTGCGCCGAGGTTGCGCGACGCTCGCCGAGGTGCGCGTCCGCGGAGGGGTGCTGTTCTCGGCCCTGGCCGGCGCGGCGGCGGGTGGTCTGCTGCCCGAGCTGATGCGGTGGGTGGCGCGGCCCCGCAGCCACCGCGTGGCGGGCCGAGCCGGCGAGATCGGCTTCAATCTGGCCTTCTTCGCGCTGAACGGCGTGGTCATCGATGGCTTCTACCGCTTCTTGACCTGGCTCCTCGGCGGTCAGGCCTCGTCGGGGGTCGTCCTGGCCAAGGTGGCCTTCGATCAGTTCGTCTTCACGCCGGTCTGGTTGCCCGTCATCGTGGTTCTCTATGTCTGGCGCGGAGCTGGCTTCCGCCTCTCCCCGACGCTGTCGGTGCTCCGCGACCGGTTCTACCGGGAGCGGGTGGTCCCGCTCCTGCTGCCGAACTGGGCCTTCTGGTTGCCGATGACCTCGGCCATCTACGCCCTCCCTGGCCCCCTGCAGTTCCTCCTCTTCACCCTGGCCCTCGCCGCCTGGAGCCTGATCATGGTCTTCATCGCCCAGGGCAAGCGCTGAAGCTCGGGACCTCGGTGCGGCCAGCGAGCGCGGCCGTGTGAAGCCCCGCGCGTCCCGATGGCTCGGTCCTGAGTCCGGGTCGTCGATTCCATCCGCGCCTTTGACTACAATGCGATCCCATGGGTGGGGGATGGCGCGGCGACTCGTGGGCTCGTGACAGGGCGTCGTTGTGGTTCGGGGCCGCCGTCGCAGCCATCGGCGTCGTCGTCCTCGCGGCTCCCACGCTGCTCATCAAGCGCTTCGTCTTCGCGGGCGAGCATGCGCCGGCGGTGGCGCAGACCCTGCGCGCCGCCGCACCGGGCTTGATCGCGATGGGCGTCGGTGCCTGGCTGCCCCGGGTCCCCTGGGCCGAGTCCCGGCCTCACGCCCACCTCGCCGCGCAGGGCGCCCTCGTGATGCTGGGGTTCGTCGCCCTCACCACCTGCCTGTGGAACTGGATCATCGACGATGCGGCGATCACCTTCGCGTACAGCAGGAACCTGGCCGCCGGCCATGGCATCGTCATACGCCCGGGCCACCCCCCCGAGGAGGGTTATTCCAACACGCTGTGGATGCTGCTCCTGGCGATGGCCGGGCGCCTCGGCCTCGACATCGCCGCAACCGCCAAGTGCGCCGGTGTGGCCGCGGGTGCCCTGGCGGTGGGCCTTTGTCACCTGGTCTGTCACGCGGGCAGCGGGAGGCCGCGAACATTTCGCTTCGGCCTGCACGCGCTGGCGATGACCGTTTGCCTCGGCGCCCCCTTCATCGTGTGGTCCGCCTCCGGCCTCGAGCACGGGCTGCAGGCGCTGGCCCTCATCGCCGTGGTGGCCGCACCCATGGTCCCCCGCATCGAGCGGCCGACGATGGCGGCGGCCCTGTCTGCCCTGGTCCTCCTGCGCCCTGAAGCCCCCCTGGTGATCGCCTCCGTGTGGGCGGCGCTGGCGTCGCGCCCCGCGGACACGCGCGCTGGAGCGACGGCGACGGCGGCAGCCGCCGGCCGGTTGCCAGGGCCGGAGGGTTCCTGGGTCGCACGGCCGCCACGCCTGGCCATGGTCCGCCAGAGCGCTCCGGTCGTGCTGGCACCGATGCTGACCTGGCTCACCTTGATGGCGTTCCGACTCGCGTATTTTCGCGAACCGCTCTCGAACCCGTACTACGCCAAGGCGCGGGACGCGAACTGTCTGCGGCTCATCAACTTCGTGGGCGGCGGATGGTCCTACCTGACGGGCTGGCTCGGCGACGCCCGGACCTGGCTCGTCGTGCCGCTCGTGCTCATCGCCCCCCTCTCCGGGGCGCCTCGGTTCCTGCGGCTGGCGGTGGCCGTGTGCCTGGCGCAGCTCGGGTTTCTGCTCTTCGCCGGAGGGGACTGGATGGGCTGCCACCGCTTCGTCGCGCCGGCGTTGCCCGTGCTGGCGGTGCTGGTGTTTCACTCGGCCCGTCACGCGGAGCGGGCGTGGCAGCGGCTCGGCTCGGGGTGGAGCATGCTGGTGCTGGTTTGGTTCCTCGGCCTTGGCACCCTCGGCCAGCTGATGGTGTTCCGTGACGCGCCCACCACGCCGACCGCGGTGGTGGGTCAGATCGCGCGAACGTTCGTCGAGGTGGGCCGGCGGCTGGGGATCCCGCACCCGAGCCTCGCCCACCACGACGCCGGCGCCACCAGCTACGAGACCGACCTCGACCTCGTCGATCTCGGGGGGCTCGGCGACCGCATCGTGGCCAAGCACATGAACGACCGGGCCTTCATCCGGCACTACCTGTTCGAGGAACGGCGCCCGACCTTCATCTTCGGCTCGAGCCACGCCTTCACCGCCGGTGACACCGAGTTCTTCCGGCTGCCCGAGTTCCGCGCCTACGTGCCCTTGCGGTTCCCGAGCCGCCCGTTCATGAAGGCCGACCTCTGCCACGTCCGGCGCGACGCCGTCCACGCGGTCCCCGGGATTCACCTCGTGACGGAGGGAGGCACCGAGGTCTGGGTGGTGGACTGAACGCGCCCCCTCTGCCGCGGATCGCGATGCGCCGGGTCATCATCCGCAGGTGATGACCGGACGCGGCGCCGTTCGCCGCCTCGCGACAATGGCTCCCGAGAATAGTTCCCAAGAATGGTTCCAATGATTGTCTGTCAGCAACCCCGCCCGAGAAATGGGTGTACCGTTGAAGTGTGCTCCTGCCCACGGGTCGAAGTGAGAGCTGCTCAGACGCGGGCGGTCCTCCAGGCAAATCATCCACCCGGTTGCCGTCGTTCGCGTGCGTCGGTCCCGTGCCGTGCCTTCTTCTCGGGATCTTCGCCTGGGCCTGCACGTCGACGGCGGTTCCGGCCTCCGGGGCGGGCGGCGGTGCGCGCGCTGGATCCGGCGGCGCGTCCGCTCCTGCGCACGGGAGCGGCGGTGGGCCAGGGCCAGCGGGTTCGTCCGCGCCCGACGCCGGGAATGGCTCCGCGGGGGCCGCCGCGTCCGAAGGCTGTCCAGCGACGGCCGCCCCCCAGGTCGAGCTCAGCCAGGGGCGCATCGTCGAGCTCGCCGTGCTGCCGCTGCTGAACGGAAAGAACCTGACGTTCGGAGAGCCGAACATGCTCGCCGACGGGACGATGGTCATGCCCCTCGACTTCCGCTTCTTCGTGTCGGAGGTGGCGCTCCTCGAGCCCGATGGTACCCAGCAACGGGTCGACCTGGTGACGGCAACCGGGGTGCGCGAGCCCTACGGTGTCCACCTCGTCAATGCCGAGGATCCGCCTTCGATGATGTTGAGGATCCTGGCGCCTCCCCGAGCCTATTCGGGGTTGTCGTTCACGCTCGGGCTCGAAGACGCGTGCAACGCAGGACCGGCGACGCGCGGCGATCCGTTGTCGGAGGCCTCCCAGATGACCTGGCCCCACCTCGGGGCCGGATACCTCTTCCTCCGATACGAGGCCTCGGTGAGCCCGCCGACGACGCCTGGCGCCCCGAGCGGGTCCGCCACCGTGACGAGCCCCGCGGAGATTCACATGGGAGGCGTGGTCGGGCAGATCTTTGCGCCGACCGTCCGAGCTCCCGGAGACTTCACGGTGTCCGCGACGAACACCGTCGTCAGCCTGCATCTGCGCCTGTCGGTGGATCAGATCCTCCAGGCCGCGGTCGCGCCGGTGAATCCCTCGCCGCTCCTCGGAATCCTGACCCCGGACGTCCTCGCGGGGGAAGCCCTGCGCCAGGCCATCCCGACCCTGGCCATCTTCAGTCTGGCGCCGTGAGCGTGCCCCGTGGGTACGTGGCCCTCCTCGGCGTGATGTCGGGCCCGGTGCTGGCGGCCTGCGCGGATCATTCGCTGTGTGTCGTCCAACCAGCGGCCCCTTTGACCTCCGCGCTCGCTCCCCCGGGGTTTCCAGCGGGCCCGGTGACGCTGACGGCGCCGCCCGACAACATCCTGACCGAGGAGCGCGCTCGGCTCGGCAAGCGTCTCTTCTTCGATCCGCGGCTCTCGCGCACGGGGCTCGTCTCCTGCAGCTCATGTCACGACCAGGCCCACGCGTTCAGCGATCCGCGCCCGGTCTCGCTCGGCGTGGATGGCCGCGCGGGAACGCGCAACGCGCCCGCGCTGGTCAACCTCGCCTGGGGCACCAGCTTCTTCTGGGATGGTCGCGCGCCCACCCTCGAAGACCAGGCCGGACAGCCCATTCAAAACCCGGTCGAGATGGACTCCACCCTGGAGGACGCCGTGAAGAGGGTGGCCGCCGAGCCGAGTTACGTCGATGCGTTCCGCAGCGCCTACGGGGCGGGCGCGGACACGGCCGCAGGGTCGATCAACGAAATGACGCTGCGGCAAGCGCTGGCCAGCTTCGTTCGAACGCTGGTCAGCGGTGACAGCCCGTACGATCGCTTCCTGGCGGGAGAGGCCTCCGCGCTCGATGCGCCCGAGCAGCGCGGCGAGAGCCTCTTCTTCAGCGAGCGAACGGGGTGCTTTCATTGCCACCCACGCGGGACCTTGACCAACGCCGGCTTCTTCAACGATGGGAGCTACACGGCCGGCGGAGACACCGGCCGACAGATGATCACCGGACGCACAGGCGACCTCGGAAAGTTCAAGGTTCCCGGGTTGCGAAACGTCGCGGTATCGGCGCCCTACATGCACGACGGATCGCTGGCGACGTTGGCCGACGTCCTCGCGCAATACGATCGCGGCGGTCGCGGCCATCCCAGCACCGATCCTCAGATCGCTCCCCTTGGCCTCACGGACGATGAGCGGGCCGATCTCCTGGCCTTCCTCGGGGCTCTGACCGACGTCGAATTCCTCGACGACCCGCGCTTCCGCCCATGAGCCTCCCCGGCGCGGAGCTGACGAGCTCGCGGGGACCTGTACTGAGGACCCGGGCCAAAATTACTCAGGCACGCTGGCCGCGGATCCATCCCGGCGCCTCCGCAGCCAGAACTGCATGATTAATTTTGATCCGGGTCCTAAGCTGCGCGCCGTGTCCACCCAGCAGAGCACGAGCTCCTCGAACGCGGTCCACGCGACCGTGACGGTCAATGCCCGCGGGCTCGGCCGCATCCGCGCGGGGCATCCCTGGATCTACCGCCCCGACATCGTGCGCGGCCCCGCGCAGGACGCGGGACAAGGAGGCCCGGCGGTGGTGGCCGTGGTGGATGCGCGCGGGCATCGGGTGGGCACCGCCACCTGGGCCGCGACCGCTCGCCTGGCGTTGCGCATGCTCACCCGCTCCGGGGATCCCGACGACCCTCTCGGCCAGCAGGCCGAGGCCCCCGGGCGGCCCCTTGGCGATCTCGAGGCGCTCATCGCCTGCGTGCGCGACCGCTTCGCCCCGGCCCTCGCGCGACGCGAGCGCGCGCGCGCCGCGGGCCTCCTCGACCGCGATGCGTACCGGGTGATCCACGCCGAGTCCGACCGCCTCCCCGGGCTGATCGTCGACCGCTACGGCGACACCGCGGTCATGCAGACCACCTCGGTGGCGATGAACGCCGCGCGCGCACGGCTCGCGCCGATGGTGGCGGAGTGGCTGGGGGCGCGCCTGGTGGTGGCGCGCGACGACGGCAGCGCCCGCGATTTCGAGGACCTGCCGCGGACCGCGGGCATCCTGCTGGACCGAGGCACCGGACGTGCTGGTCCCGGACTTGCTGGCCCCGGATCTGATCCGAGCCCCACGCACGTGCGCTACCGGATCGGAGACAATCACTTCGAGGCCGACCTGCTCACCGACGGGAAGACCGGCGGCTTTCTCGATCAGGCCGACAACCACCTGGCGCTGGCGGCGCTGGCGCCGCCCGGCGGACGGGTGCTCGACGCCTTCACCTATCACGGCGGGTTCGCGCTGGCGCTCGCGCGGCGGGCCGCCTCGGTGGTGGCCACCGACGCCTCACCCGAGGCCGTGGCGCGTACCCGCGAGAACGCCGCGCGCAATGGCCTCGCGAACGTGACCGTCGCGCAGGCGGATGCGTTCGAGCTCCTGCGCCGCCTCGAGTCCGAGCGAGCCTTCTTCGACGTGGTGGTGCTCGACCCACCCGCGCTGGCCAAGCGGGGGGCGACCGCCGGCAACCGACCGGGCTCGACCGCGCTCACGGCCGCGGACCGGGCCTATCGCGAGCTCTTCCTGCGCGGGGCCCGCATCACCGCGCCCGGCGGTCTGCTGGTCGTGTGCAGCTGCTCCGGGCGCGTCAGCCGCGCCCACTTCGAGGAGCTCGTGACCCTGGCAACCGCGGACAGCGGCCGCGCGGCCGTGGTCGTCGCCCGCCTCGGCGCCGCCATCGACCATCCCGAGCTGGTGGGCGTCCCCGAGACCGGTCACCTCAAGTGCTGGATCCTCCGCGTGCTGTGACCGGTCGGTCGGTCGGTCGCCCTCCGAGGGCGCGCGCCCCCGCGGCGAGCCCAGCCCACAGCGGAAGCATGGCCGCGATGAGTGCGCCGTTGTCCTGGTGCGCGACCACAGCCGCCGGGAGCAACTTCAGCCCGAGCGCCACGGCCCCGAGCGCCCCGCCGGCCACCGCCAGCCCGAACGCCTTCCGGGCGGCCCCCGTGCGCCCGAAGCCGACGCCGATCCCCAGCACCCCGAGCGCCAGCGCGAACGGCGCGAACAACAGCGCATTCTGGTTGCGGTAGACGACCGCATGGGGCGTGAACATCCAGGCCCCGACCAGGAAGCTGCCGACGAAACCCACCAGCAGCCCGAGGACCGCGCAGACGACTCCATACGCGATCCGGGCCGAGACGGCGACGGAGCGCCGCCGACCCGGCCGCCCGCGCACGCCCGCGCGCGCGCCCACCGTACCCAGCCACCACAGCATCCCGCCGAGACCGGCCCCGACGGCGAGGAAGCGCCCGCCCCACCCGGGCGGATGCTCGGGGACGGGCGCCCGCGCCGCGCGGAACGACACCAGCTCCGCCTGGACCAAGGGGTGACCGTGGGGGTCGCCCGGGCCGCCAACCGACACGGCCCGCAGCATGCGCTGCAACCGCTCCGGCAGGAACGCCTCGGCCCAGGCGTCGATCGGGCGATCGGTGGACGGGCCGAGCACGACGAGCAGCGCCAGGTACAGCCATGGCTCCTCGGCGGTCATGCGGAGCGCGTGCCCCCGCAGCGTCTCCTGCCCCGGGCCGTGCGCGCTGGCGCGCACCGCGCCCCCGAGCACCCCCTCGGCGTCAAGCGCGTCGCGGACGCGCGTGGAGCAGTTGTCGGCGAAGTAGTCGTACCGGTAGTCGCGATGGGCGGGCTCGGCGTTCACCACGAGGTGCTCGGCCAGCGTGCGTTTTTGCGCGGGGGTCAACGCCAGCCGCTGGATCTCGATGGTGCGATTCTCGCGCCGGTACAGCGAGGCCATGGCGCGGGTGCTGGCCGCAGACAACCAGTAACGCAATCGACCCTGCAGAAAATCTCCCAGGAGATCCGCCGAGCCGAAGGCGAAGGTGCCGAAGTTGTACGAGACGTCGAGCCCGGTGCGACGGTTGGCGATGCGGATCGCATCGTGGCCAAAGCGGGTGAAGGGATGGTCCCCGGGGCCAAAGGTCCAGATCTCGACGATCAGGGGATCGTCCAGGGGATCGTCGACCGAAGCGCCGGAGGGACCGCCGCCTGCCCCCGGGGCCTGCGCACCGCTCCCTTCCATTGCGAACGCTCGCGCCCATCCTCCAGCCACCGGCCCGATCAGCAAGGCCCCGAGCACCGCCCATGGCAGGACTCCGGATCGCCGCGCCCACCCCCGGCGCCGCGGGGCCGACCACCGCCTCATCGGATCCGTCGCAGCACCGCCGCGAAGAACCCGTCGGTGTCGTGGCGGTGCGGCAGCAGCCTGAGGTAACCGTCCCCCGCCGGGCCGGTCTCGAGGCCGAGCTCCTCGGCGCGCGCCTTGCCCCAGATCTCCTTGACGGGCACCCGGGCGAAGTCGCTGCGCTCGGAGCAGAATCGCTCGATGACCCGCTCGTTCTCCTCGGCGAGGACCGTGCAGGTCGCGTAGATGAGCCGTCCCCCCACCGCCACCAGCGGCGCGTAGGTCACGAGCAGGGCCACCTGCCGGGGCGGAAACTCGGCCACGATGGCCGGCGACAGTCGCCACCTGGCCTCGGGGTTGCGCCTCAGCGTGCCGAGGCCCGAGCAGGGCGCGTCCACCAGGACCCGATCCCAGCTGCCCGCGCGGGCCTCTTCGGGCAGGGGGTCCCCCTCGCGCGCGATGGCCCGCGCGGCCACGTCGTTGAGGCCTGCCCGCCGCGCCCGCCGCCGCAGCTCCTCCAGCTTCTTGCCGTCCACGTCCAGCGCCAGGACCCGCCCCTTGCCGCCGAGCGCGGCGGCGAGCGCCAGGGTCTTGCCGCCCGCCCCCGCGCACGCGTCCACGATCCGGCCACCGGGCGGCGGCGCAACGAGCTCGGCCACGAGCTGACTCCCCTCGTCCATCACCTCGAATTCCCCGTCCCGGAAGCTCGACAGGCCAAACGCGTTCACCCGGGTCTCGAGCACCAGCGCGCTCGGCGACCAGCGCCCGGGCACCGCCGTCACGCCCTCCTCGGCCAGCCTCGCCACCAGCGCCTCTCGGGTCGTTCGCACGGTGTTGACCCGGATCGCGAGCGGCGCACGCTGGTTCATGGCCCCGAGCAGGGGCGTGGCCTCGGCCTCCCCCAGCTCCGCGAAGAGCGTCGCCGTCAGCCAGTCCGGCATGGAGAGGCGCACGGCCTCCCGCGGGATCCCCGACGTGCCCTCCAGCCCCGCGTCGTCGGCGGTCACCCCGGCGAGCTCGAGGTCGACCCGCAGCAGGCGCTTGACGTCGGCGCGCACGGCCTCGACCGGGACCCCCTCGCGCAGCTCGTGGACGATGAGCTTGAGCTCGTCGCGCGCCACCGGAGAGACGACGTCGCCCCGACGAACCGCGCGCGCGATCAACCCATCCACGATGGCGCCGAGCCTGCGGTCGGCGCGGATGAGGGCGTACACGGTCTCCGAGATCCGCCGGCGCTCGGAGCTGCCGAGCTCACGGTGGGCGCGGAACGTGCGGGCAATCAGGTCGCTTGCGTAGCCCCACTCCGAGCGCGCCTCGGCCGCCACCTGCAAGGCGAGGGCCCGGGCCGGCCCCGAGAGCCGGACCGCCTGCCGCGGCGGCAGCGAGGAGGCCGCTGGCCTCTGCGGAGCAGGCGTTTGGGGGGTCAAGGCGCTCCCGATCTGCCCCCTCGGTGCCCCGCGGTCAAGCTGCTCCCCACAAAAAGACCTCGCCGGGTCGACGCGCGGCGACTCGAATGTCAGGAATGGGAGTCAGAGGGAGGCACCAGACACCGAAACAGCCCACGCAGCGCGCACGCGCGGGTGGGCTGTTCAGTTCGCCACGCGTTCTGCCGTAGTTCCGAAGGAAGACCTGGAATCCGTCGCGCCCCGCAAACCCGCATACAATCCCAGCGTTCCCAGCGTTCCGCCCAACATCTCCCCCAACATCTCCCAACCTGCCCACGCAGCCAGACCAGCGAGGAAGGGCCCCACACATGTCGGACCAAAAGCCGGAGTCCAAGCCGGACCAGAAGCCGGACCCGAGACCGAACCCCTACAAGATCGCCCAGGAGCAGCTGACCCGCGCGGCGGAGATTTGCGGCCTGGCGCCCTCGACGATGGCGATCCTGTCCCAGCCGAAGAACGAGCTCATCGTGAACTTCCCGGTGCGCATGGACAGCGGCGAATACCGCATGTTCAAGGGGTACCGGGTCCAGCACAACAACATCCTCGGGCCCTACAAGGGTGGAATTCGCTACCACGAGCTGGTCTCCCTCGACGAGGTGAAGGCGCTGGCGTCCTGGATGACCTACAAGTCCGCGCTGCACGACATCCCCTTCGGCGGCGGCAAGGGCGGCATCAAGTTCTCCCCGCGGGAGCACTCGGTCGCCGAGCTCGAGCGCATCACCCGCAGGTTCACCCACGCGCTCGGCGCCAACATCGGCCCCGAGTACGACATCCCGGCGCCGGACGTCGGCACCAACGCGCAGACCATGGTGTGGATGATGGACACGTACATGAACGTCGTCGGGTACGTCGACAAGAACGCCAACCGCCGCGTCGTCACCGGCAAGTCCATCACCTCCGGCGGGTCATACGGCCGGGAAGCCGCCACCGGCCAGGGCATCGTCCACTGCATCAGCGAGTGGGCGCGCGACCGGCGGCTCGAGCCCAACGGCTCGACCTTTTCGGTGCAGGGCTTCGGCAACGTCGGCTCGAACGCGGCCAAGATCCTGGCGCGCACCGGGGCCTCGCTGGTGGCCACCGGGGACTGGAAGGGCTACATCTTCAACGGCGACGGCATCAACCCCTACAAGCTCTCCGAGCACGTGGTGCGCACCGGCTCGGTGCTCGGTTATCCGGGGGCCCGCTCCATCACCCGCGAGGAGTTCTTCGCCACCCCGGTCGACGTCTTCATCCCCGCCGCCCTCGAGCTCGAGATCGGGGTTGCCGAGGCCAAGGCCCTCAACTGCAAGGTGATCGTCGAGGGCGCCAACGGCCCGACCGACAGCGTGGCGGAGCCGATCCTGGCAGAGAAGGGCATCGCCCTCATCCCGGACATCCTGGCCAACTCGGGCGGGGTGGTGGTGAGCTACTACGAGTGGCTGCAGAACAAGCGCTCCGAGCGCTGGGATCTCGAGGAGGTGGAGGAGCGCCTGACCAAGCGCATGAAGCGGACCTACCTGGCGGTCAGCGAGTACGCCGCCACCAGAAAGTGCGACTGGCGGATGGCCGCCATGTGCATCGCCCTCGAGCGCATCGGCAAGGCCTACGCGGAGCGTGGGATCTTCCCGTAAGGCTCGACTCACGGGTCGCCGTTCGGCTTTGGCTCGAAGGTTCGGGCCCAAGGCAGGCCAACATATGGGGTGAGGACGGGTCTGGACCAGCCATTTTCGCCGGTCGCCAGCCCCGGTTCGGGCTAGAAGCTCAGCATGGCCGACGACCGTCCGACCGCCGTGCTCTTGCTCAACCTCGGCACCCCCGACGCGCCCAGCGTCTCGCATGTCCGGAGCTACCTCCGCGAGTTTCTCAGCGATCCGAGGGTGATCGACCTCCACCCGGTGGCGCGGTGGCTGCTGCTGAATCTGGTCATCCTGCCCTTTCGCCCCGCCAGGTCGGCGGCGGCGTACCAGGCGATCTGGGGCGCGCCCGGCGCCGCGGTGGAGGGGTCGCCGCTCTTGTTTCACAGCCGGGCGTTCGAGCGGGGCATACGGGCCACGCTCGGCCCTGGCTACGCGGTCGAGCTCGCCATGCGCTACGGGTCACCATCGATCGCCGAGGCCCTCGGCAAGCTCATGGCGCGAAACCCCACCAAGCTGGTCGTCGCCCCGCTCTTTCCTCAGTACTCGTCGGCCGCCTCGGGCTCGGCCCTGGCGCGGGTGTACGAGCTGCTCGGGGACGGCTGGAACGTCCCCGCCATCGAGACCCTCGAGCCGTTCTACGACGCCCCGGCCTTCATCGACGCCTTCGCCGAGGTCGCCCGCCGGCACCTCGACGCCTTCCGGCCGGATTTCGTGCTCTTCAGTTACCACGGCCTGCCCGAGCGCCACGTGCGCAAGAGCGATCCCACCGGGCAGCACTGCCTGCGCAGCGACGCCTGCTGCGACGCGATCGTCCCGGCCAACCACTACTGCTATCGCGCTCACTGCTTCGCCACCTCCCGGGCGCTGGCCACCAGGCTCGGCCTCGGGGCGGCGGACCACTCGGTGTCGTTTCAGTCGCGGCTCGGACGCACGCCGTGGATCAAGCCCTACACGGATCTGGTCCTCCCCGAGCTGGCGCGGGCGGGCAAGCGCCGCCTGGCGGTCCTGTGCCCCGCCTTCGTGGCCGACTGCCTGGAGACCGTCGAGGAGATCGGCATCCGGGCCGATGCCCAGTGGCGCTCCCTCGGAGGGGAGGCATTGCACCTGGTCCCGTCGCTGAACGCCGAGCCCACCTGGATCCGAGCGCTGGCGGACCTGGTGCGCGACGAGGGGGCCCGTCACGACGAGGCCGCGGCGGGCGTGGCGCCCACCGCGCCCGCCGCGTCAGCCATGCCCGCCGCGTCAGCCATGCCCGCCGCGTCGGTGCGTTCGCCCCGGTGACCGCCGTCCGGTACGGTAACCGGAGCTCCCCCCGGCGCGTTCATCGTCCATGCGATACCTCCTCGAGCGCGAGCAGCTGATCCCGCGGCGGCGCTCCGAGGTCTTCGCGTTCTTCGCGGACGCCGCCAACCTCGAGCGCATCACCCCGCCCTCCCTGCGCTTCCGCATCCGGACCCCGCTGCCGATCGCGATGGCGGCCGGGACGATCATCGAGTACCGGATCTCCCTGTTCGGGATCGGCTTCGGCTGGCGCACCCGCATCGAGGTGTTCGACCCGGACGATCGCTTCGTCGATCTGCAGGTGGAGGGACCCTACCGCTTCTGGCGCCACGAGCACCGCTTCCTCGATTGCCCGGATGGAACGCTCATGCGCGATCGGGTGGAGTACGAGGTGCCCTTCGGTCCTTTCGGGCGTATCGTGCGCGGCCTCTTCATCCGCCGCCAGCTCGAGCGGATCTTCGACCACCGGCGCCGGGTCGTCGCCGCGCAATTTCCCCTGATCCCCACCCCGAGGTGAGCCCGAGGCCAGCGGCCGACTCAGCGGCGGGTGGCGTACGAATCGAACCGGATGCTGCGCTCGGCCACAAGCTTGCGGTTCTCGAACAGCTTGACCAGCACCAGACCCGCGACGAAGCCACCGATGTGGGCCCACACCGCCACGCCCGCCGAGACCGCCGGCCGCAGCGACGACAGCTGCGGCAGCCCCGCCAGGAGCTGCATGCCGATCCAGGCCAGCAGCACCACCCAGGCCGGGACCGGGATCACCCGGATGAAGATGAACAGGAACACCAGCAGGTTGACCCGCACCCGTGGGTAGAGCACCAGGTAAGCCCCGAGCACCCCCGAGATGGCCCCCGAGGCGCCCACCATCGGGATGGGCGAGCCGGGGTTCACGGCCGTCTGGGCCGCCGCCGCCGCCAGACCGCAGATGAGATAGAAGACCAGGAAACGAAAGCGGCCCATGCTGTCCTCGATGTTGTTGCCGAAGACCCACAGGAAGAGCCCATTGCCGAGCAGGTGCCCCCACCCGCCGTGGAGGAACATCGCGGTGATCGGCGTGAGCACGTTGCGCGCATCGTCGTCCACCACGCAGGCCAGGTGATCCCCGAGCGGCACCGCGGTGCCGATGCGGGCCAGGTGGGTCAGCTCACCGGGCACCATGCCCCAGTCACAGACGCTGGCGGCCAGCACCACGGGATTGAGGCCCGCGCCCTGCACAAAGATCCACACCAACGCCAGGGTCGCGAGCAGCCCCACGGTGACCAGCGGGAAGCGCAAGGTCGGATTGTCGTCGCTGATCGGGATCATCTCGGCTCCATCATCATCCCCTGTCGCGGACCCCGAGCGCGGCGAACGCCAGGCCCACCGCCTCCTGGGCGCTGGAGGCGCGTGGCACGTTGGGGCCCGATCCATCGATGTCGAAGCGCCACGAGCCCACCAGCACCACGGGCTTCTGCGCCTTCAAGGCCAGCGCAATCTCCGACAGCGTGCCGAACCCGCCGCCGATCGCGATCAGCGCGTCGCTGGCACAAGCGTTGACCCAGTTGCGCCCCTCGCCGAGCCCGGTGAAGACGGCCACGTCGATGAAGGGGTTCGGCGGGGACTCGTGGGCGCTCGCGCCCGGGAGGATCCCGAGGGTCAGGCCACCCGCCTTGCGCGCGCCCTCCGCGGCCGCCTCCATCACCCCGGTGCGCCCCCCGCACAGCAGCACGCCTCCGCGCTCGGCGACCCCGCGTCCGACCGCGAGGGCCAGGGCGGCGGTGGCCGGATCGCACGCCGCCGGGCCCATGACCCCGATGACGATCTTGTGCGAACGCGTGGCCATCACCGACGCGCTTTCGGCGCTGGTCGCGAGGCCGGTTCCGGCCCGCATGCGCGTCCCGGGACCGCGCGGCCCGGGCCCGCCGGATGTCGGACCCGAGCGGCGTGCGGCACGTCCCGCGGACCCTCGAAATATTGTGCTGCGTTCATCGACATGTCGATCGACCAAGGCTCTGGATCTCGGGCCAGCCAACGGACAGCTCTCGGCCAGCTGTCGGCCAGCTTAGCAGAGTGGGGCTTCGAGCCCGTTCTGGCGGTTTCCTCGGCCCGCAGGGGCGGCGCGCGCGCGCGCCCGCCGCGGCTCGCTCAGGGAGGGCCGGCGGGCTTGGCCGCGGGGCCCCCGGGGCCGGGCGGTGCGGAGGGCTGGGCGGCGGGCCGTGGGAGCGGCGACGGGGGGGCCGGACCGGCCGCCTCCACGATGGCGTTGACGATACCGTCCACCAGATCGAAGTAGGTCCGGGCGCCGGGGACGGCCCCGACGTTGGCCGGCAGCGCCAGCACCCGTGCGCCGGTGTCGCGCGCGATGATGTCGGCCAGCGAGCGCGGGTAGTAGTTCTCCATCAGGATGAGGTGGACCCCAGCCTGCTTCATGAGCTTGATGAGCTCGCCCGTGTGGAACGCGGTGGGCGGAATCCCCGGCTTTGGCTCGATGTAGCCCACCTCGTCGAGGCCGAGCCAGCGCGTGAGGTAGCCCCAGCTCTTGTGGTAGGTGACGACCTTGCGCCCGCGGAGCTGGGCGGCGCGCGCGCGCCACTCCGTGGCCTTCGCAGCCAGCTTGGCGTCGAAGGCCTGGGCCCGCGCCTGATAGGTGCCGGCCCCGCCCGGGTCGAGCTCGGAGAAGCGGGTGGCCATCAGGTCGGCCAGCGCGCGCGCGTTGTCGGGCGGCAGCCAGTAGTGCGGGTTGCCGAGCGGGTGCACGTCGCCGAGCGCGCGCAGCTGGTCGGCTGGAACACTCGGGATGTCCTCGACGCGGATGGCGGTCGACCCGTTGATGTTGCCCGGCTGACCGGCCTGAATCCTGGGATTGCGCGATTGCTGCACGAGCGGCGGCAGCCAACCCGATTCCAGATCCAGGCCGACGTAGACCAGCGCGTCCGCGCGGTTCAGGGTCAAGATGAGCGAGGGCTTGGCCGGAACGAAGTGGGGATCCTGATACCCGCGGGAGAGCGACTGCACGTCGATGCGCGGGCCACCGACCTCGGCGGCGAGGGCGGCCAGGGTCTCGATGGTGGTCACGACCTGGAGCTTGCTCGCCGCCGCGGCGCGCCCGGTGAACGCGGCGCGACCGGCGAAGAAGACGGCGGTCCCGAGGGCGAGCAGCGGGAGGATGGCCCTGAAGAGGCCCCGACCGCGGCGGCTGCGGGTGCTGGCGCCCGGCACGCGGTGGGGCTCCGGGAGGCGCTCGGGGCGTGGGGTGACTTCCGTTCCAGGCGGCATCGACATTCGGCCTCGCGTCCCGTTGGGTTCGGGTCAGTAGGGATGGGCCCCGTGCGCGCCCATCGAGATCTCGGTTTGAAAGAAGAGCACGGAAGCGCTGGAGATGCCGGACCCGGTCAGCTCCTGCGCGAAGAGGCGAAACCGTGAAAACTCGCTCGGCGCGAAGGTGAGGGACAGGGCAAAGCCCTGTCGGCGGGGCAGGTTCTCGTGCGCCGGCAACCCGACCAGATCGAAGCGCGCCCCGGCGTACCAGCGCCGAGAGAACTGCCAGACCGGCTCGGTGTACCCGGCCCCTTCGGTCGGCCCACCGTCGGTGATGGTGCGCAGGAAGAATTCGGTGGTCCACGACAGGCTGGCGTAGGTGCTGGTCTCGTTGGCCGGCTTCCAGCGATAGACCAGATCGCCGCCCGACAGGAAGGTGCGCGGGTCGTGGGCACCGCCGTCCGGGCAGGGGGTCGTCCCGGCGCAATCGAAGAGCCGCCCGGTGGCGGTGTTCAGACCGAGCGCGAGGGAGGCGTTCTCGGTCAGGTCCCAGAATTGCTCGAGCACCAGGGTGTAGACCAGGTGGGCGGGATCGGGCCGCCCGCCCCCACCGAAGCTGGCCACGCGCGTGAGGTCGTCCGGCGGCCCGATCGCGAAGGACTCCGCGTAGAGCGTGGCGAACCACGGGAGCGGCAAGAGGACCGAGGCCTGCAGCCCCGGGCCACGCAGCCCATCGGCCCCGAACAGGAGCGCGGTGAAGAGCGGGCGGCGGGTGAAGCTCTGCAGGTGCAGGTGCTGGGTGTTGTTGCGCCCGAGCTGCGAACGGAAGGTCCCTGCCTTGATCTGCAGGTTCCACGGCAGCGCGGTGGTCACGAGATAGGCCTCCTCGACCTCGAGGCCGCCGAGGTTCGGGATGGTGAGAAACACCGCCCCCTCGAGGTAAGGATCGATCGCCGAGGTGAAGGCCAGCTCGAGCTCCTGGATGCCGAAGCCCTGGTGGCCAGGGTCCGGATCGTCACCTGCCACGGGCAAGCCGGTCGCCGCGAAGTCGCCGGCGTGGCGACCGTAATAGCCGAAGGTCCCATCGACGATCACGGACATCGACGGGTTCATGAGACCGCCGCCCGGCGGACGAACGGTGGCCTGGGCCGACGACGGCACGGCCTCCAAGGTCGATGACGCTGGCGGGCCTGGGGTTCCCGCCTGGGATCCTGCCGCAGCGTCGGCCGCGATCGCGCGTTCGAGCGCCCCCGCATCGGCCGGCTGTTGCGCCAGCCACCACGTCAAGAGGGGCACTGCGAAGGCTTCGACAAACATGGCTTCCGCTCTTGTTCCGTTGTGCTCCGTCCCTGGGTGCCGTCGACGCCGACGCGCCAGCGAGGCTAGTCCCTCGAGCCCAAAATGGCCAAGATTCTCCGCCATTCCCCGATGACCGCCGTCACTGTTCCCTCCCTGCGAAAGCCCTCCAGACTGAAGTCGGGCCCCTGGGGCTCAGTCGCGGGAAGCGCATGCCCCGCGTCCACGCCCTCCATGCGGTTGATCGGAGGTTGGCTTTGCCAACCGGAGAAGACATGGGCAAAGCAGATCCGCGCGCGACTCTCGTCGTCCGTCGGGAGGGGCCCGCGGGGAGGGGTCCGCCCCTTCCCGCGCTCTGGTCCGTCGGGAGGGGCCCGCGGGGAGGGGTCCGCCCCTTCCCGCGCTCTGGTCCGTCGGGAGGGGCCCGCGGGGAGGGGTCCGCCCCTTCCCGCGCTCTGGTCCGTCGGGAGGGGCCCGCGGGGAGGGGTCCGCCCCTTCCCGCGAGCGCCGGAGGCGCGTCCGTCCGCCCCTTCCCGCGAGCGCCGGAGGCGCGTCTTTCACCGCAGAACGGCCACGCGCTCGCCGAAGAGCTGGTCAATGCGCGCGAGGAGCTCCTCGTTGGCGGCGACCTTGTGATCGTCGCCGAGATCCATGACCGTCTCGCTGCGCTCGGGGATCTGCAGGTGCAAGAGCGTGCGGCACGGGCCTGGATGCTCGAGGATCAGACGCTTGAAGCCGAGCAGCGTATCCTGCGTGACGGCGTTCACGTTGAGGCGCACGTCGAGGGTGGTGCTGCGCTCGGCCCGCACGGTTGCCAGTCGGCGGGCGTCGTTGAACCGCAGCCGCTCGCGCACGGCCTCCCCTTCACCAAAGGGAGCGTCCACCGTCCCCGACACGAGGAGCGGCTCGTCGCAGGTCAAGAGCTCGCGGAACTCATCGAGCTTCTTCGAGCCGACCATGAACTCCACCTGCCCCACCTGATCCTCGAGCTTGAAGAACGCGTACTTTCCGGCGCCCGACTTCATCGACCGTTCCTGATAGTCCACCACCACCCCGGCCAGCGACACCTCGGCCCGCACACCCTTGTCCATGCAGTTGACCGAGGTGGCGTTGGTGAAGCGGCGAATCTCGCCCGCGAACCGGTCGAGCGGGTGACCGCTGATGTAAAAGCCGAGGCTCTCCTTCTCGTAGGCCAGCAGCTCCTTCGGCAGCCACTCGTCCACCTCGGGATAGCTCTCGTCATTCGACGCCTCCCGGCCGGACGCCTCGACGCCCTTGCCACCCGCACCCGCACCCGCACCTGGGTTGCCGAACAGCGCCAGCAGGCTGGTCTGGCCGCTGTCCCGGTCGCGTTGCGCCGCCGCCGCCCGCTCGGTCGCGGTGTTGATGGCGCCGTACAGCCGGGCCCGCGAAACGCCGACCCCCGCTGCCAGCCCGTCGAAGGCGCCCGACTTGATCAGCGCCTCCAGGACCTTGCGGTTGACCTTGCGACCGTCGACCCGCTTGCAGAAGTCGAAGAGCGAGCCGAAGGGGCCGCCGTCGGCGCGGGCCGCGAGGACGATCTCGACGGCCCCCTGACCCACGCCCTTGACCGCGGCCAGCCCGAACCGGATGGCCTTGCCCCCGCTGTCGCGCGCGCCGTCGACCTCGCGCTTCCTGGCCGACGGTCGCGCCGTGCCCGCAGCCGCGGCCGCGGCCGGCTCCGCGGCCAGCGTCACCACGTTGAAGTCGCTCTCGCTCTCGTTGACATCGGGGCGCAGGACCCGGATGCCGCTGCCCCTGGCCTCGGCGATGAACTTGACGATCGCGTCGGTGTCGTCCTGGTCGCAGGTGAGCAGCGCCGCGAAGAACTCCACCGGGTAGTGGTGCTTGAGATACGCCGTCTGGTAGGTGAGGAGCCCGTAGGCCGCGGAGTGGCTGCGGTTGAACCCGTAGCCCGCGAACTTCTCCATCAGATCGAACACCCGCTCGGCGATCCTGGCGTCGATGCCCTTGTCGCGCGCCCCGTCGAGGAAGCCGGCCTTCTCCTTGGCCATGACCTCGGCCTTCTTCTTGCCCATCGCACGGCGCAAGAGATCGGCGCGCCCCAGCGAGTACCCCGCCAGGGCCGACGAGATCTGCATGACCTGCTCCTGGTACACGATGACCCCGTAGGTGTCGCGCAGGACCGGCTCGAGTAACGGGTGGTCGTACTCCACCTTCTTGCGTCCGTGCTTGCGATCGATGAAGTCGTCGACCATCCCGCCCTCGAGCGGCCCCGGCCGGTAGAGCGCGCCCGCCGCCACGATGTCCTCGAAGCAGTCCGGCTTGAGCTTCTTCAGGAGCTCGCGGAAGCCGCTCGACTCGAGCTGGAACACCCCGGTCACGTCGGCCGCCGAGATCATCTTGTAGACCCCCACGTCGTCGTTCGGGAGCAACGAGAGATCGAGCTCCGGCTCGCCCCGGGCGTCGCGCTCGCGCTGGATCAGATCGAGCGCGGTCTGGATCACCGTGAGGGTCTTGAGCCCGAGGAAGTCGAACTTGACCAGCCCCACCTTCTCGACCCGGTCCTTGTCGTACTGGGTGACGATCCCCTCCTCACCCGCCGGGCGAAAGCACGGGACGTACTCCCACAGCGGCTTCTCCGCGATCACGATCCCCGCGGCGTGCTTGCCGGCGTGGCGGTTCAACCCCTCGAGCGCCTTGGCGACGTCCAGGAGCTCGCGGTAGGTCGGGTTCTCGTCGTAGAGCGCCTTCAGGCGCGGCTCCTGCTCGATGGCCTCGGCGATGGGGGGGGACTTGCCCTGGATGGGCTCGGGCACGAACTTGGCGATGCGATCGGCGTCCGCGAAGGGCAGGGCCATGGCCCGGGCGATGTCGCGCACCCCGCTTCTGGCCTTGATCTGGTGCATGGTGATGATCTGCCCGACGTTGTCCTTCCCGTACTTGTCGGTGACGTAGGCGATCACCTGGTCGCGCCGGTTCATGCAAAAATCGATGTCGAAGTCCGGCATGCTTACCCGCTCGGGGTTGAGGAACCGCTCGAACAGCAGCTTGTTCTCGATGGGATCGATGTCGGTGATGCGCAGGCAGTACGCGACCAGCGACCCGGCGCCCGAGCCGCGTCCCGGCCCCACCGGGATCCGGTGCTGCTTGGCGTAGTGGATGAAGTCCCACACGATGAGGAAGTACCCGGAGAACTCCATCTTGCAGATCACCCCGAGCTCGAGCGCCAGGCGCGCGGCGTAGACGTCGCCGTCCACCTTGTGCCCGCGCCGGTGCGCCTCGTCGAGCCGCCGGGTCAGCCCCTCCCGGGCCAGGTGGGTGACATAGCTGTCGGCGTCGAAGCCCTCCGGCACCTTGAACTTCGGCAGGTAGGTGTTGCCGAGATCGAAGGTCACGTCGCACAGCGCCCCCACCCGCGCCGCGTTCTCCATGGCCTCGGGGATGTGCTTGAAGTACGCGTCCATCTCCGCCGGGGTCTTCACGAAGAAGGCCTGGTTGCGGTGGTGCATCCGCTTCTCGTCGTGGATGGTCTTCTTCTGCTGCACGCACATCAGGATCTCGTGCGCCCGGGCGTCTTGCTTGTTCAGGTAGTGACAGTCGTTGGTGGCGATCACCGGGATCCCGGACTTCTTGGAGATCTCCAGCAAGGACCCGTTGACCTGCTCTTGCTCCTCGAGCCCATTCGGCTGCAGCTCGAGGAAGAAGTTCCCCCTCCCGAAGATGTCGTCGTACTCGCGCGCCACCTCGAGCGCGGACTCCGAGCCCCGCCGCAGGCAGGTCTGCGCCACCTCGCCCCCGAGGCAGGCCGACATCCCGATCAGGCCGGCGCTGTGCTCGCGCAGCAGCGCCTTGTCGATGCGCGGGTTGTAGTAGAACCCCTCGAGGAAGCCCATGGAGTTCAGGTAGGACAGGTTCTTCCAGCCGACCCGGTCCTTGGCGAGCAGGATGAGGTGGTTGCTCTTGCGCGCCGTGCGATCGTGGCGGTCGGGGGCCACGTAGGTCTCGCACCCGAAGATCGGCTTCACCCCGTGCTTCTTGGCGCTCTCGTAGAAGTCGAGCGCCCCGAACAGGTTGCCGTGGTCGGTCATGGCAACCGACTTCATGCCCCGTTCGAGCACGCTCGGGAACAGATCCTCGAGCCGGATCGCCCCGTCGAGCAGGCTGTACTGGGTGTGCAGGTGCAGGTGCGTGAAGTCCGCCACGCCCATTCGATAGCAGGAAACGGGGGGGAAGGGAGCCCCAAAAGTTTGGCCCCGGTGGGCCCTCGCGCGCCGCCCTACTGGAAGAACGCCACGTCGTCGATCCGCACGTCGAAGACCGACGACGAGGCCCCGACCTCGGGGGTATCGGCGAGCTTGCCGGTCAGGCAGGCGAGCTACGTGGCGTAACAGGTGTTGATGCGGGTCAGCTTGTCGTCCCGGTCAGCAGACCCGACCGATCGACCGGCAGGCCGCTCTCGCTGTCGCTGTCGCGCCAGTGGCCACCCTTCGTCGACTCCACCACGACTCACCTCCATCCCACATCATCCACGTAGACGGCCCCCGTCCAGTTGAGTCGCGGCCCCGTCGTCCGGATCGCCAGCGACACGCGGTTGCACGCCGACACCGGCGAGAGCCCCTCACCCGGGTACGGGAGCGGATTGGACGAGTCCGAGCCCCCGGTCGGATTCAGGGCCTTGAAGGTGTGCTTCACCGTCCACCAGCGCCCCGGCGCGAGCTCGCGCATCGGCTCGCTCCCCACCCAGTGTCCCTGGTGCACCACGAAGATCTCCGCCGAGAACCGGGCATCCACCGGCCCCTCGACAAAGACGTGCATGGTCACGGTCCGCCCCGTGAAATCGGTCGGTCGGTCGAGCCGGATGATCATCTGACCGGTCTCACGCAGGTACCGGCCGAAGTAATTGCGGCGCCCCTGATCGGTGAAGCTCGCGCGCAGCCGGACCGCCCCCGCGCCGCACCACGAATGGGTGTTGTCGAGGTCCGGGTTGGCCAGGGCCAGCGTGTAGACGTTGGCGACCGAGATCCCATCCTCGGGTTGCTCGAACCGGTACTGGGCCGTTTCCCGCGAACAGAAAACGCCCCCACCCCCCAGCGTCATGGTCGGGACGACCGGGGCAGCAAAGGTCGACGGCCGCAGATCCGGGGTCTCCGGATAGGGGGTTGCGGCCGCCGGGGGGGTGGGAGCGGATAGGTCTGGAGATTCGGGTGACCTTCCCGCCACGGTGAAGGGGAATTCTTGGGAGGGGGCCGGGTGCGCGGGCCGGCCCGCCACCCGCGCCGGGGAAGCGAGGGCCAGTTCGGACGTGCGCCGCGTCCCCCCCGCGCCCGGTGCTTGCGCGCGCGCGGGGGAGGACCTCGACGTCCGTCGATGTGGACCACTCCCAGGCGCGCCCGGCGTGGCGCCGTCGCCGCCGCCGCCGGGCGGGGGCGGCGCAACCGCGCGGTCAGCGGGCGGCGCGAGTGCTACGGCCGGTGCGTCCGCCGCGGCCGTTGCCGTTGTGGCCGGCGCGTTCAACGGAGCGAGCGTCACCCGGTGGTCGCGCACGCTCGCCACCAGTCGCTCGCCGGAGGTCATATCGATGGGCCCGCCCACGGAGACTCCGCGAACCCGCACCCGGCCCGCGGTCAAATCGACCACCATGCGCTCGTCGGCCGGGGACCAGTCGAGAGAGAAGGTGGTGCCCACCACCTCGACCGTGAACGGTCCGCTCGTCACCGACCACCGGGCTCCTGCTCGGTGGGTGACGTTCAAGGCCGCGTGCCCTCGCTCGAGGAGCAGATCCGCGCCATGCAACCCGCGGTTGACCACCCGCATGCGCGCTCCACTCGACAGGGCGATCTCCGAGCCCTCCGAGAAGTGGAGGCGCGCCGGCGGCGATTCCGCTCCCCTCGACGCCAGCGCCTCGACCACCGAACCGCTGACGGCCACCGGCCCGTCGACGACATAGGACACGTCGCGCCGCCCTCCGAGCAGGATCATCGACGCGAGGGCGACGCCTCCCACCACGCCCGTCAGCAGGACCAGACGCCCGGCGCGGCCCCCGCGTCCCCGGCGGAGCAGCCGCTCGAAGTCAGGCAAAGGCGCGGGCCCCGGCAACACCTCGCGCGTCAGGATCAGATCGGCCGCGCGGCGCAACCTCTGCTCGACGCGCACGCACTCCGGCGAGCCGCTGCTCTCTTGGCCCTGTCCTCGTCCCTGTCCGCCCCCACGTCCCGACCTCATGCGCCGAGCTCCCCGACACCGTCGAGGTACCCGCCGAGCGCCGGATCCCGCTCGATGTGCTTGTGAATCCGGGTCATCGCGCGGGCCACCCGACGTTTGGCGGTCGCGTACGAGATCCCATGGGCTTCGGCCACCTCGAGCATCTCCATCTTTTCCAAGAATCGCGCGACGAACAACGACCGGTCCTGGGCGCTGACCCGGTCGAGCAGTCGGTAGAGCCGGCGAAGCGCTTCGCGGGCCTCCATGTCGGGGGCGTCCGCGGGCGGATCGGGAACCTCCCCGGTGCTGGTCAACCGAACCCATTGCCGGACGCGCACGCGGCGCAGCTCGTTGCGGGCAACGCCGAGGCAGATGCCCGCCAGGAATCCGCGCAGCGCCTCGGGGGTCCGCAACTCGTCGATGCGCCGGAAGAAGCGCAGGAACACCTCCTGGGCGAGATCCGCGGTCTCCGCGCCCGGTCCGAAGAACCGGGTCACGAGGCGGCGCACCGACGGCCCAAGATCCAGCCAGGCCGCCGCGTAAGCCCTCGGCTCCCGGCGACGCAGCGCCGCAACCAGCTCGACGTCGGCGATGGCTCCACGCCGGCCGGGGCCGTCGAACAGGATGACTTTGGACTCGGCCACGCGGATTACCTTCTCGTGAGATATGGAGTGCGGTCCAGTGCGGGGTGGCGCATGAATTGCGACATTTTTCGTAAGTATATGATTTAATTTCAATTTTTCTACAATCCACCTGCTCGTCCTCCCGGCAGCACCAGCGCTTCCCCAGCGGCCCGAGCCCGAGCCACGGGGCCCCTCGAGCGAACGATATTCGTCCCAGGAGGACCTGTACTAAGCTGACCTCGCCCGATGCGTTTTGTTTTCCTGGCGGGTTTTGCTTAC
>Ga0265314_10000706_pt1 | contig 40494 bp, 41 predicted proteins | sample 4126metaG_FD_203106 | JGI IMG/M metagenome (GOLD analysis project Ga0265314, IMG submission 203106) | Rhizosphere microbial communities from Carex aquatilis grown in University of Washington, Seatle, WA, United States - 4-1-26 metaG | ecosystem: Host-associated > Plants > Roots > Rhizosphere >...
GCATCTTTCACCCGCCACAGGATGCGCGAGGCAAGGCGGCTCTGCAGGTTGATGCGATAACAGGTCGGCCAGTCGCCCTCGAACGCGATACCGCCTGCGCTGATGCGTACGTCGGTGGCACCGAACGAGGTCAGCTCATCGGCAAGGAGTTTTTCCAGTCCGCGTGGACAGGTGGCGAAAAAATCTGGCATATCAGAAGGGTTTGACGACGACGAGGATCACAACCGCCAGCAGTACCAGCACCGGCACTTCATTGAACACGCGGAACCAGACATGGCTGCGGCTATTGCGGTCGGCGGCGAATTCCTTCACCAGATGCCCGCAATAGAAATGATAGACGACGAGTCCGGCTACCAGCGTCACCTTGGCGTGCAACCACGCGCCCTTGAATTCGAAACCGAACCACAGCCACAACCCGGTGATGACAGCCAGCGCGCCGATGGGCGTGACGAATTTATAAAGTTTGCGCTCCATCAGCTTCAGGCGCTCGCGCACAGCCGGCTCTTCCGCCATCGCATGGTTGACGAAGATGCGCGGCAAATAAAACAGACCGGCGAACCAGCTGACCACGAAAAAGATATGGAATGCCTTCAGCCACAACATAAACTCACCTCGAAAGTCTGCGCCTAAACAGCACCAGCGACACATAAAAAGCGACCAACGTATAGGTCAGCAACACTCCGATATGCAGCGCCGCCTGAGGCGGGATCGCACCGCTCATCAGCGGTCGCGCCAGGTCCACCGCATGCGTGAGCGGCAGTGCGCTGGCTACGATCTGGAAGCCTTGCGGCAACTGGCTGACCGGAAAAAACACGCCGCATAGTAGCATCATCGGGGTGATCACCAATGTGAAGTAATACATGAAGAAGTCATACGCCGGTGCCAGCGCGGTCATGATGAGGCCGATGGCGGCGAAGGCCAGGCCGATCAGCAGCGCGAGCGGGATCATCCACAGCGACATCATGGAATGCGACAGCCCGAGCACCCAGATGACGACGAGCACCGCCACACCTGACATCAGGCTCTTGGTCGCCGCCCACAGGATCTCGGAAAGCACCACATCGTCGAGCGACACCGGCGTATTCAGGATCGCTTCCCAAGTGCGCTGCTCGTGCATGCGCGCGAAACCGGAATACAGCGCCTCGAAACTGGCACTGTTCATGGTGCTGTAGCACACCGTACCTGCCGCGAGGAACGCCATGTAGGACATGCCGCCCATCTCCGGGAGCAGGCTACCCAAACCGTAGCCCAGGCCCAGCATGTAAATCACCGGATCGGCCAGGTGCCCGAGAATGGACGGTGCGGCGATCTTCTTCCAGACCAGCCAATGCCTCCGCCAGATGGGAAAGAAGCGCAGGCTCAGGCGCGGCAGGGAATAGTGACTCATTCGCGCATCTCCCGACCGGTCAGTTTAAGGAACACGTCTTCCAGATTCGCCGGACGATGCATGTAGCGCAATTCGCTTTGCGCTTGCAGGTGGGCCACCAGCGGTTGCGCATCCTGCACATAACAGAACACCGATTCGCCGCTGACTTCAAAACGCTGTGAAAATCTTGCAGCGTATTCGTTCGCCCACTGTCCGGAAGTCTCGCCGAACACTTCCACCACCTGCGGCTCGATATTCTGCTCGATCAACTCGCGCGGCGAGCCTTGGCTGATGAGCTTGCCGTTATCCATCACCGCGAGGCGATGGCACAAGCGTTCGGCTTCATCCATGAAGTGCGTGGTGAGTAGCAGCGTCTTGCCCTGCGAAGTCAATTCGCGCAGGCGTTGCCAGATGAGGTGACGCGCCTGCGGATCGAGCCCTGTGGTCGGCTCATCCAGAAAGATCACTTCCGGATCGTTCACCAGTGCGCGTGCCAGCGTCAAGCGCCGCTTCATGCCACCGGAGAGCGTCGGCACTTTTGCGTCGCGCTTGCTGGTGAGGCTGGCGAACTCGAGCAGCATGGGGATGCGCGCTTCGATCTCGGCGTCATCCATACCGAAGTAACGACCATACACCAGCAGGTTCTCTGCCACGGTGAAGTCGGGATCGAGGTTGTCCATCTGCGGCACCACGCCGACGCGGATGCGTGCCTCGCGCGCAGCCTGGGGTACAGGCAGATCGAGCAGCATGGCCGTGCCCGCATCCGGCTCGATCAAGCCCAGCAGCATGCGCAGGGTGGTGGTCTTGCCCGCACCATTGGGGCCGAGCAAACCGAAGCATTCGCCTTTGTTGATCGCGAGATCGAGGCCGTCCACCACACGCACACCAGCGTAGGATTTTTGCAATCCTGTTGCACGGATGACTGCACTGCTCACAACTCCACTCCATTGAAATGTTTCTTCACGATGTCGCGCAATTGCGTCAATCGTCCATGGAAGAAGTGTTCCGCACCGGGCAGCACGGTGATGGGCAAGTGCTGCGGACGCGCCCACTCCAGCGCGTCGGCCAGCGGCACGACATCATCGTGTTCGCCATGGATGACCAGTGTATCTGGCGCAACGGCAGGCATCGCGAAGCGACCGACGGCGGGCGCCGCCAGGATCAGGTGTTGCGGTTTGAGCGCATTTGCGGCGAGTGCAGCGACGTAGCCGCCGAATGAGAATCCGGCAAGGATCAGCGGCAGCTCTTCACCGAACTGTTCCTGTGCATAGCGCGTGACGGCGACCATATCCTGCTCTTCACCTTCGCCACCGGTGAACTCTCCCTCGCTTGCGCCCACCCCGCGAAAGTTGAAACGAAATGCGACACAGCCCAGATCGGCAAAGGTCCTGGCCAGCATCACCGACACCTTGTTCTCCATGTTGCCGCCCATGGTGGGCAGCGGATGCGCGACCACGGCGATGGCGCGAGGAATGTCCTTCGGGGCATGCACGAGACCTTCGAGCACACCCGCCGTTCCGATCACCGAGAATCTTTGCAGTGCAATGGCCATCATATCTTCAGGCGCTCGACGATGCGCCCGTGCTTGAGGTGCTCTTCGATAATCTCATCCAGATCGCTGATATCCACATAGGTGTACCAGACCGCTTCGGGATAGACCACGAGCACCGGGCCCAGTTCGCAACGCCCGAGACAGCCTGCCGAATTGATGCGGATCTTGTTCTCCTCGCCGGAGAGGCCCAGTTTTTTGACCTTGTCCTTGACGTAATCGCGCGCGGCCTGCGCATCATGGTTGTTGCAGCAGTCTTCGCCCGCTGCGCGCTGATTCACACAAAAGAACACATGCTTATCGTAATGGCTCATCTCTTCCTTCTTTCTGGCGTCGGGAAGCCCGCGCCCACCACAGGTATCCGCCCAGCAGCAGCGGGAACAATGACGATACGGTCTGCGACAGGCCGTTGTAGTTGCGCAGATGCCCGTACCTCCAATAATACAACCGCATCGCGGCAGAGGGCGTTCCCGTATCCAGCGTCCAGTGCACCAGCACCAGATAACTCAGTACCGCCAGCGCCGTCGCCCGGAACACCCAAAGGCGCGACAACCAGCCGATCGCGCCCATCAGCAACAGGCCAACGATGAGGCCCAGCATCGCCTCGCTATTGAGCCACAGCAGCAACGCCCAGGATTTGAGCAAGACCGCTGCCGCGACGAACTTGGCCAGCGCGACTACACCCAGCAGCAGCACCAGCCCCATCACGGCATGCCGCCGCTCGCGCAGCAATAGCAATAGCAATAGCCCTGCCATCATCAGATTCAGGGAGACCGCTGCGCTCTCCCATACGTTGAACGGCTCTTCCGGCATCGCGGCGAACACACGGTGCGCCGATTCGGTGATGAACACATTCCCCAGCATCGGCATGGAGGGATTGATCTGCGCGAACATCCACAACATCACCAGTGCCAACCCGAAATCCACTCCCGCCCCTTGTCTGAACAGGCCGATGCGCCACTCGGTGAGGCGGACGAACCATGGGCGTTGCACCATGATCGCCGCCAGCACCGCCCCGAGAAATGCGCCCGTCCCGTTCGCCAGAATGTCCGTATTGGAGCTGGTGCGGCTGGGCAGATACATCTGTAGATACTCCATCGCAACCGAGAACAATACGCCTGCAACTGTGGCCCACAATATGCTGCGTCTGGCATCCAGATGGACACTCAAAGTCAGAGCGAGTAACGTACCGAATGGAAGATATGCCAACAGGTTGCTCACGGCATCAAAAGCAGTGAAGGTCTGCGCGAGGGGTGAGACGATCACCTCGAAAAACGTGAATCCCTGCTCCTGCCAGCCGAAGAACGGCGCCAGACTCGCGTAAACGATCAGCAAAGCGTAACCCGCCACCAGATAGCGGCGTAGCAGACTACGGGGCTTTGCAGACTGGCTGTAGCTCATGCTTGAAACCCGACGGGATCGCTCAGCTTTATTATGATTGACTCAGGGTTGTGTGTAAGAAACAATGGCTTCGCATCAAAAAAAATGCGACTATAAAAAATAGATCCACCAGGAGAAGATTATGGCATACCTGCATTGGTCCAGTGACTTGGATACTGGCATCGATGTGATCGACAAGCAGCACCGTCGCATCGTCGATTACCTGAATGAACTCAACACTGCGAACGAAAGCGGCGACTTCAAAGTGACAAAGCACGTGCTGGATGAGCTTGTCGATTACACCCTCACCCATTTCGCATTCGAAGAAGAACTACAGGAAAAGGCCGGCTATCCGTTCCTCAAGGCGCATAAACGCGTCCACGACATCTTCACCAAGCGCGTGGCCGAATTTCAGAAACGCGCCACAAACGGTGAGAACGTCGCACCGGAACTGCTCTCCATGCTGAAGATCTGGCTGGTCAACCATATCAAGGGCGACGACGCCGACTACGCCGACAGCGTCAAGGCCGTGCTGGGCCTTGAATCGACAGTGGACAAGACCGGCGGCTGGCTGGGCGGCGCATTGAAGAAATTCTTCGGCTGATTCACTGCGAAGCGGCGTCCTGCTGCTTCGCAATCACCGCAGGCAAATGATTCGGTGCTGTGATGCGCACCTGCTTGTTCACGTTGTACACCCCGAACACCACCGTGATCGCACTTTCGGGAACATCAAACTCTTCCGCCAGAAACTTCACCAGATGCGCCGTCGCTTTGCCGCGCACCGGATTCTCGGCGACATGGATCTCCAGTTGCTTGCCGATGACCTTGCCGAGCTTGGTCTTCTTCGCGCGCGGACGACCGAGGATGTTCAGCACCAGCGTGTCGCCATCCCACTGGCAGAACGACGACATCTCCATTCCTGATCTAGAACTTTTCATACGGCATCAAATAGCGCCATTGCCCTACCGGCAATTTGGACATCGACACACGCCCGATGCGCAGCCGCTTCATGGATGACACCTGCAAGCCCACGGCTTTGCACATGTGGGCGATCTGGCCGGGCTTGACCCCTTTGAGCGCAAAGCGCAAACGAGTTTCGTTTTGCCAGCTCACCTTGACCGGTGGCAGCGGCTTGCCGTTGAAACTGAGACCGTGATTGAGCAACTTGAGTCCGTCGGGCACCAGTTCCCCAGCGACCTCGACCACATATTCCTGCTCGATCGTCGCGGCATCGTCGGTCAGCTTGCGCGTCACGCGGAAGTCCTGGGTGAATACGGATAAACCGCTGGCATGCAGCTCCAGCGGTGTGCATTGGGTTAATCGAAAGAAATGCTGCTTGAGCAGGCGGATGCCGGAATGATCATCTGCTGCGCGTGTATCGTCGCAGAGCAATTGCTTGATCGAGTCGGCATTGATTTGCGCATCGGACGGCTGGTGAAACAAGATCGTCACCGGCTCGACCGGAACCAGCGTAGCATCCGGGTGCAGATCGACCTTCTGCGCCGACACCATGAACTGCGGCTCTTCCACTACCTCCCCGTCCACCTTCACCCAGCCGCCCGCGATATAAAGCTCTGCTTCACGTCGTGAGCAGTGAACCAATTCAGCAAGGCGTTTGGCAAGACGGATGGGGTCGGTCATGTGAGGTGCTTCGAGAAATGATGCGCGCATTGTAAACGCTCAGACTAGACGTTCACCTGTAAAATCCAGGCATGGATACCAACAAAAAACCAGCTAACCGACCTCCGCTGGAAGGCATCACGCTTGAGATGATCGTTACGCAACTTTCCGAGAGCATGGGGTGGGAGGCGATGGCTGAAGCCGTACCTGTTCGCTGTTTTACCCACGACCCGAGCGTTAAATCGAGTTTGAAGTTCTTGCGCAGGACGCCTTGGGCGAGGGCGAAGGTGGAGGAGTTGTATTTGTTTATGCGCAGGGTGCAATAGATATAGCCGTTCGCGCTGAGCTTCCGCCGTACCGTTCGTCCTGAGCTTGTCGAAGGATGGGCGAAGCCCGCAACTACATCCGTTCGCCCTGAGCCTGTCGAAGGGTGAATGTCTTCAAACCAAACCCAACACCGTCGGGGGTAGCCCGACAGCTAGTTACCTTTCTTGTCTTGCCAAGAAAGGTAACCCAAAGAAGTCGCCCCCGGTACGCCGCCCCTTCGGGGTTCCCTGCGTTGCTCGACTGGTCAGGCTTCCTCATAGACTCGCACGATCCGCTACGCGTCCACGTGCTCAAACATATTCGTCAGAATTCCCTGACCAGCCTCCGCTACTCGGCGGCGTACAGGGGAAGGAAAAGCGAAATCCTAAACCACCGCTTGGGCACTTCGTGCCCAAGCTATAAGTGCAAAATCAAACGCGACACACCCTTAATAGAATCCAATTTCAAATCAGATTGCACAAGCTGATGCCACCCAGACCAAACACCTGTAGGAATCAAATCTTTGGCATATTCAGCATATTCCGATGTTGGGTCTGATATTGCAGATGTCAGCCAGCCAGCCAGGTTATCTGCGAGCAAGTCGCCAGAAAAAGTATCGCTCCGTACAGAGCGTGTTAAGACAAGCGCCTCACCTTCACCATTAGGGTCTATCAAATTTCTGAGGTTTTGTTCACTTCCCTTTCGTGAGTCACCATTATCACCGCTCAACATATCAGAAATAACCGTAAGCTCTAGGTCACTGAACCCGTATTGTCCACTACGAACAATCTGATTGAAAAAAAACACATATTGATCCGCAACAAACCACGACATCATAAGCAGAACCAGCATCTTATTTTCTGGAGCATGAATCTGCTGTAATCCATTAAAGTTCATAAATGAGTGTGTCATCTGGTTACGCCCTTGGTCATCAAGAGTCTCCGAAAAACCTATGCCACGCCCCTCAACGCCCCCAATAAGATTGTTATATGAATTTAACAATGCAGTTTTGGACTCACGTAATGTTTTTTCTTGGTAACTGCAAGCTGAAATGATGGGCGTAAATTCTGGCACTACTGCCGCGAATGCATCGCAGAATCTTTTTTTGTAGTCACCACCTGATTTCCACTTCTGAAGTTTATTACCCCTTAGTTCTGATTGGATAGCAGTAACAAAACGATTGTAAATCTCATCTTTGGGGAGGACTTCTTCATGGCTGCATCCTTTGCCAATAAGTGGATACAAATTCGGATCCGACTGAAAGACAAAATTAACTATTGTGTGCCAGACATTGTCATTACCAGATACTAGCCAGTCGCTTGGACAGGCATCGCTGAACAAATATATATGCGCTTTCGTCATTTGAATATTCTTGATCATTACTCGTTCTTTCGATGTAGTAGCTGATTACTTGATAGAGTGGGCACGAAGTGCCCACTCTGTGGTTTTGGATTCTCGCCTTTCCTTCCCCTGTGCGCCGCCTCGATATTTCGCCAACAAGCGGAGGTCTAGGCGAGCACTGTCCGAGCTCCGCAGTGGGGCACGGGGTGTGTGCCCCGCTAGGGCGAGTTGCGCAGCCCCGCTTGTTGGCGAAATATCGAGGGAACCCCGCAGGGGCGGCGCACCGGGGGCGCCCTCTTTTGGTTACTTTTCTCGGCAAGACGAGAAAAGTGACTAGCTGTCGGGCTACCCCCGACGGTGTTGGGTTTGGTTTGAAGACATTCACCCTTCGACAGGCTCAGGGCGAACGGATGTAGTTGCGGGCTTCGCCCATCCTTCGACAAGCTCAGGACGAACGGTCTCATGTGATCACGGAAAGCACGCCGCTTCGCGGCGACCCTTCGACAGGCTCAGGGCGAACGGCCAAATAAATTACCTAATGCGCCTCATCCCAATTCCCCCCCTCACCCAACCCCACTTCCAACGGCACCTTCAACTCCGCCACTCCACACATCAACTCCCGCACCTTCTCTTTCACCAGTGCCAATTCCCCCTGCGGCACTTCCAGCACCAATTCATCATGCACCTGCATGATGAGCTTGGTTTGTAACTTTTCTTTCTCCAGCCAATCCTGCGCCGCAACCATCGCCAACTTGATCAGGTCGGCAGCCGTTCCCTGCATCGGCGCATTGATGGCGGCACGTTCGGCAGCCTGCCGACGCATCCCGTTGGCGCCGTTGATCTCAGGCAACCACAGCCTGCGCCCGAACCATGTCTCGACGAAGCCCTGCGCCTTGGCTTGCTCTCGCGTGTCGTCCATGTAGCGCTTCACGCCTGGATAGCGCGCAAAATAAAGATCGATGTATTGCTTGGCGGCACTGTTCTCGATGTTGAGCTGGCTGGCGAGGCCGTATGCGGACATGCCGTAGATCAAGCCGAAGTTGATGACCTTGGCGTAGCGGCGCTGCTCGCTGCTCACGCCATCCAGCGGCACACCGAACACTTCGGCAGCGGTGGCGCGGTGGATGTCTTCGCCGGCCGCGAAGGCTTTGAGCAGGCCTTCATCGCCGGAGAGGTGCGCCATGATGCGCAGCTCGATCTGCGAATAGTCGGCTGACACGATGCACGAACCGGCGGGGGCAATGAACGCTTCGCGAATGCGGCGGCCTTCCGGTGTGCGGATCGGGATGTTCTGCAGGTTGGGATCGCTTGAGGCAAGACGCCCGGTGACCGCCACGGCCTGCGAGTAGCTGGTGTGCACGCGCCCGGTTTTCTGGTTCACCATTTGCGGCAGTTTGTCGGTGTAGGTGGATTTGAGTTTCGCCATGCCGCGATATTCGAGCAGCAGCTTGGGCAACGGATAATCCAGCGCCAACTCTTGCAGCACTTCTTCGTCGGTGGAGGGTGTGCCGCTCGGCGTCTTCTTTTTCACCGGCAGACCGAGCTTGTCGAACAGGATCTCCTGTATCTGTTTCGGCGAATTCAGGTTGAACGGCTGGTCTGCGGCCTCGAACGCCTGCTTCTCGATGGCCATCAACTTCTCGCCCAGCTCGTGGCTCTGTCTGCCCAGCATGGTGCTGTCGATGAGTACGCCGTTGCGCTCCATCTTGAACAGCACTTCGCGCACCGGCATCTCGATGTCGCGATAAACCTCGGCCAAGCGACCTTGCAGTTGCGGCGACAAAGTCTGGTGCAGTTGCAGGGTGATGTCGGCATCTTCTGCTGCATATCTGGTGGCCGTTTCCAGATCGACCTGGTCGAAGCCGATCTGCTTGGCGCCCTTGCCCACCACGTCGGCATAGCTGACGGTAGAAAGCCCCAGATGGCGCAAGGCGAGGTTGCCCATCTCGTGCGGTTTATGCGATTCGAGCACGTAGGATTGCAGCAGTGTGTCTTCGGCAATGCCGCGCAGCGCGATGCCGTGATTGGCGAAGATGTGCTGGTCGTACTTGAGGTTCTGCCCCAGCTTTTTGTGGGTCGGGCTTTCCAGCCAGTGCTTGAGTTTTTTCAGCGCATGTTCGCGGCCGATCTGGTCCGGCGCGCCGGGGTAATGGTGCGCCAGCGGCAGGTAGGCCGCGTGGCCTGCTTCGATGCTGAAGGAGATGCCGACCAGTTGCGCGGCCATCGCATCGAGGCCGGTGGTCTCGGTGTCTATGCTCACCAGGGGTACTGCCATCAGTTTGTGCAGCCAGGCATCAAGCTGGGCATCGGTGAGGATGGCTTCATAGCCGGAGGTGTCGTTGACGGTGGAAGGCAGCGGGGCTTGTTCGAACTGGCGTTGCTCGACAGTTACACTGGCTCGCTCCTTCCTGGCTGGCGCTTCGCCCCCCACCTCGCGCAGCCATGATTTGAAACCGAAGCGCTCGAACAACTCCTTCATCTTCTCGTTGTCGGTGGCGGGAGCAGCCAGTTCGTCGAATCTCTTGGGAAGCTGGACATCGCATTTCACGGTCACCAGCCGGCGACCTTGCGGCAACCAGCCAAGCGCGCTGCGCAGGTTCTCACCCACGGCACCGCCCACCTTGTCGGCATTGGCGATCAGGTTATCCAGCGTGCCATATTCGGTGAGCCATTTGACGGCCGTCTTGGGCCCGCACTTGGTCACGCCGGGTACGTTATCCACCGTATCGCCGACCAGCGACAGATAATCCACGATGCGCTCCGGGGGCACACCGAACTTGGCCAGCACGCCGGCTTCGTCCAGCACTTCGTTGCTCATGGTGTTGACCAGCGTGACGTGCGGGTTGACCAGTTGCGTGAGGTCCTTGTCGCCGGTGGAGACGATGCAGCGCGCGTCGTGCTGCGATGCCTGGTGCGTGAGGGTGCCGATGACGTCGTCGGCTTCGACCCCGTCGATCATCAGGATATTCCAACCGGCGGCGGCCACCACTTCATGCAGTGGTTCGATCTGCAAGCGCAGGTCGTCGGGCATGGACGGGCGGTTGGCCTTGTATTCGGGATACCAGTCGTCGCGGAACGTTTTGCCCTTCGCATCGAACACGCAGGCGCTATAATCTGCCGGGTAATCGGCACGCAGGCGGCGCAGCATATTGAGCACGCCGTAGATGGCGCCGGTGGGTTCGCCCTTGGGGCTGCGCAAGTCCGGCATGGCATGGAAAGCGCGGTAGAGATAGGACGAGCCGTCCACCAGCAACAATGTCTTCATTCTTTGAGGCCCGAGATGAACAACGATATGAAACTTCCGCCCATGCAGTCGCCCGAATTGATGCAGTCGAAGGAGTCCTGGCGGGTGTTCGGCATTATGTCAGAATTCGTGTCGGCGACCGAACGCCTGAACAACATCCACCCGGCGGTGAGCATCTTCGGTAGTGCGCGCACACAGCATAACCATCCTTATTACCAGCTCACCGAAGAGATCGCGCGCCTGCTGTCGGACGCCGGCTTCTCGGTCATCTCCGGCGGCGGCCCGGGTATCATGGAGGCGGCGAACAAGGGCGCGTTCTATGGCAAATCGCCCAGCGTTGGCCTCAACATCCAGTTGCCGCACGAGCAGCACAACAACCCGTACCAGAATGTCAGCCAGACCTTCCACCATTTCTTCACGCGCAAGGTGATGTTCGTCAAGTTCGCCAGCGCCTATGTGGTGATGCCCGGCGGCTTCGGCACGCTGGACGAGTTGATGGAAGCGCTGACACTGGTGCAAACCGGCAAGACGCGCAAGATGCCCATCATCCTGGTCGGCAGCAAATTCTGGGGCGGCATGATGGAGTGGTTCAAAACGGCGCTGCTGGAAGAGAAGATGATCGGAGCCAGCGACCTGAACCTGATCCAGATCATCGACGAACCGGAAAAAGTCGTCGAGGCCATCTTCAAACACTACGAGACGCGCGGATTCGAGCCTTCGGCAGCCGAACTCGAGATGCAGCTTAATCTTTGACACATATCGGATAGAATCAACCCATTCGCTCCCACTGGATAACATCATGCGCACTATCCCTTTCATCGCTCTTGCCAGCCTCAGCCTCTGTGCATATGCCGCACAGCCCGAGGTACCCGCCAAAGCCGATGCTCCTCCCCCTCCCGCTATGGCTGCCGATGACAGCGCAGACGCGCCGCAGGTGACCATCAACAAGCAGACCGAGCAGACCGTCGAGGAATTCCGCGCCAACGGCAAACTCTACATGATCAAGATCACGCCCAAGCATGGCGTGCCTTACTATCTGGTGGATGAACGCGGCGACGGCATGTTCTCACGCCGCAGCACCTTCGACTCCGGCCTGGTCGTTCCGCGCTGGGTCATCAAGCGTTTCTGAATCGAGACTGATTGCATGGCTGTATTCACAAGTGTTTCTGAGGCGGACATCTCTGCCTGGCTGACCAATTATTCGCTGGGCACGCTGCTCGAATTGCAGGGCATCCCCGCCGGTATAGAGAACACCAATTATTTCGTCACCACCAGCAATGGTCGCTTCGTGCTGACCCTGTTCGAGAAGCTCACGGCGGATGATCTACCGTTCTATCTCAACCTGATGTCGCACCTCGCGCGCCACGGCATCCCCTGTCCTGCTCCGGTCTCCGATCGCCACAATCGTTTTCTGGGCGAGCTGAACGGCAAGCCCGCCTGCATCGTCAGCCGCCTTTCCGGCAGATCGGTGACACAACCTGCCGTAGCGCATTGCACGGCGGTCGGCGCGATGCTGGGACAGATGCACAGCGCGGGCCTGAGTTTCGGCGACCAGATGCTCAATCCGCGCGGCGCGGCATGGCGTGCAGAAGCCTCGCACCAGGTACTGAAGTTCCTGCCGCCGCAAGACGCGGCGCTGCTGGAAAGTGAAGTCGAGCTGCACGAGAACCAGCCGCTATCGGGCATCCCGCGCGGCATCATCCACGCCGACCTGTTTTGCGACAATGTGCTGATGGACGAAGGGCGCGTCGGCGGCTTGATCGATTTCTATTTTGCCTGCACCGGTAATCTGCTGTACGACGTCGCCATCACCGTCAACGATTGGTGTATGGGTGCGGAGGGGAAGCTGGATGCGGAGCGTTCCCGCGCCATGCTGAGTGCCTACCATGCGGCACGCCCTTTCACCCAGAAGGAAACCGAAGCCTGGCCGATGGCGCTGCGCGTGGCTGCTTTGCGCTTCTGGATCTCGCGCCTGTACGATCTGCACCTGCCGCGTGACGGCGAGATGGTGCACGCGCACGACCCGGAACATTTCAAACGTATCCTGCAAAACCACATCGCCACGGCGCATCCCGTCTGGCTATGAACTGAGGCTCGAATGGAAATCAAGAGAATGAACGCCGCCCGCGGCTGGACATGGGTCAAACAGGGCTTCCAACTCATCATGCGCAACCCGTTGATGTCGGTCACGCTCGCCCTGATCGGTGCCTTGACCATGTTTTTGGCACTCAAAGTGCCGCTGTTCGGACCGCTGCTGGGCATGATGCTGATTCCGGCGGTGATCGCCGGCTATATGCGTGTATGCCGCGCGCTGGAGGAAGAGGAAGAGGTCGAGCTGTCGCATCTGTTCGCCGGATTTGAAAAACATACCGCACGCCTCACCGCGCTCGGCGGGTTTCTGCTGATCGGGTTGCTGCTCTCTTCCATGGTGATGGTTCTGGTCGGCGGCGAAGCACTGCGCAGCCTGCTGGACAGCGTCAATGCAGCCAGCGATCCGCAGGTACTGGTCGATGCCATGTGGGTCGCCGGATCGGGCGTGGCGTTCAGCATCCTGCTCGGCTTTGCACTGGTGTGCGTGCTGATGCTGGCATTCCAGTATGCGCCGATGCTGGTGCTGTTCAACGATGTGGCCCCGTTCGCCGCGATGCGCGCCAGCCTTTCCGGTTCTCTGCGCAACCTCATCCCGTACACCGTGTACAGCATCATCATGCAGATCATCGCGCTGATACTCAGCCTGATCCCGTTCAATATCGGCCTTGTCGTGTTGCTGCCGCTCGGCCTGACGTCGCTCTATGTCAGTTACCGCAATATCTTTCCGTTCGAACATGAACTTGCCGTGATCGAACCGGTTACACAAGAACCGGAGGCATGATCATGCAATTTCCCGACGCTACCGATGCCGAAGTCAAACGCGCGCAACTCCCTCACAACCTGTTCGTCTCCGGTCTGTTCCTGTTCGATCTGTTGCTGACCCCGGCGATCATTGCGCTAAAGATCGGCATGGTGGGACTGTTCATTCCGCTGCTGCTTTCAAGTGCGCTCATCGCCTTTATCTATCTGCGCAGTAAAAAGCCCACCACCTGGTTCGTCGACATCCACTGGAAACTGTCCTTCGCGCGCGCAAAGTGGTTGTTGATGGGATATGCGGTCTCGGCAGCACTGATCCTTGTGGCCTGGCTGATCAGCATCTCGTCTAGCGATCACAATATGCAACATATCCTTTGGACGGCACTCACGCGCATCGCACTGATGCCGACACTGATCCTGGTGCTGATCACCGCTGTGCTGGAGGCGAGCTCCATCCCGATGGCCGCACAACGCAAAGTGCCGGATCGTCTGGCCGCAGAGTTTCCGCCGTCCGTTCAGCCCTGAGCAACGAAAACCGCGGCCTGTCCATGACAGGCTCCAGATTCGTCCTGCAGATTCCACACGGTCGTATCTTCGATCATGAAGCGCCTGCCGTTGCTGGCGATGCGCATGCCTGAGTAGCCGTCCACATAGCCTTGCCGCGTGACTCTTTCCAGCAGCTTCACACGGGCATCTTGGGCCAGCGTTTCAGCCGACAAGCGCGACGGCAAACGCGTGAATTCATCAAAGTTCATCCCGAACAATTGCAGTGCCAGACGGTTGCCGTAGAAAAAGACCGGATCGTCCTCGGTGCCGTGCGCCACGATGGCGCGAGGAGCGTTCCAGATCGCCTCGCGCAGTTCGGTATCATCACGTGGCGCATTCTCGATCAATGGGTGGCCGGTGAGCCTCCGGTAGCTCTCCACGATGAGGCGCAGGCGCACGTCCAGCCCGGCATCAGATGGCGGTGAGCTTGGCATATTCCAGCGCCAGCCATTTACTGCCGGCGCGCTTGAAGTTGACCTGCACGCGACCTTCGTTGCCGCCGCCTTCTGTGTCCGTCACCACGCCTTCTCCGAATTTCTGGTGGAACACACGCTGGCCGATGCGCCATATCGAATCGGGCGAGACGTGCGGCGCAGGGGGTGCTGCGGTTGCCGCGAAAGCATTGACGTAGCTGTTGGTCTCATAACTGCCGGTCGCAAACGTCCTGGGCGTACTGAAGCGCGGTGTGATCCACTGCAGCAGCGCCTCCGGCAACTCGCGCAGAAAACTCGACACCCTGCCGTAGTGCGTCTGTCCGTGCAGCATGCGTCTTTGCGCAAAGGTGAGATACAGACGGCGCCGAGCGCGCGTGATGGCCACATACATCAGGCGGCGTTCTTCATCCAGGCCCCCGTCGACGTTCTGGCTGTTCTGGTGCGGAAACAGGTCTTCTTCCAGTCCGGTGATGAACACGGTATGGAACTCCAACCCCTTGGCTGCATGCACCGTCATCAGGTGCAGCGCGTCGTCACTGTCGCCAGCCTGGTGCTCGCCCGATTCCAGCGTGGCGTGGGTAAGGAACGCGGTCAGGCTGTCGTCCTCGTTTTCGTGCACGAACATCGTGGCTGCATTGATCAGCTCGTTCAGGTTCTCCAGCCGCTCTTCAGCTTCTCGCTTCTTTGCGCCTGTCTCGTTCTTGTAGTGATCTACCAGTCCGCTTTTCTGCAGCACATGATCTACGATCTCGGGCAGCGGCAAACCGCTGGCCCCGCTGCGCAGCGATTCGATGAGCCCGACAAATGCGGTGACCTTGCCGCCCGCGCGCGCTGCGGCATCCCACAGTGTGGTGTTGTTGATGCGCGCCGCTTCCTGCAACTGCTCGATGCTGCGCGCGCCGATGCCGCGCGTGGGAAAGTTGATGATGCGCAGCAACGCGTTGTCGTCGTCGGTATTTTCCATGAGGCGCAGGTAGGCCATGGTGTGCTTGATCTCCTGCCGCTCGAAGAAGCGCAACCCGCCGTACACACGATACGACAGGCCAGCGGAAACCAGCGCATGCTCCAGTACGCGCGACTGTGCGTTGGAGCGGTACAGCAGCGCCATCTCCGACAGATTCACACCCTCTCTGTGCAACTCCTGGATCTCGTCCACGATAAATTTCGCCTCGTCTACATCCGTCTCGGCTTCGTACACGCGCAACTGCTCACCGCCGCTTTCCGATGTCCACAGGTTCTTGCCGAGACGGTTGCGATTGTTGCTGATCAGCGCATTGGCAGCATCGAGGATGTTGCCGTGTGAGCGGTAGTTCTGCTCCAGCTTGATCACGTTCTCGACGTGGAAATCGCGCAGCAACTCCTGCATGTTACCGACGTTCGCTCCGCGGAAGGCATAGATGGATTGGTCGTCGTCACCCACTGCGAATAAAGCGTTGTCATTGCCCGCCAGCAACTTCAGCCAGCGGTATTGCAGCGGGTTGGTATCCTGGAACTCGTCCACCAGGATGTGCTTGAAGCGCTCCTGGTAATGCTCGCGCAGTTGCTGGTTGCGCAACATTAATTCGTAGCAACGCAGCAGCAGTTCGGAAAAATCCACCACACCTTCGCGTTGGCATTGCGCATCGTATTCGGCGAACACCTCCACCTTGCGCCGCGTGTAGGGATCGTAGGCTTCCACTTCACTGGCTCGCAGCCCTTGCTCCTTGCTGCCACTGATGAAATTCTGCATCTCGCGCGGCGGATATTTCTCGTCGTCCACGTTCATCGCCTTCATCAGACGCTTGATGGCTGAGAGCTGGTCGCCGGAATCGAGTATCTGGAAGGTCTGCGGCAGGTTCGCCTCGCGGTGATGCGCGCGCAGCATGCGGTTGCACAGACCGTGGAAAGTGCCGATCCACATGCCGCGCGTGTTGATCGGCAGCATCGCCGACAAGCGTGTCACCATCTCCTTCGCCGCCTTGTTGGTGAAGGTCACTGCCAGCAGGCCATGCGGCGACACTTGCCCGGTGCTGATCAGCCAGGCGATGCGCGTGGTCAATACGCGCGTCTTGCCGCTGCCAGCCCCGGCCAGGATCAGTGCTGAGCGGGCGGGAAGTTCGACGGCAGCGCGTTGTTCGGGATTGAGGCCCAGCAGCAGATTCATGATTATTCCAAAAGAAACGGGGAATCAGGCAGCGCCTGATTCCCCGTGTATTGTATGACGAGTTGCCTACTTCTTCTTGTTCTGGATCATGTCATGCATGATCGGCGCCAGGATGACTTCCATCGCATGACTCATCTTGCCGCCGGGCGTCACCAGGGTGTTGGCGCGGGACATGAACGAGTTCGGGATCATGTTGAGCATATAGGGGAAGTCCACACCTTTGGGATCGCGGAAGCGGATGACCACGAAACTTTCATCCGGAGTCGGGATGTCGCGCGCGATGAAAGGGTTGGAAGTATCCACCGTCGCCACGCGCTGGAAGTTGATGTGCGTGCGCGAGAACTGCGGGGTGATGAATTTGATGTAGTCGGGCATACGGCGCAGGATGGTATCAACGGTCGCTTCGGCGGAATAACCGCGCTCGGCCTTGTCGCGATGGATCTTCTGGATCCATTCGAGGTTGACTACCGGCACCACGCCGATGCCCAGATCCACGTACTTGCCCGCATCGTACTTGTCGTCCCTGGCCAAACCATGCAGGCCTTCATAGAACAGCAGGTCGGTGCCGGCTTCGATATCTTCCCACGGTGTGAATACACCCGGTTTGAGATCGGTCGTGTTGAAATGTTTGTTGTGTTCTTCCGCCTCGATATCGCTGTGCACGTAGAAACGGCGTTTGCACATGCCACTCTCGCCATAGGTCCTGAACATCTCTTCGATCTTGTCGAAGCTGTTCGCTTCTGGCCCGAAATGGCTGAACGAATGGTTGCCGGCCTTGGCTGCTTCGGCAGCGGCTGCACGAAACGCCATGCGATCGAGTTTGTGCAGGCTGTCGCCCTCGACGACTGCTGCGCTGATGCCTTCGCGGCGGAAGATGTTCTCGAACGCGCGCTTGACGGTGGTAGTGCCTGCGCCGGACGAGCCGGTGACGGCGATAACGGGGTGTTTACGGGACATGATCCACTCTCCTGAAGATATATAAAATAATTTTTGGACTTGGATTTTAACCCAGTTTTTGCGCCTAGCGCGAGGCGCCGGGATTTTCCGCCCCCAGCACGCCCTTCAGCATCTTTGACAGTTTTTCCGCATCAGCGCGGCTCGCCAGTTGCGTGATACGCACGGTGTATTTCCAGCCGCCTTCATGCGCGACGGGTTGCAAGTGAACGTCATAGCCTGCAGCACGCCACTGGTCATAAGCCTTCAGGGCGCTGGTTTGATCTGCTACGGTAAGCAGATCCACCTTCCATTTTCCACCAGGCTGCGCTGCGGGCTGGGCGATCTCCGTCTCTGTCGCCCATTTCTTCAACTGTTCCGCATCGACCGGACCGACCGGCAAAGGTGCCGCTCCTTTGGGCATCTTGTAGAACGACAGCGGCTGATCCATGACGAATTGCCTGTTGTCGACCCCTGTCATATCAATTTTGCCTTCGATCAGGCACACCACACCCTGATCGTTTCCATCCTTGCCCCATACGTCGGTGCCGCGTATGCCGACAGTCGCGCCTGCGATCTTGACAGTCACATCGCGCGCCTTCAGTTTGGCCAGCGCTGAAGTGGTAAAGCGAAAGGCGCCTTTGGCGACATTGAGCACAGCGCTGAACAGAGACTGTTCCGCCCGCTGTTGCGATAACCCATCCAGGGTCAAAGTGGCGTTCTCACCCAGCTTCACCGTGCTGCCATCGGCGGTCTGCACATAGATGCGCGCATTGGTGCCGGTGATCAGGCTATCCCCGTTGCGCAATTCCAAACCGGCATGCAGCGGCACCTGGCTTGCGCCGCGTTGTAACCAGGCCGGCATCTGCACCGCTTGCACCCTGGCATCCGGCTCGGCCAACGCCGTCATCGTAGCCAGCATCAATAACGATCCAATCAATTTGTTCATGGCTTTCTCCTTATCCTTCGATGCGCGAGGTACTCATGTTGCCGCTATAATGCCGAACCCGCAAATTTGCGCACCAGATCACCGAAACATGCAAGCCAACTACTCACCCAAAGACATCGAAGCCGCCGCCCAGCAACAGTGGGAGGACGCGCAGGTTTTCCGTGCCAAAGAAGACAGCCCGAAGCCAAAGTACTATTGCCTGTCGATGTTCCCCTACCCTTCCGGCAAGCTGCACATGGGGCATGTGCGTAACTACACCATCGGCGATGTGCTGAGCCGCTACCACCACATGAAGGGCTACAACGTGATGCAGCCCATGGGCTGGGATGCATTCGGCCTGCCTGCCGAGAATGCCGCGATGGCCAACAATGTGCCGCCCGCTGCCTGGACCTATTCCAACATCGAATACATGAAGCAGCAGTTGAAGTCGCTTGGGCTGGGAGTGGACTGGTCGCGCGAAGTGACCACCTGCAAGCCGGACTACTACCGCTGGGAACAATGGCTGTTCACGCGCCTGTTCAAGAAAGGCGTCATCTACAAGAAGACTGCCACGGTGAATTGGGATCCGGAAGACAACACCGTGCTGGCTAATGAACAAGTCATCGACGGACGCGGCTGGCGTTCGGGCGCACTGGTGGAAAAGCGCGAGATTCCCATGTATTTCTTCCGTATCACGCAGTATGCCGATGAACTGCTGAAGGACCTGGACACACTCTCCGGCTGGCCAGAGCAAGTGAAGACCATGCAGGCCAACTGGATAGGCAAGAGCTACGGCGTGCGCTTCGCCTTCCCGCATGGCAAGGATGAAAAACTCTGGGTCTATACGACCCGCGCCGACACCATCATGGGTGTGACCTTTGTCGCCGTAGCTGCAGAACACCCGCTTGCGACGCGCGCCGCGCAGGGCAATAGCAAGCTCGCCGAGTTCATTGAAGAATGCAAGCGCGGCGGCGTTGCAGAAGCTGACATCGCCACCATGGAAAAGAAGGGCATGGACACCGGCCTGAAGGTGACCCACCCGCTGACCGGCGAACAAGTGCCGGTATGGGTTGGCAATTATGTATTGATGGGTTATGGCGAAGGCGCGGTGATGGCTGTTCCTGCGCATGACGAGCGAGATTTCGGCTTCGCCAAAAAATACAAGCTGCCCATCAAACAATCCATTGCGGTGAAGGATCAGACCTTCAGTGATGCTGCGTGGCAGGAATGGTATGCGGACAAAGAGAATGGTGTATGTGTCGATTCCGGCAAGTACGACGGCTTGAATCTCGAAAAAGCCGTGGATGCCATTGCCGCCGACCTCTCCGCAAAAGGCCTGGGCGAAAAGAAAGTGCAGTTCCGCCTGCGCGATTGGGGCATTTCGCGCCAGCGCTACTGGGGCTGTCCCATCCCCATCATCCATTGCCCGACTTGCGGCGATGTATCTGTACCCGACGACCAGCTACCGGTGAAGCTGCCGGAGAACGTGGTGCCGGACGGCGCCGGTTCGCCGCTGGCCAAGATGCCGGAATTCTACGAATGCACCTGCCCACAATGCGGCGGCATGGCACGCCGCGAAACCGACACCATGGATACTTTCGTGGAATCATCCTGGTACTACGCACGCTACGCGAGCCCGCAATGCGACACCGGCATGGTGGACAAGGCGGCCGCTCAGAAATGGTTGCCGGTGGATCAATATATCGGCGGCATCGAACACGCCATCCTCCACTTGCTCTACGCACGTTTCTTCCACAAGCTGATGCGCGACGAAGGTCTGGTTCAAGGCAACGAGCCATTCAAGAACCTGCTCACGCAGGGCATGGTGGTTGCGCCGACGTTCTATCGTGAAGATACCTCCGGCAAGAAGTTGTGGATCAATCCGGCTGACGTGGATGTGGAAGTCGATGCCAAAGCGCGTCCGCTAGGGGCGAAGCTGAAGACCGATGGCGAGCCCGTCATCATTGGCGGCACCGAAAAGATGTCGAAATCAAAAAATAATGGCGTCGATCCGCAAGCCATCATTGACGCATACGGTGCGGATACAGCGCGTTTGTTCATGATGTTCGCTTCGCCGCCTGACCAGCAACTGGAATGGTCGGATACGGGCGTGGAAGGTTCGTTCCGCTTCCTGAAGCGTGTGTGGAAGGCAGTGCATGAGCATGTCGAGAAAGGGATCGTGGCGGCCTACAGCAGTGGCGAATTGAGTGCCAACGCCAAGGCACTGCGCCTACAATTGCACCAGACCATACAGAAGATCGACGACGATTACGGTCGCCGCAAGACTTTCAACACGGCCATTGCCGCAACCATGGAACTGCTCAACGCACTGGGCAGGTTCGATGAAGATACCGCCGTTGCGCGCAGCGTGGCCCAGGAAGTGCTGGAAAATGCTGTGCTGATGCTCTCGCCGATCGCTCCGCACATTGGCAATGCGCTTTGGGCAGAATTGCGCTCCGGCAGCAAGCTGATCGACCAGGCTTTCCCCAAAGCCGACCCGGCTGCGCTGGTACAAAACGAGATCGAGCTGGTGATCCAGGTGAACGGCAAGTTGCGCGGCAGCCTGCGTGTATCCAAGGACACCGGCAAAGAGGCCATCGAACTGCTCGCGCTGGCGCATGAGGCTGTACAAAAACAACTCAATGGCGGAACTGCGAAAAAGGTAATCGTGGTGCCAAACCGACTGGTTAATGTGGTGATCTGATGACGAACGCGATGCGCGCCCTCCTGTTGTTGGCGATACTGGCGCTCTCGGCTTGCAGCTTCCATTTGCGCGGCAGCAACCCCAAAGACGTGGCGTTCGCCTTCAAGTCGCTCTATTTGAAAGCGCCCGGCGAGACGGCGTTTGTCGCCGACCTGCGCCGGATGCTGAAATCCAGCAAGGTCGAGCTGGCCGCTTCCGCAGACAAGGCGGACTTGGTGTTGGACATCGTTTCCGAGCAGTCGATCAAACAGATCCTGTCGCTTTCCGGCAGCGGTCGCGTTCAGGAATACCAGCTGCTCTACCGGATCTCGTTGCGCGCTTACGATATCAAGCAGAACGATTGGCTGTCTGCCGAAGAGATCTCGTTGTCGCGTATCCTGCCTTATGACGATACACAGGTGCTCGCCAAAGAGCAGGAGGAGGCGCTGCTCTACAAAGATATGCGCAGCGACGCCGTGGCCCAGACCATGCGGCGCTTGAGCCGGGCCAAGCCCCAACCGTGATGCGATGAAGATCTCAAGCGAAGACCTGCCGCGTCATCTCTCCAAGGGCCTGGGGTCGCTGTATGTCATCCACGGTGAAGCGTTGCTGCTCGCCATCGAGGCTGCGGATGCGATCCGCACCGCAGCACGTGCGGCAGATTATAGTGAGCGCGAAACGCTGATCGCCGAGCAGGGTTTCAAATGGGCAGAGTTGCGCAACAGCGCGCAAAGCATGTCGTTGTTCTCGTCGCGCAAAGTGATCGATCTGCGCATCCCCTCCGGCAAGCCCGGCGTGGAAGGCGCACAAGCGTTGCAGGATCATTGCGAGAGCCTGAACCCGGACACGCTCACGCTGATCTCGCTGCCGCGCCTCGACGGTACGGCGATGAAGAGTAAATGGTTCACCGCGCTGGAGCAGCACGGCACGGTCATCAGTGCCGACGAAGTCGCGCTCGCCGCGTTGCCAATCTGGATCGCCGGTCGTCTGAAGCGTCAGGAACAATCCGCCGATGCGGACACTCTGGCCTTTCTGGCACAGAAGGTGGAAGGCAATCTGCTCGCTGCCTTCCAGGAGATACAGAAACTTGCACTGCTGTTCCCTGCCGGATCGTTGTCGTTCGATCAGGTGAAGGACTCGGTGATGGATGTAGCGCGCTACGATGTATTCAAACTGTCCGAGGCGATGCTGGCAGGTGATGCCGAACGTTATGTGCGCATCCTCGACGGCCTGCGCGCCGAAGGCACTGCCACGGTACTGATCCTGTGGGCGGTCGCGGAAGACATCCGCACGCTGGCCAAGGTCTCCCGCGCCGTACAGCAGGGCGGAAACATTTCCGGTGCACTGCGTGATGCGCGCGTGTGGGGCGTGAGACAGAAACTGATAGAACGCGCGGTGCGCCGTTTCACACCGACTTTCGCCGAGCGCGCCCTGCGTCAGGCGGCACTGATCGACCGACTGATCAAGGGCTTGCGCCAGGGCGATGTATGGGACGAGTTGCTGCAACTGGGTGTGCGTTGCGCGCGCGCGGGGGCCAGATGAGAGACGTATTACTGGTAATCACCAATCTGCCGGATCGCGCTGCAGCGGAACGCATCGCCGAAGCGCTGGTCACACAGGGTGTCGCCGCCTGTGTGAATATACTGGCCGAATGCACTTCGATCTACCCTTGGGAAGGCAAGCTCGAACGTGTCAGCGAAGTGCCGTTGCTCATAAAGACCATGCGCAGCACCTACCCGCAACTGGAGGCCGCATTGCGCAAGTTGCATCCGTACGAAATGCCGGAGATCATCGCGCTGCCGGTCAGCGCCGGTCTGCCGGAATTTTTGAACTGGGTTGCACTGGAAACCACCGCAAGGAACCAAGCATGATGCGTCGCATATTGTTGATCCTGTTACTTTGCCTGGCGCCGACGGCGCAGGCGGATTTCCTCTCGTTCGGCGCCAAGAAGTCAACCTTTCTGCCTGCCGAGCAGGCATTCGGGCTGAGCGTCGAGGTTTGCGACAAGAACGCCTTGCTGGCCAATTTCAGGGTGACGCCGGGTTATTACTTGTACCGCGACAAGCTCAGTTTTTCGCTCACGGACGGCAAAACCAAAATTGCCCATGTCGAACTCCCCAAAGGCGACACCAAAAACGACCCCAACTTTGGCGTGATCGAGGTATACCACCATTCGTTTCAGGCAAAGATCGTGCTGGAACACGCCGATCCGGCGCGGCCACTGACACTGAAAGCGAGCTATCAAGGCTGCAGCGACAAGGGTTTGTGCTATCCGCCCATCGAAAAAGAGATCGTGGTTGAACTGGCGCAGTTTGTCTGCAATTCACCCGCTCCCGCCGCAACTTCTTCTCTCGACAATGAGAAAACCCGGATTGCGAATGTATTCAAGCAAGGCAGCTTCTGGCTGATCATCACCTTTTTCTTTGGCGCCGGCCTGCTGCTTTCGCTGACGCCCTGCGTGTTTCCGATGATTCCCATCTTGTCCGGCATCATTGTGGGCCGGGGCCACAAGATCACCCATATGCACGCGTTTATCCTGTCTCTGGCCTATGTGCTAGGCATGGCGATCACTTATGCCATCGCCGGGGTGGCCGCGGGTTATTCCGGCAACCTGCTTTCCAACGCGCTGCAAACTCCCTGGGTGCTGGGCAGTTTCGCCGCCCTGTTTGTGTTGTTGTCACTGGCCATGTTCGGCCTGTATGAGCTGCAACTGCCTACCGCGCTGCAAAGCAAGCTGTCCGACACCAGCAACAAGCTGCACGGCGGCCACCTTTCCAGCGTGTTCGGCATGGGCGCGCTGTCCGCCATCATCATGGGGCCGTGCGTCGCTGCGCCCCTGGCGGGTGCTCTCCTATATATAAGTCAGACTCACGACGCGGTGCTCGGCGGAACCGCGCTGTTCGTTCTGGCGCTAGGCATGGGCGTGCCGTTGCTCATCATCGGCACCTCGGCCGGGGCGATATTGCCCAAAACCGGCCCGTGGATGGAGGCGGTGAAACGCTTCTTCGGCGTGGTGATGCTGGCCATGGCGATCTGGATCGTCTCGCCCGTTATCCCACTGGCTGTCCACATGCTGCTGTGGGCGGCACTGCTGATCTTCTCGGCCATCTACCTGCACGCGCTGGATCCGCTTCCGCATACCGCGCACGGATTCACCAAATTCGGCAAAGGCGTCGGCATACTCGCCCTGCTGCTCGGCGTGGCTTACCTCATCGGCGCGCTTTCCGGCGCCCGCGACATCCTGCGCCCGCTCGGCAACATCGGCCGCTCGACTCCCGAAGCCATTTCCACCCTGCGCTTCGAGCGCCTGAAAAGCGGCGCGGAACTGGATGCCCGCATCGCCGCAGCCAAGGGAAAGAGCGTGATGCTGGATTTCTACGCCGACTGGTGTGTGTCGTGCAAAGAGATGGAACGTTTCACGTTCAGCGACGCGGCAGTACAGGCCAAACTGAAGAACAGCGTGTTGCTGCAAGCCGACGTCACGGCCAACAGCCCGGACGACAAGGCCCTGCTACAGCGCTTTGATCTCTTCGGCCCTCCTGCAACCCTGTTTTTCGATGCGCAGGGCAAAGAACTGGCCGATTTCAGGGTAACGGGCTACCAGGACGCGCCCCAATTCCTGCAGTCACTAGTGAATGCCGGACTGTGAACGCCTGAGATACAAGGAGACAACATTTCCGACCTGAACGATCCCAGAGTCTTTTTTGCCGCCGAGCGCACGCTGCTCGCATGGAACCGCACCAGCCTTTCCCTGATGGCATTCGGCTTCGTTATCGAACGTTTTGGCCTGTTCGTCTCCATCCTGATACCGCAGCACAATATCCCCATGCAACGCGGCATTTCTTTCTGGACGGGACTGGCTTTCGTGCTGCTGGGTGTGTTCGTGGCCGTCTTTTCCACGGTGCAATACAGGAAATTGCTGCGTACGCTGAAGCCGATCGAGATTCCCGAGGGCTACCGCAGCGACCCGGGTGTCTTCACCAACCTGGTTGTTGCAGCGTTGGGTATCGTCCTGATAGCCTATTTTTTCCACGGCGTCTAACCCACTGGCAACAGGGCGTTTTTTTGTAATTCCCTCGAAAAGGTGGACAAACTCACCCATTTTCGGCAAACTTCGCCTCCCATGAAGAACATCCTCGTACTACACGGCCCCAACCTGAACCTGCTTGGCACGCGCGAGCCGGAGGTGTATGGTCGCGTTACGTTGGACGAAATTAACAGCAAATTGTCGGCATTAGCTGTAACAAAGGGCGCAAAGCTGGCCCATTTCCAAAGCAACGCCGAAGCCGCGCTGGTGGACCGCGTGCAACAGGCGCGCACCGACGGCACGGACTTCATCATCATCAATCCGGCAGCTTTCACCCACACCAGCGTCGCCCTGCGCGATGCGCTGGCGGCAGTTGCCATTCCCTTTATCGAAGTTCATCTTTCCAACGTGCACGCGCGTGAAGCGTTCCGCAAGGAATCCTATTTTTCCGATATCGCGATCGGCGTGATCAGCGGTTTGGGCGCTACAGGTTACGAACTCGCACTGCAATTCGCACTACAACATTCTGTAAGGAGCTGAAAATGGATCTGCGCAAACTGAAGACACTGATCGAACTGGTCGAGAACTCGGGCATCGCCGAATTGGAACTGACAGAAGGTGAAGAGCATGTACGCATCTCGCGCTCCAGTTCTGTTGCTGCGCCCATGCAGCAATACTATGCGGCTGCTCCGCAAGCTGCGCCAGCTCCAGCCGCTATACCCGTCGCCGCCGCAACTCCTGCCGCACCCGCCATGCCGGAAGGCCACGTGGTCAAATCCCCCATGGTCGGGAGCTTCTACCGTTCACCTTCACCCGGCGCCAAATCATTTGTGGATGTTGGCCAGAATGTGAACGAAGGCGACACGCTGTGCATCATCGAAGCGATGAAGCTGTTGAACGAGATCGAGTCTGACAAGGCCGGTGTAGTCAAAGCCATCCTCGTCGAGAATGGACAAGCCGTTGAATTCGGCCAACCCCTCTTCATCATCGGTTGATCCATCATGGCCGTCTTCGAACGCAAGCCCCGCACTCCCGCACCGCCGGAGAAACCCGTCATGTTTGAAAAGATCCTTATTGCCAATCGCGGCGAGATCGCGCTGCGTATTCAGCGCGCCTGCCGCGAGATGGGCATCAAGACCGTCGCTGTGCATTCCGAAGCTGATGCCGAAGCCAAGTATGTGAAGCTGGCAGATGAGTCGGTATGTATCGGCCCGGCGCCATCCAGCCAGAGTTACCTTCATGTGCCCGCCATCATCAGCGCGGCGGAAGTGACCGACGCGCAGGCCATACACCCCGGTTACGGTTTTTTATCGGAGAACGCCGATTTCTCCGAGCGTGTGGAAAAGTCCGGTTTCGTGTTCATCGGCCCGCGTGCCGAGACCATCCGTCTCATGGGCGACAAGGTCTCCGCCAAGAGTGCGATGAAAAAGGCCGGTGTGCCCTGCGTGCCCGGCGTCGAAGGAGCTCTGCCGGACGATCCGGCTGAGATCATGCGCATCGCCAAATTCATCGGCTATCCGGTCATCATCAAGGCATCGGGCGGCGGCGGCGGACGCGGCATGCGCGTGGTGCATACCGAAGCGGCACTGCTCAACGCGGTTACCATGACCAAGACCGAAGCGCAGGCTGCCTTCAACAATCCCATGGTGTACATGGAAAAGTTCCTGGAGAACCCGCGCCATATCGAGATCCAGATCTTGGCCGACCAGCACGGCAATGCCGTATATCTGGGCGAGCGCGATTGCTCCATGCAGCGCCGTCACCAGAAGATCATTGAAGAAGCGCCTGCACCGTTCCTGAACAGCAAACTGCGCGACAAGATCGGCGAGCGTTGTGCCGAGGCCTGCCGCAAGATCAATTATCGTGGCGCTGGCACGTTCGAGTTCCTGTACGAGAACGACGAGTTCTATTTCATCGAGATGAACACGCGCGTACAGGTGGAGCACCCGGTCACCGAGATGATCACCGGCGTGGACATCGTGCAGATGCAGATACGCATCGCCGCAGGTGAAAAAATGGCGCTGCGCCAGAAGGACATCCAGTTCCGCGGCCATGCCGTCGAATGCCGCGTCAATGCCGAGCATCCCTATACCTTTGTGCCTTCGCCGGGACGCATCACCAACTGGCACGTGCCCGGCGGTCCCGGCATCCGAGTCGATTCGCATGTTTATAACAACTACTTCATCCCGCCGCATTACGATTCCATGATCGGCAAGATCATCGCCTACGGCGACACGCGCGACCAGGCCATTGCCCGCATGCGCACCGCCTTGTCCGAGATGGTGGTGGAGGGCATCAACACTAACATCCCGCTACATCAGGAGTTGATGAATGATGCGGCGTTCGTGCGCGGCGGCACCAGCATCCACTATCTGGAACACAAGCTGGCAGAACGCACCAAAAACAAGTAATGACTTGGCTCACGCTATCGGTACGCGCCGAAGCTGACTATGCCGAGGCGCTGAGCGAGGCCCTGCTGGCGCACGGCGCACTCTCCGTCGACATGCTGGACGCCGATGCCGATACGCCCGATGAGCAAGCCATCTTCGGCGAACCGGGTGAACCCACCTCTGCTGTCTGGCAACACAACCTTGTCAACGCCCTGTTTGAAAGCGATGCCGATGTTCAAGGCATCCTGCAAGCCAGCTGTACCGAACTCGGCATCGCCGCTCTCCCCGCACACAAGATCGAGACTCTGGAAGAAAGTGATTGGGTGCGCCTCACCCAGGCGCAATTCGATCCCATCCGTATCAGCGGCCGCATGTGGATCGTACCCACTTGGCACACACCGACCGACCCTGCCGCCATCAATATCGCACTTGATCCCGGACTCGCCTTCGGTACCGGCAGCCATCCCACCACACGCTTGTGCCTGCGCTGGCTGGACGAGAACATCAAAGGCGGGGAATCCGTTCTCGACTACGGATGCGGCTCCGGCATCCTCGCTATCGCGGCCATGAAGCTCGGAGCGGGCAGCGCCATCGGTGTGGATGTGGATGCGCAGGCGGTGGTTGCCAGCCGCGACAACGCGACAGCGAATCAGGTGCACGCCGATTTCTATCTGCCTGAAGGGTTGTCGCTCGGACAATACGATGTCGTCGTCGCCAACATCCTGACCAATCCTTTGCGCGCTCTGGCGCCGTTGTTGGCCGGCGCCACGAAAACAGGCGGCCGCATTGTGCTGTCCGGCATCCTCGCCGAACAAGCAGAAGACGTGATGCGCATCTATGCACAATGGTTTGACCTCGCGCCCGCCGTGTTGGAAGATGGCTGGTGTTGTCTGTCCGGCAAAAAGAAATGACCGAGATCACGCAATGCCCACAATGCAGCACCCGCTTCAAGGTGACCGAGGCGCAACTCGAGGCGCATGACGGTCTGGTGCGTTGCGGGCGCTGCCATGAGGTCTTCGATGCACGCGAACACCTGCACGACGATGAACCCAGCCCGCAGCTCAACTTGCTCATCGAGCCCGAGTCACCCACTGGCGAGCCAGATCTCACCCCCATCTTCAACGTCCCAGGTCTGGAAGAGGAGCCAACCACGCTGGCACAGCAAGTCGAGTTTGTCGAAGAACTCACCGATGAGGTGGCCGACGAAGAACCTTTCCGCAAGCGCCGCTGGCTGGGCATTCTGGTCGCATGGCTGCTGGCTTTGGCGCTCCTTGCGCAAGCCGCCTACTTCTTTCGCGTCGAGCTCGGTGCGCGGCTGCCGGGACTCAAACCGGTGTTGACGCAATACTGCGCTTTGCTCGCTTGCGCTGTCGATCTGCCGCAAAAATCAGACCTGATGGTCATCGAATCTTCCGAGCTGGAATCCGACCCTGAGCAAGGCCGCTTCATCACCCTGCATGTGCTGGTACACAACCGCGCATCCTTCGCCCAGGCTTACCCCAGCCTCGAACTCACCCTCACCGACCTGCAAGACAAGCCCGTCGCACGGCGGTTGTTCCACCCATCCGATTACCTGAGAGCGGGAGAAGACGAAAGATCGGGCGTCTCCGCCAACCGCGACCTGGATATCAGACTTCGGCTGGATACCACCGACCTTAAGCCGACGGGATATCGTGTGTTCCTTTTCTACCCGAAGTAGAACTTCCGGTATAATCCACCTGCCGTTCAAACCGACTGGGAGAGTGTGCTGATTCATGGCACCGCCGAAGGCGCAACACCCGTAACCGCTCAGGCTCATGAACCAATCGGAACAGGCGAATCTGGAGAGCGTCATTCAATTGACCACCGAAGGGGCACGCGGAATATCCGTAATCTCTCAGGTACCAAGGACAGATGGGGCGCAGCACGAGATCGTGCTGCGCCTTTTTTATTACCGAAAGTGAATATGACTCTGAAGACGACTCCTTTGAATGCTGCCCACCGCGCCATGGGCGCCAAGATGGTGGATTTCGGCGGCTGGGACATGCCGGTGAACTACGGCTCACAGATCGACGAACACCATCAGGTGCGCAACGATGTCGGCATGTTCGACGTGTGCCACATGCGCGTGGTGGATGCCAAGGGTGACGGCGTGCGCGCCTTCCTGCGCTACTTGCTGGCCAACAACGCCGACAAGATCACCGTCCCCGGCAAGGCACTGTATTCCGCCATGCTGCGCCCCGATGGCCACGTGATCGATGACCTCATCATCTACTTCATGACCGAGCAATGGTTCCGCATCGTGGTGAACGCGGGTACCGCCGACAAGGATATCGCCTGGATGAAGGAGCAAGCCGCAACTCACGCACCGAAGCTGACCATCACCTCGCGTGACGATCTGGCGATGGTCGCCATCCAGGGCCCCAATGCTCGCGCCAAGGTGTGGCAAGTGTTGCCGCAGACCAAGGCAGCAACCGAGAACCTGGTGAATTTCCAGGCTGCCGATTGCGGCGAATATTTTGTGGCGCGCACCGGTTATACCGGTGAGGACGGTTTCGAGGTGATGTTGCCGAAAGAGAAGGTCGAAAAATTCTGGTATGACCTGAACAAGGTGGGCGTGAAGCCCATCGGCCTTGGCGCGCGCGACACGCTGCGTCTGGAAGCCGGCATGAACCTGTACGGGCAGGACATGGACGAAACCGTTGGTCCGCTGGAATCCGGCCTGGCCTGGACCGTGGACCTGAAGAGTAAGCGCGATTTCATCGGCAAGGCAGCGCTGCTGGCCAACCCGCCGACCAAGAAACTGGCCGGCCTGGTGCTGCTGGATCGCGGCGTGCTGCGCGGCCATCAGAAAGTAAAAACCGCGCATGGCGACGGCGAGATCACCAGCGGCAGCTTCTCGCCGACTTTGGAAAAATCCATCGCGCTGGCACGTGTTCCGAACGGCGTGCAGATCGGCAACACCGTACAAGTTGAGATCCGCGACAAATTGTTGAACGCAAAAGTAGTGAAGTATCCATTCGCCCGCAACGGCAAAGGGCTGATCAGTTAAACGCCGTTCGTGCTGAGCCTGTCGAAGCATGAACACGTGCCCTTCGACAAGCTCAGGGCGAACGGCCAAATAATTCATTTAGAGGAGAACACCATGAGCAATCCAACCAACCTGAAATACACCGCCTCCCACGAGTGGGTCAAAACCGAAGCTGACGGCACCATCACCGTCGGCATCACCCAGCATGCGCAGGAACTGCTGGGCGACATGGTGTTCGTCGAAGCACCAGAAGCCGGCCGCAAGCTGCAGGCCAAGGAAGAATGCGCCGTGGTGGAATCGGTGAAGGCCGCTGCCGACGTGTACGCGCCTGTGTCCGGCACCGTGACCGCCGCCAACGGCGATCTGGATGGCGCACCCGAAACCATCAACAGCGACCCCTATGGCGCTTGGATCTTCAAGATGAAGCCGGACAATGCGGCCGATGTCGCTACTTTGCTGGATGCAGCCGCCTATCAAGCCGTAGTCGATAGCGAAGCACACTAATAGCAGGATCGAGGATTCAGGATCGAGGATTGAGGAAAACCGTTTCTTCGATCCACACCTTGAATCCTCTCCGCTCTTGCTCAATCCTCAATCCACGACCCTCAATCCTATGTCAGACCAATTCGTTAATCGCCACAACGGCCCGAGCGCGCAAGACGTGCAGGCCATGTTGAAGAAAATCAATGCGCCCTCGCTCGACGCGCTGATCGACCAGACCGTCCCTGCCGCCATCCGCCTTAAGAAACCACTGAACCTGCCGGAAGGAATGAGCGAGCACGCTTTCCTGAGCCACCTGCGAGGCATCGCATCGAAGAACAAGTTGTACAAGAGTTACATCGGTCTGGGCTATTACGACACGGTCGTGCCGCCGGTAATCCAGCGCAACGTGCTGGAGAATCCGGGCTGGTACACCGCGTACACGCCTTATCAGGCCGAGATCGCGCAAGGCCGCCTGGAAGCGCTGTTGAATTTCCAGACCATGATCATGGACCTGACCGGCATGGAGATCGCCAACGCATCCTTGCTGGACGAGGCCACTGCCGCGGCAGAGGCGATGACCATGCTGCACGGCCTGCGTTCGCGAGATGATGTCGCTTCCGGCAAGAACAGTTTCTTCGTCTCGAACGAGTGCTTCCCGCAGACCATCGAGTTGCTGAAGACACGCGCCAAGCCGCTCGGTATCGATCTGGTGATCGGCGACTTCAAGACGCTCACGCTGAACGACAAGCTGTACGGAGCTTTGCTGCAATACCCGACTACCGACGGCACCGTGCATGACTATGCCGATTTCGTTACACGCGCCAAGGTTAACGGTATGACCATCGCGGTCGCTGCCGACATCTTGAGCCTAGTGCTGCTAACACCGCCCGGCGAATGGGGTGCAGACGTGGTGCTGGGTTCCACGCAGCGCTTCGGCGTACCGATGGGCTATGGCGGCCCGCACGCCGCCTACTTCGCCTGCCGCGATGCGCACAAGCGCTCGATGCCGGGCCGCATCATCGGCGTGTCAGTGGATGCCGACGGCAACCCCGCGTTGCGCATGGCGCTGCAGACACGCGAACAGCATATCCGCCGCGAGAAGGCGACTTCCAACATCTGCACCGCACAGGCATTGCTGGCGATCATGGCCGGCATGTATGCGGTCTATCACGGCACGGAAGGCCTGCGCGGCATCGCCACACAGGTGCATCGTTCCACCGCCTTGCTGGCGAGCGAATTGAAGAAACTAGGCTATAAATTGGCCGAGGGCGTGTTCTTCGACACGATCAAGCTCATGCATACCGACAACGTGAAAGTTCACGCGCTGGCCGAAGCCGCGCAGATCAATTTCCGCTATGCGGCCGACGGTGTGAACATCTCGCTCGACCAGACCACTTCGGTCGGTGACCTCAACGCCATCCTCGCCGTGTTCGCGCAGAAGGTCGGCAAGCCAGCGCCGTCGCTCACCGCAGCACAAGTATCCGCCCAGGGTTTACTCGTAAAGCCGCGCAAGACGGCAATTTTGAGCCATCCGGTGTTCAACAGCTATCACTCCGAAACGGAGATGATGCGCTACATCAAGCGGCTGGAGAACAAGGATCTGTCGCTCACGCATTCCATGATCTCGCTGGGTTCCTGCACCATGAAGTTGAATGCTGCTTCCGAGATGCTGGGTCTGACCTGGCCGGAATTCGCCAACCTGCACCCCTTCGTGCCACTAGAACAGGCCGCGGGGTACCAGGAGTTGATCGCCGGCCTGGACGCCGATTTGTCGGAGATCACCGGCTTCGCGCAAATGAGCTTCCAGCCCAACAGCGGTGCCTCCGGCGAATACGCGGGACTGCTAGTGATCCAGGCCTATCACCGTTCGCGCGGCGAAGCGCAACGCAACGTGGTACTCATCCCCTCCTCTGCGCACGGTACCAACCCGGCGAGTGCGGCGATGTGCGGCATGCACATCGTGGTGGTGAAATGCGACGCCAAAGGCAACATCGACGTGGACGACCTGCGTGCCAAAGCAGAAGAACACAAGGCCGACCTGTCGTGCCTGATGGTGACCTACCCCAGCACGCACGGTGTGTATGAGGAAAGCATCAAGGACATCACCTCCATCATCCACGCCAACGGCGGCCAGGTATACATGGACGGTGCGAACATGAACGCACAGGTCGGACTCACCAGCCCCGGCAACATCGGCGCGGACGTGTGCCACCTCAACCTGCACAAGACCTTCGCCATCCCGCACGGCGGCGGCGGACCGGGTGTCGGCCCCATCGGTGTTGCAGAACACCTCGCACCCTTCCTGCCCTCGCACCCAGTGGTCAAGGTCGGCGGCGCACAAGGCATCCATGCGGTATCCGCCGCTCCTTATGGCAGCGCACTCATCCTGATGATCTCCTACGGCTACATCAAGATGATGGGTGGCAAGGGACTCACCGAGGCGACCAAGATGGCGATCCTCAATGCCAACTACATCAAGGAATCGCTGAAGGACAGCTACACCACGCTTTACAGCGGTAGCAACGGCCGCTGCGCGCACGAGATGATCCTGGATTGCCGCGAGTGGAAGAAGGACGGCGTGGAAGTAACCGATATCGCCAAACGCCTGATGGACTTCGGCTTCCATGCTCCGACCACCTCTTTCCCGGTGGTGGATACACTGATGGTGGAACCGACCGAGAGCGAATCGAAGGCCGAGCTGGATCGTTTCTGCGAGGCGATGATCGCGATCCGCAAGGAGATCGATGAAGTCATCAGCGGCAAGGTGGACAAGAAGGACAACATCCTCAAGCATGCACCCCACACCGCCAAGGCTGTGTGCGCCAACGAATGGCAACGTCCCTACTCGCGCGAACAAGCAGCCTTTCCGTTACCATGGGTACGCGAGAATAAATTTTGGCCTGCCGTGGCGCGGGTGGATAATGTGTACGGCGACAAAAACCTGGTGTGCACCTGCCCACCGGTAGTTTCATACACTTAAGGAGAATGAACATGGCCAAGGACACCAGCAAGAAACCTGCAACCACTTTAGCCGGTGCCCCTGTCACCCTGTTCGGCACCTTCCCCTCCGTCGGGCAGCAAGCTCCCGATTTCACGCTGGTGGATAAAGATCTGAAGGATATCTCGCTGCAAGCTTTCGTCGGCAAACGCAAGGTGCTCAACATCGTGCCCAGCCTGGACACCGCCGTGTGCGCCACTTCCACACGCAAGTTCAACGAGGCAGCGAGCCAGCTGAACAACACGGTGGTACTGGTGATCTCGGCCGACCTGCCGTTCGCCATGAGCCGCTTCTGTGTGGCGGAAGGACTGGAGAATGTCGTCACACTTTCGCTGATGCGCGGCCGCGATTTCATGCGCAACTACGGCGTGAAGATCGCCGATACCGCGTTGGCTGGCTTGACGGCACGCGCCGTGCTGGTACTGGACGACAAGGACCGCGTCATCCACGCCGAACTGGTGGACGACATCAAACACGAACCGGATTACGACGCGGCGCTGGCTGTATTGCGTTGAATCGATCAAGCAGCCATGAAGCGGCCCGAAAATCTGCTGTTCCATTCCCGCATCGAGATCTGCCGAATTTTGAAACTGCTGGCACATGAGCAAAGTCCGGTATCGGCAGAGATCATGAACGGCCACCCGTTCGCGTCCCACATCGTTTCCGTGGACACGGCCTCCAATCACTTTGCCGTCGCTTATTCAGCACATAAATCCATCAACACCATGTTGCTGAATTCGCCCTCGGCTGAATTTACGGCCACCGATCTCCAGGGCTTGCACTTCAGCTTTGAAGCCTTTGCTCCCGAAGAGGTGCAGAGTGATGGCCAACCCGCCATCCAGTTCGCTTTGCCGAAGATGCTCCTGCTGCATAATCGCCGCGAACATCCGCATATTCCGATCCCTGCCGATATATCACTACGCTGCGTTGCCGATGCTGCCGGCTTCATTCCGTTCGAATCGCATATCACCGATATCAGCCACGACGGGTTAGGCTGCCTGATCTACGACCCTGACATCATCCTCGATGAGGGTGCGATCCTTAAAGGAAGCCGCATCATCGTTCCGAATGGAGAAGCTGTCGAAGCCGATCTGGAGTTGCGCCACATCTCAATGATCAAACTCCCCACAGGGACAATTGCACATCGCGCGGGTTTCCGCTTCGTCCAGCAACGGGATGAGATCGCGGCGCTGGTCGACGTGTTCATCGAAGATTTGGACAAGAAATAGATATCGCCCCAGTTATAATCAGAGCCTGTCAACCCGAACCAGCGACAACAACATGAAGACTCTCATTTGCGGCTCCATGGCTTACGACACCATCATGGTGTTCAAAGACCAGTTCAAGAACCACATCCTGCCCGAGCAGATACACATCCTCAACGTCGCTTTCCTGGTGCCGGAGATGCGCCGCGAATACGGCGGCTGCGCCGGCAACATCGCCTATAACCTGCAACTGCTGGGCGGACAGCCGCTGATCATGGCGACGGTGGGCGACGACTTCGCCCCCTATGCACAGCGGCTGGAGAACCTCGGCCTGGCGCAGACGCATGTACGGCAAGTGCCGGACAACTTCACCGGCCAGGCATTCATCACCACCGACCTCGACGACAACCAGATCACCGCCTTCCACCCGGGCGCGATGGACCACTCGCACCTGAACAGCGTTACGATGGCGCAGGAAGTTTCTTTGGGAATCGTTTCCCCGGACGGGCGCGAGGGCATGATCCAGCATGCGCTGGAATTCGCCGATCTGGGCATCCCGTTCGTGTTCGACCCGGGTCAGGGCATGCCTATGTTCTCCGGCAACGAGTTGTTGCGTTTCGTGGAACAGGCCACCTATGTCACAGTGAACGATTACGAGGCAAAACTGCTGCAGGACAAGACCGGAAAAACATTAACCGAGATCGCACAACGCGTAAAGGCCCTGATCGTCACACTCGGTGGCGATGGCTCACTCATCTACGCCGACGGCAAGCAGATCGCCATCCCGACACCCAAGCCCGCTTCCATCGTCGATCCGACCGGCTGTGGCGATGCATACCGCGCAGGATTGCTATATGGCATCCAGGCAGGATGGGACTGGGAGACCACGGGTCGCCTGGCTTCGCTGATGGGTTCGCTCAAGATATCCAGCCGTGGCGGCCAGAACCACAAGTACAGTCGCACCGAATTGATGGATCTTTACAAACAGCACTTCGGCTCGCGCATCGCCTTGTAACCTCGTCACACTGTCATGTCCGCCAGCGGACATGACAATAAAGGAGGCAGCATGACCATCCCGCGCATGACCGTCATCACCCTCGGCGTGACCGACCTTGCTCGTGCCACCGCTTTCTACCGCGAGATATTCTCCACCCCTCCCGATACCGGGAACGAGGGCGTCACCTTCATCCCGCTGCCCGGTGTGTGGCTGTCGCTCTATCCATTGGAAAAACTCGCCGAGGACATCGCCGAAGAAGTGAAGCTTCCCGCACCGGGCACCTTTCGCGGCTTCACCCTGGCCTATAACGCACGCAGCAAGGAGGAAGTCGTGGGCATCTGCGCCCTTGCCGCCGAGGCTGGCGCTCACATCGCCAAAGCACCGCAGGACACTTTCTGGGGCGGCTTCAGCGGCTACTTCACCGACCCGGACGGACACTACTGGGAAGTCGCTTGGGGACCGATGTTCGACTTCAGCGAGCACGGCGATTTGCGTTTCAAGGCGTGAACGCAAAACTGCTGTCCCGGATTTCTACTGCCCTGCGCGATGCGACGCATCGTTCATTCAAAGTCCGCGATGTTGCACCGGTCAGTGGCGGCAGCATCAACGAGGCGTTCCGCCTGCAAGGCGCAGACGATTCGCAATACTTTCTCAAGCTCAACACAGCACCCCACTTCCCGATGTTCGTGGCGGAAGCGGCGGGGCTCGATGCCCTCGCTGCGACAGGCACACTGCGCTTGCCGCGCCCCATCGCTCTCGGCACAACGGATGAACAGAGCTTTCTGGTACTGGAACATCTGCGGTTGAATCCGCGCGGCGATGCCAGGCAACTTGGCGAGCGATTGACCGCCTTGCATCGCTGCTCGAATGAGCGTTTCGGTTTCGCCCAAGACAACTTCATCGGCACAACGCCGCAACCGAACGGATGGAAAGAGGACTGGATCGATTTCTGGCGCGAGCGGCGACTGGGATTCCAATTGCGACTTGCTGCCGAAAATGGTCATGGTGCCAGACTGCAACGCCCGGGCGAGGAGCTACTGAACGCACTTCCCTCCTTCTTTACAGACTACATACCGCGCCCCTCGTTGCTGCACGGCGACCTGTGGGGCGGCAACCACGCCTATCTCGCCGACGGCACACCGGCCATCTTCGACCCGGCTGTGTATTTCGGTGACCGCGAATGCGACATCGCGATGACGGAACTCTTCGGCGGTTTCCCCGCCGACTTCTATGCCGCTTATCGTGCTGCGTGGCCACTGGATGCGGGCTATGCCAAACGCCGCGACCTCTACAATCTCTACCACATCCTCAACCATGCCAATCTGTTTGGCGGTGGCTATGCGAAACAGGCGGAGCAGATGATGCACAGCCTGTTGCGCCAGGCTAAAAGCGCATGATCCCGGATCAGGACAAACTACTCCGATCAGCCATCGCAGCGCAGAAAGCAGGCGACCTGAAAAATTGCGAAGCCCTGTATCGCGAATTGCTGCGCATGAACCCTGACCATCGTGCCGCCAACAACAATCTGGCCATGCTTCTTTTTGCCACCGGTCGCGCGGATGAGGCAGCGGCGATCTTCAAGAAGATATCCGGTCTGTTCCCTGACGACAGATATGTGCTGGTCAATCTGGCGAGCTGTCATGCCAGACAAAAACAATTCGAGCTGGCGCTGGACTCTTTCAGACAAGCCATCGCGACCTCGCCGGAACTTGAACTGGTCTGGTACAACTACGCGAACTGCCTCAAGGATATGGGACAGCATGCGGACGCCGTGATCGCTTACGACAGGGCGTTGCTCCTTGACTCAAACGATGCCAAAGCCTGGACCAACCGTGGCATCTCCCTGGGCCAGCTGCGCCGTTACGAAGAAGCACTGCATAGCCATGAACGAGCATGTGCGCTTGATCCCCGATACGCCGAAGTCAGGGTCAATCTCGCCTTGACACTGCTGGCTCTGCGCAGGCGCGAAGAGGCGCTGACCGCCGTAGATGGCGCCTTGGCTCTCCGACCGGATATGGCCGGAGCATGGGCAGCTCGTGCACGCGTGTCGAAAGCACTCCATCGTTACCGGGATGCGGTGAAAGAATACGAACGCGCAGTCGCCCTGGCGCCGGATGAGGCGGATATCCTGGAGGGATTCGGCGAACTGCTGCTCTTGCTCAATGACCCGAACGCGTCCTCCGTCTTGCTACGACTTCAAACGCTCGTCCCGCAGCGGGATTATGTTCCCGGCCAACTGCTTCTGGCTCAGATGCGAACGTGCGACTGGACCTCCCTGCATGACGCGACGTTGCGCCCAATGCGCGAGGGAATCGCGGCAGGAAGAAAGCTGGCCAGCCCCTTTGCCTTGCTCGGCATATCCGATTCGCCCGAAGATCAGTTGGCCGCAGCTCGTACTCATGTTGCAGGGATGCACTTTACGTCAGCGACTCCTCCCTGCGCCGCTGACAGAAGCGGAAGTAAGTTGCGGATCGCCTACCTCTCGGGCGACCTGAGCGAACATGCCGTCACCCATCTCATGCACGGAGTGTTTGCATCCCATGACAAGAGTCGCTTCGAAACTTTTGCAGTCTCTTACCGCGAACGACCAGACAGTTCCGAGCAAACCCATCTCAAGTCCCAGTTCGACCATTGGCTGAACGTGGAGGATGAAAGCGATGCGAAGGCTGCTGAACGAATACGCTCGCTGAAGATCGATATCGCAGTGGATCTCGCCGGCCATGCCGGCGGTGCCCGTCCAGGACTGCTTGCCCGCCGCATTGCACCTGTGCAGGTGAACTATCTGGGTTATCCCGGCACGATGGGTGCGGAATTCATCGATTACATCCTGGCGGACCGGTATGTGATTCCGCCATCCGAGGCCCGGCATTACGCGGAGAAGGTCTTCTATCTGCCGGATAGTTTCCAGGCGAACGACTCGAACAGAGTGATGCCCGATGACAGGCTCTCCCGTCTTGACATCGGACTGCCCGAAGATGCCTTCGTATTTTGCTGCCTGAATGGCAGTTTCAAGATCACCCCGGATGTCTTTGCCATCTGGATGCGATTACTGAAAGAGTGCGAAGGGAGTGTGCTTTGGCTTCTGGGAGAAAACCCGGTCGTTCGCGAAAACCTGTGCAAAGCGGCGACAGATAGAGGAGTCGATGCGAAGCGACTGGTGTTTTCGCAGCGCCGGAATTATTTGGAGTATGTCGCCGCATACCGGGTTGCTGACCTTTTTCTCGACACCTATCCGTTCAATGCCGGAACCACAGCCAGCGACGCACTCTGGGCAGGGCTGCCGGTGCTCACTTGTTCGGGACGCACATTTGCATCGAGAATGGCCGGAAGCCTGCTCCATGCCGTCGGATTGCCGGAACTGGTGACTGACGATCTTGATCAGTATGCAAAGAAAGCGCTGCACCTGGCGCACGAAAGCAGCTCGCTCTTCGCATTGCGACAACGTCTTGCAAGCAACCGAAGCACCGCTCCGCTATTCGATAGCGCACGGTTCACCCGGAATCTGGAAACCGCCTATCTTCAAATGCACGACCATGCCCGATCAGGTGATGTTCGATAATATCGTTTGCTATTCCTTCCGATATAACGCATAGTGCGAACCGCGATTCATCAAGTCTGTCGTTTTTGTCTGGTTAGTCTCCGTTCTGCGGTAATCCTTCATACATCTTCTTGCCGTCTTGAAATTCGCCCTAGTGCGGGGTTTCGCCCTGCTTATTCGTTATTAAGGAGATTCAAAATGGCAACAGGTACAGTCAAGTGGTTCAACGATTCCAAGGGCTTCGGCTTCATCACTCCATCCAATGGCGGCGATGATCTTTTCGCACACTTTTCCGCAATCCAAAGTTCGGGTTTCAAGACCCTGACCGAAGGTCAGCAAGTCAGCTTCGACATCACTGCCGGCCCTAAAGGTCAGCAAGCATCGAACATCCGCGCAGCAGAATAAATGGTCAGGCAGGCATGGCGCTTTGCCATGCTGTCAGTCCTAACTATGAGCCCGGCAACTGCCGGGCTTTTTGTTTCCGAATTACCTGGGAGATTTGGTCATGGCCAAAGAAGAACTTCTT